>Ga0193723_1001095_pt1 | contig 10540 bp, 10 predicted proteins | sample H2m2metaG_FD_143042 | JGI IMG/M metagenome (GOLD analysis project Ga0193723, IMG submission 143042) | Soil microbial communities from a riparian zone of the East river system, Colorado, United States - H2m2 | ecosystem: Environmental > Terrestrial > Soil > Riparian zone | place: USA: East River... | reverse complement strand
AAAGGCGCCAGTCGGCTTCGACGATGCGATTGTCGAACAAGTAGCGGCTTTTCGATAAGCGCGCCTCTAATTCATCGAGCGCTTCAAATAGTTTTCGGCAGGAAATTTCGTATGGCCGTTGGCGCGTAGCGAACCCGGCCTTGTAAACGCCGTTGTTCACGTTCTCGTAAAGAAAATCGGCCAGCTTCGTGTGTTCGTCCTCGATATCTTTTGGGAAAAGATCGACATCTTTATTTAGCGCGACCGCATTGAAGGCATCGTTGAACATGCGGCAGATATCGTCCTCGCAATTGTTGACGATCTTTTTCGTCTCCTTGTCCCAGAGCACCGGCACAGTAACGCGCCCATCGAAATTCGGATTGGTTGCCGCGTACGCTTCACTCAAGTAGTGGAAACCGTTTACCGGATCGGTCGATGGAGGGATGATCTCTGTGTCTTCCCATTTTTTATCGGGATCGCGAAAGGCCCAGCCGCGCTCATCGCGAATCGGATCGACAACCGTCATGCCGATCGCGTCTTCGAGTCCTTTTAACTTTCGAAAGATAACGGTGCGGCTTGCCCACGGGCACGCGTACGAGACATAAAGATGATAACGCCCGGTGACGGCTGGGTACGGCGTTGATCCATCTGCGGAAATCCATTCGCGAAACGCGTCTTCCTGCCGTTGAAATTCGCCGGAGTCCGACTGCTCTTTCTCAAACTGCGCTTTCATTTTTCCAGGCCGACTTTTTTGAGCAGCGCAATAAAGCGCGGGTTCGCGCGAAATGCATCCCAGGTCGGTTCCATTTTCAACTCCGGCAGCCACGCTGCGCGTTCTTTCACGGCGCGTTCGAGCCAGTTGAGTGCGTCCTCGTTGGCGCCTGCACCGGCGTAGTGCAACGCGATGAATAGCGGCGACCGATATTTCCCCAGCTCAATCCATTTTTGCTCCAGCTCCGCTTCTTTGCGCAAAAATGCCGCCACCCCGCCCTTCTCATAGATCTTCCGCAACTCAGCGTTCTCCTGCGGGGTAAAAACGCCTTCAAAAGTGTTCGCCTTTTCCCACGCATCGACCGCGTCGGCCGGTTTGTTCATCTTCAAAAAAATGTAGCCAAGCATGTGGTAACTGAGTGTGTTCGCCGGGTCCATAGCGATGGCCTTCTGCACCTCGGCGACTGCCGGTTCGAGTTGGCGCTGAAACCAATACCAGGCACCGATATCGAACGTGAGTCGGACCGATAGCGGATCTGACTGGCGGGCACTTTCCAATTCGCGGGAAGACTCGGGGAAGCGTCCCATCCCGAGAAGAAATTCGCTGTACCACAAGTGGGCCGTCGCCGAGTGCGGATTGAGCCGAGTCGCTTCCACGAATTCGCGCTCGCCTGCCTCGTATTGCCACTCATATTCATAAAGAACAAATCCGAGCGCGCTGTGGGCTTCCGCCAGTTTCGCGTCGAGCTCGAGCGCACGAACAGCGGCGCGTTTGGCTTCGGGGAAGCCCGCCGTGGGCGCGACGTAGTTCCAGTAAGCGAGCATGTTGTAAGCTTCGGCGAGCCCGGCGTTTGCCAGCGCGAAGGAATGATCGAGTTCGATAGCGTGTTTGAAATGTTCGACCGCTTTCCTGAAGCCAGGCTCGGTGAATTTGTTCAGTTCATAGCGGCCTAACAAATACGTTTCATACGCTTCTGACGTCTCGGTTGGCTTGCGCGTGAGTCGTTGCGTCTCTTCGATGCCGAGTTGGACTTTGAGCGCCTCGACCACCCGCCGCGAGATGTCGCTGCGAATTTCGAGAATGTCCGTCATCTCGCGGTCGTAGTTTGCCGCCCACAGATTGAAACCGTCAGCCACGTTAATCAGCTGGGCTGTGATGCGCAGTTTGTTGCCACCCTTACTCACACTGCCTTCGAGAACGGTCGCGACGTTGAGTTGCTCACCGATCTTACGGATGTCTTCAGTTTTGCCCTTGAAAACAAATGAGGAAGTACGGGCCGGCACATGTAGTCCTTTTATCTGGCTCAGCGCGGTGCACAAATCTTCGGTGATGCCGTCGCTCAAGTATTCGTTTTCTTTGTCGGGACTCATGTTGACGAACGGCAATACCGCGACTGACTTGGCGGTTGGCGCGGCTGCATTAACGGAAGGCGGCTGATCTGCGGTCTTCACCTGTCGCCACCAAACGAGACCACCAATCACGGCAAGCGCGAAGAAAGCAACCGCAGCCCATGCGAGCGAACTTTTTCGGCGTGCTTGGACAGCAACGGTGCCCGCACCTTGCTTCGATTGAACATCTTTCTCCCATGGCAGCACGATCCGATACAGATCCATTGGCACGTGAATATTTTTCAATTCTGTTGGGACCAGTTTTTTGAGGCGAGCTTCGAGCGCGTTGTGAATTTGCCGCTCGACATCCATCGACACGCAAATCCCGCCAGCTCCGGCCACAGCTTGAATACGGGAAGCGATGTTCACCCCGTCACCGTAAACATCGCCGCCGCGGTGCACTACGTCGCCGATGTGAATTCCGATTCTCACGTCAATGCGCCGGTCGGCCGCAACGTCATGGTTACGTTTGGCGAGTGTGCGTTGAATCTCTATTGCGCACTGCGCGGCTTCGAGCGCGCTGTGGAATTCGACCAGAAATGCATCGCCGATAGTTTTGATTTCGGTGCCGTTGAAGCGCGGGAAAAGAGAGCGGACGATCTGCCGGTGCTCCTCGAGCAACTCCAGAGCGAGTGCTTGATCGCGCTGAGCCAGCGCGCTGTAGTCCACCATGTCCGTGAACATGATGGCGGCGAGTTGGCGTTGTTCGGGAGGCGCGTCTGTCATGGAATGGGTTAATCAGGAAACGAGCTATTTACGTGTGCAACAGTGCATATCGCAATGCTTGATCCCCGACCGCGCTTAAAAAAGGCAGGCGCGCTGTTCGACGGGGCGCGCTCTTTGAGCTTGGGATTGTCCGTCGCAAATCTTCGGGCCGGATTTGTTAGGCGCGTCTGCTTTTCTATGACGTTGGCTTAAAGAGCGCGGCGTCGAGAATGGACCAAAGGTGGATGACCCAGCCCAGCAGCACAAACCAGAGGATTGCGGCCATGCAAAACTGGACCATCGCCATCACCAGCCGGCCTTGGAGCAATTGTCCCAGGCCGGGGATAAAGAAACTACAAAGCGCTGCAAGAACGTTACCCGCCGAACCTTGACCCGCCATGCTCCGACCTTATTAGCGGATGTAGGATCGACAAGTTGATTCTGTGAACGCGTTTCTATCCGCACGGCCCAATTGACAATGAAAAATACGGGCGATAACGTCGCGCGAATTGCCATCAAGAGCAGTGCCCGCACGGTCAGCGCTAATTTGGAGGTATTCGACACCAGGACTGGAAGAACGAGTATCGTCTCGCCCTTGCAGGAGTTAGGCGACTAGCGGCTCGCGCCAGATTGGGACTGCGAACAAGGTGCACAAATTGACAATGAAAATTGGCAATGATAATTTCGCGCGACTTTCCGCGGAGGTCACATCGCGGTAAACCATACAGATTTGCATACATTGCTAAACAGTCAGGTTTTGGTGCTCAATCGCTTGTGGCAGGCGGTGAACATCTGCACGGCGCGGCGCGCCTTCGCGTTGGTCTATGCGGGCCATGCCCACGTCGTCTCGTCGGACGAAGCGAGCAATTTCCTGACGCACGATTTCGAAAGTTGGCGCGATTTTTCGGTAACCGCGCCAGAACACGAAATGGTCACAACCATTTCGTGGAAGATCCGAGTCCCGCGCGTGATTGTGCTGCTCTTTTTTGATCGTCTCCCGAAGAAGGAAGTGAAGTTTACCCGTCACAACGTTTTCGAGCGCGACAAGAACACCTGCCAGTATTGCGGCCATATTTTCGAGCGAAATGAGCTGAATCTCGATCATGTCGTGCCGCGCGATCGAGGCGGGACGACGACATGGGAAAATGTGGTTTGCTCGTGCATTGAGTGTAACACACGCAAAGGCAACCGGCTGCCGCAGGAAGCGCACATGGGTTTGATTCGCAAGCCGAAGCGACCGAAGTGGCGCCCGTTCGTGCATGTCACATTTTCTGCGCCGCAGCATGAAAGCTGGCGGCACTTTGTCGATCTTGCCTACTGGAACGTCGAGCTGAGCGACTAGCGTCGCTCAGCTCGTTAAAAAAGTTACAGGGGTTACATAGTTAAATGGGGGAATCCTGTAACCTTGTAATGCTTGTAACCTTTTAACGTTTTAACGCATCCAGAATCGGCTGCGGATAAACGCCGAGCCCGATGATCGCAAGAATCAGCACGCTCATCGCAAAGCGCGACAGCGCGCTGATTGGGATCTTGTCCATCTTGGCGGTAGACTGCCAATACATCGCGCGGACAACTTTGAGGTAATAATAAAAACCACAGCCCACAGTAATCACACCCACGACGAGCAGCGCGATTTGGCGCTGGGCGATGGCGGCGTAAAAGATGAAAAACTTCCCGAGAAATCCCGCTGTGAATGGCACACCGGCGAGTGAGACCATTGCAATTAGCATGGCAAAGGCGAGAAATGGCGAGCGCTTCCCTAATCCATCGAAGTCCGAGATCCGATCGCCCGTCTGCTGCGATACGATCACGAGGACGGCGAAGCTCAAGAGCGTCATTAGTAAATAAGCAGCGAGGTAAAAGATAACCGCGCGGCCGTCCAAACACACGACGCCGATCAGCAAATAGCCGGCGTGCGCGATGCTCGAATAGGCGAGCAGCCGCTTCAGATTGCCTTGCGGCAGCGCAGCCAGGTTTCCGTAAATCAAGGTCAAGATTGCGATCACAACGAGTAACCGGTGTGTTTCGGGGAGCATTAGAAATGGACGCAACACGCGCAGCAACACGACAAAACCGGCAGCCTTCGATCCGACCGAAAGATAGGCGGTAACCGGAGTGGGAGCCCCTTGATAAACATCAGGGACCCAGATTTGAAACGGCACAGCTGCGATCTTGAAGCCTAACGCGACGAGAACTAGCACCATGCCGAAGAGCGCCGCAGTCCGATCGATGGCGGTATTCGCCAATGATTCGGTGATGCGCTGCAGATTTGTCTGGCCGGTTACTCCGAAAAGCCAGGTTATTCCATACACGAGAAACGCGGTGGAGAGAGCGCTCAGCACGAGATATTTCACTCCCGCTTCGAGGGTCGCCGGGTTGCGTCGCGTGAAACTGACCAGGACATAAAAAGAAATCGTCACGAGCTCGAGCGAGACGAAGATGAAAATGAAGTCGATCGCGGATGCCATATACATGAGCCCCGCGCACGTGAAGATCGGGACTGCAAAAAATTCGCCGAGAGCCGATGACAACTTTCCGCCTGCAACTGAGTTTTCGACTACTGGGGCGTAATCGATCATCATGATCAGCACGAGGATCGTCGTAAGCAGCGCGAACTGCTTGAAGAAGATGGACAATGAATCGGCTGTGTAGAAACTCCAGAACCCGGTGGCCTGATCAGCCGAAGGGCTCGGAGCAACAAAAAAGCTCGCCACGAGCACTGCCGCGAGCCCAAGAATTCCGGCGAAAGCCAAAAGACGCCTGTCGATCTTCGTGGCAAACGCTTCGAACATGAGAATGACCATGCCCAGGATCAGCACTGCAATCTCGAGTAATGGCGCGGTAATCACCTTTATTTGTTCGCGCTGAGATAAGGACGAAATGCAGGCGTTATGATTCGCACAAAGGATTGCGGGAAAAACCCGTAGCAAAGCAGCGCGCCGACTAGCAATGTGACGGGCACGCGCAGGATTGGACGAAGATCGACAAGATCCTTCCAGCGCTCCGCCAGCGTTCCCATGAATGCTTTGCGATAGGCGCGCAGCATATAAACCGTCGAGATCACCACGCCCCAGAGTCCGAGCACGGTTGCAATTTGAAACAGATGAAACCGTTCCGTTTCCCAGCCGTTTTTGAATGCACCAAAGAAGATCATGATTTCGCCGGTAAAATTGGCGAACCCAGGAAGACCGATCGCGGCGAAGGCGCCCAGACCAAACGCAAGCCCCGCGAAGGGCATCACCTTTGCGAGACCGCCAAGATCATCGAGCAACAATGTGCCGGTGCGCTTGCGTATTTCGCCGGCAATAGCAAACAGCAGCGCGATTGAAAGGCCGTGTGCGAACATTAATGCGGTGGCGCCCGTCACGCCGAGAATGTTCGCGCTGGCGATTCCGAGAAAGATGTAGCCCATGTGCATGACGCTCGAGTAACCAAGCATCCAATCGAGCCGCTTCTGCGCGATTGTGACCAGTCCGATATAAATAATGTTCCCGAGCAACAGCACGACGAGCAGACTAGTCCAATGGCGCGCACCATCGGGGAGCAGAGGAATGGCCAATCGGAGCAAACCGTACAAGCCGAACTTTTTCAGCACTCCGGCGTGCAACATTGCCGCCGGCGCCGGCGCGGACGCGTAAGCTTCCGGCGCCCAGGTGTGAAATGGAAACAGCGAGATGAGAATTCCAAAGCCAATAAGCAGCATCAGGTAAATGTGGCGCTGCGCGTCGGGTGAAATCTGACCGGCTGCCGCTTTTAGCGCGCGAATATCGAAACTGCGCGATGCAACCGGAACGCTTTGATACAGGAGGATCAAGCCAAGCAGCAAAATGAAGCTTCCGACAGCGAGATAAATCGTGATCTTCCACGCCGCCGCAGTCTTATTCCCACTGCCCCAGATTCCAATTAACAAAAACGTCGGGATGAGCGCGAGCTCGTGAAACGCGTAAAAGAAAAACAAATCGATCGAAGCAAATGCGCCGATCGCGCCTCCGGAGATCAGCAAAAGACAGCCGTAGAACGCGTTTTCATACCTGTCGATCTTGCCGGTAAACCAAACCGCGGCCAGCGTGACGATCGCGGCGAGCAGCACCATGACCATGCTCAAGCCGTCGAGTCCCGTCGTGAAACTCCAATGCCACTCGGGCGATATACCGAAGGAGGTGACGTGCTGATAATCGCCCTGCCATACTGGCAAGAAACCGAGGAGAAACAACGTGGTCGCGAGCATTAACACGGACGCGGCTAACGCCGTTTTGCGGGCGGGCGCGCCGGCCATGATCAGAATGGCTGCAACGATCGGGCAAAAGATGACGAACAGAAGCATCAGTGGAAAATGGCGAAATAGACGAGGGCGACGATCCCTAATCCAAACAGGAATAGATAAGCCTGTAGATTTCCCACCTGAATCAGTCGCAGCAGCGCGCCAGCTCCCCAAGTTCCGCCACTCGCGCCGCCCACGCCGGCGGTGTCGATGATCCAGCGATCAAAGAAAGCAGAGATGCGCGAGAGACGTTCCTGTGTCGAATTAATCAGCCAGCTGTAAAATTCGTTAACGTAAAAGAGCCGTCGTAAAATTTTGATATCAAAAGGCTCACTCGCGCGATTGCGGTAAACGGCGATGGCCAGTCCGCTGCCAAGAGTTAGCGCGATGATCGCAAGCAGCGGAACAAAAAGCGCGCTGTTCTTTTCCATCGGAAGGGCAAGGAAATTCCGCGCGAAGAACGCAAATCCGCCGAGGGTTGCCAGGAAAGCCAGCACGATTAATGGACCGGTCATTACCATGGGCGATTCTTTGCTCTGGCGGGCGATTTCGCTGCGCGGTTTCCCCAAAAACGCGACGACAAGCAAGCGGACGACGTAAAAGGCGGTCAGAAACGCCGTCAACAATCCTAATACAAAGATCGGCGTGTTCCGTTCGTAGGCGAGCGCGAGAATTGCGTCCTTGCTGAAAAATCCGCTGAACGGCGGACAACCAATCAACGCCAGCGCGCCGGCCGTGAAAGTCAAAAATGTGACTGGAAGATTTCGCGAAAGCCCGCCCATTTTCCAAATGTCTTGCTCATGATGAAGCATGACGATGACAGAGCCAGCAGCGAGGAATAGGAGCGCCTTAAAAAATGCGTGAGTAAAAAGGTGGAACATGGCCGCTTCGTTTGAGGCGAGACCGACCGCCATGATCATGTAGCCGAGTTGCGACAACGTGGAGTAGGCGAGGATGCGCTTGATGTCGCTTTGCTGCGTGGCGATCAATGCGGCCAGGACCGCGGTAATCGTCCCGATCCACGCAATGACGAGGAGCGCGGTCTGTGAAACTTGAATGATAAATCCGACCCGGACCAGCATGTAAACGCCGGCTGCGACCATCGTGGCGGCATGGATTAAGGCGGAAACCGGCGTCGGACCTTCCATTGCGTCCGGCAACCAAACATGTAGCGGGAACTGGGCCGATTTTCCGACCGCGCCGCAGAAAATTAAAAGCGCAGCAATTGTAAGAAACGCCGGGTGATTTGCGACGATCGACAAGCGCGACGCGATTTCGGTGAAAACGACCGAACCGGTCGATGCCCAGACCATCAGAATACCAACCATGAATCCGAAATCGCCAATGCGCGTGGTGATGAATGCCTTCTTTGCTGCATCTGCCGCGGCATCGCGTTCGAACCAATGGCCGATCAGCACATACGAGGTAAAGCCGACCAGCTCCCAGAAAATGAAGAGCATCACGAAATTATTCGAGAGAACGATGCCGAGCATCGCGAACATGAAGAGCGAAAGCGCGGCGAAATAACGCGACTTGCCCTCGTCGTCTCGCATATAGCCGAGCGAATAGATATGAATCAATGCGCCGATCCCTGAGACCAGGACGAGCATTGTCTTGCTGAGATTATCCAATACACAACCAAAGGGGACATTGAAGACCGCGCCGATCTCTATCCAGGTAAACTCCGGCGCTGAGATATTTGATTGCATGAAAACTAACCAACTGCCGACAAAGCTTCCGAGGACTGCCGCGATCGAAATGAAACTGCTCAGCGCTTTGAATCGGAGCGTAAAAAAAGTGATGGCGATTGCCGAACCGAGCGGCAGGAGCAACACGTACCATGGAAGCATGCTCTTCACGTCGATCTAAAATTTTAAGGTTGTGATATCCTTCACGTCCGTGGTTTGGCGTGCCCGATAGAGCGCGACGAGGATTGCTAGTCCAACGGCGACCTCAGCCGCTGCGACGGTGATAATGAAAAAGACGAAGACCTGTGCGTTGTAATCAGGTAGACCGCTCTGTTGAACCTGAAACCTGGAGAAAGCGACGAGCGATAAATTTGCCGCGTTCAGCATGAGCTCCAGCGACATGAGGATGATGATGAGGTTGCGGCGCACCATCACGCCGGCGAACCCGATCGCGAAAAGAATGCCGCTTACGATGAGATAATCGCCGAGCGTTACCATGCTATCGAGGCTCGCGTTTGCTCAAGAGAACCACGCCGATCGTCGCCACGAGGACGAGAATGCCGATGATTTGAAATGGCAGATTGTAACTTCCGAAAAGCAACAGCCCGACGTTGCGGACATCATCGAATGTCGATCTTCCGAGTGGGGGGAAAGGTTGGTGCGCAGATTTTAAATTGTGGATGACATAAAGAATTTGTACGAGCAGAGCCAGCGCGACAGCGATTCCGCCGATCAAGGCGAGCCAACTGACTTGGCGCCCTTCTTCGGCGCGAAGATCAAGCAGCATGATGATGAAAAGAAAGAGGACCATGACCGCGCCCGCATAGACCAGCACTTGAATGATGCCAATGAAGTAGGCATCGAGCGACATGAAGAGCGCGGCGAGACCAAGAAATGAAACGACGAGACTGAGCGCGCTGGCCACTGGGTTGCGGTTGACAACGACAGCGGCGCCGAAGACGAGCATCAGCAGCGCGAAGGGCCAGAATAAGAACGGTGACATTATCGATTGCGGATTGCGGATCGAATCCCATGCTCCGGACACGCGGTCATCCTGAATGAAGTGAAGGGCCTCTCAATCGGAGCTTGGATTACGCAAAGTTGGGAGTGCGACCTAATCGTACAAGGTGGGGTTCCTCGCATCCGCTCGGGATGACTGTGCCTATTTCTTTTCATTCCATTTCAAAACGACGCCGTGCATCACGCCGCCGATCTCGAGCAGTTTCTCCTTGTGATGCACCATGTCAGCGCGCGTGAATCCGGTGATGGCGTAATCTTTGCGGAGATAGATGGCCTGTTCGGGACAAACCTCCTCGCACATGCCGCAGAAAATGCAGCGGATCATGTCGATATCGAACTCCTCCGGATATTTTTCGACCTTGGCGAACTGGTCTGTTGACGGAATTTCACCCGGGATAATTTTAATCGCACGCGGCGGACAGATGAACTCGCATAATTGACAAGCCACGCAGCGGACGCGACCATCGGAATCTCGCACGAGCGCCGGCGCGCCGCGATAATGGTCTGGCAAGCTGCTGTCCCATTTTTCCTCGGGATATTGCATCGTGACCTTGGTGCGCCCGAGCAGCATGTTCTTGAAATGCTTTAGCGTGATGGCGAGCCCGGCGACAATCGCGGGCAGGTACATTCGCTCGCGCCAGTTCAATCTCGGACGTGGAACAGTGACGGCCATAAATGAAAATTGAATTAGGAAAGCAGGAAAGCAGGAGAACTTAAATGATGAATCAAACGCAGTTCTTGCTTCTTTGAGTTCAAGTTCCTTTTCCTGACTTCCTGTTTTCCTGAT
>Ga0193723_1001094_pt1 | contig 10553 bp, 9 predicted proteins | sample H2m2metaG_FD_143042 | JGI IMG/M metagenome (GOLD analysis project Ga0193723, IMG submission 143042) | Soil microbial communities from a riparian zone of the East river system, Colorado, United States - H2m2 | ecosystem: Environmental > Terrestrial > Soil > Riparian zone | place: USA: East River... | reverse complement strand
CTTCGCCGCCGATGTGGGGCAGGGACTCGGCGAGCTCGACGGTCTGATCGCCAAAGCCAAACGCTCCGGCGCCGAAGACTGCATCATCGAAGACCTGCGCGAAGAGTTCGTACGCGACTTCGTCTTCCCTACGCTCCGCGCCGGCGCCGTCTACGCGCGCACCTACCTGCTCGGCACCTCGATGGCGCGCCCGATCACGGCTGCGCACCAGGTCGCCGTCGCCCAGCGCCTCGGCGCCGACGCCGTCGCGCACGGCTGCACCGGCAAAGGCAACGATCAGGTGCGCTTCGAGCTGACCTATGCCGCGCTCGCGCCCGAGCTGCAGATCATCGCGCCGTGGCGCGAATGGAAATTCCAGGGCCGAGAAGATCTGATCAACTACACGCACGCCAAAGGCGTACCGGTGCAGGCCACGGCCGACAAGCCGTATTCCACCGACCGTAACCTGTGGCATTGCTCGCACGAGGGCGGCATCCTCGAGGATCCGTCGCAGGAAGCGCCCGAGCACATCTTCGTGATGACGAAGAACCCGCTCGAGGCCCCGGACGCGCCTGTGGTAGTGTCGATCGGTTTTGAAGAGGGCAATCCAGTCAGCCTTGACGCTGTTCCCTTCGGACCCGTCGAGCTGCTCGAGCAGCTGAACGAAGTCGCGGGCGAGCACGGCGTCGGCCGCGCCGACATCGTCGAAGATCGGCTCGTCGGGATGAAGTCGCGTGGCGTCTACGAGACGCCGGGCGGCACGGTCCTCTATGCCGCACACCGCGAGCTGGAACAGATGGTGCTCGATCGTCGGACGCTACGAATGAAGGACGAGCTCGCGCTGCGCTACGCGGACCTGGTGTACGACGGCCGCTGGTGGACGCCCGAGCGCGAGGCACTCGACGCACTCGTGACTGCGACGCAGAAAAACGTGACGGGCACAGTCAAGCTGAAGCTGTTCAAGGGCAACGTGATCGTTGCCGGCCGCGAGAGCCCCTACGCGCTCTACCAGCCGTCGTACGCGACGTTCGGCAAGGACAACGTCTACAACCAGAAGGACGCTGAGGGCTTCATCCGGCTGTACGGACTCGCCAGCAGAATCGCGGCGGGTCTGAACGCCGAGCGCACGGATGTCCCAGCAAGCTGATACGCATCATATGTGGGGGGGGCGTTTCGCTCTTGGTCCGAGCGAAGCGCTCGATGCTCTAAACCGCAGCCTTCCCGTCGATCATCGTCTCTGGCCGCAGGATGTCGCCGCGAGCAAGGCGTGGGTGCACGCGCTCTGTCACGCCGGCGTTGTGACTCCCAGTGAAGAAGCGCAACTCCTCGGCGGTCTCGATCGCGTCGCCGACAAGCTCGCCGACGGCGCCGCCGTCGGCGCGCCCGATGAAGACGTCCATACGCTGGTTGAACGGCTGCTCTACGCCGAGGTCGGCGCGGTCGCCGGAAAGCTGCACACCGGCCGCTCGCGCAACGACCAGGTCGCCACGGACCTGCGTCTCTGGACGCTGGGTGCGATCGACGAGCTGGACGCCGCGGTCGCAGCGCTGGGTCGTACGCTCGTTGCCAAAGCGAAAGACGGCCTCGACGCGATTCTGCCCGGCTATACCCACGGCCAGCGCGCCCAGCCCGTGCGCTGGGCCTACGTGCTGCTCGCGCACGCCTGGCCGCTCGTACGCGACCGCCAGCGGCTCGCCGACGCGCGCCGCCGCACGGCGGAAATGCCGCTCGGCTCGGGCGCCCTCGCGGGCTCCGGTTTCCCCGTGGACCGCGTCTTGTTGAAAGAGGCGCTCGGCTTCCGCGCGATTTCCGCCAACGCGCTCGATGCGACGGGCGATCGCGACTTTGTCGCCGACGTGCTATTCGCGATCGCGCTGATCGGCACCCATCTCTCGCGCCTCGGCGCGGAGCTGATCACGTACGCGAGCGGCGAGTACGCATTCGTAACGCTGTCAGACGCCTTCAGCACCGGTTCCAGCCTCATGCCGCAAAAACGAAATCCGGACGTGTTCGAGCTGGCGCGGGGCAAGGCGGGACGGCTGCTGGGTCACTGCGTCGCGCTGCTCACGACCCTGAAAGGCATCCCCGCCGGTTATCAGAAGGATCTGCAGGAGGACAAGGCGCTGCTGTTCGACGCGTGCGATACGCTGGCGACCGTGTTGCCGGCGGTGACGGGAGCGATCGACACCCTCACCGTGAACGCGGCACGCATGGCCGCGGCCCTCGATCCCGCGATGCGCGCCACCGATCTCGCCGATCGCCTCGTCGATGCGGGTGTGCCGTTCCGCGAAAGTCACGGCTTGATCGGCAAATTGGTCCGTGCCGCTGAGCAGGCGGGCGTGACGCTCGACAAAGTGCCCGCCAAGGTGGCGACAGAAATCCATCCGGCGTTGGGTCCGGCGCTTGCCCAGCTCGGTACCTGGGAGCAAAGCGTGGAAAGCCGTGCGACGCCTGGAGGTGCCTCACGCGCCTCGGTCGAGTCCCAAATCGAGGAGTTACGCCGTTTATTGCAACCTGTTACGAGCCTCTAAACGCGTCACTTGCTGCAACTTGCCGGTCGGTATTAGCATATCGCATGCGCTGCCTAGCCCTCAATGCATCGTTTGAGCCTCTGACCATGGTGCCCGTACGCCGGGCGCTGCGGCTGGTCATTGATGGCAAGGCCGAGGTCGTCGAGGCGGAAGGCACGCCGGTCCACAGCGAGCGACTGGCGGTGCCACGCCCGGCTGTCATCCGGCTGGTCCGCTTCGTCCACGTCCCGCGCCGCTTCCGCCGCCAAGTCACCAACACGTTCCTGTTTGCCCGCGACAACTACCGCTGTCAGTTCTGCGGCCGCTCGCAGCAGGAGCTGCGGCAGCGCGAGTGCCTGACGCGTGACCATCTGGTGCCCCTCTCGCGGGGCGGCACGAACGCGTGGAACAACGTTTTGACCGCCTGCTCGAGCTGCAACACTCGCAAGGGCAACCTGCTGCCCGAGGAAGTGGGCATGCATCCCCTGCGCGCGCCTCACGAGCCGCACTTCGTGCACCTCTCGTGGGCCGTGCGCCGCCTCACGCGGACGCAGGCGAAGTACATCCGGCTCTTCTACGGAGCCGATATGCTGGCGACGCTCGAAGCCCTGTAATGGCGAAGGCACCCTGGGTCGTGGCGGGCGCGGCGGCAGTCGTGCTCGCCGGGGTGGTGTTCCTCACGCGACCGGCCAGCGGATCGATCCATCCGGCTCCGCGTCCCGGCGTCACCGCCGAGAAGATCCTTCCCGAGTTTGCGATTCCGAAGAACCCCGGCGCCACCGAGGCGTACGCGGCGGCGCGCCGTGCCGCCGCGACGCTGGATGGCGTGTATTGCCACTGCGACTGCTCGAAGCATGCGGGCCACCGCTCGCTGCTCACCTGCTTCGAGTCCGATCATGGCGCCTACTGCGACATCTGCATGGGCGAAGCGATGCTGGCGAGCGGGATGGCGGCGCGCGGGCAGTCACTAATGGACATACGCGCCGCCATCGATCGGCAATTCGGCAGCTAAGCTGGGCCGCTGCAGCCGTAGACCACGCGGTAGGGGTTGGACCCACCGGAGTTGGGCTTTACCGCAGGTCTGGAGATTCCTGCGGAGTTTCGAGCCACCGCGAGCGGCGGCTTTCCACCACCACCGCCTCCCCCTCCGGTACACACGTTGTATGTCCAGTTTGTAGGATAACCCGCGCCATACGCCTGCCTGGGCGTCACGGTGACGTAGATCTTGTACGCACCATCGTGTACCGCGAGCGGGTATGGACCTGATTGGTAACCGGTAGTGATCGGGGGCCGGCTGTTGTCGCTGTACGTGATTTCCCACTTGTACGTGATCGGCGGAGTACCGGGCGTCGAGGTCGTCGGCGTGAGATAGTACGTGCCCGCCGAAGTGAACGGGTCTCCCCAGGGACTGAGACTGGTCACGTAATAGCCCGAGATGTTGCCCTCGGTATAGACCGTGATTGGCACCGTGTTACCCGCCACACCGTCCACCTGTACGAAGACGTTTGCCGAGCCCCAATGCACGCCCTGAGCGTACACCTGCATCGCTCCGGCGTTGCTGAGGCTGAGGACGCTCTGATTGTCGGTACTCCAGAACGCCGCCCTCCCGCTCATCGCTCTGCCAAACTGATCGAATGCCGTCGCCGTCAGGGTTGCGTACGTGAATTCCGACATCGTCGCGGACGTAGGCGAGACCGTGACGCTCGTGACCCGCGGCGCGGGCTGAACCGTGATGTTCCCCCACGAGGACCACATGGTGCCGACGCGCGCGCGTACGCGCGCCGCTCCGTTCTGCGTAGGACTCGGAGTGCCTACCGCGGTGACGCGGGCAACCTGACCACCAAATGCTTCGGGAGCCACGGTCGCAACCGGTGTATTGTCGCTGGCCCATTCGTCGACGGTCGGATGGATCTTGTTGACCTGGCCGTAGTTGTCCACGAACTGGACCGCGACCTGATCCGAGTTGCCAACCTGAAGCGTCAACGAGTTTGGCAGAATGAACATGCTCGCGAGTGTGCGCGTGCCCAGGACGGTAATGGTCACGCTCGCGACCGCCTGGTCGATCTGACAGCTCACCCACGTGGAACCCGGCGACACTCCGGTAATCGTGGCTGACGCACTGTTCGTCTGCGAGACCGACACAATGCTCTGGTCGCCCGACAACCAGGTCCGTGGACGATCCGCCGACACCGGGTACCAGTCGGTCAACCCCGGTGAGTGACCCCACCCGGAGCACGTCAAAGTCTGACCCGAGCCTACGTTCAGCGACGTCGGGCCGGAAATCTCCACACATTGCGCGGGCCGATCCGCGTATCCTTCGGGCGGCGGAGTGGCCTTCGTGCATCCGGCGGTTTCTGAGGGGTCGGGCTTAGGCGGCGGTGGCGGCGGCGGCGACGGATTCTCGGGAGGGACCGTAGTGAACTCGGGCGAGTTCACCGAAACGGGTGCTGACTCAGTGCAGGCGGACAGAAACAACAGTGCGGCGAGTGTGACGGTGAAGCGCATACGGCCTCCGTCGTCAGTGGGTGGAAGCAACGTGACGATCCGAAGGTCTCCCGCCGAGTCAACAAAGTCTCAACACCCGCGCCAAACGTCACAAAGGGCCCGTCCGGAACGTAGGGCTCCGCGCTTCGAGCCGCTGGCGCGGCAGTCCCGCGAGCCGCACCAGCACGCGCTGCGCACCGCGCGCCAACGCCTCGCCGAAGTTCCCTTCGCCGGACACGACCGGCCCCACGTCTCCCGACAGCCAGCGTGACAATTCCTGTAGATCGGTGTCGTTGAGCGTCGTCACCTCGAGCCGCACGACGAAGTAGAACCGGCCGTTCGTCGCGGTGGGGCGGAGCGTCACGGTGTAGGGAATCTCGAGCGCCGCCGCCAGCTCGTCGGACGTTGCGTAGCGGTGCACCGCGCCGCCCTGACGAATCAGGACGAAGTCGTCGGCGAGCGGATCGTTGCGCGCCACGGCGTCCCAGTTGACTTCGCGCACGAATTGATCGAACCAGCTCGAGCGCACGCGCCACAGCTCGAGGCGGTAGTGCAGGCGCAGCGGGAACCCGGAGCGTAGCAGCCCGAGAAATTTCCCGTCCGCGAGCAGGCCGCTGCTGCGGACGCGCGGCAGGTTGTTTTGCAGTGTGACCGTAAGAGTCGGCGACTGCCCCAGCCCCACCTGCGGTGTGAGCGCGAGGGAGGGGGCCAGCGCAAGCGCCGCCCACCAGAGCAAGCGCACTCTAGAACCGGTGATCGAGCCGAACCGTGAACCGCAGCCGTTCGCCTGTCGTCACCGCCTTGGCGATGTACACGCCGAATCCACCCCAATCGACGCCCAACCCCATATCGACGAGCCAGGTGTCGAACCGCGGGAGGTGTCCCGCCGGTACGCGATTGGGCCCGTTGCCCACGAGCCATGCCTGGCCCGCATCTGCGAAGACGACGACGTCGAGACCCTCGAGCCAGAAGAACGACGACGACCCTTCGTCACCCTCGGGCTTCTCGTTGGACGGGTTGTAACTCCAGTTGAGCTTCACGTGCCCGCGGTATTCCGTCTGAAATGCCAGGACGCGATCGCATGCCGCGAGCCGCGTGTTGGCGAATGCGGGATCGACGAAGTCGTTGTCGCAGGAGCTCGAACGGAACGGATGACCCGGCATGGGATCGGGGCCACCGAGCGCGAGCCGGCGCTGCAGCGGCAGCGGATCGCCGCCGACCCACCCGCCGCCGACGAGCCGGACGTTCACCCGGCCTGATGGGCTGATCCGGGCGTAGTGCCGGACATCGAAAAACAGCCGGTCGAACCGGTACGAGCCGGTCGGGATCGAGTCGCGCACCGTCGCGGGCACACCGGCGTGCGGCACGACGTCGGTGCTGCGCGAATCTTCCAGGCTCGCGCGCACCAGCCAGCCGGAGGTGGGCTCCTCCGGATCATTGCGGCCGTCGAGCACGAGGCCTGCGGCAATCGTCGTGAAGTGACCTTCGTCGATCGGGGGATTGGGGCGCCAGATCGCGGAGTTGCGGAACACGGTCCACGGATCCTGGTTGGCCACGCTCGTCTGCCATTCGTGGCGCAGCTCGAGTGAGAGGGCGATCTGTTTTTCGGGCTGCGCGAACGCGCGTGCCGCCCATCCCTTGTTGAGGAAGTAGTCGCGATAGTCGCGCCCGAACATGAACGCGGCCCACCCGATCTCGGAGTTGTGCAGTCCCCAGTCCTCGACGGGCGACACGACGTCGTAGGCGCGCAGTCCCAGGCCGACGGGGCGCACCTCGCCCGAGCGCAGCTCGCCGCGCAGCATGTAGCCGAGATCGCTGCGCTTGTCGGAGAGGTCGCCGGCGGATCGGAACACGCCGAGCGCGTCCACCCGCATCCGGAAGTTCTGCTGCAGCTTCCAGTCGAACAGCGGGCCGAACACGATCGGCAGTCCCTCGATGCGGTTGAACGTGCCGCCCGTCGCGATCGTCAGCGACGAGCGCGAGTCGGCGTCACCCCACGACATGTGTGCGCCCGGGTTGAACAACCGGCGCCGCAGGTTCGGCGCGTAGACGATTTCGTCGCCTTCGTGGCGCAGGCGGTAGAGCAGCGGCTCGCGGTACTGCCGCACCTCGCCGCCGATCCGCGCTTTGGCGGTGTCGTCCACGGTCCCGCCCACGACGATGACGTCGCCGGTCACTTCGGCGCCCGTGTCGAAGAGCAGATCGCCGTTGATCACGAGGAGTGAGCCCTGCACGCGGCCCGCGACGAGCACGGGGCCGTTGCGGACGGCCACGTTGCCGCGCCACTCGTTGCCGCGCGGCAGCCGTGTCCGGCCGACGAGCCGGGTGGTGCCGGCCGCGTTATAGAATCGGACGACTTCGTCCGTCACGACCCGCGGCAACGCGCGCGCTTCGAGCGTCGCGCTCGAGCTGTCGGGGTGGATGACGATCGTCGTGTCTTGAACCGCGAGAGCCAACAGCAGTGCGAGCATAGGTCAGCCTTCGTTAGAGCTGTTGTTGCGCGGCGGGTCGATGCCCAGCCGCCGCATGCGACGGTAGAGATTGGCGCGGTCGGTCAGCAGGCGGCGCGCCGCTTCCGCCACATTGCCGCGCGCGACCGACAACGCTTTGGCGATCAGCTCGCGCTCGTACAGGTCGAGCGTTTCGCTGAGCGCAATGTCACGCCACGGTGCCTCGCCGCCGCTGTCGGCCGTGACTCTGGGCGCCGTGCCGTCCGTGGGTAGCACTCGCATGACATCCGGCGCAGTCAGAAGTTCCCCAGTTGCAAGAATCGCCATCCGCTCGATGATGTTGGCGAGCTCGCGGACGTTCCCCGGCCAGGAGTACGCGGCGAGCAGCGGCACCGCACCCGCGTCGAACTTGACGGGGCGGCCCAGGCGGGCGGCGCAGCGCTCGGCGAAGTGTAGCACCAGCGGCGCGATGTCCTCGGGCCGCTCGCGCAGCGGCGGGATGTGAATCGGCAGCACATTCAGCCGGAACCACAGGTCCTCGCGGAACTGTCCCTGCCGCACCGCGTGCTGCAGATCCTTGTTGGTCGCCGCGATGACGCGCACATTCACCGTGAACGGCCGCTCGCCGCCGACGCGCTCGACGACCCCGCTTTCGAGCACGCGCAGCAGCTTGGCCTGGGCTTCGGGGCCGAGATCCCCGACCTCGTCGAGGAACAGGGTGCCGCCGTCGGCCAGCTCGAAGCGGCCCTGGCGGCGCTCGGTGGCGCCCGTAAATGCCCCGCGTTCGTGGCCGAACATCTCCGACTCGACGAGGTCGCGCGGCAGCGCGGCGCTGTTGACCGTGACGAACGCCTTGCTGCCGCGCGCGCTCTGCCGGTGAATCGCCGACGCCACGAGCTCCTTGCCGGTGCCCGACTCTCCGGTGACGAGGACGCGCGACTCCGTCGGCGCGACGCGCGCAATCAACGCCCGCAGCTCTTCCATGGCCGCGCTCGTTCCCACCAGCGGATCGGCGTGGCCCAGCTGCTCGTGCAGCCGCTGGTTCTCGGCGAGGGTGCGGCCCAGCGCGAGCGCGCTGCGCAGCGTGACCAGCACGCCCTCCGGGGTGAGCGGTTTCTCGAGGAACTGGAAGGCGCCGAGCTTGGTGGCGCGGACCGCGTCGGCGAGGTTCGCCTTGCCGCTCATCATGACGACGGGGACGTGCGGCGCGCGTTTCCGGATCTGCTCGAGCGTCGCGAGACCATCGGGGCCGGGCGGCATCATCAGATCGAGGAGCACGACGTCGGGTGCGTCTTCCAGCAGTCGCTGCAAGGCCGCGTTGCCGCCCTCCGCCTCGACCGTTTCGAAGCCGTCCGACTGCAGCAGCGCGCCCACCATGCGGCGGATGTTGGCTTCGTCGTCGACCAGGAGGACGCGAGGGCTCATCGGGGGAAGACGATCGCGAACGTGGCGCCGCCACCGGGAGTTTCACTCACGCTGATCGAGCCGCGGTGCGCTTCGAGCGTGACGCGCACCAGCGCCAGGCCCAGACCCGTGCCGTCGTCCTTGGTGGTGAAGTACGGCTCGAAGACGCGTTGGCGCAGGTCGGCGGGAATGCCGGGGCCATGGTCCGCGATCGTGACCGCAAGGCCGGAGCCGTCGCCCGTGACGGTCACGTCGATGGTGCCGTGCCCTTGCATCGCCTCGGCCGCGTTGCGATAGAGATTCGCGAATGCGCGGCGCAGCGGATCGTAGTGGCCGAGCAGGGCGCGCGGGCCACCGTTCGCATGCACGGTGACGCGCACCCCCTCGGGAACACCGGTGCGTCCCAGCTCTTCCAGCAGCTCGACGAGATCGACCTCGCTCCGCGGCCCCTCGGGGAGTCGCCCGAACTCTGAGAATTCCTTCGCGAGCCGCTCCAGGCGGTCGGTCTCCGCTTCGAGGACCTGGACCGCCGTTTCGGTCCGAGCGTCCAACAGTCCGACCGTCCGACGCATTTGGTCTACCGCAATTCGCATCGACGTCAGCGGATTCTTGATCTCGTGTGCCACGCGGCGCGCGACTTCGCGGAACGCGCGCAGCCGCTCGGCCTCGAGCTCGCGCTCGCGCGCGGCGTCGAGGGCCGCCGCCAGCTCGCGCAGCGCCTGGCGCAGCGACTCGAACTCCGGCGCGCCACGCGGCGGCGGGCCGTCGGGCAGCGGCTCGTGCCGACGGATCAGCTGCGTCCAACCGACCAGCTCATCGATGGGACGCGACAGCTGGCGCGACAGATGTCCCGCCAGATTGACGGCGGCGTACAGCACCCCGGCGCCGAGCAGCAGGATGACCAGCGCAAATCCGGCTGTGTAATAGCGCAGGAACGTCTCGGCGCGCCGGGCGAGACTCACCGAGGCGGAGACTTCGTCGAAGTGCTGGCGCAGCAGCGCCCGCTCCCGCACGCTGAGGTGCAGCGTGTCCACGCCCTCGAGCAACGCGCGGGCTGTGGCTGCGACGCGTTCGGTCGAGGCGCGGGCACCTGCCGCTGGCAGTAAACGCCGGACCGACAGTACCCAGCCGGCGACGGCGAGCACGGTCGGCACGACGGTCATGACGACGAGGATGACGAAGATTCGCCGTCGGAACGGAAGCGGTGGGGCCATATTTCAGGCCAATTTAGGGATTCGCTCTGCCTGTGACAATTCGACACGGGGGATTCATGAAGGCGCGGACTCACTACCTCTGGTTCAACACGAAGCGGCGACAGGAGATCATCGACATAACTGACGAGGTTATGAAGGAAGTGGAGGTTAGCGAGGTGCGTGAAGGATTGGTCCTGGTGAGCGCCATGCACATCTCCGCGTCTGTTTTCATCAATGATCACGAATCAGGACTGTGGGACGACATTTTGAAATGGTTGGAAGGCACGATCGCCCCGTGGGATCCGGCGCGGTATCGCCACAATGAGACCGGGGAGGACAACGCCGCGGCGCATCTGCGCAGTCTCACGATCGGACACGAGGTGATCGTGCCGATCACCGCGGGGAAACTGGACTTTGGGCCGTGGCAGCGGGTGTTTTATGGGGAGTGGGACGGGCAGCGGAAGAAACGGGTGATCATCAAAGTCATGGGAGAGTGATCATGATCGCATTGCTTCTCGCCTTCTTACTCACCG
>Ga0193723_1001093_pt1 | contig 10554 bp, 14 predicted proteins | sample H2m2metaG_FD_143042 | JGI IMG/M metagenome (GOLD analysis project Ga0193723, IMG submission 143042) | Soil microbial communities from a riparian zone of the East river system, Colorado, United States - H2m2 | ecosystem: Environmental > Terrestrial > Soil > Riparian zone | place: USA: East River... | reverse complement strand
ACGTTGAAGATGTGGCAGCGCCGCGGCAAAGTGGCCCTGTGCACCTTCTACCAATCCCAAGCCAAAATGCGCATCGGCCGAGCGGGGTTGAATGCCAATAGCAGTATGGAAAGCAGAAGTCGCTTCCCCATATTGGCGCAAACTACAGGCTAACGATCCGCGGAGACAATATGCAGGAGCGCTGTGCGGGTAACGTTCGGTCAATGTGCGGCTAAGATTCATGGCCCGCCGAAAATCTCGCTTGCTAATCGCGGAGACGGTCTGCTGTCCCAGAGGGTCGCGAAATGCGGGATCTTGCGGTGGCAGTGTGCGCTGAACCTGCGGCTTAAGCACGTTCTCCGGCGGCGGAAGCTTGTTCAGGAGCTTGTCAATGGGTGTATCCTGAGCGAAGGCATCGGGAGCAAGAACGAGCCCCAACAAAATCGCGATGCCAGGAACGACCGAAAAAGAAAAGGTCATTTTGGTTTCTACCAAATTATCGTGCCGGTTCCACTTTTGAAACTCATTCTCCCGCCAGGCCACTGCCAGAAGAGGCGGCGAATGCCCCTTGTTTACTTGAGAATGATTATTGCCGCAGCGCTGATCCTAATCGTCAATCAGGCGAGTGCTGCTTGCGTCTGGAAGGTCACGAGCGGCACTAATGTCCTTTATCTCGGAGGCTCCATTCATGCGTTGAAAAGCCAGGATTATCCTTTGCCGGCTGCCTACAATCGTGCCTTCGACGCCTCCGATCGGCTTGTTTGCGAGGTAGATCCAAAAGCGCTACTGGAATCGAGTAGAGGAATACTCAAAGCCGGCCAATATCCGAAAGGCGACAGTCTGAAAAATCATGTCGATCCGCGAACTTACAACTACTTGCGACGCGTTTTTAGACTGTTAAGGGTTCCAGAAGCTAAATTCGCGCGCTATCGGCCCTGGTTTCTTTCGCTCATGCTTCAGGCTCCCGAATTGCACGGAATGTCCGAGACGCTGGGTGTAGAAGAATTTCTGATCCGACGTGCACGCGCCAATTCTAAACCAGTGTCGGGCCTGGAATCGGCACGCGAACACGTCGATGTCTTCCTCGACTTAACTGATCGGCAAAGTGAGGCAATGCTGCTGATGATGTTTCTCCCAGCGCAACGCAGCAGGGGTGGCACAGGTGATGAGATGGCAAGAGCGTGGAGGCGCGGAGACGCGGATACCGATACCCGGATCATGATGGATGAGTTCCGCAATTTCCCTTCGCTCGCAGAACAATTCCTAACTGATCGCAACCGGAAATGGATTCCGAAAATCGAGAGATACTTGCAAAGCGGCAAGACCTACTTTGTTGTGGCCGGCGCGGCGCATATGGGTGGACCCAATGGCATAGTCGCCCTCTTGCGCGGTCGCGGCTATCACATCGAACAGCTTTGATTCTTCGGTCCTGGATTTAAGTCGCGCCGGCGGGTCGGCGCTCACATGCTCCAACTCGGAGCGGCGATGCCCGTCCGGCCCGGACCCTTCTGCCTTCTTCTTTCTTCTGTATGCCTCCGTTCTCTATTCCACCAGCGGCAAAAATTTCTCCCGTACTACCTTGTCGTCCTTAACTGTGTAAATGCCTACCTCGGACATGTGCATCCGCTTTTTCGAATTCCTATCCGTCGCATCAATGTCAAAGCGCACCACAAAGGTATCGCCTGCAACAAACGGCCCACTGACCTTCGAGTCATGCACCTCCATGTTCTTTTCCCACCAATCATTTTTGCCACGTACTCGATCGATCCCTTTCACTTCCGCCGGAATGTCATCGACTGTGTGCGGTTCCACACTAACGATGTCTTTCGCGTAAAGCTCATCGACCGCTTTCTTCCATTCGGTTCCTTTGCAAAGCTCTACCAATCTCGTTGCTACTTCTTCCGTACTCATCATTCCCTCCTTTTGATGTCTTATCCTTTCATCTAACTGAAGCTGCAACCTCGCGCCGCACCCTCTCGTTCGATTTTTTTGCCTGAGGCGCTGGCTGAATGACTCCAAAGACGTTACCGGCCGGATCTTCAGCGTAGGCTAACCAACCAACATTCGGGATTTGCATCTTCGGCACACAAATCCTCCCGCCGCTCTCCTCAATTTTTTTGATCGACCGATCGAGCGACGGCACCGCAACCGTATTGATCGTTCCAGCATTCTGACCCTCCCGAGGACGAGTCAGACCGCCATTGATTCCCGGAGCGCTGTCGTTGCCGGTCCTGACAACCCAATATTCGAACGGTCCGCCCTCGAACTTCTGGAACTTCCAGCCAAAAACCTCCTCGTAGAACGGTTGGACCGCTTCCGGGTCATCCGTGTAAATTTCGAAATGTATCACGCGCTGCATATTTGCATCCCTTTCTAGCGAATTTGTTTGTCTTCGATGAATGCGCTGCCCATCAACGTCGCACCGCAATCACTCGATATTGGCTGATATGGACGCAGGACAGGCGTTTCCCACAAATTATGTTTCGTTCGGTACAACGGGTTTGGCCCTTTTTCTGAAAAAGTTGGCGAGGTGATCATGCAATTCCGTACTTCGGAGACATACTTCAACAGGCAAAGTATCTATTTTGCCCTACAGGTTCGAGCCGGACTGGCGTTAGTGGCTGTGCTACCAGCGGTCCGTGAAATGACATGAAATCAAAAGCGAACTCTCCAATTTTTTTCGCTGGATCCGATGATTTTCGAGGGTGGCTGGAGAAACATCACCAGACCATCACCGAGCAATGGGTTGGCTTTCATCGAAAATCTTCCGGACGCGTGAGCATTACCTGGCCTGAAGCGGTCGACGAAGCTCTGTGCTTTGGTTGGATCGACGGGTTGCGAAAAACGATCGACGCGGAGAGCTACAAAATTCGTTTCACGCCGCGGCGCTCCAATAGCATTTGGAGCGCGATCAATATTGCGCGGATGACAGAACTTATTCTTGAAGGGCGCGTTCGCCTCGCGGGGATGACGGCCTTTCAGAAACGCACCCCCGCTAAATCACACGTTTACAGTTATGAAAATCGCAAAACCGCGATATTGAGTAGCGCAGCAACGAAACTGTTCCGCACCGAGAGCGCCGCATGGAAATTCTTTCAACAACAATCCAAATCCTATCGACAAACCGCGATTTGGTGGGTGGTTAGCGCGAAGCGTCCGCAAACCCGGGAAAATCGGCTACAACGGCTCATCGCTTCATCGAAAGCTGGTCGTAGATTATGGCGATAACCCGTTAGACATTCGATATTCTTGTAGAAAAGTTGCGTTTTCTGACCTGTGACCGGAAACCTCCGATGACCAAATCATCTCAAGCTCTGACCACTCTCCACGAATGGGTCCAATCGGAAAGCCTGCGAAAACATTGTTACGCCGTGGCGGATTCGATGAAGCATTTCGCGAAATTGCGAGGTGAAGATCCGGATACGTGGGAGTCCGTCGGATTGTTGCACGACATGGATTACGAGCGTCACCCGAACCTCGAACGTAGCTCCGCCGAAGGTCATCCCTTTGTCGGTGTGGCGTGGTTGCGCGAGCACGGCTGGAGCGAAGAGATCTGCCGCGCGATTCTTTCACACGCTGATTATTCAGGCGTGTCTCGTGAAACGACGCTGGAGAAAACGCTTTACGCTGTCGATGAGTTGAGCGGATTCGTCATTGCGGTCGCGCGCGTGCGTCCATCGAAAAGCATTCATGAGGTCGAGGTCACGGCCGTAAAAAAGAAAATGAAAGATAAAGCCTTCGCTCGTGCGGTGAATCGCGAAGACATCGTGCGCGGGGCGGAAGAATTGGGTATGCCGCTGGATGATGTGATCGCACAGGTCATCGCCGCGTTAAAGTCGGACGCCGAGCGACTCGGGCTTCAGGGTGAGGTAGGGCCGGTTCACTGAACCGCCCGCGGACGATTGAGGTCAATCGCCCTTACCTTACCAATTTTCCAGTAGCTCACGCGTTTCGGCTACGCCCGCATGCCAAACTTTCATCATCTCCTCATCTGCACGCTGGTAATGGCCTCCATAGTTGCCATCCTTCAGGTAGTCACGCAATGACCGCGGATCCAGCTGGCGCAAATATTCGAGGCTACTCATCGGTTTTTGTTCGCTGGGCATGGAAACGGTGGCCAATCGCGTCCATGGAAAATTTTCCATCCAAGACGCGTGCGAAGCGATCGGATCGATCGCGACGACTTGCGCCCAGGCTTTTGGCGCACTCCACCAGTTGTGAAACTTCACTCGAACATTCGGACGATCCGCCATCCACTGGCCTATCAGTGACTGTGCCGGAGAATTCCCGCCGTGGCCGTTAACGATCAGGATTCGCTTGAACCCCTGCTCCGCCAATGCATCGAGAATATCGCGAACTACTGCTAGATGCGTATCAACCCGTAGCGTAATCGAGCCGGGAAACGCGCGAAAATATGGCGTGATTCCGTAAGCCAACACCGGGAAGACTGGTACGCGCAAAGGCTCCGCCGCTTCCACCGCGATTCGTTCAGCCAGAATGCTATCAACGCTTAAACTTAAATACGCATGCTGCTCGGTACTCCCGAGCGGCAATACACAGCGATCATCGCGCTTGAGGTACTCCTCCATCATCATCCAACTCATCTCGCTGACGTGCATGTGCTTAGTCGATTCGCCCCGTCCCGCTGAACTTCAGTACTCAACAAAGGCCTCGTCGGGATAGCAGTAAAGCCAGCGTTCGCCCGGCTGGGCGGAAGCGATCACGGGGTGCCCGGTGGCGCGAGCATGTTTGCTGGCATGTTGATTAGGGGAGCTGTCGCAGCACAAGGTCACTCCGCAGTGCTGGCACGTTCGCAAATGCACCCAGCGTGCGCCGATCTTTATGCACTCACTACATTCGAGACGTGACGGGTGTTTCACCTCGGAAATGGCGGAAAGATGTGTACAGCTTTCGTTAGTCATGGAATTACATCGTCTTTAAATACTCGTGAACAAACTGGACCGCCATCGCGCCTTCGCCAACAGCAGAGGCAACCCGTTTGACCGAACCCGAGCGCACGTCGCCAGCGGCGAACACTCCGGGGCGGCTTGTTTCCAGAAGGAATGGTTGCCGCTTCAAAGTCCAGCGCGGCGAATCGTCAACGTCGATTCCAGTGCGCACAAAATCTTTCTCGTCCTTCTCAATCTCCGGAGGTAACCAGCCCGTCCGTGGCGACGCGCCGATGAAGCTGAAAAGCGCAGCAGTTACCAGTGTCTCCCTCTCGCCGCTAGTTTTGTTTAGAATTTCAATGGAACTCAAATAACCATCGCCGTTCATGCGAACCACTTCAGTGCAGCGACGCAGTTCGATATTCGGCGTGTTCATGATCCGATGCGCCAGGTAGCTCGACATGTTCTTGCAAAGATCGTCGCCGCGAATCAGCAAAAACACTTTCCGCGCGTTCTGCGACAAATAAACCGCCGCCTGACCTGCAGAGTTGCCGCTACCGACAAGGATGACATCCGAACCGTGGCACATCTGCGCCTCGTTAGGTGTCGCGGCATAATAAACTCCGGCACCTTCGAATCGGCTACAATGTTCCACCTCAAGACGCCGATATTCAGCTCCGGTCGCGATGAGCAGACATTTGGCAACGACATTCTCGCTACCTTCCAGTTCAAGAACCGAATAGGCGTTGTCGAAAGACAATTTTGTTACCGGAGTGGCAATTGAGATTCGCGCGCCGAACTTGTCGGCTTGCAGAGCAGCTCGTTCGGCCAGCTCGCTGCCGGTGATGCCAGTCGGAAAGCCAAGATAATTTTCGATCCGCATGCTGCTGCCGGCCTGTCCTCCCGGAGCGGTATGCTCGAGCACAATCGTGTTCAGTCCTTCGGAAGCGCCATATACCGCTGCGGCCAGTCCCGCCGGGCCCGATCCGACAATCGCTAAATCATAAACGGTGTGTTCAACCGCCCGTCGAATACCGATGGCTTCAGCCAACTCGCGATTTGAAGGATTCCGCAAAAGCAAACAGTGCGCGCAGGTAACGACTGGCGTCTCGGCTTCGCTCACTCCGATTTGTTGAAGAAACTGCGCGACCGCAGGATCCTCTTCCAAATCAAACCACTTAAACAGGACGCGGTTCTTTGCCAGAAAATCGCGGATACGGAAGGTGTCACGTGAGTAACGAGAACCAATCACGCGCAGCCCGGTGAAGTCGGGCGATTCCCGCATCAATTGCCGCCGCGCTATAAATGCTTGCAGGATCACGTCACTGAGCTGCGGATCTTGATTCAAAATTTCTCGCAACTTTATTTCGGATATTTCGAAGACTTCACAGTCCGAGCGTGCGATCGCGCTGACGATCTTTGGACTACCGGTGAGATGACCGACGTCCCCGGTGAAATTTCCCGGTCCTTGAACCTTGAGTGTTTTCGGCTCCTCACCGGTTACATCGACGATCTCGATTTCGCCCGATCTGATGACGTAAAATTTCGGATCGCGATCACCGGCATGAAACAAGGCTTGTCCGGCGGGAAATTTTTTGGGCGCCGTACCGGCGTAGCGCGCGAGTCCCGCTACTTGCGTTTCGGTCAGGGTTGGAAACGCAATTGCATTTAAATCCTGCTCTGCCATTTGCCTGACTCTCAACCCTTCGCGATGAACACTCAAGATGCGCTGAAGGATAGGCATCCTGCCCGTCGCTGAAACGAAGACGCCGTGCTGGAAGCACGGCCCGCCAAGGCCCGAGCCGGACTGGCGAATGGCTGGAAGCCTAACCTCTAGACGGGCCAAAAAAATCTTTCAAAAAATAGTTGACTAGTCAGTCTACATAGGCATTTTTAGACCATGCCAAGAGTGAGCGACATGAAAGAGCGCCTGCTGGACGCCGCGATGGACTTGATCTGGGAAAACAGTTACGGCGCCACTTCGGTGGACGCGATTTGCGATCGCGCCGGGGCCAAAAAAGGCAGCTTTTATTATTTCTTCAAGTCCAAATCGGAGCTGGCAGCGGCGGCTTTGGAGGATTGCTGGAATAAGAAGAGAGCGGAAATGGATTCGATTTTTTCGCCGACGGTTCCACCGCTGGAGCGGTTCGACCGTTATTTTGACTTTGTGCATGACCGTCTGGCCGAGGTGCAAAAAAAATGCGGCTCCATCCTGGGATGCCCGTTCATAAGCGTCGGCAGCGAAGTGAGCACTCAAGACCAAATCGTGCGCGAGACGATCGATCGGATCATGGATCGCAAGGTGAATTATTTTGTTTCAGCGGTGCGAGACGCCGCGGCCGAGGGGCTAATTGATGCGCCCGACCCAGTAGCGAAGGCCAGGGCGCTGTTTTCCTGCTATCAAGGGATGATGGCGCAGGCTCGGATTCAGAACGACATCGAGTTGCTTCGCGGATTTAAGGAGGTAGCGATGGAGGTTTTGGGAGTAAAACGGGCGTCTGCCATCTCTCATCATAATTTTTTTTGCCAATTTTATAGACGACCAGTCAAATATAAACCAACATAAAACGGAAAAACACAATGAAAGCTGATCAACTAACCAATCCAACCGCAGTTTTCCCCAACCTTGTCTCCGTCGCCCTTACCCGGCTGAAACAACGGTTGCAGCAGGATTACGAGCGCACGTATCCCGATTTGCGTGAAATCGTTCACCTCGTCCTTGATGAGGAAGAATCGAAAGCCTGGGATCTGTCGCCGTTCCCGCATTTGCTTCTTCCTGATCTGGTCGAAGCGCACATTGCCAAACTCAATCTGCAACCGGCAGAGACCCGGGACGATGGTTTCTCCTTGCCGCACGATTTCGCCGAGATTGATAACCGCGAACCGGTTTTCGCGTTATGCGCATGGTGAAACTAGCGCTTGCCACACACGTTGACTGTTATGGGCATGCATTGCACGACACCATAGCTGTGGAATAAAAGCAATTATGAGCTCGAAAATGAAAGTAGCGCAGATCAGTAAACCCGGTGGAGATTTTGAATTAGTCGAACGCGACATTCCGGAGCCGGGAACCGGACAAGTGCGCGTGAAGGTCGAAGCGTGCGGCATTTGCCACAGCGACGCATTGGTCAAGGAGGGTCTCTGGCCCGGCCTGCAATATCCTCGCGTGCCGGGGCACGAAGTTGCGGGACACATTGATGCACTCGGCGGCGGTGTCACCAATCGGAAAAAAGGGCAGCGCGTCGGGGTCGGCTGGCACGGCGGGCATGATTTTGTCTGTGAACAATGCCGCCGCGGCGATTTTGCGATGTGCAGCAATCGTAAAGTCACCGGTATCAACTTTGATGGCGGTTATGCCGAATACATGATCGCCCCGGCGGAAACGCTGGCGGCGATTCCGGACGACTTGCCAGCGGAAGAGGCGGGTCCCTTCATGTGCGCGGGTGTGACGGTTTACAATGCACTGCGCAATTCGGGCGCGCGTCCCGGTGATGTCGTCGCCGTCCAAGGCATCGGCGGACTGGGGCATCTCGGTGTGCAATATGCGCGTCGAATGGGCTTCAAGACCGTGGCTCTCGGCCGCGGGAAAGACAAGGGACCGCTCGCAGAACAACTGGGCGCGCATCAATACGTCGATTCAAATGTCGCCGATCCGGTGGCGGAGTTACAGAAGCTCGGTGGCGCGCGCGTGATCCTGGCAACCGCGCCAAGCGCAAAGGCAATCTCTGCCGTCGTGGATGGATTAGGAGTGAACGGCAATTTGTTAGTGCCGGCGGCGCCGATGGAACCACTGAGCGTCAATGCGCTGTCGTTGATCATGGGGAGACGATCCGTCTCCGGGTGTTATTCCGGCACTGCGCGCGATTCGCAGGACACTTTGGAATTCAGCGCCTTCAACGACGTCCATCCGATGATCGAGAAATATCCGCTGAGCCGCGCGGCCGAAGCCTACGAACGAATGCACAGCGGCAAAGTCCGTTTCCGAGTCGTCCTCACCATGGAATAAAGAGTTGAGAATCAACAAATGAAAGGAATACCATGAACAATAACACAACGTTCTCAGGCAAAGTCGCGCTGATAACTGGCGGAACCTCCGGCATTGGGAAAGCGACCGCGACCGCGTTCGCTCGCGCCGGCGCAAAAGTTGTTTTGACCGGGCGCCGGGAAAAAGAAGGCGCGCAAGTTGTCGCCGAAATCAAGAAACTCGGCAGCGAGGCCGCGTTCGTCCGCGCGGACGTGGCGAAAGATGCCGATGTAAAGGGGATGGTTGATTTCACGGTCGACAAGTACGGCCGTCTCGACATCGCGTTTAACAACGCGGGCGTGGAATGGAAAGGTCCACTCGAGCAGGCGACAGAGGAGGAATATCGCCGCATTTTCGACATCAATGTCTGGGGCGTGCTCAATTCGATGCGTCACGAAATTCCTGTTATGCTCAAGAACGGTGGCGGCGCGATCGTCAATACTTCCAGCGTTGCGGGGCACGTTGGTCTCGCGCAAGTAAGCGTCTACATCGCGTCGAAGCACGCTGTCGAAGGGCTGACGAAATCCGTTGCGCTCGAATTCGCGAAACAGAACATTCGCATTAACGCGGTTGCTCCGGGAGTTATCGCCACCGAAATGTTTGACCGCTTCGCGGACGATGCGTTGCGCGAGCAGATCACTTCGATGGTTCCGGTCGCACGAGTCGGCGCGGCCGAGGAAATTGCCGCAGCGGTTCTTTATCTCGCTTCTGACGCCGCGAAATTTACGACGGGCACATCACTGGTCGTCGACGGAGGTTTCATTGCCGGATAAAGACGTCCATCCAGAACCGAATTTCAGAGGACAGCAAATTTTTGAATCAATCCAAAACAACAAAAGGAACAAAATGAACAACGGGAAGTTGACTGGAAAAGTTGCAGTGGTAACGGGCGCGTCGAAGGGAATCGGCGCTGCTATCGCAAAAGAATTGGCGACGCATGGGGCCGCCGTAGTCGTGAATTACGCGTCGGCGAAATCGGATGCGGACAAAGTGGTCGATCAAATCAGTAAAGGTGGCGGCAACGCTGTCGCCGTCCAAGCAAGCGTTGCGAAAAAGGCCGATGTTGAAAAACTGTTTTCGGCTGCGGAGAAAGCCTTCGGCAAGATCGACGTCCTCGTCAACAACGCCGGCGTTTACGAGTTCATGCCGGTCGAAGAAGTCACCGAGCCACAATTTCACAGAATGTTTGATACAAATGTTCTTGGAATGCTTCTCGTCACTCAGGAGGCGCTCAAGCATTTTAATCCAAGCGGTGGCAGCATCATTAACATCGGCTCGCTCGCCAGCTCACTTACGCCGCCGACCGGGGTTGTTTACAACGCAACCAAAGGAGCAGTCGACGCGATTACGCGCACTCTGGCAAAGGAACTCGGACCGCGAAAGATCCGGGTGAACTCAATCAATCCCGGAATGGTGATAACCGAAGGCGTTGTTTCGGCTGGATTCGACAACAGCGATTTCCGCCAAACTTTTGAATCCCAAACGCCGCTTGGCCGGGTCGGTCAGCCCGACGATATCGCGCCCGCGGCTGTGTTCTTCGCGTCGGACGATTCGAAGTGGGTCAACGGCGAGACGCTGCTCATCGCAGGAGGTCTTCGATAAGCATTTAACAAAACATAAAACAAACCCGACAGGAAATTAGGTTTGAAAACTAAGTTCTAT
>Ga0193723_1001092_pt1 | contig 10563 bp, 9 predicted proteins | sample H2m2metaG_FD_143042 | JGI IMG/M metagenome (GOLD analysis project Ga0193723, IMG submission 143042) | Soil microbial communities from a riparian zone of the East river system, Colorado, United States - H2m2 | ecosystem: Environmental > Terrestrial > Soil > Riparian zone | place: USA: East River... | reverse complement strand
ACCGCCGCAACCGGATGCCGATGGCGAGCGACACCAGGCCGGCGGTGTAAACGTCAAGGTAGTTGGCCCAAATCATCCCAACCACCACAAAGAGGAAGAACGGCACAGCCACCCAGGCGGGCGCATGTGCGCTGATCACTGCCAGCACGCCCTGGTCGGCAGCGAGCTGCGCGTCGATGGTTGGCAGCAGGAGGCCGAAGAGGCCGAGAAGCAGCATTGGCAATGTGATCCCGAGCGCAGGCCACAGTGCGACCGAGCGGGTAGAGCTTGAGGCGGGTAGGTATCGCGAGTAGTCGCTCGCGAACGGATACCAGGAGGCGACGAGCGCGAAGCAAGTCATGAGGCCAAGCACGAACGCACCGGGATAGTCCCCACCGGCCGCCGTCGCGCCCTGGCTCCAGTGGAACTGCGGCGCAAGGAAAAGAAACAGCACCGCCAAGATCGCCGCGAAGACAATCGCGCCGTAGGTTTCGAGGACCTTGATCGTCTGGTGGCCAAAAACTGCGACCGCGACGCTGATCGCGGCGACCACAATCACGAGCGCGAAGGTGATCAGCCGGTTGCCGCCCCCGAAAAGCTGCGCACCGGCCTGGGCGGCGATCACGCAGTCGACGGCGAACCAACCGATGGCAAGGAAGAGCGTCAAAGCGGCGCCGACATAGGACCCGCGCAGGCCGAAGATGCGGCGCGTGTAGACGATCTGCGGAAGGCCGGTCCTGGGCCCTGTGTTGCTCAGCAGACCGAGGATGACAGCGGCCGCGACGGTGCCGAGCCCGGTCGCGAGGAGCCCGTCCCAAACTCCAAGCCCGTAGTAGGTGGTCAGCAGGGAGGCTGTGAAAAGGCTGGCGTAGTTGACGAAGGCACCAGCCCACAGGAAGCCGAGGTCGCGCGGCGTGCCGTGCCGGTCGCCGGCTGGAATCGCTTCGATCCCATACGTTTCGACCTCGCCAAAGGCGGGCGTTTCGGTGCGGGTCGCCGGGGTGTCGCTGATCATCAATCCCTCCGCTGGCATTACCCAGTTCAGGTTCATGCGGTCGGCGCATGTCGCGCCCTCTCAGCCCGGACTCCCGAGCTCCCGCTAAGGGGCGATGTTACCCGGTGTCTCGGCTAGGTGGTGCGCCAGGGGGCGGGGAGGAGGTGTGCGAGGATCCTGTACACCTCGGGATTGAGGGCGAGGCCCACATGGCTGCCGTTCACCTCGATCGCATTCACGTCAGGGCGCAGGCACGCCTTCCAATTGACAACGCCGTCGGTGCGCGAATAAAGCGACGTCGTTGGCACTCGCGGCTGGGCCGCGAGGTCACGCAGGAAGCGCTTCTCGACTGAGGCGGGGTGGCCGTAGCGGAAGACGTTGAAGACATGCGCGGCTCTGACCCCCGCCATCGTCAGAGGGTGGACGTCGAAAGGAGCCCCGAGTGGAGAGCCCAGCGTGATCACCTGCTCGACCAGCTCAGGGTTTCGATGAGACAGCACTTTTGCCAGCACCCCGCCGCGGCTGTGACCGACGAGGGCCACCCTCGCCCCGGTCCGGCGCTTCAGCTGCTGGAGTGAGTTGATGAGCGGGCGCAGCATGACCTCCGAGTACATGACGTTGAATGCGACGCCACCCATTTGGGGCTTGTAGCCCACGCGGCGCAGCCACTGGAATGGGGTCCGCAGTGTCCAGTCCCCCGCCAGGAAGCCTGGGATCAGCAACACCGGCCGCCCGAGACCAGGGGGGACCTCGATGCCCCGGAACACAGGGTCGCGCATCAGGCGGAGGTACTCGATGGAAACACGCCCCTCGAGCCACATTGGCGGAATCGGGTCCCAGCGTCCGGCAAAGCGGAGGTCGGGAAGGATCGACCCTGCGATCTCCTCCAGCCGGCTCCGCCTGCTTACAGGGGGTTGTGGGACCGTTGCCAAGTAAAGTTCTGAGTGCTTCTCCGTTAAGAAACCGTGGCGGGCTCGGGTGCGATTCTATACGTCAGCCACTGGTTGACAACCTTCAAGAAGAGATCGGGCGTCTCCATCATCGGGACGTGGCCGACTCCCTCGATGACCTCGAGGTTCCAGTCCGGGCGGCGCCGTACCAGTTCTCGAACCGCAGACACCGGGATGAGGCGGTCGAGCTCGCCGTGGACGACAAGCGCCGGCGCTTCGACCTTCTTGATCTTGGACCAGAAGCGCGGGTCGGCCATCCTGAGACCGAGCGAACGGACAGCCTGGAGAAAGGCTCGGCTGGCCTGGCGGCCGAGGTTGCCCCGCTCGCGCATGAGCTGGACGTGCGCGTCGATCACGTCAGCGTCGATGCGCGACGGATCGACGGCCACCAAGGCGATGGTCTCGCGCACAAGGCGCTCCGGACCTAGCACACGGGCGCGGCGGTCGATGACGAAGTCGGCCAGGCCTGGCAACGTCAGAGCCGCCATCACACCCAGCATCGTCGGGTCCGGCCTGCGCACGTGCACACCGGGGATGGCGGGATCGACAAGGATCAGCGCGGCGACCCATCGCGGGTGATCGGCTGCCTCGAGGATGGCGATGTGCCCACCCATCGAGTTGCCCATCAATATCGTGGGCTCTCCGATCACTTGCTCGATGAAGCTGTGCACAAGCTCCGCGTTGGCGCCAAGCGTGGCTGAGCGGTTGAAGAGGGGAGTGCGGCCGAAGCCGGCGAGATCGAGAGCAAGGACGCGGTGATTCTTAGCCAGCTCAGGACCTACCGCCATCCAGTTCATGGCGTTGCCGCCAAGCCCGTGGACCATGACCAGCGGCATCCCATCGCCCCCAAAGTCGAGGTAGTGGACCGGGCCATCCAGGTCGACTGTTTTATGGCGCATTGCGTCATTCATCCTACGCCGACGCGAGGATCGCTCGGGCCATGCGCATCAGGATTTCTCCCACCGCCGACGTTGTGCGCCTTCCGTCTTTGTGCAGCCTGTCGAACACCTGGAAGGAGGTGACAGCTCCAATCACGTCCTCTGCCTCCCTCAGCGAGCAGCCCGGGCGCAGGTGGCCGGACGCTGCCAGCTGCTCGGCGAGGACCCTGTCGTCACCCGCGGTCTCGAACTCGGCAGTGGCTTCCGCCGGGAGGCCCCTGAAGAGCGCAGGGTCGGCGGCCCACATCGAGCAGGCGTGAGCGATCCGCCGCCGCAACTCCTCTTGCGGGTCGGCAGGCTCGGCAGCTGGGAGAATCTGCCTTTCACGGCGGGCGCCGGCAGCCACCTCTCGCAGCATGCCGGCCAAGGAACCGAACTGGTTGTAGACCGTGATGCGCGAGACCCCGGCCTTCCGAGCCACCGCGCCGGCGCTCAAGCCCGACGTACCGCGCGAGGCAAGCAGGTCTCGCGCCGCGGTCAGGATGGCTGTTCTGGTCTGCCGTACGGCCTCTTCTCGGCGTCCCAGCCGGTAGCTTCGTGGGGACATTCCAATTAGATTAACAGGCAGTCTGTTTAATGAATTCGCGCGCCAAGAATTTCCAGCAGGGCCTTGCCGTACCGATCCAGCTTGGATCGTCCGATGCCAGGCAGCGCCTCCAGCTCGATCAGGTCCGCGGGCCGGCGCGCGGCGAGCTCGGTGAGAGTCCTGTCGTGGAACACCACGTAGGCAGGGACGCCTTGCCTTCTTGCCACCTCGGAGCGCCACTCGCGAAGGCGTTGGAACAGGGCTGGATCGGCCGGCAGCCCCGCAGCCGGCGCCGGCTCCGGGGCGATCGACAGCTCGACAGACTCGGTCCCGCCCAGCACTGCCCGGCCCCGATCGGCGAGCTCGACCATCGGGTACTGGCCCTGGCTCTGGGACAGGCAGCCCTGAGTCATGAGCTCCTCGAGCAGCCTGCGCACCCTGGTCGGACCCAAGCCGGCAAGCGACCCGTAGACGGGCACCTGGAGCACCCAGGGCTGGTCGCGACTGAAACGATTCTCCTTCCCGGCAAGGATCGCAGCCAGGTTGACGATCCCGATCCGGCCCGCGAACCGCGCTGCGCCGGCGAGGGCAGTGCGGATCACCGAGGGGTCGACCGGCGCACCGGGCGCCTCGTCGAGAGGGCCGTGTTCGCAGTTGTCGCACGAGCGACAGGATCGCTCCGAAGTCGTCTCGCCGAAATAGTCGGTGATGAATGCGTGCCGGCAGGAACGGAGCTCCGCGTACTGGATCATCTGCCCGAGCTTGGTGTAGGCGTGCTGTTTATGCGCCGCGAGCTGCTTGACATCGAGAGCCGACGGATCGAACCGCCCGACGCTGCCGTCGCTATGTAGAGCGCCAGCCTTCAACAGCAAGCGCTTCGACGCGTCGAGCGATCTCCACGCCGCTTCGGGCATCAGCGGTCTCAGCTCTTCGGGATCGGAGTTCCAAACGCCCAGCCGTGAGTACGCGGTGTGCGCGCTCAGGACCTCACGCAGATCGGGGAACGCAGTCTCGATGAAGTAGACCTGGAGGTCGCGATCCTTGCCCGAACGGATCAGCAAGCAGAGGGCGGGCTTGCCATCGCGGCCCGCGCGGCCGGCTTCCTGGTAGTAGGCTTCGACGCTTCCTGGATAGCCGACATGGATCACCTGGCGGATGTCAGGGAAGTCGACGCCCATCCCGAAGGCGCTGGTGGCGACCACGACGCGAAGGTCTCTCGCGGCGAACCCGTCCTGGATCCGGCGGCGGCTCGCATCCGGCAGCCGGCCGTGATACGGCGCTGCGGGAAAGCCCCAGCGGCTGATTGCGGCGGCCGTGCTCTCTGCTCCCTTCACGGTCCCGACGTAGACCAGCGCGCGACCATCTCCAGGGTCGAGACGACGGTGCAACTTCTCTAGTCGTTCTCGCGCCCCTCGCGCCTGAACCGATTCAAGGCGCAGGTTGGGCCGGTTGAAACCGGTGACCATGACCAGCGGGTTGCGCAACCCGAGGTTGGCGGCGATATCCCTGCGGACGTCCGGAGTGGCGGTGGCGGTGAAGGCACCGATCGGAGGACGGCCACATGCTTCGAGCGCTCCACCGATCAGGCGGTAGTCAGGCCGGAAATCATGGCCCCACGTGGAGATGCAGTGTGCCTCGTCGACGATGAAGCGCCTGACCCCCAACGTTGCCAAACGACTCGTGAAGCCCGGCCGGCTGAATCGTTCAGGCGCGACATAGACGAGCTGATATTCGCCCCGCGACGCACGCTCGAGCCGCTCGCGCTGTTCTGTCGAGTTGAGGGTCGAGTTGATGAACGCTGCGCGGACGCCATGGGCAACCAGGCGGTCGACCTGGTCCTTCATCAGCGCGATCAGGGGCGAAACAACAACTGTCAAGCCGTCCCCGAGAATCGCGGGCACCCAATAGCTCAAGCTTTTGCCCGAGCCGGTCGGGGCGACCGCGAGCACGTCGCGTCCTTGCATCTGTGCGTCAACCACCTCTGCCTGACCAGGCCTGAACGACTCAAGCTTGAAGACGTCGCGCAACACATCGGCGGGAGTCACCAACCCAGTGTGGGGCACGACCGGCTGAGGCACCAGCGGCCTTAACAGCCGATCAGAGTCCGAGGGTGATCCTGGCCAGCCTGTCGCGTACTTCGGTGGGCAGCAGCTTGGAGTAAATGTCGATCGCCCGCGCGTCGTAGCCGATGAGATAGCGAGACTTCGGCTTCTTCGCCGTCAGCACGCTCGCGATCAAGCGGGCGACCTCGATCGGGTCGCCCATCAACCTCTGGCTAATCTTTATTCCTTCCTCCAGCCGCCGGTAGGCTGCGAAATACTCAGAGTCAAGCCGGCTCTGCACGTCGTTGCCGGCGCTGTCCCAGATGTTCGAACGGAACGCGCCAGGTTCGATGAGCACGACAGCGATCTCGTCGGCGGCAATCTCGACGCGGAGCGCATCGGAGAGTGCCTCGAGTGCGTGCTTGCTGGCCTGATACCAACCGGTGAGCGGAGTGGTCATCAAGCCGTAGATCGAGGAGATGTTGACGATGCGACCACCGCCCTGGTCTCGCATGTAAGGAATCGCAAGCCTCGCCAGGCGCATGGGGCCGAGGACCATCGTCTCGAATGCCACTCGAGCCTCTTCGTCGCCGACGTCTTCGACTGCGCCGCTGGCCGCAACGCCCGCGTTGTTGACGAGACCGTAAGGCTTGAGCTCGGCGACTACGCGCTTGCAGTCAGCGGCGCTGGTCACGTCGAGAAGCACGGTGCGCACCTTGACTCCGGCCGCCCGCGCGGCTCGCGACACGGCTCGTGCCTTCGCCTGCGAGCGCACTCCACCCACCGAATCGAACCCCCGTCGGGCCAGCTCGATGACCGTCGCCAGCCCGATCCCGGTGCCGGCGCCCGTGGTAAGGACCCTTCGCTCCACGCCGCCCACAACCTACCATCCCAGCAAGTGAGGCTCTGGAATCCGTTCGCCCTTCGGGAGTTGAACTCGCTTTGGAGGGATCCCGTATTTCGCGGGCGGGGTGTGCCACAGGGCGATGGCCGCGCGGTATTGCTCATTCCTGGGTTCTTGTCTGGCGATTGGTCCCTACGCTTGCTTCACGGCTGGCTCCAACGGATCGGCTACAGCTCGTACCTATCAGGGATCTATGTCAATGCATTCCACTCGGAGCACATGCTTGCCGGCCTGCGTCATCGCATGGCGGAGATCCAGAAACAAGACAGCGCACGGGTGACCTTGATCGGGCACAGCCGGGGCGGCTTGCTGGCCAAGGTCCTGTCGCAGCGCCGCCCCACCAGCGTGGAGCAGGTCATCGCTCTAGGCTCGCCGCTGGCTGACTTCAGAGACTTGACGCTGGTCACGCGAGCCGCAGTGGGCGTCGTCACCACTGCGAATGAAATCGGATTCGGAAAGCGCCTTCGCGCCGAGGGCCGATTTGCCCACGACCTGCGGCTTCCGCCGGCCGTCCCGACGACCTCGATCTATACGCGCTCAGACACGGTGGTGAACTTTCGCAGCTGCCTCCGGCCCGATATTCCCTCGATCTCCGTTTGGGGCAGCCACAACGGGCTTGTCGTCAACCCCGAGGTGTACCGCCTTCTTGGCCGCCTTCTTTCGCGGCCCCGACGACCGAGCGGTTGATCGAACGTTTCGTTTTGGAGTGACCGTCGTCTGTCTGAAGTCGCTGACCGCCTCAGACAGGTGACGTCCGAAGTCATCGAGGTCGGGGACCAGATCGCGATCGGCGAGAAGCCCGAAGTGGACGCTGCCGTTGTACGAGACGATCGCGATGTTGAGACCCAGCGAGTGGTAAATGGCTACTAGCGGCCAGATGTCGAGCAGCTCAGCGCCACCGGTGTAGAACGGAAACTGCGGGCCAGGGATATTGGTGGCAACGATGTTGATCACTGACTGCTGCGACCACATCGGCTGCGACGTGACGACTCGACCTGCCAGCGCCTGAAGTGTTGCGGGTGCGAAGTTGGCGAGGTTGCTGAGGGTATGCGCTGCCACCGCCTGGCGCGATCTCTTGAGGTCACCAGTCACCGCGGTCACTGCATTGAGTCGCTGTCTTGGCGTCATGGGAGAGAGCGGGACCTCTACCACCATCCCGCTCACCAGGTTGCCGAGCTTGTAGCGGCGTGAGTCGTCGCGAACACTCACCGGCGCGAAAATGCGCAAGGCATGGGGCACCGCTTCGCCGCGATCATCGAGCCATCGTGCCATCGCTTCGCCGATAACCGCCAGCACGACGTCGTTGACGGTCCCGCCGAAGGCCGATTTGACATCTTTGAGGTGCTGCAAGGGCACCTTCACCGAGTGGACTCGGCGGTGTGGACCGATGCGCTGGTTGAAGAAGAGCGGGGTGCCCGGTCTCAGCCACGCAAGCGCGAGCTGCAAGCCGCCGGCCCATGGCGAGCGCATGACGTTTTCCACCAATTCCTGCGGCCGAAGCCTGGCGAGCTTCTTCAGGGCGTCGATCGGCGAAAGCTCCGCGGCGACGCGGCGGACCAGATCTCCTTGCGTCGGGGCGGGTCGCGGCTTCCACCGCTTTGGCTTTTGATACCTCGTGGGCGTCGGTTCGGAGTCAAGCAAGAGAGTCGCGAGGTCGACGGTGGAGATGCCGTCCACCATCGCGTGGTGGACCTTGTTCACGACGGCTACGCGACCTCCGCTCAACCCCTCGATCACCGTCATCTCCCACAACGGTTTGTTGAGGTCGAGAGGGCGGGCGAAGACGCGAGCCGTGTAGTCGCGAAGGGTTGCGTCGTCGCCTGGGCTGGGCAGCGCCGCGCGACGTACGTGATAAGAGAGATCGAAGTCAGGGTCGTCGACCCAAACAGGGTTGCCGAGGTTGCCTGGCAGCCACATCACCTTCTGGCGGTAGCGCGGCACCAAGTGAAGCCTCTCCTCGATGGTTCGCGCCAGCCCCAACGCGCCCCTGCCACCCTTGACCCGCGGCGTGCCTTCGAAGATGTAGGTCGCGCCGATATGCAGCGGAGCCTCATGGCGCTCGCCATAAAGGAACCAGGAATCCAGCCCGGCCAGCGGCTCGGAATGGGTGTCGGTCATGTTTGTCCCCCCGCGCGGATTCTCGCACGCGCCTCGGCTTGCTAACGTGGCAGGGTTGGCCGGGTCCCCCCGGCCATGACTTTGTACCTTCCGACTCCGACTCGTCGCGTGGAGAATCTAATCCGTAAATAAATCCCATCGATATACCGGAAAGAGAGCAGGCGCGCGCGAAGCGCCCGCCGATGCATTCAGTAAGGCCATCCTCAACGCCGCCTGCGCGCAGAGGGAACCATCCGGGTTCCCTCTCATACCTTGCCGCCGATGACGGCGGTTGCAATCGGATTGGCGCTGGCCGCTGCGGTTCTGCATGGGACGTGGAACGTGCTCGTCAAGGTCAGCGGCGATCCGATGCGCACATTCCGGCGCGCCACCTTCTTTGCTGCCCTGGCGAGCGCGCCAATCGCGCTTGCAGCGTGGCTGCTAACCGGCCGACCCGGCCTTACGCCCGTCGCCGCTGCCCTTTGCGCTATCTCTGCCACGCTCGAGCTCGCCTATCTGTGGCTGTTGTCTGCGGCGTACCGGCGCGGCGAGCTGTCGGTCGTCTACCCGATTGCGCGTGGCTCTGCCCCTGTGCTCTCAGTCTTCGCGGGCCTCGCTCTGTTGGGCGAGAGGCTGGCGCCAGGCCAGCTCGCCGGCGTCGCCCTGCTGCTCCTCGGCATCCTGGCGGTCACCCTGCCGCAGACAAGCGGGCGCGCCACCGTGCCCGCACTTCTGACGGGCGTTTCCATCGCCGCCTACAGCGCCGTCGATCGGGTCGGCGTGAGGCTGTCAACGCCATGGCTGTATGGCTGGCTGCTGATCACCCTGCTCGCCCTCGGCCTGGCTGCATCGATGTGGATTGGCACGAAGTTGGAGCAATCGCGAGGTAAGTTGCGGGATGAGCGTGAAGCCGGCCTCGATCGCCAGCCCCTCACCTGGCGCCAGGCTGCACTCATCGGCATCTTCATGTGGGGCGGATACCTGCTCGTGCTCCTGGCGCTGAGCATCGCTCCGCTTTCGGTGGTGGCGCCGGTGCGCGAGACAGCCGTTATGGCCGTAGCCGTGTGGGGAATCTGGAAGCTGCGCGAGCGAAAAGGCGCGCCGCTGAAGCTGTTTGGGGCCACTGCGACCCTGCTTGGAGTGGTGCTGCTGGCCCTCTAAATTGTGGGATGAAACTCCCAAACTCCGGTGCTAAGGTAGGTTGGCCGCCAGCTCTCCAGCGGTGATCGCCGCGGTCGTCGATTCTTCTCGAAAGGGCCCGTGCGTTCGCGTGATTTTCTTTCGAGAAGAGGAGTTGCGGAGATGCCGACAGGCACCATCAAGAAGCTGGTTTCCGACCGCGGTTTCGGGTTCATCGCCGCTGAAGATGGACGGGAATACTTCTTTCACCGAACTGGACTCGACTCCAGCCTGAACTTCGACTCGCTGGCCGGTGGCGAACGAGTGAACTTCGAGATCGAGCCAAGCCAGAAGGGCCCGCGGGCAAACCGAATCAAGCTGGCATAGCTGACCGTCGACACGACGTTTGAGCTGGACCCTTCAGGCGACTATTCGCTGGAGGAGAGCGCCAATTTCATAGGCGCTTGGCATCGGACTCCCTCAGTTGGGGGCGCGTCGTCCGGCCATCTTCATCTAGCGTTCCTGGCCGACAAGGGATGGCAGCCCGTGGGTGTGTGCCTCACCCAGTCAGCCTCTGGCCAGATCCGCGGCGAGGTTTACGGTGATGTCGACGCCGATTCTGCGAAGAGGCAGGTCGCGCGCATTCTGAGCCTCGACATCGACGGCCGCGAATGGCCGGATGTTGGAAGACGTGACCCGGTGGTCGCGAGTCTTCAGGTTATGTACCCCGGCTTCCGGCCGGTGAACTGGTCGAATGCATACGAGGCGGCGGCGTGGTGCCTCATCTCGTCGCGAATCTCGATGCGCCAGGGCCAGGGCGTAAAAGACAGGATGAGTCTTGAGCTCGGCCACGAGGTGGACGTTCACGGCCACTCGCTCTGGGTGTTTCCAGGCCCGGCACAGCTGATCGAGCTCAAGGCGTTCCCTGGGCTCTTCGGACGAAAGGTCGAATATTTGAACGCGCTAGGCAAGTCTGCGCTCGCTGGAGCCCTGGATACGAACACGCTGCGCTCG
>Ga0193723_1001090_pt1 | contig 10571 bp, 11 predicted proteins | sample H2m2metaG_FD_143042 | JGI IMG/M metagenome (GOLD analysis project Ga0193723, IMG submission 143042) | Soil microbial communities from a riparian zone of the East river system, Colorado, United States - H2m2 | ecosystem: Environmental > Terrestrial > Soil > Riparian zone | place: USA: East River... | reverse complement strand
AGTTTCAATTTTGCTTTCAGGACCCCCTGCATCAGCCAAAACGATGTTTTTAGAATCTTTGAGGAAACTGAAAAGTTCCTATCTTATTGATGGTGCAAGTACTACAAAGGCCGGACTCATTGACTGCTTATTTTTGAACAACCCCAAATATCTTCTAATAGATGAAATTGATAAGATGTCGACCAAAGACCAAGCAATGCTTCTAAACCTGATGGAAACTGGGATAGTATCTGAAACAAAGCATAGTAAGACTAGAACAGCAAATATGAAAACGTCAGTGTTTGCCACGTCAAATAATGTAAATGACATTATTACACCTTTACAGTCTAGGTTTTTTGTGGTAGAATTGCCCCCCTATACCTATGAACAATTCCATCAAATATCAGTACACCTACTTACCGTAGGTCATAAGGTTAGTCAGAATATTGCTAATGTGATAACGAATAAAGTTTGGGCCAACTCCAGAAATATAAGAGACTGTGTAAGAGTTGGTAGAATGGCAAAGTCAATAGATGATATTCAATTTCTTATAGGTACTTTTCTAAATTATAATAGTAAGTAAAGGGAAGCATTTGCGTATCGCAAATTAGTCGCTCTAGACCAGCTAACTACTGCTCTCTTTTCTACCATTAAGATCTTCCTATGGTGTCGAATATGGTGTTGGTAAGGATAATTATACCACATGGCTCGTAGGTATGACAGTGGATACAACATTGGATAAGTAATAAGGTTAACACTCTAGTATCGTGTAATAATTGAATGTTTCTCGTATGAGAAACCAAAGGCTATCATGGGGGATTTTACCAAGAGTTACATGTATCAAAAAAAAGTTATTTAGGATGGAGTTTGGGCCTACTAAACTGGTTTAACCGGAATCAGTCGCATCTTCGCATGCTGCTCTTGTGTTACCTTCTACTGACATACATCCAGACTTAAATCCCTGGTAATATGAGTCTCCATACTTGTCTAGTTTCGCTTGACTGAACGGATGATCTAGCCCGTCTCGAACTCCGGCTCTATATCCCTTACTTGATGCTAGCACGGAAGTTACAGTGTTTGCTATCAATAAAGTTGCAACTAATGCGATGGCAATTACAGATGCTATCTTTGTTTTACTATTCATTTTTTCTTTCACCTTCTTTTACCGAAAAGTTTTATGGAATAATAAGTCTCTTGCTAGTGTACGACCAGTACTAAAATTTGTTATTTGTTCTTAGTATGTTTATTGTGTGGTGCTACTTCCCTCCACCACAGGTATCATCATTTGGATGCTTACTACAGAACTCATCATGATTGTCAAACCTATCGTAGCAACCACCACCAGTATTATCTAGATCACAGAACCGCAGTCCATCTAGTCCATCTACGCCATTACGGAACGCAGCCGCCTGTACTGTTGTCGCTGTCAAGCCAATGGTTAGTATCGCAACTGCTGCCATTACCACTACTACATTGCTTACCTGTTTGTCTGTCCGAATTATTTTGTCGATATTTGCATTTGTCATTTTATTTCACTTTTGTTTGTGTTAATTTATCATTGTTCAGTACATTTTTCGTTCATTATATTATAGCACGGGTATACGCATATAGGCTCTTTGAAGTACTGGTACATATTCCTCTTATGGTGTCGAATAGGAGGGTATTTGGTCAAATTTAGCATTATGACGATTAATGAGACAAAACGGTACTTTTGGAATCGAAAACCTACATAATATAGGTTCTGTCTTCCATTGTTCTGAATCCTAAAGGTTTTTCTATATGAGAAACTAAAGTGGCAAGTGGCAAGTGTATGAATGCAGCGAATAAAGACTGTGAGTATATTCTCTAGATCCAATCCAGATAAGCGACTTTTTGCCCTTATGTTGGTTGCAATAGTTGTCATCACTATAGATTCCCAGATTGGTTATGTTGCGGATTTTATCCCGGAACAACTTTCTTCGAATGTTGGAGTTTTTACGTTCGTAGTAATTGCAGTAATATTTGTAATAACTCAATATCTTATTCTAGATTATGTTAAGAAGTCCAATAAAGAGGCTAGAGAAAGAGTACGTCACATAAGCAAATTACACACGGGCGTGACTGTCGCTCAATATTTACTTGCAAGCGTGGTAGCGATTGTTATTTTACAAATACTATTAACACAACAATACAATACTATAACTCTCTATATTGTGTATGCAATAAGCTTTGGGCTATGGATCTTGATTTTGGCTCTTTTGGCCAAGGCTTTTCTCTCTTGGTACAAACTATCTGGTAAGAATGTAATGGTCTTAATCTTTACATTATCTATGATTATATATGTTGTCAATGGAATAGCTGGTCTGGCCGAAAATTTTTACACGCTGGGACAACAGAAGAAAACAATAACATCTGTGGATGTTGCGCACTTTCCGGAGTTTAGTATCGAGTCAGTCGTGAGTCAGGTTGGTATCATCAATAATATATCATCTATAGCTGCATATATTCTTACTTGGATCGGAACAGTCAAGATGTTATATCCATATATTAAAAAATTGGGCAAGACCAAGTTCTGGGTTATTATGGGTGTGACTATGATTTACTATCTTATTGAATATCCACTTTTTGTGTTGGGTTATTTTACTCCATCAGAAAATGCAGACGCAATGACAAATATTCTTGTCTTTTCATTGGCTGGTCTTCTGACAGGAATCATATTCGGAGCAGCTTTCTTGTCGGTAGCTAGAACACTCCGAAAAGGCAGTACTCTCAGAAATCACATGATAATTGCGGCATATGGTTTTCTTCTCTTTTATATTGCAGGGTCTTCCGCGGCTTCCCAGGCTGCATATCCACCATATGGGGTTGTTTCTATCTCGTTTATCGGTTTATCTTGCTATTTGATATACACAGGTCTGTACTCTTCAGCAGTTACTGTTTCTCAAGATACAACTCTGCGTATATCTATTAAAAAGTCTATGACCGAGCAGGCAAAGTTTCTAGATGGTATGGGATCCGCTCATATGGAACAAGAATTACAATCAACAGTTATGAAAATCGCAAAGAAGCAGGCAGATGTGCTGACAGAGAAGACTGGAGTTGAATCTTCAATGACAGAAAGTGATATCAAAGAGTACATGGCAATGGTAATGAATGAGATTCACAAGTCTTAGCTGGGGAATAGATAGAGAGGCATTAAACTACTACCAAAAAATTATGACTTTAAACCCACTTCCACCAAAAATATGAAATATGAAGCAATAACTCGAGTTCGAGTATAGTAGTTTGATAGACTCTTCCTGATATTCATTTATGATTCTGGACCGGTAGTTAGTGTTTGAGGAAGGCTATTGTATGAATACATTAGACATGAAAGTGCATTTCTCTCTCGTGGTGGTACCTTCATCATGAACAATCTTTCCACAAATACCTAGTTATTTCGTTAGAACCTGCGATGTATCTTGGGTGCTAAACAGGACATGACAAGTCTTACCTCTGCACATTGCTGACATTTTGTGTTCCATGGACAGAAGTCATTATACCCACAAACACACTCTTACAAGTCGGACAGATATAGAGCTCCATTTATCGTAGCTCATCTTGATAACGTCAAGCAGGCAATAGAGAATGGTGCTGACGTCATTGGATATTTACACTGTCCTTCATGGATAACTATGAATGGCTAGATAATTATAGACTTGAAGGGAAATTTGGAGTATTTAGTATCGAATTTAATACTGAGGATAAGAATTATCAGCATCATAAACAGTTAGACCTTAGCCGGCAAAAAACAAAGGGTGCTGAAGCACTAGAGTTGATCATTAAGGAATCACTATCCCAAAGCAAAGATGGAGTAGTCACTGATACCGCAATTGCAGCAGCTGAAAATAAGTTTGGAAAATTTGCTGTAGATGGTTCACATATAATCCAAGTATGAACCTTACTACCTGTTAAGAAACAGATAATATTCTAGAATTCGCAATGCCCAGGAGATATGGATCAATTTTCTCTATTCATGTGAAAGACATTCTCAACATGGCAGATATCAACCAATGAGAGGACCGGATTAATTTCCGGAATATTGTTATTTTCATTTTAGATTTTTACACTATTGCTATAACTGCGAAATATATATTATTCAATATCAAGCTGCAGAATAGTATCTTATGAAACCTTAGTTTGGTAATCATTGATAGTTACTAACATATCTTGATACTGAATATTTATTATCAAAATGTTACTGATATAATATCAGTTTATCATCTGTTTTTAGTGGATTCGTTAGTAGGCAACGAAGAAGACGAATAAAAGACGAAAAATAAATGTTGATAAGGCGCTTTTTCTTCTATCCTTTTCCTCCTTCTCCCTCATCCTTCACCAATAGTTCCATTAGCGGCGAGTTTCAGTAGTGGTCCAAATGTATCACCATTATTATCACTTACTCTCATAACCGGTGTATCTTTTGTCTGATTTGTTTCCCACCATGTGACTACTACTCTATCACCATTTGCGCGTATCTGTACTTTAGATGAATCTGAATTGGTGGTATTGCTCAAGTTGATCTTATCTCCAAAAGTTTTTCCTCCATCTGTAGAAGCTCTGAACATTACTTCTTCATTCTTGTTTGCAGTATTGTTGGTCCACCAGGCTACATAGACCTTGTCACCTGTAATAGCAGGAGAGGCATCTCGAAGACTGAAAGGCGCAAATGCTTCTCTTGGAGTTGTTACAACCATCATCGTTGGTCCTAAAAGGATTATTGCTGCTAGAGCAACAATACCTCTCATAACAGATTGTTCCTTGTTCATGACAGTTTTATAGAATTATGGTAGTATATAACATCGTTCATCAGATCTCGCGATCACGTAAACAGAAACTCGAACTATTAACAAATGCTACAGTAATTGATAGTTGAAATACAGAACATTACAAATCAATGTCTCTACTATCAGCAGAGATCTATTCGTAAATACATAGACGAACGGCTTCCAAGTAAATATGAAAAATGTCTGGTTGGTCCTAATTCGATTCTAAGGGAGGCATGATTTTGCTAAGTGATATTGATAATGTACAATGAACACGTAAACGATCACATCCAGATAATTTTTAATATATGGCCCTCTGTTAGGGTATGATATGAAACCTCTGGAAGCCGTATTTTGGTTAGGGACCGCATGTGTATTGTACAGAACAGCCGATAAGATAGTAAAAAATGTAACACGAGATATATTGAAAGCAGCAACTGAAAAAGATAGTCATAGTCATGGCTGCGAGTAAAGTATAGCCCAAGAGACAACTTTTCTTGCTATTACTACGTACAATCTGGGTCAGGAGATTTCCGACCACAATGGCCACTGAACCCGAACAGTTATTGGATCTCTGTCTGGTACAACAATTAACCTGAATAACTACATTGTGTTATATTGCAATATTGGTCTTTATGTAGTATGTGGTTTGGGATCCCGTAATGTCAAAATCACAACAAGCACAATGTGTATGCGGTAAGCCAATTAACATGACGACCGTGGAAGTCGAAAAGAACAAAATACGGCCTTTTCACAGTGTTGATTGTGCACTAATATCCATGAGATTAGAAAGCGTTTACGACAACAGCAATCTGTTTGTTGAGTAAACTATAGAGAGGCTAAATTCTATGAAACGACTAGCATATTGAAGGGGTCAAAACCTAGATTTAGAATCTAACAAGTAAGGTGAAAAATGTCACATACTAGTGCTCTTTACAAAGGAAACATACTGGTGATTTTTGCTGCCGACTCCAATAACATATTTTATGCTGTCTGGAAGCGTTCAAGATACAGCTGGTATAGTATAGACGTAATAGACGAAAGAAATGTGCGAACTGTAAAAATATTATCTGCAGTTGAATTTCTTCGATCAATTGAAAACGGAGAATATATTCTTCCCACGCAAAATCAACAATCACTAGCTGATGCTAATGATTACAAGATTGGAATACTCAAACACAGGAGGATATCATAATATATTTATCATCATCGAAGTGGCGTCTGCTGCTGCTCGGCTCAACTGATATGGTAATATCAACAAGATGACCAAAATATCAGGTTAGTTCTTTATTTTCTGAATACGCTAAAATAGTAATTTTCAACCATGCAACGCGCCGACTGTGGTACTCGATTCGCACTGAAAATTAACTTTGCACAGTTCCTAAATTTGAAAGGCTGCTGATACTTCTCTGAGCTCAAATTGTATCGCAAGAGACAAGTGTTTTGAATAAGCTGCTATTCTGCAATTTTACAGATTTTAGGTCTGCAAAAGTATGATGAGCTTACCACATAAATCCAATTGCCAGTCTATGTGGTCCAAGGGCACTTGTCTTAGACTTTTCCATTCTGTCTAATTAAAGAGGAATTAATCCGACATCAGTTAATCTACTTCTAGTGGCCTGACCAGCAACGCTAGACGATTCTTCCAAATCAATGTTAAGGGATTGGCTTAGAAGACGACGCCAAGTAGGGGGTGTTTTTTGACTATTTTTAATTCTTATCATTAAACTCTGGATACTACTCAAAATACTTCTAATCACTCCGGAACGCATTAGCGAAATAAAGAGAACCATCAATAATCTTCCATTCATGTACTAAGCGTTTTGGCACATTAATTTTACACAGTCGGAAGTACAACATGTATTCAATTTGTTAAGAAATGATGGCATTTTACAACCTACGAAAATCATGTACCGCGGTGAGCTAAGATACGAGATTCATGATCCGATACTTGTAGATTTCTTGGATGATTGTGCGTTGTTATATCATAGCGCACGTAAATCGATCGAAGAAATATGGAAGCATATTCGTAAACCTAACAGAGACGAAATTCGATGGCTAGAGTTAATTATGGGGACTGAAAAAGTCGATGAAATTCGCAGAGAATCATACAGACGTAGACACGTCCGTTCCTTGATATATATGAGAATGAGAAAAAAGGAAGACCGTAAGGGAAAAATAAAATTGATTATGCAACGCAATCAACTGTGTGCTAGATTTGCGATGGAGCTAAAAGAAAGTCATTGCAACGCGATTCGGAAATATCAATTTCCATCCGAGGAATTACTCGACCTGATTTATCCGAAATTTCTACAGGAAATGGTTTTGGTCTAACACGACAGTTGGGCTTCGTATATTCTATTTTCTTCCTCGCCAATACTATGCTCTATATACAAGTAAATAGCAGCGCCAAGTAACTAGTAACGGATGACTAGATACACATATCGATACATAACTTTATCTTTTACAATTGTCTAATAGAGGTATGGCCGATCAAGTGTTTATGTATGCCATAGTCGCAGGGGTCTTTGTTGTCCTTACTGCTATCCTCTTTGGCTCCAGAGTAAAAAGGCATTCAGCCGAAGCGAAGACTGAGAAACAAGAAGGACCTCCTATATAGCATATAGAAAAAAAGATGACATCTCTGAACAATAAGATAATTAGTTTGGCCAATAATAGCCAGCACCATTCGTATTGACCGTGATTCAAATGGTCAAGCTGAGAAAGAATTCTGTAATTCCTAATCCCGTGGCTTTTTTGACCCAGAGATGCTTATGCGGGGATTTGAAAATATAATCCAAACTCTCTACCCACCAAATAATCGATAAATGGAACTAGATTGCTGTTTTCTCTATGGATATTTTGAATATGACGCTTAACACTTGATTTTCTTGAAGACCACATACTATAGGTGCTACAGACCCAGTTAGGTTTTTTCATGTTCTTTCTTTAGATTGAAGACTTGTCTACACCTTAGCAGTGCTACACAGGAAAGCCCAGCTCGGACGATGTCAAGTCTGCGTTAGATATACTGCAATGTACATAGCTTTATATTTTTGCCAAAAGAATATGGTGGAAGAATTTCGCAAAATAACTTTGAATAAGTTTACTGCACTTGCATCATAAGGACCTGAATGAAATCAGCAGGAAGTTTCGGCACGACAAAGAATAAGAAGATCACAGCGATTGCAGCGACTATGACTAGTATTAGAACCATAGATTTGAGGTTCAACATATTACAAATATAGATATCAAATATGGTTATTAAAGCATGTTTGTTAGCCTATAATCTAGCTTGGAATGCGAAAACTTCAAGCTTGTTTCTAAATTACCAGTTCTAATCACGACGAGCTTATCTACTCTAGACTCAGCTCCCATACCCTACCAGGCCCAAATTTTTTACCATTATCGTTAGTGGACTATTTGTCCCTTTCTTCGCCATTGTATGTATTCCTTCAACGAAATCTTTAACGCATTTGGAAACCGACCTGAGGGTGCCTCATATACGGTTCCTTCCGGATCTTCATTAGCCTTGTCTTGGTAACTCTTATAACAGTCTAGGCTGTCTCTATCACTAAAGTCTGGTGAATCTACAAAATACGCGAAGACTCAGATCTAGCTAATTCTTCTTCAGGCGGTAATGAACGTCAGGCAGAGAAGACGCCATCACAATCGTTCTTCACTTCACCCTCCTCTTCCAAACATGAAACTCTTATTAAATATACGCTATTGCCGTCAATTCCTCTTTGCATTATAGCGATTCTGTCTGCTAATCCTCATACGTGGGTAACATCTGGAATCCATCATTTTTACATTGAATTACTTGGAGTAATACTTGCCATAGTGCTGGCATTCTATTATATCACACGTGCTTACACATTAAATGATAAATTCAGTCTCTTCATAGGGGTAGGTTTTCTCGCTAATGCTTTAATTGATTTGCTGCATGTTGCAGTATCTCTTTATTTGATGAATGAACCTCTATTTCTAAAGTATTTTATACCACAAACATGGTTCGCAGGAAGAATATTTCTTAGTGCTATGCTGGCTATAGCAATTGCTGGTTATCCAATATTTTCTAATGGAACTACTACCACCTCATCTATCTCAAGGCAGCACCAACAAAAACTTCAAAGAGAAGCATTACTACGATCAAACCTATCAACTCCCTCACCGTCAGCTACAACAGAAGAGACAGGAGGTGTTGAGGAAGAACTAGGACATCTACAACTAAATAGGTTACCAAAATTGCATGTTACTTCTTTAGTGATACTTGCTGTTATTTCTGCAGGTGTATCAATCAGTTCGTTCTTCACAGATTTTCCTGGCGCTGTGATAGACAATTTTGCTTTACACAGACCTTATGAAATTATTCCGCTAGTATTTTTTTTGGTAGCTTTGTTCTATTTTTATAAAAATCAGCTTTACGAATTAAATGATGTTTTATTTAAAGCCATACTGGTCTCTCTAGTGATAGATAGCTTCGGTCAAATCATAATGTCATACTCTGCGGTATCATTTGATACACCACACAACGTGGCTCATGTTCTGAAAGATGCAGGCTATTTTGTTAATATTATTGGACTTGTATTATCCAGTATCAATTATAATTCAAGATTAACTGAAAGTAATTCAAGGTTGAAAGAACGAGAAGAACTAATTCGTACTCAGTATCTAAGATTGAAAGAGTCAGAGAAGATGAAAAGTGAATTTATCAATGTGGCCTCTCACGAATTGCGGACACCTATTCAACCAATACTTGGTCTATCAGTAATTCTTCGTCCTAAAATACAGGACAAACAGCAGCGTGAATATCTAGACATCGTCATAAGAAATGCAAGAAGACTATTGCGGCTTACTGAGGCTATATTAGACGTCACAAAGATCGAAAGCAAGTCGCTGATGATTAAAAAAGAAGGATTTGATCTGAAAGAGAAGATACAAACTGTCGTAAATGATTTTGCAAGCCAGACTGGAAATAACCCTAATGTAAAGATCTTATTTACTGAGCCAAAGGATCCTATTTATGTTGAAGCAGACAAGTCAAGAATATACCAAGTTATCTCTAATCTACTGACTAATGCAATTAAATTTGCTGGGGAGGGTACTATAATTGTTACAGCAGAAAAAAAAGACAACAATAGTGTCGTCATCGGTATCAAGGATGATGGGCCCGGCATAGACCCTAAAGTAATGCAACAATTGTTCACAAAATTCACTACAAAATCCCCTTCCCAAGGTACGCAAACAGGCACGGGACTTGGATTGTTTATCTGCAAAAGTATTGTAGAAGCCCATGGGGGCAAGATTTGGGCTGAGAATAATAAAAGTAGTGGTAGCGGAGATAACTCTGGTGTGGAGAGAGGAGGCGGGGCCACATTTTATTTTAGTATACCAATTATTGTGAATAATTCGTAGCTTTAACTACAAGATTACAGTAAGTTGAAAGAAGACAATAATCAATTTAAACTACTATTAAGCCATTACTTTGTAAACTGAAATGAATCAATCATTTTTTGTGCGATTGGCAAATTTTCATGGACCTTTTGGGGAGGGGCTGAAAACTCGATAGTATAAAGTTTCCCATCATTAATACCATAATTGCCAAGAATATATGCAGCTTGCTTTCGCTCAACGTTAATCATATATTGTACACTCCATGCTTCATGTCCTGCTATTTGGATTTTATTATCCATTAGATATGTAAAACTCATTCCAGACGCAGATTGGGAAAGTTCAATTTTCTTATCTGAGATATAATCATCTAGTGTTAGACTTTTTACTTTCAAATTATTTGGATCTAGATAT
>Ga0193723_1001086_pt1 | contig 10580 bp, 11 predicted proteins | sample H2m2metaG_FD_143042 | JGI IMG/M metagenome (GOLD analysis project Ga0193723, IMG submission 143042) | Soil microbial communities from a riparian zone of the East river system, Colorado, United States - H2m2 | ecosystem: Environmental > Terrestrial > Soil > Riparian zone | place: USA: East River... | reverse complement strand
GAGGCACTCGACGCGATCGTTGCGGCCACGGCGGAAGCCACCGCGCACGCGGGCCGCATCACCGCCGCGGCGGGCGAGCAGAATCTGGCGTTCGCGCGGCTGCGCGAGCGCATCAATGCCGTCGCGAGCATTGCGGGCCAAAACCGCATCGAGGCCGACGACGTGGCGACCCGCGCGGTTCAGGCGGCCGAAGGTCTCACCGACCTCGAGCGCGCGACCCGCGACCTGGAACAGGTGGCCACCATGCTGCGTGACTTGACGCGCGGGTTCGCCAACGTCAATTGAACGCGCCTTTGTCGCCCTCGGCACGAATCTGGGCGATCGCGCGGCACACCTGGCGTATGCGCGCGCACAGCTCGGCGCGCTTCCCGGCACCCGGCTGGTCGCGGCATCCCGCGTCGAGGAGACGGCGCCCCTCGGACCGGTTGCGCAGCCGCCATATTTGAATCAAATGGTTCTGCTCGAAACCACCCTGGAGCCGGCGGCGCTCCTCGAGCACTGCCGCCGCATCGAGGTCGAGCGGGGCAGAGAACGCCGCGAGCGGTGGGGGCCGCGGACCCTCGACCTCGATATCGTGCGGTACGGCGACATGACGGTGCGACAGCCGGACCTGACCATTCCGCACCCGGAGCTGCCGAACCGCGATTTCTGGCAGCGCGAAATCGCCGAGCTGGAAGGGGAACATGTCTAGCATCACCACGCACGGGTTACTCGAGATGAAGGAGAAGGGCGAGCGCATCGTGGCACTCACGTGCTACGACGCGCTGTTCGCGCGCCTGCTCGACGCCAGCGGCGTCGACATCCTGCTCGTCGGAGACTCACTGAATCAGGTGCTCGCGGGGGCGCCGTCGACACTCTCGGCGACGCTCGATCAGATGATCTATCACACGCGCATCGTGCGGCGCGGGACGGAGCGCGCCATGGTCGTGTGCGATATGCCGTTCCTGAGTTATCAGGTCTCGCCGGAGGACGCGCTCCGCAACTGCGGCCGCGCGATGAAGGAGACGAACTGCGACGCCGTCAAAATCGAAGGCGGACAGCCGATGGCCGCGACCGTCCGGCGGCTCGTGGAGATCGGGATTCCGGTGATGGGGCACCTCGGGCTCACACCGCAGTCGGTGCATGCGCTGGGCGGCTACCGCGTGCAGGGCCGTGATGACGCGGAGGCCGGGCGGCTGAAGGCCGACGCCACGGCGCTCCAGGATGCGGGCGCGTTCGCCGTGGTGCTCGAGCTCGTGCCGGCGCCGCTCGCGTCGCAGATCACCAAGGCGCTGACGATACCGACGATCGGCATCGGCGCGGGACCGGCGTGCGACGGGCAGGTCCTGGTGCTGCACGATATGCTCGGACTGAACGACCAGTTCTCAGCCAAGTTCGTGAAGAAGTACGCGGCGTTGGCCGAGGACGTGCGGGAGGCGGCCCGGGTGTTCGCGGCGGAGGTGCGGGAGGGCCGCTACCCCGGACCGGAGCATTCTTTCGGGAAGTGATATTAAATTGTGGTGACCTTTTGGGGGGGGACAGACGGGATGTCGAAAACGGAAGACGAAAAGCTCGCCAAGCTGATCAAGAAGAACATGGCGAAGGCCGCGAAGGCCAAGCCCAAGGCGCGCAAACGGTACGACCCGACGCTGCCGCCGGACAGTTCGGACGATGACATCGAGCGTCGCGACTTCTTTTCGGAGATGAAGAAGCGCGAGTTCTAGTTGCGCGAGCTCTCCAGCGTTACCGAGATGCGCTCCTGGTCTCGCGCCGAGCGCTCTCGCCGCCACACCATCGGCTTCGTTCCCACCATGGGATATTTCCACGAAGGCCATCTGCGCCTCGTGGACCGCGCGCGCGCTCTCGCCGACCGCGTCGTCGTCAGCATTTTCGTCAACCCGCTCCAGTTCGGTCCCCACGAAGATCTCGCCCGCTATCCCCGTGACTTGCCGCGCGATCGGAAGCTGGCGGAAGCGCGCGAAGTTGACTGCCTGTTTGTGCCGGACGCGGCGGCCATGTATCCAGCGGAGCCGCTCGCGCACGTCGTTCCCGGGCCGGTAGCGGAAACGCTCGAAGGGATGGCGCGGCCGGGGCATTTTACCGGCGTGCTCACCGTGGTCGCGAAGCTGTTGCACATCGTCGAGCCCGACGTCGCGGTCTTCGGCCGCAAGGATTTTCAGCAGGCGATGCTCGTCAAACAGATGGTGCGGGATCTCGACTTCGGCGTCAGCATCGATATCGCGCCGACGGTGCGCGAGCTGGATGGTCTCGCCCTGTCGTCGCGCAACAGCTACCTGAATCCTGACGAGCGACGCTCCGCACTCGTCCTGTCGCGCGCGCTCCGGACGCTCGAACAAACGTGGCGGGGCGGGGAAGCGGATCCCGTAAAGGTGCAGCGCGCCGGGCTTGAAGCGATGCACACACCTGGCGTGATCCCGGAGTACTGCGCGCTCGTGGATGAGAACGTGCAGCCCGTCACGCGCGTCACGGCCCACACGATCGGCGTGGTGGCGGCCCGCGTGGGAAAGACTCGACTCCTCGACAACGTCGTCCTGGGTGAAGGCATCGGCGCGGATCCGCGAGTCACGCCGTGAGCTTGCCGGCGTGGGCGCAGGTGTCCGCCGAGCGTCGCGCCCATATCGAGCGGGTCGTGAAGCTCCTGAACAGCTGGGCGGATGCGATGCACGTAGACGGGAACGAGCGGGATCGCTGGCTCCGCGCCGGGTGGCTCCATGATGCGCTGCGGGATGCCCCGCTGGGCGATCCGCTCGCGCATGGACCCGCTGCAGCCGATCGGGCGGCGGCCGACGGCGAGCGCGATCGGGGCGTGTTGAACGCCGTGCGGTTCCACACCGTCGGCGCGCCCGACTGGGACGACGTGGGCCGGATGCTCTATCTCGCCGACTATCTCGAACCCGGCCGCGAATTCGCATCCGCCGAGCGGGCGCAGTTAGGCCGCCGAGTGCCGGCCGAGCGGGATGCCGTGCTGCGGGAGGTGGCACGCCGCAGAATCGAGTGGCTCCTTGGCTCCGGTTGGCCGCTTCCGGCAACGACGGTGGCGTTCTGGAATCAGCTGGCCGGACAGTCATGAAGATCCCAGCCGTGTTGCTCGCGGCTCTCGTTGCCGGCTGCGGTGGCGATTCATCGCAGACCCGACCAATCCCCGGCGATCGCAGTCCCGCAATCCTCGTCGAGGTCCTCAACGCCAACGGGCGGGCCGGCGACGCACGCGTCGGGACGCGGCTACTGCGGCGTGCGGGAATGGACGTGGTCTACTTCGGCAACGCGGGCGAACATGGGCTCGATTCGACGCGGATCATCGTGCGGCGTGGTGCCGGACAGGTTGGGGAGCGCGTGCGGGCCGCTCTGGGGCAGGGACGCGTCGAGGTTCAGCTCGACAGCACGAAGCTACTCGATGTGAGCGTGCTCCTCGGCCTCGACTTCCACCCGTAGCTGACCGCACGCCGCGCTGATATCCAGGCCGCGACTGCGGCGCAACACCGCTTCCACACCCCGCTGCTTCAGGCGCCGCTCGAACGCGAGCATCTGCGGTCGCGTGCTCGGCGTGAGGTCGGGAGCGCCGCCCGGATGCAGCGGGAGCAGATTCACGAGTGCCTCGAGCGGCTGCGCCAGCTTCGCCAGCTGATCCGCCGTCTCCACCGAGTCGTTCTTCCCGCCGATGAGCACGTACTCGAGCGTCACCCGGCGCCGGAACTGCTTCAGCGCGTCCATGAGCTGCGGCAGGGTGTACTTTTTTTCGATCGGCATCAGCTCGCGGCGCAGCGCAGCGGACGGCGCATGCAGCGATACCGCCAGCCGGAACTGCTCGGGGCGTTTCGCGAACTTGGCGAGATTCGGGAGGATACCCACGGTCGAGAGCGTGATGTGCCGGGCCCCAATCCCAAGCCCCTCGGCCCCATTGAGGATCGTGAGCGTCGTATCGACAGCATCCCAGTTGAGCAGCGGCTCGCCCATCCCCATGAACACGACGTTGGTCGGTTTGAGCGCGGGATCGCGCAGGATCAGCTCGCGCACCTGCCCGGTGATTTCGCTCGGCGAGAGATTGCGGCGAAATCCCATCCGTCCCGTGGCGCAGAATACGCAGCCGAGCGCGCACCCGGCCTGCGACGAGATGCACAGCGTGCGGCGTTTGCCCTCGGGAATCAGCACCGATTCGATCGCTTCGCCGTCATCCAGCGCCCACAGAAACTTCTGCGTGCCGTCGCTCGACACTTGATGAGTGCGGAGCGTCAGGCGCTTGAACGGGTACGCCTCGTCGAGGGCGGAGCGGAGCGGCGCGGGAAGATCTGTGGCGTCTGCCCAACTGCCCACCGGCCGTTGCCACAGACGCGGAAGCACCTGGCGCGCGCGATAGGCAGGCTCGCCCCGCTCGGTCAGCCACTCCGCAAGCACATCACGCGCCGCGTCCGGCGTCAGACTGAGGAGATCGACCCTCACCGAAACCGCATGTCCACACCGACCCGGTAGGTGGAGCCAAGGTCGTTGACGCCGGCATCGCGCGCGAGCGTGACGCGATATTTGCCGATCACGAGCCGCAGGCCGGCGACGGGCCGCAAGTGCGTACCATCGCTGTAGCCGCCTTCACGCGACAACATGAGATCGAGCGCCACGATCTTCGCGACCTCGGCACCGAGGCCGAACTGATGGTCGGCCGCGAACCCGTGGCCAAACGAAATTCCGTACCGCCCGCGAACGACGACGCGGTTGCTGGAAACCGGCCCTTGCCAAATCCGGGCTTCGATCCCCGCATACATGTCCTGCGCCGGATCGGTGGTCCTGAGCGATGAGAAAAAGTGTGTGGCGGCAGCGATGCGCAGCCTGTCACCGAACACCGGCTGGCTCGCACCGACGTCCATCGTCCACCGGTTCGCGCGGGCGAGGTCCAGGCGCGTCTGGTGAAACGCGAGCGTGGCGCCGACACTCGTCGCGCCGAGCCGGCGCGACCACGTGGCACCGAGCGCGAACGTATAGACCGGCACCGCGGTCCCGGTGGGGTCGGGGCTGTCCACGGTTTGCGTGATGTTGCTCAAACCCACGCGGCCATAGACCAGCCCGAGCTGTCCAATCGAGCCGGCGGGAATCCGAACCGCCGCGATCAGACCGGTAGCATCCACTGCGGCAGGTGTCTGAATCGCCTCGAGGGCCAGCTGCACGCGGGCGCTGTCCTCGGTCTGCGCGGGATTCCACATGACGGCCGCGGGACCGATCGTCAGCGCTGCCGGCACCGGGAGGGTCGTCGCCGCCACCCGCCACAGCGTCGTCCCCGCCGCCTGCTGCCCGGGCGCTCGCGGCGCGGCGAGCAGGAGCAGTCCAACAACCATCAGGCCAATGCGTTGCATGCCGAACGTTTACTCCCCGCGGTGGCGCCGTCAACTCAAGTCAACTATCTTCAATCGGTTACGGCACTTGGACATACTCCATTGCGGCTCTCCGAACTGCTAACCCCCGACCGCATCCGGGTCCCCATCAGGGCCCAGAGCAAGGAGGGCGTGCTACGGGAGTTAGTGGACCTCCTGGTGGGAAGCAACGGGGCAGCCCCTGATGTCTTGCAGGCGGTCATGGAGCGGGAGCGGCAGTTCCCGACTGGAATCGGCTACGGCGTAGCGGTTCCACATGGCAAGACCCCAGCCCTCGCCAATCTCGTAGCGGTCGCCGGTACGGCGCGCACTCCTGTGCCGTATGAAACGGTGGATGGTGAACCGGTACGGCTGTTTTTCCTGCTCGCCGGTCCGGAGTCCCAAGCCGGCGCGCACGTCAAGGCGTTGAGCCGCATCTCGCGGCTCGTGCGGCGCGAGCCGATTCGCACGCGGCTGCTCGCGGCCAACGATGCACAAGAGTTCTATCGCATCCTATGTGATGCAGAGAGGGGAGGCGCATAAACGCAAGCGTGACTCAGACAACCCTGCGAACCCACCGCTGCGGCGCGCTTCGGAAGGAGCACGTGGGGCAGCGGGTTCGGTTGGGGGGCTGGGTCCATCGCCGCCGCGACCTCGGGGGAATCGTGTTTCTCGACCTCCGCGACCGTGACGGCCTCCTCCAGGTCGCCGTTGGACCGGGATGGGCGTCGCCCGATGTCGTGACCCGCGCCCAATCGGTGGGGGCCGAAACCGTCCTGCTCGTCGAGGGCGAGGTCGTCGCCCGTCCGCCGGCCATGCGCAACGCCGAGCTCGCGACTGGTGATGTCGAGGTGCACGCCACAGCGCTGCGCGTCGTGGGACCGGCGGAAACGCCGGCGATTCCGGTCGCGCGCGGCAAGGGTGAAGAGCTGGCCGCCGAGGAGCTCCGCCTCAAGTATCGCCATCTCGATCTGCGGCGTCCCGAGCTTCAGCAGAAGCTGATTCTGCGCCATCGCCTCGCGCAGCGTGCGCGGCGCGTCCTCAGCGACCTCGATTTTCTCGAGCTGGAAACGCCGATCCTGACCAAGCCGACGCCGGAAGGTGCCCGCGACTACCTGGTGCCCTCGCGCGTGCATCCCGGCGAGTTCTATGCGCTCCCGCAATCACCGCAGATCTACAAGCAGCTGCTCATGATCGCCGGGTTCGATCGCTATTTCCAACTGTCGCGCTGCTTCCGCGACGAGGATCTGCGCTTCGATCGCCAGCCCGAGTTCACGCAGATCGACATCGAGGCATCGTTTGTGACGCAGGACGACGTGCTCGCGATTGTCGAGGCCGTCCTGGTCGCGCTATTCGACGAGGCTGGGTTCAAGATCGAGGCGCCATTCAACCGGCTGGCGTGGCGTGAGGCGATGGAACGCTACGGCAGCGACAAGCCGGATCTGCGCTACGATCTGGAGATCAAAGACTTCAGCGCGTGGGCGAAGGCCGATGGAAAACTCATCGGAGACGCGGTGCGCCAGAAGCTGGACGGGAAGGACGCGCGCCTCCGCGGCATCGTCGTGCCCGGCGGTGCGGCGTTCTCGCGTAAGGACATCGATCGGTTGTCCCAGGAAGTGAAGCAGGTCGGCGGCTGGGGCCCCGCATGGGTGAAGCGCCAGGGCGAGCAGGTTTCCGGCTCGATCGCCAAGGACGCCGACGTGGAGACGCTGGGCCAGCTCGGCGTGCGCGACGGAGATCTCGCACTCCTCACGGTGGGTTCGGACCACGTGACGTCGCCCGCGCTCGACAAGGTTCGTCGGGAAGTGATCCGCCGCCTGGCGCCCGCGCCAAAGACGGCGCATGCCCTGTCCTGGGTCGTGGACTTTCCGCTGTTCGAGCCCGATCCCGAGAGCGGCAAGCCGGTGTTCGCCCATCATCCGTTCACGTCGCCACATCCCGAAGACGTGAGCAAGCTCGACAGCAATCCGCTCGCGTGCCGCGCCCTGCACTATGACGCGGTCTATAACGGCAACGAGCTCGGGTCGGGATCGATTCGCATCACCGATCCCGCGGTGCAGCGGACGGTGTTCCGGCACCTCGGCCTGTCGCCTGCGGAGATCGAGGCGCGTTTCGGCTTCCTGTTGAGCGCGCTCGCCGCGGGGGCGCCGCCGCACGGCGGGTTCGCCATCGGTTTCGACCGCACCGTGATGCTGCTGTCGGGGGCCGAGTCGATGCGCGACGTGATTGCATTTCCCAAGACGACCGCGGCGCGCGCGTTGTTCGAAGGCGCGCCCGCGCCGGCGCGGCCCGAGGATCTCGCCGCACTTCACATAAAGGTGGTGCCATGAGTGATGACGTCGTCCACCGTCTGTCCGTGGAAGGCGTAGATCCGCTGGCGTTGGCCGGCGTGAACGATGCCAATCTGCTCGAGCTCGCCCGCCGCCTCGGTGTGCGGGTCTCGTTGCGCGGGGACAGCCTCTCGCTCGCGGGCCCGGCGGCGGCGATCGAGCGTGCCGGACAGGTTGCGCAGGCGCTGATCGATTTGGCGCGTATGGGAGAGAACCTCGACGTGCACGACGTGGAGCGCCTGGTGTCGGATGAAGCGCACGGAGAGCTTGGCCGCCAGGGCGCGTCCCCCGATCCGGTGAAGATCATTCTTCCCGGATTGCGCCGCGTCATCCAGCCGAAAACCGCAGGCCAGCGCGAGTATCTGCGGTCGATCGCCGAGCACGACATCGTGATCGGCATCGGGCCGGCGGGGACGGGCAAGACCTATCTCGCGGTCGCGGCCGCGGTCGACGCGCTCGCCCGCAAGCGGGTACGGCGCATCATCCTGGCGCGCCCCGCGGTTGAAGCCGGCGAGAACCTGGGGTTCCTCCCCGGCGATCTCCAGGAGAAAGTCGATCCCTATCTGCGGCCGCTGTACGATGCGCTCGAGGACATGATGCCGCGCGAGCGGGTGCAAAAGGCACTGGAGACCCGGATGATCGAGATTGCGCCGCTCGCGTACATGCGCGGGCGGACGTTGAACGACGCATTCGTGATTCTCGACGAAGCACAGAACGCGACCGGCATGCAGATGAAGATGTTTCTCACGCGTCTGGGCGTGAATTCCCGCGCCGTGATCACCGGCGACAAGACGCAAATCGATCTGCCCAACCGCGAAGACTCGGGGTTGCTCCAGGTCGAGCGGATTCTCCCCGGGATCGAAGGAATCGGCTTCTGCTACCTCGGCGACGCCGACGTCGTCCGCCACCGGCTGGTGCGGGAGATCATCCGCGCCTATGCCGAGGACGCACAGGGTTAAATGAAACTTCCGACGCAGGAGCAGGTGCGCTACCACCTGGCGCGCTGGATTTGGGTGCCGGCGCTCGCCCTCGTGGCGCATGTCGCGTTCCCGCCGGGCGGCGCCGATGTGGCGCCGCTGCTCGAGCCCGGAGCCCGGGCGGACGAGGACATCGTCGCGCCGTTCAACTTCGTCGTGAACAAGTCGGAAGACGAGCTGCAACGCGAGGCGGAGGAGCTCGCCGCATCGGCGAAACCGATTTACGAGTTCCGGCAGCGCACCTACGACAGCATCTCCACCGCGGTGGGGGCGTTCTTCGCGGCCGTGGATGCCGCGGCGGATCAGGGTCCGCAGGCGATCGTCCGCGCGGGGAGTGATTACGGCGTGACCCTGACGTCGCAGGAAGCGGCCTATCTCAGCAAAGGCGGGAAGCGGCAAAAGTTGCAACAAGCGCTCCAGCGGCTGTTCGATCGCACGCTGGCACAGGGCGTCACCGGCCCCGGGATCCTGCAGGGCGAGCAGTCGCGCGAGCTGATCGTGCGACGCGGCTCCACCGAATCGTCTGTGCAGCGTGATCAGGCGCTGACGTTCAACCAGTACCTGAACCGCGCCAAGACGTTGCACCCCGATCCCGGCTCGAGCGTGGGTGACGTGCTGTACATCAAGCTCCAGCGGCAGTTCTTCCACCCCACGCTGATTCCCAAACCGCTGGAAACGGAGCGGCGCCGCAACGAGCTGCGGGGCAGCGTCGATCCGAGCAAGTACATCGTGCGCGCCGGCGATCGCATCGTGGGGGCAAACGAGATCGTGACGAACGAGGCCCACGAGCGCCTCGTGACGCTGCACCAGGAGCTGCTGCGCCGCGGCGCCGCGACGACGTACTCGATCCGCGGCGTCATCGGACCGTTGCTCCGCGACTCGTTGATCATCGCGATCTTCTGGGTCCTGCTGGTCTTCTACCGGCGCGAGTCGTACCGCGATCTGCGCCAGGTCGCGCTGATCGGCGGCCTCTTTGCCGTGTTGCTGACGCAGGCGGGATTGGTCGGGCGGTTCTATCCGGCGCATCCGGAAGTCATCTTCATGCCGTTCCTCGCCATGATGATGACGGTGCTGTTCAACGGCCGCGTATCGATGATCGCCGCGATGATTCTGGCGGTCGTGATCGGGCAGCAGCCGGTGCTGCACGACGTTCCCGCGACGTTCCTGTGCGTCGTCGGCGGCGTCACCGCGGCGCTCTCAGTAAAGACGCTCCGCAGCCGCAGCAACTTCTACGCGCCAGCGCTGATCATCGCGGCGGGATACCTCCTCGGCGCACTGGCCCTCGGCCTCTCGAGCGGCTGGCCCATCGTGGAAATTGGGCTCCGCGGCCTCTGGGGCGCGCTGAACGGGCTCGTGTCGGCCGGACTCACCTTCTTCCTGTTGCCCGTGGCCGAGTCGATCACGCACATCACGACCGATCTGACGCTGCTGGAGCTGTCCGACCCGAGCCGCCCGCTGCTGCGCCGGCTGTCGCTCGAGGCACCCGGCACCTATGCCCACAGCGTCGCGATGGCGAACCTCGTCGAGGCAGCCTGCAACCGCATCGGCGCGAACGGCCTCCTGGGGCGCGTCGGCTGCTATTACCACGACATCGGCAAGGTCAAGAATCCGCTGTACTTCGTGGAGAATCAGATCCCGGGCAACAATCCCCACGACCGGTTGAAGCCACTGCAGTCGGCGCAGATCATCAAGGCGCACGTTACCGACGGCCTGGCGCTCGCCGCAGAAGCGAAACTGCCAGACTCCGTTGCCGCGTTCATCCCGGAGCATCATGGGACGACCGAGATCACCTACTTCCTCGACAAGGCAAAGAAGTCCGACGGCGGCCAGGCCCGTAGTCCGGAGGACTTCACGTATCCGGGTCCCAAGCCACGGTCGATGGAAACCGCGATCTCGATGATCGCGGACTCCGTCGAAGCGGCCTTGCGCGTTCTGCA
>Ga0193723_1001085_pt1 | contig 10594 bp, 3 predicted proteins | sample H2m2metaG_FD_143042 | JGI IMG/M metagenome (GOLD analysis project Ga0193723, IMG submission 143042) | Soil microbial communities from a riparian zone of the East river system, Colorado, United States - H2m2 | ecosystem: Environmental > Terrestrial > Soil > Riparian zone | place: USA: East River... | reverse complement strand
GCAGACCGAGCGCGCGAAAGTAGTCCGACGAAACAATTGCCATCTCGCTGATTGGTTCCTGGCCGCGAGGATCAGGCGGCGTGCCCGTAATGTGGAATGAACTGTCCCATTCGTGATGATCGAATGGTTCGTTGTTGCAAATCGCCGCCGCGTTCACACCCGGGAGCCGTCTCACTCTCTCAAGCAATTGATCGTAAAAGCGAACGATCTTCTCCGGTCCCGCAGTCGCGGGATAGCGCGATGGCGGAAGTGCAATGCTCATGGTCAAAACTCCACGCGGATTGAATCCGAGCGGCACCTGCTGCGAACGCCAGAAACTCTTCAACGTCAGGCCCGCCGCCGCCAGCAGCAGGACCGCAAGAGCAACTTGCGCAATCACCAGGATTGCCCGGGCGCGCTGTCGTTGCGCGCCGCTACTGCCCCGCGCGCCCTCTTCGTGTAACTCGGCTGCCATCGAAGCCGTGTTCGAGACGCGCAATGCGGGCCACACTCCAACGAGCAGTCCGGCGAACACTGAAATGATGCTGGTGGTCACAAGGACGAAACTGTCGATATTCGTTTCTTGAAATCGCGGCACATTGGGCGGAAGAAGTGAGCGAATTGCGTCAAGGCTCCACACGGCGATCAGCACGGCGCAAACGCCGCCTATCAAGGCGACAACTCCGCTTTCCACCAATACCTGGCGGGCCAGGTCCCAGCGGCTGGCACCAAGCGCGGCCCGCACGGCGAGTTCCTTGCGGCGCGCAATACCGCGCGCGAGTTGAAGATTTGCTACATTCGCGCACGCGATCAACAGGACGCAGCCTACGGCCGCAAGCAGCACGCAAAGAAGATATCGGTACTGGCCTACCGAATATTCGAGCAGCAACTTTGCGGAAACCTGCCGACCGGTATTCGAATCCGGATACCGACGGGAAAGATCGGCCGCGATTGTATCGAGCTCGGCGATTGCCTGCTTCAATGTCGCTGCCGATTTCAGGCGACCCAGACACGAAAAAGCTTCGTGATTTCCACGTGACAAGAAATCGTGATCGGCGCGCAAATCGGCCAGCGGCAGAAAAACGTCGCAGTTTCGCGGAAAACGAACGCGTTCCGAAACAACGCCGATAATCTCGCGCGGCACGCCATCGATATTCAATCGTTGTCCGATTGCGATCGGCAATGCGCCAAATTGCTTCCTCCAAACTCGTTCGCTAATGAGGGCTACTTTCGCGGCGCCAGGAACATCGTCGGTCTCGGCGAAATCACGGCCGATCAGCGGGCGGACTTGCAAGATAGACAAATAATTCGCGGTGATGCGCCCGGCTCGAGCTGCTTCCGGCGGCGATGTTCCCTCGGAAGCAGAGAGGCTCACACCGTCCGTCCTTGCCAGTCCAAGATCGGTGAAGCTTTTCTGCGCTGCCCGCCAATCGAGATAATTCATATAACTGACCGAGCCTGATTCGAAACCGGACGGCCCGAGCAACCTTTCACGCAGCAACACCAGTTGTTCTGAATGTGGATAAGGCAGCGGCCTCAACAGCACCGCGTTAACAACGCTAAAAATCGCAGTGTTCGCGCCGATACCGAGCGCAAGCACGAGAACGGCGACGAACGCGAACCCGGGTTGTTTGAACAGTTGACGTAAAGCGAATCGAAAGTCCTTAAGCATAAATAAGCGCCGTTCTATCCCGTCGCGCTCGGAGCCGGTTTGTTAAGGTTTGCAGCGCTCGCGATTTGTTCGCCATATCGATTACTGATTCCGTAAGGCCTGAACTGGATCGATGCGTGTCGCGCGCCAGGCGGGCAAAAAACACGCACCTAAAGAAGCGAGCGTGATCACGACGAATGCCAATCCGAACGCAAGCGGGTCGCGCGGACTGACTTTGTAAAGCAAGTTGCCCATCAAACGCGTGAGCACGAACGCGGCGATTGCCCCGATAAGGATTCCTGCCGTTGTCAGTCGCAGGCCGTGCGAAAGCACCAAGCGCAAGAGATTGCCCGCATCGGCGCCGAGAGCCATGCGCAATCCCAGTTCATGCGTGCCTTGCGAAACTGAGTAGGACATGACGGCGTAAAGCCCGATCGTGGCTAGGAACAACGCCATCCCGCCGAAAATCCCGAGCAACGTGACCGCGAGTCGCTGAGTGTAGCCCCGTCCGTCCACTTGCTCTTCCAAACGATCCGCGGCGTATGGCGCCAAGGTCGGATCGAGCGCGTGCACTTCGCGCGACAGCGCATTCGTGATCGCGCCCGGAGTTTCCCGTGTTCGGATGAGCAAAGCGTTCCCGACAAAAAAGTTCTGGCGCACCGGCACATAAAAGAACGATCTCGGGGCCTCGAGCTTCGTTTCGTAGTTCGCATTTTTCGCGACACCGACGATTTGCATCCAATTGTCTTTAACCTTGAGCCGTTGGCCAATCGGATCTTTTCCCGGCCAATATTTCGCCGCCATCGTTTCATTGATGATCGTCACCGGCGGCGCGTTCTCGTCGTCGTTTCGCGTGAATTCACGGCCGGCGACCAGCGGGATTCCAAGAGTGGAGAAATAATCCTCGCTGACCTGAACATAGTCCGCGTTCGGTTGCTCATCGGGCGCGGTTTGATAGCCGTCGATCTCGATCGGCGCGGAAGAGGGAGGGTTGTAACTGAACGGAATTATTCGCGCCAAAGCCGCAGACTCGACGCCGGGAAGCGCGCGGACGCGATCGAGCAACTGAGTGTGAAAGATTTTCGCGCGATCGAGTTTGTAACCCGCCGAAAACAGATCGACTACCGACACGATTACGTTGTCGGTGAAGAAACCGGGACTGGTGTTTTGCATTCGCTGCAGGCTTTGCAAAAGCAAGACGGTGCCGGCGAGGAGAACAAAACTTAGCGAGACTTGGACCAGCACCAACGCCGAGCGCAATCGCGATCGGCCATGCCCACCGATGACTCCGGCGCCCTCGCTTTTGAGCGCGCCGGCAAGATCGACATGGCTCGATTGAATTGCAGGCATCAGCGCGAAAAGCATTGTCGATCCAATACAGATCGCGACGCTGAGCAGGAGAACGCGCCAATCCAGTTGTCCGGGATAATCAATCGTGATCCCAGGCACCGATGGCGGAAACGCGAGCACGAGCGCGTTGCTGCTCCAATAGGCGACTGCGATTCCGCCGAGCGCGGCGATCAACGAAAGGAGCAAGCCTTCGGTGAAGAGTTGCCTGACCAAACGGCGGCGTCCGGCGCCGAGCGCAAGCCGCATAGTCATTTCATGTCGACGCAAGAGTGATCGCGCGAGCAAAAGATTGCTCACGTTGGCGCAAGCGATCAGCAGGACAAAGAAAACGACGGCCGCTGTGATGCCGAGCGTCGTCGAAATGCCGCCTGCCGCGTTGAACGGCGTTTTCCACAACGGTAACAGCCCAACCTCGTGGCCGCGATCCGTTTGCGGGTAATTGTTCTCCAACCGTTTGGCGATCGCGGAAAGTTCCGCCTGCGCCTGCTGCTGCGTGACTCCGGGTTTGAGAAAAGCATAACCTTCAATCCAGCGCGCGCCCCGATCTTCGAGTTTGTAGCCCGTGTTATCGAACGTCTCCTGCATCGACGTCGGCACCCAGAAGTTGAACGAGTAGCCGATGAACGTGCCGTGGAATCTTTCCGGCGCGACGCCGATGATGGTGTGCTGAACGCCGTTCATGTACTGCGTCTTGCCAATGATGTCAGGATCACCTTTGTAACGATTCTTCCACGTCATGTAACTTATGACTGTGACCGGATGGGCGTTGCGACCGGTTCCTTCTTCCGGTCTGAATCCGCGGCCGAGAATCGGCCGCACGCCGAGCGCGTCGAAATAATTCGCGGACACCATTCCTCCGACCGCACGCTCGGCGCGGTCGCCATTGCTCAGCGTTGTGCCGGTGATTTTATCGATGATGAATGACTCGAACAGAGTCGAGGTTTTTTCGAGATCGAGGAAGTCGGGATAAGAAAGTCCGGTGAAACCCTGAGCGCCTCGGGTCGTGCAGTTGAGCGCGAACATCCGGTCCTGATGCGCGACGAGCGGATAGGGACGGATGAGAATCCCTTCGATCCAACTCAAGGCCGCGACGTTCGTCCCGATACCCAGTGTCAGGCAGAGAATAGCAAGAATGGAAAAGCCAGGACTGCGCCGAAGTATTCGAAAGCCGAAGCGAAGGTCCTGGAGAAAGGTTTGCATTTAGTTCATCATTCTGCGCGAAGCGCCTCGATTGGGTTTACGAATGTTGCGCGCCGCGCGGGCAAGAAACATGCAAGCAATGCGACCGCGCCGAGAGTGAGCGCTGTGATAGCAAGAAGCGCCGGATTGTGCGGCGAAACCTGGTAAAGCTGCGTAGTGAGCAAACGACCCAACGCAAGAGCAGCCACCAGTCCGACGGTGAGTCCCAATACGACAGGGGCCATTCCCTGACGAACAACAAGCCGAAGCACATCTGCGGTTTGCGCCCCTAGCGCCATGCGTACGCCGATTTCGCCTGTGCGTTGTTCAACACTGTACGCCACTGCTCCGTAAATGCCGATGCTCGCAAGCAATAATGCGACGCCGGCGAAAATTCCAAGCAACCACATCATCAATCGCGCTTGCCCGCGCGCTTGCGCGACGATTGTGTCCATCATCTGAGGGATCGCAATCGCAATACTGGGATCTACTTTAGTGACCGCGGACTGCACCAGCCTGGTGATCGCATCGAGTTTTAAGTTACTGCGGACCGCGACACTCAGGAATGGAAAGTTTTCCTGGGACCACGGCCGATAAAATTCCATTTCGGGCAATTCAGCGATTCGTTGCGACCGCACATCTCCGACGATGCCGACAATTTCCACGGGCGTGCTGTTGCTGGTGACCAGCAACGTCTTGCCGATGGGATTTTCATTCGGAAAAACTTTTTTTGCCCCTGTCTGGCTAATGAGACAGACGCCCCGGCCATCCGCGAGATCGTGCTCATCAAAATCACGTCCGGCGATGAGCGGGATTCCCCAGGTCTTGAGGTACCCCGACACAACGTCGTGACTTGGCGCATTCGCTCGCTTTTCCATTGGCGGCACATCGCGATCCGCGCGCGCGTAAAGCGTCCGATTTCCACCGGCGAGAGGAATATCGCCGCTAACAGTCGCACTCTCGATGCCCGGCGCCTCGCGCAACGCAGCGAGGATTTGCTCGGCAAAACGCTGACGCGACGGTCCATCCGGATATTGCGCTGCGGGCACAGCGATCGCCCCGGTCCACAGATTATGCGGCTGGAAACCGAGATTCTGCTGGCTCAATCGAATGAAACTCGTGATGAGTAAGGCCGCGCCGGCGAACAACGTCACTGAAAGTGCCACTTGTGCACCAACGAGAATTTTGCGGAATCGTTGCTGTCGAATGCTTCCACTCGTGCCGCGGCCGCCTTCCTTTAAACCACCGATCAAATCCGCGTGGGAGCCCTGAAGCGCGGGATAAATTCCCATCAGCAAGCCGGTCACCACAGACAATGCAATGGTAAATCCGAGCACCGGCAGGGAGAGACTGCTGGCTGTGTTTCCCTCAAGCGGAAGAAAATTAGACGCCATTTTGGGGACGAGCGGCACAAGCTGCCAGGCCACGAACGCGCCGAGCACGCCGGCAAAGAGGCTCACCAGCAAACTTTCCCAAACGAACAGCCTCACGATACTGCTTCGCGAGGCGCCGACAGCCATTCGGAGCGCGATCTCTCGGCGCCGGCTGCTGAAGCGGACCAGCAAAAGATTCGCGACGTTGCTGCATGCGATCAGTAACACAAAGCAAACCGCAGCAAAAAGCGTCGCGAAGCCGGCGCGAATGTTTTCGGTCACATCCTGCGGAAGCGTTTTAACTGTTATGTTGGCAGTGCTGTCGATCTTGTTCGCATAGTGCGCATGGTAATCTTGCTCGAGCGACGGCAGCGCGGCGCGCACCTGTTCGAGCGTGATCCCGAGCTTCATTCGGCCAACTACCCGCAGAAACCCGGTGCCCCGCATCATGCGTTCGTACGAAAATCCCGGAAGCTGAAATGGTTTGGTCGTCCAAACTTCGGCGATGGGATTCGCACCGAACCATTGCGCTGGCATATTCGGCAAGACGCCAACGATTGTGTGCGGCATTCCGTCGAGCGTGATGCTACGGCCAATCACGTTTGGGTCGCCGCCGAGCCGCTTCTGCCAAAAGCTTTTTGTGATCACCGCGACGTCCGCGCCCTCCTCTTCATCAGGCCGAAAATTCCGGCCGAGTATTGGCCGGACGCCAAGCACATCGAAGTAGTTCGGAGTTATCCTACCCCCAAAAACCTGAACGGGATCGCCGACTCCAGTAAGTGTGAAGAGAAATCCATTCTCGGCGGCAAAACCGTCAAAAAGCGTTTGTCCTTCGCGGTAATGTTGAAAGCGCGGCGCGGAGATCGCGATATCGACAAGATTGCGCGACTTGTCGCCGGCGAACATGTGGACAGCGCGCGACGGCTCCTTGAATGGCAGCCCGCGCAAAAAAAGATCGTTGATCAAGCTGAAGATCGTAGTGTTCAGCCCGATCCCGAGCGCCAATGTGATAATGGCAATCGAGGTAAACGCGGGCGATTTGCGGAGTTGGCGCAAAGCAAACTTCAAATCATTCATATCACTCAGTGCGTAGTGCTTGAATCGGGTCGACACGTGTGGCGCGGCGCGCCGGAATCAAACACGCCAACAGCGCGGCGACGGCCAGCACGATTGCGGCGGCGCCAAGCAAAAATGGATCGTGTGGCGAAATCTGATAGAGCTGGGCCGCGAGTAGTCGCCCGACGGCAAATGTTCCCGCCAAACCAATGATCAAGCCGAGAATGACCGGGTTCATTCCCTGACGCACGACCAAACGGAGCACATCGATTGCTTGTGCGCCCAGCGCCATGCGTAATCCAATCTCGCTGGTACGCTGCTCAACCGTGTAAGCGACGGCGCCATAAATTCCCACCACCGCAAGCAGCAAGGCGATACCCGCGAAAACACCGAGCAGCCCCATCGTTAAACGCCGTTCACCGAGCGATTCGCTTACGATGGCTTCGAGTGTATTCGGCTGGATGATCGGCAGGCCATTGTCGATCTTCTTCAAGGCCAGCCGCACAATTCCGGTGGTTGCTTCGGGCTTCGTCGTGCTGCGCACGAGTAAGTTCAGAAACGGACTGCTGCGTTGCGCCCACGGCCGGTAAAATTCGACATCGTTCGCCTTGGACAAGTCTTGCGATCGCACGTCCCCGACTACGCCCACAACTTCGGCAGGCGCGCCGTTGCCATTGTCCGTGCCAAAAAGAATGCGGTGTCCTAACGGATCCTCGTTCGGGAAAAGTTTTTTCGCAGTCGCGTTGCTCATAATCACGACTAATGGCTGATCGACGCCGTCGCGCTCGCTAAAGTCCCGTCCGGAAACAAGCGGGATACTGAGTGTGCGGAAATAGTCAGGCGAGACGCTGCGCGTGAGGCCGAGCGGCCTCCGGGTCAACGGCACTGGATCTCCATCAACGCGCGCATAAGGCGATCTGGATATATCCCCGGACAACGGCACGGCGCCAGTAACCGATGCGACTTCCACACCGGGTTCGTTTTGTAATTCCGCGGTCAAATGTTGGACGAAACGGGCCTGCGACGCAGGATCGGGATATCGCGCCGGCGGCAGTCCAATTCCGCCCGCCCAAATGTGCTCCGATCGAAATCCGGATTCCTGCCGGCTAAGTCGTACGAAACTCGAGATTAGCATCGCTGCACTTGCAACCAATGCGACCGAAAGTCCGACCTGCGCTGCGACCAAACCGCGACGGAGCCGGTGTTGACGATGACTACCAGTCGTTCCGCCACCGCCTTGCTTGAGTCCATCGATCAGATCGGCGCGCGAACTTTGCCAGGCTGGATAAAGGCCCATGAGCAGACCTGTGATGAGCGATAGCGCCAAAGTGAAAAGGAGCACGGGCAGATGCAAGGAGACGCCGCTCTCCAGCGGAACGTTTTGGCCGGCCATCCGCGGAACAACCGATACTGTCCAAAGGGCCAGGCATAATCCAGCCACACCCGCAATAACGCTGACCAAAGTGCTCTCGAGCACGAACAATCGAACGATGCTACTGCGCTGGCCTCCCACTGCCATGCGCAGCGCAATCTCGCGCCGACGCCCGGTGAAACGCACCAGCAATAAGTTTGCGACATTGCTGCACGCGATGAGTAACACGGCGCTTACGGCCGCCAGAAGCGTCATGAAAGCCGGACGCAAATTTCCGGTGACATCTTCCGCGACCGCCACTAACACCGACGCCCAACTGTTGTCCGGATTTTCTGGTCGTTCCTCGCGATAGCCTCGCTCGAGCGCTGGCATTGCGGCCTGCGCCTGTTGGATTGTCATGCCTGGTTTCAATCGCGCAACGACACGCATGAAGCTGACTCCCCGCATCAGTCGATCCTTAGTGATGTCTGCGGGTTCGAATAGCGTGTTGGCAAAAATTTCCGTGTCTCGGCCAAACCATGAGATTGGCAAACTCGGCAGTACACCTATTATCGCGTTAGGTACGCCGTTCAGTGTGATGCTGCGACCGAGCACAGTCGGATCGGAGTTTAGGCGTTTACGCCAGAAGTTCTCCGTGACCATCACAACATCCCCTTTGGTCTCTTCCTCCGGTAGAAAAGTACGCCCGAGTATTGGGTGAATGCCGAGTAGATCGAAATAGTTCGCCGTTACATTGCGGCCGAACAACTGTACGGGTTCGCCGATTTCGGTCAGGATAAAACCGTTTCCCCGCTCCGCGGCGATGCTGGAAAAAACCGTTTGTCCGTCGCGATAATGCCAGAACTTCGGTACGGAAAAGGGCAGCTCCTTTAAGTCGCGCTCTTTTGCTTCACCGTAAATGCGAACCACCCGTTCCGGCTCGGAAAATGGGAGCCGGCGCAGGAAAAGATCGTGTACTAAACTAAAGATGGCAGTGTTCATGCCAATACCGAGCGCCAGCGTGAGCACCGCGAGAAAAGTAAATCCGGGTGATTTGCGAAGCTGGCGCAGAGCAAAGCGGAGGTCGTTCATGTCGATGCGGAGTTAAGGTTTCATTCTGCGCGAAAAGCGACCACCGGGTTGACGCGCGAGGCACGGTGCGCGGGAATCCATGATGCAAAGAGAGTTGCGCTAAAAAGAAGGAGGCCGACGCCAAGGTAAATTCGTGCATCGATTCCTTTGACTTCGAAAAGCACGCCTTGCAAGGCGCGCGAAAGCGCAAAGGCGGCAACTAGACCGATCACCGAACCGATCAACAGCAATTGCATTCCATGGGAAAGAACGAGGCCGCGGATTTGTGCCGGGCGCGCGCCAAGCGCAAGCCGAATACCGATTTCACGGACGCGTTTGAGCGTGGTATAGGCAAGCAATCCGTAGAGACCGATAGTGGCCAGGACCAGCGCGAGCCCGGCGAAAATGGAAAATAGGAAACTCAGCAGCCGATGCGTTCCCCAAGTTACTTGGACACGATCCAACATCGGCCGCGCGTCGAACACCGGCTGGTTTGGATCTATCGATGCGGCAACATCGTGAATCGACTTACTTAGCGCAGCGGCACTGATGCTCGAACGCACAAACAGACCAAGGCTCGTTCGTTGCGCCTGCGCCATGGAACAATAAATGATCGGCAATGGCGCCATTTCATCGACCGCGTGGAATCGCATGCGTCCAACGACGCCGACGATTTCCGACATCACATAGCCCTCGTCGTCGTTGCCGGGGTCGACGGAGAGCCGTTTGCCGATTGGATCTTCACCAGGGAAAACCTGCTCCGCCATTGCCTGATCGATTACGATTACGCGCGGTGAATCCTTGGTGTCATGTTCGTTGAACGTGCGGCCACGAAGAAGGGGCACTTTGAAAGTTTGAAAATAATCACCGGTGATGACTTCGAGATCGGCCGACGGCATGTTGCTTTGATAAACCGGTCGTGATCCTTCGCGGTAAAACCCGGTTTGCCAACCGCCCATAAGCGGTGAATTGGAACCGATTCCCGCGCTTTGAACACCCGGAATCGCGCTGACTTTGTCGAGCAGCGCTTTCGCAAACCCGCCAATCTTTTCCCGACTCGAATAGGTTTTCCACGGCAACTCAATTCGCGCAGTGAAAAGACCGTGCGGCTCGTAGCCAAGCTGAAGTCCCTGCATTTTCGAAAAGCTTTTCAGAACGAGCCCCGCAGCGACGAGCAGCATCACAGTGAGTGCGATCTCGCTGATGACGAACCAATCGCGCGCGCGCTTAACCGACGGCGGATCGCCGCTTCCGGCCGAACCTGCCTTCAACGCGAGCTGAACGTCAGCATGCGAAGCCTGCCATGCCGGCCATAACCCGAAAAGCACGGTCGTCAGCGATGCGATCAAAAATGTAAATCCAAGGACGGGAAGATCGAATGAGATCTGTTGAAATCGGGAAACGTCTCCCGGACTCAACGCGATTAGGCCGCTGCGGACCCAAACCGCAAATAAAAAGCCAAGTGCTCCACCGAGGAGCGCGATCAAAAAACTCTCGAACAAAAGCTTTTTGATGATTTGGCCGCGGGTTGCTCCGACTGCCGCGTGGATGGCAAATTCTCGCGCTCGGGCAGCGCCTCGCGCG
>Ga0193723_1001084_pt1 | contig 10607 bp, 9 predicted proteins | sample H2m2metaG_FD_143042 | JGI IMG/M metagenome (GOLD analysis project Ga0193723, IMG submission 143042) | Soil microbial communities from a riparian zone of the East river system, Colorado, United States - H2m2 | ecosystem: Environmental > Terrestrial > Soil > Riparian zone | place: USA: East River... | reverse complement strand
AAACGATCTGCGCGAAATGTTTGGAGCGGGAACCAGGTTCGCGTTATCGCTCTGCGGGTGCTCTTGCCGAAGACCTCGAACGCTGGCTGGAAGGCCGCCACATTGTTGCGCGTCCTGTTTCGCCTCCTGCGCGCGCGTGGCGCTGGACGCGGCGGAATCCAGTTGTCGCCGGAGTGGCAGCGCTCCTGCTGGTGTTGGGATCGACAGTTGGTGTGATGATTTGGAACGGCGAGATGGCGGGTCCACCGGCGGCAAGCGGCGTAGCGGTGCTGCCTTTCGAAAGTTTGAGCGCAGATAAAGAAAATGCATTTTTCGCCGACGGTGTTTACGACGGTGTTTCCACGAAACTGGCGAAAGTGGCCAATCTAAAGGTGATCAGCCACAACAGCGTGGCGAAATATCGCGGCGCGCGGAACACACAGGAGATTGGTCGTGCGTTGAATGTCGCGTACGTGCTCGAGGGAAGCGTGCGCAGGGAAACAGGCAGGATTCATTTGAACGCCCAGTTAATTGATACGCGCACCGACGCTCACGTGTGGGCGCAAGAATACGATCGGAATTTGACTGACGTGTTCACGCTCCAAAGCGAGATTGCGCAACAGATTGCAGATCAGCTCGGAGCCGAGGTCTCATCGACCGAAAAAGCAGCCATCCAAGAGCCGCCAACGACGGATCTTGTCGCTTACGACTCTTATCTGCGAGGCAAAGACCTTATCAATGGGATTTCATGGAGCACGCGGGCGAAAGAAGATCTGATGCAGGCGGTGCAACTGCTTGATCTGGCCGTCGCTCGCGATCCGCTGTTCTTTTTAGCCTATGGCGAGCTCGCCGGCGCACATGACCGAATTTATTTCCTCGGTTTCGATCACACGGATTCGCGCCTTAAATTGTCCGAAATAGCCCTTCAATCGATTCGACGCCTGCGTCCCGAATCGGGAGAAACGCATCTGGCCCTCGCTCAGCATCTTTACTGGGCGTATCAGGATTTCGATCGAGCTAGGGAGGAGTTGGCTATTGCGCGGCGCACGTTGCCTAACGAATCGAGAATTCCGCTTATGGCCGGCTATATCGACCGGCGGCAGGGTCACATGGAGAAATCTCTGGAGGAAATGAAACAGGCGTTGGAGTTGGACCCGCGCGATTTCTCCATACTCCAGCAAATCTCGCTTACTTACCAACTTTTGCGCCGCTATAAAGAAACAGCCGCAACTTTGGATCGCGTGTTGGCGATAGCTCCGAACGACATTCCTACCCGCGTAAGGCGCGCCTGGGTTGATTTTCAATGGCGTGCAGATCCAAGACCGCTACACGCCACAATTGACACGATTCTGGCCCAGGACCCGAACGCGGCGCCTGTTCTCGTTAACCAATGGCTCGACCTTGCGTTAGGCGAGCGAGATCCAGCTGCTGCCGAGCGCGCACTGGCCGCCATGCCTACAGACGGGTGTTACGACGAAAACATTCCATTTCCTAACGGCTGGTGCGAGGGTATTGCTGCTTGGTTTCGCGGCGACCAGATTGCTGCCCGCGACGCGTTTACAAAAGCTCGAAAAGAGCTCGAGCAAGTTGTGCACGATCAGCCCCACTACGCGGCGGCTTTGTGCGCGCTCGGCGTAATTGATGCTGTTCTAGGAAATAAGGGGAATGCCATTCGCGAAGGCGAGCGTGCTGTCGAGCTGATACCGGCTGAAAAAAACGCTCTCGAGGGTGCGATGTTGACTCAATACCTTGCAGTGATTTATGCGTGGACCGGCGACAAGAACCGCGCAATCGAGCGATTGGCCGAAGCCGCGAAGCTGCCAGGAAGCCATGTTACTTACGGTCATTTGCGGCTCAATCCGCTTTGGGACCCGCTGCGGGCCGACCCGCGCTTTGAAGCAATCGTCGCTTCGCTCGCGCCGAAGTAATATTTCGCACAAAGAGCTTTCGGAGTGCGCGCGGCGTTCCGCCGCTTTCCGGTTGCAGCAACGCTCATAATCTCAGCGATTGTTTTTGCACAAAGGCGAAACTTACAGAAGGAAACGAAGAGAAGGAGGAACAGCTATCTGAATGTCGGTTACGATCGGCCCTTTTGTATTCTCTTTGTCTTGCCGTAAGGCGTTTCTGGGAAAAAGTGAATTGTTGCCGTTGTGGGCACGCCATGCTCGGTGCGCTTCGCACCAGGATTTTGTTAGACAGCCCGCGTCTGCCCTAGGGAAAAACCCTACACGTGTTTGAGGTATCTGGCCAACTTGACCTAGCCTGCCTCAAATGTCACTGTAGAATTTTTTTGCTTTTTCTAGTTGACACTTATGCATATCGCCTGTAAGCGTCGGCACTTATGAAAAAGCTCCAAGCAAAAATCACGACACGCTTGGTCGCGGCAATGCTGGTTACTGTGGCTGTTATCGGTCTTAGTGCCCTTGCAATGCATGCGCCCACTCAGAACCAAAACTCGGTGACTCGTTCCCTGAAGAGTATTCAAACCGATAATGCCACGCTGTTCTACGCGGATCAAAGGATGGACCGAAGTTGGTGCGTCGAGATGGTCCTGCCGGGAACCAGCGAGAGTAAGGCGGCGACTGACAACCTGAAACTGGTAGCAGCGACACTTTAAATCGCTCGCCGGTTTAGCTAACGAATCAATGGGCCAGTCCCGAAGGTTTCGGGCTGGCCGTATTGTCTTTCCGGTGGACGCTCTTGGAGCCAGGTGTGTACTGGCGGACGGAGCTCTGCGACGCTAGAACGACCTTGTTTAGCTGCCGGTCGCACCGTCCGCTCGCGACTTGCTCGTCCATTTTGCCATTAGGTCGCTTTCAAAGTCCCAATTATTCCCGGGGTAACAGAAGGAAAACGAGGCAACGGAAAGAATTTGAATGAAATCTTCATTTCCTTCGTTGTCTTGTGTAAAAACATTCTGCGATGCTCTCCAAGCACATTCACGCGGCCTGGTTTGGAATACATTTTTTTCTCATCACAGCAGTTTGCCTTGCCGGCATATTCTCGCTTATCGCTGAGGGCGCGACCATATTGCCATCAGCGCTCGACAAGTACGCGCGCAAGGCCGAACTGACAGCAGCATTTGTGTTGGGAAAGCAAGCGGCTGCATCCAGTCCCGTGCGGCAAGGTATCGCCACCTATTTGCATGCTGCCGGTATCCAGGCTGGATACAGTTTTTTTGCCCCGAATATTCCAGGTTACCACAAGTTAATCTTCGAACTTTATCACGAGGACGGGCGAGTAGAATACGAGTCGCCGCACGTGAGCGGGAAAGCAGCTGCTTTGCGTCTGGCTAGTTTATTAGATCGACTCGCAGACAATCGTTATGAACCGCTAAGGGAAGTGGTGGTCAAGATGCTCGCCTTCTCTGTCTGGCAAGAGCGTCCTGACGTGAAAAAAATTCGAGCCACTTTCGGGACGGTTAGCCCGCCTGACATTAGTGACTTTGAACATGGGAAAGGTGAATGGTTCCAGCCCATGTTCAGTTACGATTTCAGCCTGCGTGAAGGGCAGAAGCAATAAAGGAACCACCGATTGCACCGGATAGCGCAAATTAGACCGAGGCCTCCTGGTTTCGAAGAGTCGCAACATCCGATCGTACTTTGTCATTTACGCTTTGCGTTTCCTAATTCGCTGCTGTGATCCGTTTAATCCGTGTCTAAATCACACGTTGTGAAAGAACATGGTGCAACGAGCCCGTTGCGGCGGTGGTCGGGGAATTTCATGGGTTTTCTGTTCCCCTCAGAAACGGACAAGTGGCTTGGCGCTTTGCGTATCGGCCTGGGGCTGCAGGTAGCCATTTATGCACTGTTCTTAAAAAGTGACTGGCACCACTTGTTTGCCAGTACCAGCAGGGGCCTTGTGAGCCGCAAACTGGGAGAGGCCATTACGTCCTTCGACAGTCCACTCATTCCCAAGCTTGGCTGGCTTGTTGCTCTTGGCGGTTACGCTCACATCGGCGAGGACGCCGTGCTTTCCATTGCCTGGGGCTGTTTGCTTTGTATGGGACTGTTGTTATTACTCGGTCTTTTCTCTCGCCCGGCCGCAATCATTGCGTGGTTTCTTCACCTCTGCGCAGCGGAAAGCGGTGGGCTATTCGCATACGGCGCCGATAACTTCATGACCACGGGCCTCTTTTATTTGATGTTATCGCCATTGCCAGATCGGTACTCACTCGATCACTGGCTGCTGAAAGTAGAACTAAGGGGTCCACAACTTTTAGGTTTTTGGCGGCGCGTTTTACAGGTGCATATGTGCTTCGTTTACTTTATCGGCGGCTTGGCGAAATGTTTGGGCAGCGGTTGGTGGGATGGCTCTAATCTCTGGCGATCGCTGACCCGGCCGCCTTTCAACCTTATTTCCCCGGACATTCTTGTTCGATTCAAATACGCGCTACCGATTCTAGGAATTTCGATCTGTCTACTCGAACTCGGTTACCCATTTTTCATTTGGATAGGGAAGACCCGCTTGTTTTGGTTGGTGTGTATCTTGGCAATGCACGCGGCGATTGGGCTGGCAATGGGAATGTACCTTTTCGCCCTTGTGATGATCGTTTTGAATTTTGCCGCCTTCGGTATCGGAATGAGCAGCGAGCGACCTGTCTCTGCAGAGGTTACGGTGGCCCGAAGCACAGTGCAACGCACGGGCATTTCACGGCGATCAGCCCTTGGTGCTCCGCCGCTTCGCGGTTAAATTCAGCCGACGCGAAAGCGCACGTCGCGAATCGTCCTGCCGCCGAAACGCTGTTTAAGTTTTCGCAAAATTTCGGACTTGGAAATCTGTTCCAGTTCGTAGTGCAGTGCCGGCTGGAGCACGCGGACGTAGAGAACGCCTTCCCGCAATGCTACCGGCGCCGAGTGCGTAGCGATAAATTCACCGACGATTTTCCCCCACGCGTCCATCACTTCCGTCTCATGTAAACGCTCGCGTAACCCGAAGCGCTGCATCAATTTTGGAACCAACTCCGCCGGTGACTGCCAGCGGTCGACTCGCATTTTTCTCTCAGGAAGGCCTCGCCATTCGGAGATCACGGCGGCGCGAAGAGAAGGCGACATGGCTATGTGAGGCGAGCATCAATATTTCCGCCGCATGTGACTTGGCAGAATATTCAGTTCGCTGCGGTATTTGGCCACGGTGCGTCGCGCGATCGGAATACCGCGCTCGCTCAGAATCTCGACGATTTCGTTGTCGCTCAACGGTTGATTGCCGTCCTCACGCTTCACCAGGTCTAGAATAGCTTCTTTCACGCTGGTGTTGCTCAGCGATTCGCCGGTAGCGGTCTGGTAGCCGGGCGTAAAAAAGTATTTCATCTCGAAAATGCCTTGTGGCGTGGCCATATACTTGCCGGAAACGGCGCGACTGACCGTAGTCTCATGTACGCCGACCGCGTCGGCGACTTCTGCCATGGTCATCGGTTTCAGATGTGATCGCCCGTGCTCGAGAAAATCGCGCTGCCTTGAAACGATTTGCTTCGCGATGTTGGAAATCGTTTGCTGGCGCTGATGGATCGAGCGGATCAGGAATTTCCCGCTCCGGATTTTGTCGCGGATATAATCTTTGACTTCGCCGCTCTGCGTGTTGCCCGACGCAATAATATCTTTGTATAGATTGCTAATCCGCAGATGCGGAATCTGCTCGTCGTTCAAAGTGATTTGGTACTCGCCATCCACCTTTTCCACCGTCACATCCGGCAGCACATAGTTTTGCGGCGCAGCGGCAAAGACCTGGCCGGGACGCGGATTCAGCCGTCCAATGTTGTCTGCCGCCTTTTGTACGTCCTCTACACTGATCCCCATCCGGCGCGCCATCTCGGGAAAGCGCCGCCTGCCCAAATCCTCCATGTGTTCGGACACAATTTTGTACTCCAGGCTGTTTTCTTTGCCTTCTCGCTTTAGTTGAATGAGCAAACATTCCCGCAAATCGCGCGCCCCGACTCCTGGCGGATGAAAAGCCTGTATCAACGCCAGCATTTTCTCGAAATCTTGCTCGGGGATTCCTGAGTTCAGCGCCATTTCGTCCGTTGCGCTTTGGAGAAATCCGTTGTCATCGATGTTGCCAACAATTAGCTCCGCAGCTTTGCGGTCACTGGCGTTGAGAGCGGTCTGATTCAGTTGTCCCAGCAGATTTTGCTGAAGCGTCTCCTGCACGGCAATGGAATCGAAAAAGAATTCGCGCTTGTCTTTCGCTTCCCGTGAATTCCGAAAGCCGTCCGCGCCGGAGCTGGCCGACTGTGCCATGTAATCGCGCCATTCTTGGTCCAGGCTCGCGAGCTTCTCGAATTCGTTCTCGAAATTATCGTCAACGGAAGACTCGCCCTCGCCCTGAGCATCGGGGCCGGGCTCATCAGGCAATTCCTCGAGAATGGGGTTTGTTTCCATCTCCTGCTGAACGAGGTTGCGCAGCTCAAGCAGCGGCGTCTGGAGGACGAGCAGGCTCTGCTGGAGTTGGGGCGAGAGAACCTGCTGTAAGGCAAGGCTCTGCCCGGGAAGCAGTCGGGTCTGCATTCCTTGTCCGGACATACGCCGAGTTTACCGGCGTCGCAGACCACGAGCAAGCAGTTCAGGAGAAAAGCATTTCGGATTCAAACAGAATCAGCCGCAGGTGATTGGATGCTCTGCGTCCGTCCGTTTACCGTGATCCAATCAATTTCCCCATCGAACGCCACGATTTCCCCGAATAGGTCTCGGCCCTTACGGGAGGGAATTGCTATGAGATCGGCTCGAAATCCGGGCCGAATCCGGCCAAGCGTGTTCTGCTGACGTAGCGCCGACGCCGGATTCACTGTCACCATCTGAAAAACCTTCTCGGGTGAGGTCTCCGGTTCACTGCGCTGAAACGCACGCATCTCTGCAAACAAGCTCAGACTCTTATTGCTGGCGAGGCTATCAGTCCCCAGGCAAATGTTAAACCCAAGCCGACGCAACCGCTCGGATTGAAATGGGCTGTGACCAAAATAGTCATGGCTGCGCGGCGAATGCACGACGTGAAATTTTGTCTTCACTTTTTCAACCAACTCGAAGTCACTTTCGGTCAATTCGTTTAAGTGCGCCACGAGCCAGTCAGGTAGGGCACGACCGCTGGACGCACTGACGAATAACCCCAGCGGCGTTTCATGCCCGCAGTCGCCCATGTCACGTCCAATATTTTCCATGAAGTCGTAAAGGGGACCTGACCCATCGCGAAACATTTCCATTTCCTCTCGCGATTCCGCCAGATGTGTCGTCAGCAGGACATCCTCGCCGGCTTCCTCGCATCGTTGATACAACTTTTTGGATGCCGTAAACAGTGCATGCGGTGCTAAACCGCAGTTTTGCGCAGACTTCAGCGATTCGATTGCAGAATCGACAAGTTCGTTTGTCCGGTTCGGGGAACGCACATCGATTAATTCCGCGAACCACCATGTCCGAATTGGCGGCCCTGGGAGCTGCCGGATCAGTTCCGGAAACGCGGTTAGATTTGCGATGGTTGTCGTGCCGAATTGTTTTGCCTCCGCGAACCCTTCGTTGATCGAGGCAATGTAATCCTGCGGTGAAAGCTTCGATTTCTCCGCGTTAATGGCACGGATCCAATCAGTGAACGATTTTTGTCGGGGAATCTTCCCGCGCAAACACGTGTAGTCGAGATGACAATGCGCGTTAATCAAACCCGGCAAGAGGACCTGCTCGCCAAGATCGATAATCTCCTGGCCCGAATATCGTGCGGAGACTTCGGAAAATTTTCCAACATCGACAACGGAGCCGGCGGGAGCCGAGCGACATAGACGGGCAGCCCGAAAGGGTGACGAGCCGGGAGGCGAGTCATCAATTCGATCTGCCGAAATTACGACTGCACCATTCTCGATTGGTGCTCCATCCATTGACGCGACAACACGCGCACGAATGATCATTCGCCTTTCACCACTTTCCGGCATGCGGCCACCAAAAGATTGCACGGCTCCTGGCAGAGCAGCGGAATCGTAGCCAGAATCGCCGGGTCCGCTGTAGCTTTAGCGATGGCGGATGCGCCCGGCTCAACCAGCGTTTGGACCTGATCCCGGGTCGAATCGAACTTTTCCTTTGGCAACTTTGTTGATGCAATCGCGCCGCGCTGGTCGCGTTTCCACAAAATTGTTCGCAAACAACCGTCATTGGATCGGCAAAAATCGGCGACCAGATCGTCGATCTGTGCATCCGAAATCTTGGCGGCTATACGATACATTCCGGATTGCCGATCCAACGTCTCGCGCAGCGGCGTAGTGCGCAGCCGGCCGGTCTTCCACGCAATGAAGATGGCCAGTCTGCCCGGATAAAAATGATCAAGCGCGCGTTTCAATCCGTCCGATGTCCGAAGCTCCATGCGCCAGCCGTGCCGCAGATTGGGCGCAGTTTTTAGTGCACGGTAATTCCCCGCGTCGTCATACCTTGCGATCTCGATCGCGTCTTCTGGGTCTTGAAAGATTTCCAAAACATCGCGTGCCTCGTCGTCGCGATGGCAAAGAACAAAATCGTCGCCGGTTTTTCGGACCAAAATTTGGCCGAAACAAAAAGGAACAGCTTCGAGGGCTTGCTCGACGGAATGTTCCATCGGTAGGGCGCGACCGCCCGGCGCGCCGTGTTAGTGCAAACAATGCGCAATTAGGCCGCCGGCACGTTCCAGAAATTGACGATCTTCGTCACCAAACGCATTTAGCTTGTCGCTCTCCACATCCAACATGCCCAGAATGCGTCGGTGCTCGTTGTTTCTCATCGGGACAACGATCTCCGAACGCGTCGTGTGAAACGCGGGCAGATGCCGCAGATCTTTGTGCACGTCGCCGACAATAATCGGTTTGCCCGAGTCCAACGCGGCGCCGCAAAGCCCCTGCGTAATGGGAAAACGCGGGTAAGTCGGCGGCTCATCGCCTGTGCCTGCGAGAATCACGAATTCATCTTTGACGATTTTGTAAACCGCTAACCATCGATAGTCACGCGCCGCACGAATCATCTCCACCAGTTGTTTCATTCGTTTTCGGGTGCAGCCGCCAGCCAGCGCAAATGCCCCGATCTCCTGCAGCTTCTTGCAAGTGGTTTCCTTCATTCGCGGGGAAGTAATCTTGCGCAAAAAGAAACCAAGCGCGAGCGGGATTTCAACTTTTTGCGTTGGACGCCTGCTCGATGATGATATCGGCAAAACCGGGATCGGTGCCGATCGATGGCGCATAAAACAGGGAGCGACCGTTGATGCGGTACGGATTGTGCCGAAAAATCTCACCGCGCACCCTGGGCGAAATATTTGTTTGTCCTCCATTCGCGATTCCAAGCAATGCAGGAATGTCCTCGTAGCTATGCAAGCCGTCGGAAATAAAAAACGGAACCACAACTACATTCCTAGTCTTCGTCAGTTTCCGCCAATTGGAGACCAATGGGGGCTCTTCCATGTACACGTTCAGAACTTCCGCGAATTTTCCGAGCCCACGGATCTTTTCGGCCTCACGCTTTGCCGCCACCGCGCTGTTTTCATTCAAGTCTGTGCCGTGCGCGACGATCAACAAGCTGGTATCGGCAGGATCGACCCCCGGTGCAATCTCAAATGCGCGTTTTAGTAGCAATTCGGTCATCGCAGGATGATTCCCAACCGGCTCGCAATATTTCCAAGTCTGCCCACTCGGTCGTTTTGTTGTGGCGCCATTCAGCTCAAGCTCGCGCGGCACCACTGTCTGAGTGAAGTAGCCTTCGCTGATGAAATTCGGCACAACGCAGACTTCACCGATCGATTTCGCATCAAACAAGAAAAGCGCGTCGCGCAAACTCGGTTCCTCTTTCCAGAAGGCACAGGCCACATCCGCAAAGATTTTCCGACGCCGAACTTCCGCCGCGTGCGCCAGCGTCGGCGCGCTCGAATCCGGATTCACGGTTGAGCCGTGCGCGACGATGAGAAGTGCGCTGTCGTCGGATCTCACAGAACAAACGTTCAACGGCCTGCCCTGAGCGCAAGTCGAATCCGGCCAACCGAATTGAAGGCAGACGTTGCGGCTGGGAATTCAACGTTAGACTCGATTGCTGAGAAACTTGGTCGAACAGATTTCTTAGAATCTCTTCTTTAGCTGGACGTACCAGAACCGGCCTTTGATCGTGGCAAGTGATTCGTCGTAGCCGTTCTCGCCGCTCCCGGCGACAAAAGGAGGATCTGCGTCTAACACGTTCTGCATTCCAAGCGTAAGCGTTGTGTTATTTAACCAAGCGCGCCATCCACAGGGATTGTATTCGGCGGTAGAGACAGGCATCACGTTTTTCTCCTTGCTGTCCGTCTTCACATTCTTACCGCCCTCTTTGGCGAAACCCGGCACCTCCGCAAGAGCGGGCGGTGGTAGGTTGAACGTGTATGATGCGATTAAATCCAGCGTAGTCCACGCGGCTACTTTGCGCGCGCGCTGAGGAAAAGGAGCGGCATTATCGCCCGGACCGCCGGTTCTAGGCATGTTTAGCTTCGGCGATCCTGTCAGACTGAAATTGTCATCTTCGTATTGGCCGGTGTAGTGGACTACTGCGCCGATATCCAAACCAGCCAGCCACGTATCGGGGGGGCCGTCGTAAAACAGACTGAAATTAGCGCGATTCCATGGTAGCGAACTGGTCAGGCTGAATCCGGGCGGTATAAACTCGCCCGCGATA
>Ga0193723_1001083_pt1 | contig 10624 bp, 8 predicted proteins | sample H2m2metaG_FD_143042 | JGI IMG/M metagenome (GOLD analysis project Ga0193723, IMG submission 143042) | Soil microbial communities from a riparian zone of the East river system, Colorado, United States - H2m2 | ecosystem: Environmental > Terrestrial > Soil > Riparian zone | place: USA: East River... | reverse complement strand
CCCATCGCCGGGAACCCTGGGGATGATGTCCAGGATCGGGCGAATCAGGTCGATCGGGATCGGGAAGACGATCGTGGTGTTCTTCTCGTACCCGATCTCGACCAGCGTCTGGAGGAAGCGAAGCTGTAGTGCGCCCTGCTGAGACGAGATCACCTGGGCCGCGTTGGCCAGGGTCTGAGATGCCTGGAACTCGCCCTCGGCATTGATGATCTTGGCCCGCTTCTCGCGCTCGGCCTCAGCCTGCTTGGCCATCGCCCGCTGCATGGTGCTCGGCAGCTCGACGTCTTTGATCTCGACGACCGCGACCTTGATTCCCCAGGGCTCGGTCTGCTCGTCGATGATTTTCTGGAGGTTCTGGTTGATCTTGTCCCGGTTGCCCAGGAGGTCGTCGAGGGTGGCCTGACCGAGCGCCGCGCGCAGCGTGGTCTGAGCGATCTGAGAGGTGGCGTTGATGTAGTTCAGAACCTGCGTGACGGCCTTCTGAGGGTCGACCACCTGGAAGTAGATGACTGCATTGACCTTGGCGGTGACGTTGTCGTTGGTGATGATCTCTTGGGGCGGGACCTCGAGAGTGATGGTTCGGAGGTCCATCTTCACCAGCCTGTCGACCCCAAAGGGGATGATGAAGTTCAAGCCGGCGGTCTTCAGCGCAATGAGCCGGCCCAGCCGGAACACGACGCCGCGCTCGTACTCGTTGATGATGCGGATGCTGGAAATGGCGATTACCAGGGCCAGGAAAACGATGACTGCGAGGATGGCGTATGAGCCAAAGTCCACTAGTTCTTCTCCTTCATCGCTGGCTCGCCGGCGACCACCTCCAACTGCAGGCCTTTGCGGCCGACCACCTGCACCGGGCTGCCGACGGGGATGGCTCCTCCAGATGCGACTGCCCTCCACAGCGCCCCGCGCACAAAGACTAGCCCTTCCGGAGCCAATTCCTCCCGGGCCTCGCCGTTTGCGCCGATAAGGACCTCTGAGCCGGCGGCGAGCGGGCGCTTTCGTGCCGCCACCACCCGTTGCACGAAGAAAACAAAGAACCCAAAGCTCACGACGGCGGCCAGGGCGATGGCGATTGGGTTGACCCCGAGCCCGACCGGCCCTGTGTTGACGAGAAACGCCATCCCCAGGACAAGGGCGAGAACGCCCCCGACGCTGAGTATCCCGTGCGTATTCGCCTTGAGATCGGCAAGAAAGAGGATCAGGGCAAGCAGCATCATGAGGGCGCCGGCGATGTTCACAGGCAGGTTGGCGAGCGAGACGATGGCCAGGATCGCGGCGATCCCGCCCACGACGCCGGGAAGGATGGCCCCCGGAGTCGAGAGCTCAGTGACGATCCCATAGCCCGCCAACACGATCAGCAGGGCGGCGATGGTGGGATCGATGAGGGCGTTGAGGAACACCTGCCAGAAGGGCATCGGGAAGTCTTCGATGCGGGCCCCCGCGGTGTGCAGAACCAAAGTGCCGCCCGTTCGCGGCAGAGAGCGCCCGTCGATCGCGTTCATCAGTCCGGCTGGGTCGGCAGCCTCCAGATCAGCCACGTGCAGCCTGACTGCTTCCTCTGCGTTGATGTTCACGCTGTGGCGAACTGCGTCCTCGGCCCAGTCGGCGTTGCGGCCGTGCATCGTGGCGAGCGTGCGTACCCTCGTCACGGCGTCGTTGAGCACTTTGGCGCCGAGATCGCCAGCCAGATCCTCGCCAGTGGCCTGGATGGGATGGGCAGAGCCGATATTGGTGCCAGGTGCCATCGCCACGACGTCCGCCGCCTGCGCGACGAAGAGGCCGGCCGACGCTGCTCGTGCCCCGCTCGGATAGACATAGACGATCACTGGGACTTTCGAATTCAGAAGGCTCGTGACGATGCTGTCCATCGAGGTCGAGATGCCGCCAGGCGTGTTCATCACGACCATGAGGGCATCAGCCCGGTCGGCCTCGGCTCGGCTCACCGCCGTCTCGATGTAGGCCGCCGTGATGGTGTTGATGTCGCCGACCAGGTCCGCTTGTTCGACGTGTGGCGTTGCGGCGGAAGCGTGGGCCGAGAGGAGCAGAGCCGCCCCAACCACCAACATCCCGAGTCGCAGCGCCTTACCTGCGCGCACGCTTCGAGTATGGCAATCGCGAGTCATGAATGCAGATGTAAAACGTGGAACATCGGCCTTTTCGTTGGCAACCGGAATGGAGCCGGGTGCGTCGTAAAATTCAAGGGATGTCGGCCCAATTCCAGCCCGAAGAGCCCAGAGGATCGAATCCGCACCTCTCAATCGAGGAGGATTCGGCGGCTCTGAGGGACCTGGTCCGCCACGTGCAGCTGACTAGAGCCCTGCAGGCAGGCGAGGAGGCGTCGCTGCTCGAGCGCGCGGCGCTCGGGGACCGGCCCAGCGAGGACCGCCTGGTCGCGGGCCACCTCGCGATGGTGATCCGGCTCGCAGGCGAGCGGGGAGACCAGGGCCTCTCGGTCGCCGACCTGGTCCAGGAAGGCTCAATCGGCCTTGTGATCGCCGTGCGCGAATTTGTCGCCAGCGGGCAGCCCGACTTCGCGATGTTCGCTGAGACGAAGGTTGGCGCACAGATGGATTCAGCGATCGCCACCGAGGCGGCCAGCATCCGCGACGAGCAGCTGCTGGTGGCGGCCGCAACCGACTACGAGCGCACTGAGCTCCTGATGCGCTATGAGCTCGATCGCCGACCGACAGAGGCCGAGCTCTCAGAGAAGCTCGAGTGGACAGTCGATCGCACTCGCTATATCGCCCAGGTGGTTGCCGACGCCCAGCGCCGTCACGACGAAGAGATGCTCGCCTTCATCGACACCGACGCCGTCGAATTCGAGGACGACGACGAGCGCGCCCAATTTGGGGAATAAAGCACCCAACCGGACTCCCCTTTACGAGCGCCACGTTGCCCTTGGCGGCCGCATGGTCGATTTCGGCGGTTGGGAGCTCCCCCAGCAATACACATCCATTCGCGACGAACACTTCGCCGTCCGAAAAGCCGCCGGCCTATTCGATGTCTCGCATATGGGCCGGTTTCGGGTCACAGGCAATGACTCCTTCGATTTCCTGCAAAGTCTGGTCACGAACGATCTCGGCCGCATCAGCGAGGGCCACGCCCAGTACAACCTTCTCTGCAACGACGAGGGAGGCATCGTCGACGACCTTGTCGTCTATTGGGGGGAGGAAGGATTCTCGGTCGTCGTCAACGCCTCTAACCGGGAACGCGATCTGGAGTGGATGCGCCAACACGCACCTCCGGCCGTCGAGGTCGAGGATCGGACACCGGAGCTGTCGCTGATCGCATTTCAAGGGCCCAAGGCGGAGGAACTGCTGCCGGCCGGCGGTCTTGCAGACATCCCGTACTTCGGGTTCCGAGCCGGCGAGGTCGCCGGCGCGAAAGCGATGATTTCGCGCACCGGCTACACCGGTGAGGATGGTTTCGAGGTGTTCGTCAGCGCAGACCGGGTGGGACATGTCTGGGACGCGATTCTCGAGGGAGGGCGTGACGCAGGGGTCCTGCCGGCAGGACTGGGAGCTCGGGACGCGACCCGCCTGGAAGCCGCGCTCCGCCTGTACGGCAGTGACATGGACGAAACCGTCAATCCATACGAGGCTGGGCTGGGTTGGACTGTGAAGCTGGACAAGGGCGAATTCGTGGGCCGGAGCGCCCTTGCCAAGGTCCGCCAGGAGGGCCCTCGTCGAAACCTGATCGGCCTCAAGACCGAGCCCGGCAGCATCCCCCGGCATGGAGCCGCGGTGATCGGCGACGGACGTCGCGCAGGCGTGGTGACAAGCGGCACTCACTCCTTCTTTCTCGGTCACCCCATCGCGCTGGCAATGGTGGAAGTCCCATCATTTCGAGTGGGAGACAAGATTGCGGTGGAGGTCCGGGGCCGCGAGGCGCCGGCCGAGGTGGTCAAGCTGCCGTTTTATCGCGGCACGGCTCGATCTGCGGCGCCACCGGCCAAGTCCTGAGCCACATCAGCATTCAGAGGAGGGAGGAGTCGCATGGCCGAGCGCCGCTACACCAAGTCTCACGAGTGGCTCATCGTCGACGGTAAGACAGTCACTGTCGGCATCACAGACTTTGCTCAATCTCAGCTTGGAGACGTCGTCTTCCTGGATCTGCCGGCTCCAGGCCGCAAGCTGGTGGCAGGCGAAAGCTTTGGCGTCGTCGAATCGGTGAAAGCCGCCAGCGACCTGTATGCACCAGTCTCGGGGCGCATTGCGGCGGTCAACGAAAAGCTCAGCGCTCGCCCCGAGCTGGTGAACTCCGACCCATATGGAGATGGCTGGATCCTGAAGCTCGAGCTTTCGGGCGAGCTGCCCTCGGACCTCCTCGATGAGGCGGCCTACAAGAAGGTCGCAGGGGCCTAGGACCCGGCTTGCCCTACCTCGTCCACTCCCCTGAGGATCGCGCGGCGATGCTCGCCGCGATCGGCGTTGGGTCGATGGACGACCTCCTCGTCGACATCCCGCAATCCCTGCGCATAGCGGCCCTCGAGCTGCCGGCGGGCCTTTCCGAGTTCGAAACCATGGCTCAGATCGAGTCACTGGCTGCCCGCAACCGGATCTTTGCCGACCGGTTGACCTTCCGGGGCGGCGGCGTGTACCGGCGGTTCATTCCCGCCGCGGTGGCTGCGGTCACCTCCAAGCCCGAGTTCTACAGCGCCTACACGCCGTACCAGCCAGAGGCGAGCCAAGGCACGCTTCAAGCCATCTACGAGTTCCAGACCCTGATCTCCGAGCTGACCGCGCTTGATGTGGCAAACGCGTCGATGTACGACGGGGCGACGGCCGTCGCGGAGGCGGCGATGATGGCTCACATTCACACCGGCCGCAACGAGGTGGTGGTGGCCGGCTATCTACACCCTGAGTACATGGAGGTGCTGCGCGCCTTTAGCGAGGGTCGCGGGATCAAGGTCCGAAAAGGCACCGAGCCGAACTCCAAAACTGCAGCCGTCGTGTTTCAGCAGCCCGACTTCCTGGGCCTCCTGGTGGACGCGGCAGGGCTCACCGAGACGGCACACAAGGCCGGGGCGCTGGCGATCGCGTGCGTCGACCCCATCAGCCTCGCGATCGTCGCCCCGCCTGGCGAATACGGCGCGGACATCGCCGCAGGAGAAGGCCAGCAGCTGGGATTGAGCCCGAGCTACGGAGGCCCGCACGTGGGCTTCATCGCCTGCCGAAAGGAGCTCGTCCGCCGGCTGCCAGGCCGGTTGATCGGCAGCGCACACGATGCCGAAGGACGCCGCGGCTTCGTGCTCACGCTCACTGCGCGCGAACAGCACATTCGTCGCGAGCGTGCCAGCTCCAACATCTGCACCAACCACTCGCTTTGCGCGCTGGCCGCCAGCGTCTACATGACTTACATGGGACCCGACGGCATGCGCCAGGTGGCGGAGGTGGGTTTCAAGCGTGCTCACTCACTCGCGGAGCGGCTGTCTGCGCTACCCGGCTGGGAGATGGCGTTTCCCGAGCGCCAGTTCCTTAACGAGTTCCCGATCCGCGTGCCAAAGGGCCCTTCGGTGATCAGGAAGCTCGCGCGAAAGGGAATCCTGGGCGGGCTCGATGTGCACCGCTGGTTTCGCGAGCTCAAGGGGGTGGTTACGTTCACCTGTACCGAGGTCAACGACCCTCGCGCTCTTGACGAGCTGGTGGAGGCGTTGGCGAAGTGACCGAGCTTCTCAGCTTCGAAAAGAGCCGGCCGAACGCTCACGGCCCTCGCCTGCCGGAAGCTGATGTGAAGGCGGCGGGGCCCTCGGAAGTGTTGCCACCAGAGCTCCTGAGGGCCCGGCCGCCGGGGCTTCCGCGACTCAGCGAAGCAGAGATCATGCGGCATTACAGCCGGCTCGCCTCGCTGAACTACTCGATCAGCGAGCAGTTCTATCCACTCGGCAGCTGCACCATGAAGTACAACCCCGTCGCCAACGAGGCGGCGGCCGCCCTGCCCGGCTTCACGGACCTCCACCCCTACCAGGACGAGGACACCGTCCAGGGCGCCCTTTCGCTGATGTGGCGGCTTGAGCAGGCCCTGTGCGCGGTCGTGGGGGTGGACAGGGTCACGCTGCAGCCGGCGGCCGGCGCACACGGCGAGTGGACGGCCCTCAAGATGATCCGGGCCCTTCATCACTCGAAAGGCGAGGCTCGTACCGAGGTTCTCGTCCCTGACTCGGCGCATGGCACCAATCCCGCAAGCGCCGCCCTGAGCGGCTTCCATGTGGTCGAGGTCAAGTCCGGTCCCGATGGGCGGATCAGCCTGGCCGACCTGGAGTCAAAGCTGTCCCCGAAGGTCGCTGCCCTAATGCTCACGAACCCCAACACCTTGGGGTTATTTGAGCGCGAGATACTGGATGTTGCGGAACTTGTGCATGCAACTGGAGCCATGCTCTACTACGACGGCGCCAACCTGAACGCCTTCATGGGCATCTGCCGGCCTGGCGACATGGGCTTTGACGCAGTCCACATGAACCTGCATAAGACCTTCACCACACCGCACGGCGGGGGAGGTCCTGGGGCGGGCCCGGTCGGGGTCAAGGCGGATCTCGTCCCGTTCCTTCCCACGCCCACAGTCGAGCGCCTCAACGGCCACCTGAAGCTCGACTTCAAGCGGCCCAAGTCGATCGGCCGAGTACGCAGCTTCTATGGCAACTTCGGGATGCTGGTGCGGGCCTACACCTACATCGTGGCGATGGGAGGGGATGGCCTGACACAGGCCTCGCATGACGCGGTCCTTTCGGCCAACTACCTGAAGAGCCAGGTCGACGGCCTGCTGGACATGCCTCATGAAGGGCCCTGCATGCATGAGTTCGTCGCCAGCGCCCACAACCTCGCCCCCCAGGGGATCAAGGCCCTTGACGTCGCCAAGGGGCTGCTGGAGCGCGACTTCTACGCTCCAACCATCTATTTCCCGCTCGTGGTCCCGGAAGCCCTCATGGTCGAGCCCACAGAGACGGAGAGCAAGGCAACCCTTGACGCTTTCGCCACCGCGATACGGGAGATCGTCAAGCAGGCCAAAGAGTCGCCCGAAGAGCTGCACCAGGCGCCCCATGGGCTGCCTGTCGGAAGGCTCGATGAGGTGGCCACCGCGCGCAAAATCAACGCCTACCTGCAGGGCCAGAGCGAGGACCCGATTCTGCGCTGGAAACCGGCACCCTAAAGACCCCTGTTAAGGCCCTTCCGGAGGCCATTTCGAACTCGAAATCCGGTAGAATTTAAACCCTGAAACTCTGCCCAGTTGTTCTCTACGACTTCTCCAGGCTGGGAGGGCTGCAATAGCCGTGAGCGAGGCTCGAAATCTCCTCCCGGACCGCAAACGCAGGCCCCAGCCTCTAGGCGCCGACGTGGCGTATACCGCCGAGCAGATCCAGGTCCTCGAAGGCCGGGAGCATGTGCGGCGGCGTCCGAGCATGTACATCGGCTCGACCACCACCACGGGGCTTCATCACCTGGTCTACGAGGTCGTCGATAACGCAGTCGACGAGGCGCTGGCGGGCTACGCCACCGAGATCACAGTCACCCTTTTTGGTGACGGCAGCGTCCAGGTCGAGGACAACGGAAGAGGCATCCCTGTCGACATGCACAAGAAGGAAGGTCTTTCCGCCCTCGAGCTTGTGCTCACGCGGTTGAACGCCGGCGGCAAGTTCGGCGGGGGCGGCTACAAAGTATCTTCGGGACTGCACGGAGTCGGCGTCTCCGCGGTGAACTTTCTGAGCGAGAAGCTGCAGGTGTGGGTTCATCTGGGGGCGAAGGTGTACCACATGGAGTTTGAGCGAGGCGTGCCCAAGGCCTCGGTCAAGGTGGTGGGCAAGACGGACCACACCGGGACTGTGGTGCGATTCTGGCCCGACCCGCAGATCTTCCCCGACACAACGTTCGACCGCGAGGTCATCCAGCGCCGCCTTCGCGAGATGGCATATCTCAACAAGCGGCTGGAGATCGCGCTCGCGGACGAGACCCTCGGCTTCTCCAGCACCTTCTACTTCGAGGGCGGCATCGTCTCGTTCGTTCGCGCCCTTAATCGCGATAAGTCGGTCATCAACCCCAACCCCTTCTACGTCGATCGCGACGTGGAGGGCACGCAAGTCGAGATCGCCCTCCAGTACAACGACACGTTTGTCGAAAATGTCCTCGCCTTCGCCAACACGATCCACACCATCGAGGGCGGCAGCCATTTGACAGGCTTCCGTGGGGCCCTCACCAATGTCCTCAACCGGTACGCGCGAAAGGCGGGCATCCTCAAGGAGCAAGACCCCAACCTGACCGGAGAGGATGTTCGCGAAGGCCTGACGGCTGTGATCAGCGTCAAGGTCCTGGATCCGCAGTTCGAAGGCCAGACCAAGGGCAAGCTTGGCAACGCTGAAGTCCAGGGCCATGTGTCAATCGCTTTGACCGAGGGCATGACGCAGTACCTGGAGGAAAACCCCGGCGACGGGCGCCGCATCGTCGAAAAGTCGCTCACCGCCGCCAGGGCGCGGGAGGCGGCACGTAAGGCGCGTGACCTTGTGCAGCGCAAGAGCCTGCTCGAGTCGAGCACTCTTCCGGGCAAGCTCGCGGACTGCGCCGAGCGCGACCCTGCCCTGTGCGAGCTGTACATCGTCGAGGGTGACTCGGCAGGCGGCACCGCCAAGGGCGGGCGCGATCGCCGCACCCAGGCCATCCTGCCCCTGCGTGGAAAGATCCTGAACGTCGAAAAGGCGCGCCTCGACAAGGTGCTCACATCAGACGAGATCCGCAACCTGATCACAGCGATGGGCGCGGGCGTGGGCGACAACTTCAACATCGAAAAGATGCGCTACCACCGCGTCATCACGATGACTGACGCTGACGTCGACGGCAGCCACATCCGCACGCTCCTCCTGACCTTCTTCTTCCGTTACTTCCCGCAGGTCATCGAGAAGGGCTACCTGTACATGGCGCAACCGCCGCTCTTCAAGGTCTTCAAGGGCAAGCAGGTGGTCTGGTGTCACTCGGAGGGCGACCGCGACAAAGCGATCCGGCAGCTTGGCAAGAATGCCGAGTCGGCGCGCATGAAGGGCCTCGGCGAGATGAATGCGGAAGAGCTGTGGCAGACGACGATGAACCCTGAGACGCGCGTCCTGCTGCAGGTAAGGGTTGATGACGTCGCAGCCGTCAATGACACATTCGAGAAGTTGATGGGGCCCGACGTCGAGCCCCGCAAGAAGTTCATCCAGGCGCACGCCAAGAGCGTCCGCAACCTCGACATCTAAGAGACCGGTTTCGGAATGCAAATAGCAGTAGACGCCATGGGCGGCGATCACGCGCCGGCGCAGGTCCTACAGGGCGCGTCGCAGGCAGCAGCCGAATATCGCATCGACGTTTCGGTGGTCGGACTGCCTTCGGCGGTTCAGCCACTGCTCGATCAACATCCTTTGCTGCGCCTGGTCCCTTGCACGCAGACCGTCACCATGGAGGACCACGCCGCGCAGGCTGTGCGCTCTAAGCCAGACTCATCGATGAACGTTTGCGCGCGCCTGTGCAAGGACGGCAAGGCTGATGGCTGGGTGTCGGCGGGAAACTCCGGAGCGATCATGGCGACGGCGCTGTTCGTACAGGGAAGGATCAGAGGTGTCGAGAGACCCGCCCTGGGTTCCATCGTGCCCACTCAAACCGGTGTCGCCTACTTCCTCGACGTCGGTGCGAACGTCGACTCCAAGCCCGAATACATGGTCCAGTTCGCCGCCATGGGCGCGGTCTACGCTCGCCAGATGCTGGGCCGCAACAACCCCCGCGTCGGCCTGTTGAGCAACGGCGAGGAAGAGGGCAAGGGAAGCGAGCTGGTCAAGGAGACCGCCCGCAGGCTCAAAGGCTCGATGCGGTGGTTCGTGGGCAACATCGAACCGAAGGACATTTTCGGGGCCAAGGCGGACGTCATCGTCGCCGACGGGTTCGTCGGCAATATCGCGATCAAGATGGCCGAGGCGACGGCTGACTTCATCTTCCGAAATCTGCGTGACGAGATCCCGAAGACCACACGCGGCAAGATCGGGGGTCTGCTGATCACCGGCGGCGTCCGCAAGCTCCGTGCGCGCATCGACTGGCGGGAGTTCGGAGGCGCGCCATTGCTCGGCATTGACGGCGTGGCGGTGGTGGCGCACGGTCGCTCTGACGCGCGCGCCATCAAGAATGCGATCAGGGTTGCGAAGGAAGCGGTGGAAAACGAGCTCGTGGGTAAGATTCGGGCAGAGGTGGGGAAGTCATGAAAAATGGTCGGACGCGGGTGGTCGTGACAGGGATGGGCACTGTCAATCCCCTGGGGAAGAACCTCGATCAGTACTGGGATGGCTTGATCGAAGGTCGAAGCACCGCCCGCTTGGTGGAGGGCAGCTATCCGACCGAAAAGCTGGCGACCAAGTTCGCCTGTGAGGTGCACAGCTTCGACCCGCAGGAATACATGGATCGCAAGGCCGCCCAGCGCATGGCGCGCTTCTCACAGATGGCGGTTGCGGCGTCGGGCATGGCGCTGGCCGACTCAGGCCTCGACCTCGTGAAAGAGGACAGCTTCCGAGTCGGCGTGGCTATGGGAACGGGGATCGGAGGCTTTATTGAGATGACCTCAGGAGCCATCTCCTACGCCACGAAAGGCCGCCTCAATCCGCTGTACGCGCCGATGCTCA
>Ga0193723_1001082_pt1 | contig 10640 bp, 7 predicted proteins | sample H2m2metaG_FD_143042 | JGI IMG/M metagenome (GOLD analysis project Ga0193723, IMG submission 143042) | Soil microbial communities from a riparian zone of the East river system, Colorado, United States - H2m2 | ecosystem: Environmental > Terrestrial > Soil > Riparian zone | place: USA: East River... | reverse complement strand
GGCAGCGAGCTTAAGCGCAGAATCGCTCTTGCCGCCGAGCATTCGCGCGATCTCTTCCTGCCGCGATTTCCCAGTGACTTCACGCAAATTGGAAAACGTTCGGCCGCGTGCGACTTCCTTGGTCACAACGAAGTGTGAAGAAGCAGTCGCGGCGACTTGCGGCAGATGGGTGATGCAAATTACCTGATGATCGCGTCCCAATGTTTGCATCTTACCACCAACTGCATGGGCGATTTCTCCCCCGACATTCGTATCAATCTCATCAAACACGAGCAGGGGAATCTCATCGTGCGCAGCCAACGCCGATTTAATCGCCAGCATCAAGCGTGAGATTTCGCCGCTTGACGCAATGGCCCGAAGCGGTTTAGGCGGTTCGCCCGGATTCGGTGAAAAAAGCAATTCCACCGCATCGAATCCGCTCGGACGCGGTTCATCCAGCGCGCTCAGTTTTGCTTCGAATTCGGACTGGCGAAATCCAAGATCACGCAGGTTACGCCGGATGTTCTCAGAAAGTTTCGGCGCAGCTTTTGTTCTGAGTTTCCGGAGCGCTTCGCCGGCGCGGTTCATTTGCGCACGAAGGTTCTCGATCTCTTTTTCGAGGCGCTGCAGCTCGGCGTCGCGCCCCTCAATTTTCTGCATTCGATCTGCCGAGCGCTCGCCGAACGCGATCACTTCGGCGATCGAGCCGCCATATTTTCGCTTCAGAGTTTCAAAGAGCGAAAGCCGCTGCTCCAGGGCAGCAAGCTGTTCCGGATCTAGATCGAGTTTTTCTGCGTAAGCGGAAAGCGCGCGAGCGATCTCGGATAGCTCGACCACGCTCGCAGCATGCGCCGATGAAAATTGCGCGATCGAATTATCGATCTTCTCCAATTCGCGCAACAGTCGCTGTGTTTCTGCGAGCTGAGAAAGAACGGAACCATCCGATTCGGCAAGTTTATTGGCGATCGCGCTGGCCAGTTCAATCAGCCGCTTACTGTTGCTCGCGAGCTTGTAGCGCTTCTCGATTTCTTCTTCTTCGCCCGCGACTAAATTCGCCGATTTGATCTCCGAAATCTGATGACGAAGAAGATCGAGCTCCTGTTCGCGCGCCGTTTCGGCTGTGTCGAGGGCGGCATGCTCCGCGAGCAACATCTGTAATTGCCTGTAATGCTTTCGATATTCACCAAGCTGCTCTTCAGCCCGCGCGAAGGAATCAAGCAAGTTTAACTGCCTATCCGGAGAGAGCAGCGACTGGTGATCGTGCGGCCCATGAAGATCGACAAGCTCGTCTCCGAGATTCTTCAAGATCGACAGGGTGGTGGGCGAACCGTTGATGAACTGGCGATTGGTTCCGGTCGTGGAGAGAGTGCGCTTCAGGATGAGATCGCTCTCGCATGGCTCGACACCGGCTTCGACAAGTTGTGGATTTAACTTTTGCAGACCGTTTCCACTAAAAACCGCTTCGACTGTGCAAACATCCGCACCAGTACGAATGAGCGATTTGTCCGCGCGTTCGCCCAGCAAAAGTTGCAGCGCACCAATGATAATCGACTTACCGGCGCCCGTTTCTCCGGTGACAGCAACGAAGCCCGGCCCCATCTGCCACTCGAGTTCTTCCACCAGCGCAAGATTCTTAATTCGCAACAAGGTCAGGACAGCGGGCATTGGAAGATTGAGAGTTATCAGTTGAGAGCTAAGACTCAGAGCTTGCCAATTCAACCTTCAACTCTCAAGTCGGGCCTTACGGTGACCTTTCTCGGCACCGGAACATCACAAGGTGTGCCGATGATTGGTTGCGATTGCGATGTCTGCCGCTCACCCGACCCGCGCGACCAACGGCTGCGGTCCTCGATCTATATCGAAACGCCGGAATGCTCGTGGGTGGTGGATACCGGCACAGATTTCAGGACTCAGGCACTGCGCGAGGATATTCGGCGTGTCGATGCGGTCGTTTTTACGCACTCGCACACCGATCACATCATGGGCTTTGATGATTTGCGGCGATTTTCGCACGCACGGGGCTCGATGCCGGTTTATGCATCAGCCGAAACGATGGCCGATCTGGAGCGCGTGTTTAGGTTCGCGTTCAACACGAGCAATCCGGTTCCATATTATTTGAAACCCGAGCCGCACGTTATCGATGCTCCGTTTAAACTAGGCGAGACGTTGATCACTCCTCTGCCGGTGCCGCATGGCGACTCCTTGGTGAACGGTTATCTTTTCTCGCGCGCGGGCCAAAAACTTGTCGCCTACCTAAGCGATTGCAGCGCCGTACCGGATGCGATTATCGATCTTATCTCTGGCGTGAAAGTCTTTATCATCGACGCGCTTCGCGATACACCGCATCCGACACACCTGAGCGTTGGGCAAGCCCTAGATGCCGCAGCGCGCGTAAAGCCTGAATCGACTTACTTTACGCACATCTGCCACGATCTTCCGCAGGCTGCAGAATCCCGGCTTCCCATTGGTGCGCACATTGCCTATGACGGATTAAAGCTCAGATTCTAATATCGAGTCCGCGGCAGTGATTAAAATCTTATCGAACGATTCCGCGCTGGGTTTGTTCGATGAATCGGATGATTTCGGTGATCTCTTCCGTTTGGGGTAATTCTTTTTGCATCGCTTCGAGTGCCTGGCGCGTGTTGTATTTTGAACGGTAAATCAGTCGAAAAGCTTCTTTAATTAGCTTCACGCTTTCAGGCGGAAACTTCTTGCGTTCCAATCCGATCAGGTTAACCCCGCGAATTTCCGCCGGATTACCATCGGCGATCATGAACGGCGGAATATCCTGCACGATTTTCGAGCAGCCGCCGGTGATGGCAAATCGTCCGATTCGGCAAAATTGATGCACGGCGGTGAGCCCGCCCATCACTGCGTGATCTCCCACCTGGACATGACCGCCCAACGTGCCGTTGTTGGAGAAAATGACGTGATCGCCCACGGTGCAATCGTGCCCAATATGGCTGTAAGCGAGAAAATTCCCGCGATTGCCGATGTGCGTTTTGCCTTCGCTCGTCGTACTGCGGTGGACTGTCACGAATTCGCGAAACGTGTTTTCGTCGCCAATTTCCAGATAGGTGGGTTCGCCGCGATATTTTAGGTCCTGCGTTTGCTGGCCGATAGAGCAGTAGGCGTAGAATCTGTTCTTCTCGCCGGCTTTCATCGGTCCGCAGAGCGTAACGTGATGTTGGAGCCAGCAGTTTGGGCCCAGCACGACATCGGGGCTGACTACACAGTAAGGACCCACGATTGTTCCCTCGCCAATTTCGGCGCCTGAATCGATAATGGCGGTCGGATGAATCTGCACGTCGCTCATTTCTCGAGGAACGTGAACATGAGTTCGGCTTCGGAAACGACCGCGTCGTTTACTAGGCAGTAGCACTTCGTTTTCGCCATGCGATTGCCACGCGCTCTCGTTAGCTCGGCGTGAATGAAAATCGTGTCACCCGGAAAAACCGGTTTGCGAAATTTCACCTGGTCCGCACTCATGAAATAGCCGACACGACTCGAAGTCTTCGTCAATTTGAACAAAAGAATACTGGCCACTTGCGCCATCGCTTCTATTTGCATTACTCCAGGCATGACTGGATGACCGGGGAAATGCCCCTGAAAAAACGGCTCGTTAATCGTGATGGATTTTATGGCCGTAATTTTATTTTCGCCCTCGAAGCCGATGACCCGGTCAACCATCAAAAAAGGGTAACGGTGCGGAAGGATCTTCATCACTTCGCCAGTGTCCAGACCGGAATCGCCTGTTGGGATCGCGCGCGGTGCGCTCATCGCGCTTCTGCGCGTCTGTTCGCGGGTGATTGAGCGGGCCAAGTCCGCATTGGTGGCGTGACCAGGTTTCACTGCCACGATGTGGCCCCGGATCCGACGGCCGACCAGCGCCAGATCGCCGATAATATCGAGGATTTTGTGCCGCACGAATTCGTCGCCGAAACGCAACGGTTCCTTGCTTAATACCGCATCTCCGCGCACCACAATCGCGTTTTCGAGACTGCCGCCCTTGATCAGGTTTTTATCCATGAGCGGCTTAACATCTTCGTAGTAAACAAAAGTTCGCGCCGGAGCGATCTCGCGTTCGAAGAACGCGGGCGTCACTTCCATCGACAAAAACTGCGTGAACCGGTTATTCGGTCCGGCCTGGGTGCATGAGATGCGAAATTTGTCATCCGGAAGCAAAACAAGCAGGGCGCCCGTTTTCGATTCAACGTGCATCGGCTCGCGCACGTCGAAAAATTTTCGTGGCTCGTCCTGCGCAGTGAGGCCGGCTTTCTTGATGAGATCGACATAAGGCTGCGCGCTTCCGTCGCCGATTGGTGGCTCGTTTGCGTCCATCTCCACGACGGCGTTATCCACGCCCATTGCCGAGAGCGCAGACAGAATATGCTCCACTGTGTGCACGCGCACCGAGCCTTCGCCGATCGTTGTGGCGCGCTCGACTGTTTTGAGATTCTCTATCTTCGCATCGATTGTCGGCTCATCCTGCAAATCTTTCCGTTTGAATTTGATTCCGTGATCTACCGGCGCGGGCTGCAATTTCAGAGTGACTTTGTCACCGGTATGCAGTGCGGTGCCGCTAAAGCTGGCGGTCTTACCAACTGTATGTTGAAACTCGGGAGCAGGCATCGGCGTTTAACTAGCAGAGATTCTGTCTTATGGCCAGACTTGTAGCGGTGCTCGCCGTGGCGAGCACCCTTCTTTAGAATCGACGGCGATCATCCACCTTCGCCAAGGCTATGGCGTGACTAACAGACCGCCGCTACAGCTCATTTCAATTCGAACTCGCCGCAATCGAAAGCCATCATCTGGTCCACATTCGAGATGCGGAATTGGTGAAAACCGGTGCCGTCGGCCTGCCAGATATCGACCGATTTATCTCCATTCTTCATAATCGATACACGAACCAAATTTGGCGATTCATTTACCGTGAACAACGGCAGTTCGTCGTTTGTTTTCAAGTAGCTTCCGTCGCTGTCAAACCCAGCGGCCAGCTCGACGATTGCCCGTTTGTCGTTGGCCAGGGGATTTGGCGCGAGTTTAACTCTGACGTTTGCACTCGAGTTGTTTTCGGGAGGGGAGGCTGCGGTTTGGCTGAGGTCTTCCACTTTGAGTGGACCAACCAGATAACCGCGCGCGTGATATTTTCCGGCGGGTAAATCGTCGCCATTGTCATTTTTCCCGTCCCATTGTGTCCCCAGCGCATCTGCGCCGATTTTGAATTCGTTGAGGTCTGCTTCCTGGTGCAAAACGCGCACCAGCTTGCCTTTCGCATCGTAAATTCCGAGGCTGATCCTGCCTTCCAATGGCGGCGGCACAAAACTGATGCGAACGCTTCTCGCGGTTGATGCCGAAGGCGTTTGCTCTGGCACGGGCGGCGGCGCGACAGATTCAGCCGGCGAGATTGACAACCCAGGAGATTCTTCGGTTACCGGCGATGGAACTGGCGTTGGCGATTCTTGAGCGAAGACAGCAGAGGCCAGGAACGCGATCAGAGTCGCAGTCTTGGCTTTTGCTGTCATGTCGAGTGGCATCGAGACATCTCTAATTAGATAAGAAACAAGGCATGGGAGAACAGCCAGAGATTCCTCGACTTCGCTCGGAATGACAAGTGGCCTAGATGTAGTAACGCCAGTTTACGTTCGGAAAGAGATTATCGCGCAATTCGCACTCGCGTAGAAATTCCTCATCCACATTATTTGTGACGAGTTGATCGTGTAAACGGTTGAAGCGGGAAAGGTGATCGACAGTGCGCTTGGTTGCGTATTCACGTGCCGTCCCAGTCTTGATCAAAAAAGCCCAATCGCTGGATTGCGCGAGTAAAAGTTCGCGGGCGAGTTGTTTGAGCACGCGGTCCGTGAACGGGATACAGTTTTCTGCATATCTGCGTGCAACTTCACTCATCCTTTGTGCCGCAACGTGCAGCTGTGGGTAAATCCATGCGTTGCTTGGATTCAGCCAAACTTCAAAATAGCCGTTCTCGCCCCATGTTGAGGTTGCTGGCTCAATGATTTGCTGCGTAGGATGCGCAGCCAGATATTCACTCGGAGTCGAAAGACGAAAATCTCGTTCGTTTGCGGCTTGGCGAATAACTCGCTCGAGAAAACGTGGACCTTCGAACCACCAATGTCCAAAAAGCTCGGCGTCGAACGGAACGATCACAATGGGATCAAACCCTGCCGCGCTGATTTCGCAGATTTGATGCTGGCGTTCATTGAGAAAATGAACGGCTTGCGTTTCGGCAACTCTTTCCGCAGCGACTGGATCGTACAAATCCTTCTCGTCACCGGATCCGGTGATGCGGTGATATTTCACGCCGGAAAATTTCCGAGTGCCGTGGCCAACTGGTCCCAAGTGTTCTAATGGAAGATCGAATCCGACGTCGCGATAAAACTCCCGATAGGCAGGGTCGCCAGGATAACCTCCCTGTGCGCTCCAAATCTGACGGCTGGAATCGCGATCACGCGCAAAGGCGGCCGGTCCGGCCGGCGTATAACAAGGTGCATAAATCGAGCGGCGCGGCCGCGGTGTTCCGAATAGTAAGCCGTGCGCATCGAGAATGAACCAGCGAATATTCGCCTCTTGCAGAATAGATTCCACACCCGGACCGTAAGCGCATTCAGGTAGCCAAAAGCCGGCAGGCTCGGCACCAAAAACATCCGCATAGATATCGCGTCCGATCAGGATCTGAGCGCGCGCCGCTTCGCGCGACTGCTGCAGGAGCAGGGGAAGCAAGCCATGCGTAGCGGCGGAAGCCATGATTTCAAGGGCGCCACTGGCTCGCAGTTTGCGAAAAGAGCTAAGCAAATCGCATTTGCATCCGTCGACAAAGAAGCGCTTGGCTTCGCAAAAGATTTTCGAATAAAAGTATGCCAGTTCGTGAAGCCGCGGATGTTTTCGGTTTCGCTTTCGTTCGCGCGCGGCGAGATCGATCAAAAGATCGAGATGCCGCACGTAGCGCTCACAAAGCAGCTTATCCTGCAACATCGCGCAGAGCGTCGGCGTGATCGAGATGGCAAGCTTAAACGGCACATGCTCATCAACCAGGCGCTGCATCATGCGCAGCAATGGGATGTAACTCTCGGTTATCGCCTCGAAGAACCAGTCTTCTTCGAGGAAATGCTCATGTTCCGGATGACGAACGAATGGAAGATGCGCGTGAAGAATGGGCGCAAGGTGGCCAGGCATCGCGCAACACTAGAAGGCTAGAAAATGACAGCGCAAGGTGGATCGGCTTCTCCGAAGACGATGTTAATTTGGCGCCAAAGGCGCAGTCGTTTTACCAACGCGTTCAGGAGAACGCGTTCCACCTTAGAGTGTGCGGCAGAAATCCTGGAAGCGATCCAGGCCCTTTTTGATCACGTCGATGCTGGTGGCGTAACTGAGTCGGACAGTGCGATCGTCACCGAAAGCAGCTCCCGGAACGACTGCGACGTTGGCTTTACTCAGGAGGCGATCGGCGAAATTTTGCGAGGTCAGACCAAGCTGACTGATATTCACAAGCACGTAAAATGCGCCCTCTGGTTTAACTGCGGTAACGTTGGAAATCTTCGAGACGCGGTCGAACATGTAATTGCGACGCATATCGAACTCTTCGCGCATATCGATCAGCGGCTGTTGATCGCCCTTTAAAGCCGCGAGTGCACCGTACTGCGAGAAGGAAGAAGGATTGGATGCGGTATGGCTTTGGATGGAATCGACTGCTTTCGCCACTGCCTCCGGCGCTGCCAGATAACCCAGACGCCAACCGGTCATCGCATAGGATTTACTGAAGCCGTTGATTGTAATCGTCAGGTCGTACGCTGCCTGGGAGAGCGATGCGATGCTTACGTGTTTCGCATCGTCGTAAACGAGCTTCTCGTAGATTTCGTCTGACAGGATGTAAATGTCTTCTTCAGCGGCAACCTCGACAATCGCCTGCAATTCCTCGCGCGTGTAAACAGACCCGGTCGGATTGCAGGGGCTATTCATGATCAACATCTTCGTGCGAGGAGTCATTGCATTCTCAAAGTCTTCGGCGCGCATTTTCCATGAGTTGCGCTCGCTGGTCGGCACGATCACCGGTTCAGCGCCGACCAATCTGACCATCTCCGGGTAACTGACCCAATATGGCGCCGGGATGACGACTTCATCGCCGGGTTGGCATGTGGCGAGGATCGCGTTGTAGCACGCGTGCTTTGCACCATTACTTACGATGACCTGCGCCGCGCGATAACTCAGGTCGTTATCGGCAGCCAGTTTTTCTGCGATGGCCTGACGCAGCTCCGGGATGCCAGCGCTGGGGGTATATTTTGTAAAGCCGGCCTCCAATGCCTCGATCGCGGCTCTTTTTATGTGTTCGGGCGTGTCGAAATCCGGTTCGCCTGCGCCGAAACCGCAGACATCTATGCCTTCGGCTTTCATGGCTTTGGCCTTGCTATCGATCGAGAGAGTAAGCGAAGGACTCAGTTGAGCGGCGCGTTCGGAAATTTCCATAGGAGTAGGGCTGGTTATGGGCTGGTTCAAAATGGAGCGCAAACTATTGGCGGTCATAGAAGTTTTCAATCAGAGGTTTGAAATTATTCTCGTCGATCCGAATGATTCCCATTTCACGTTTTGCGTTCTCAGGAGAATCCGATGCGTGCGCGGCATTGATCATGATGGTCTGCCCGAATTCTCGCCTGATCGAACCTGGCGGTGCTTTGGCCGGGTCGGTCGGGCCGAGCACGTCGCGAATCTTGCGGACGGCGTCCACGCCTTGATAAACAATGGCGATCGATTTTTCCGTCCCGGGAGCGTCGCGTTCTTCCGGCGGACATTCGCTGGGTTTTCGCCCGGCCATGAATTCGACGATGCTTTCCCAGTTTTCGCGGCCACTCTTTGGGCCGAGCTTCTTCTCAAGAACCGCCAGCACCGGACCGTAGAATTCTTCCGCTTGCACAACGCTCATTTGATGGACTTTGAATCCGATGATGGAGAGTCCTGAGCGCGAAAATACTTCAATGACTCCTCCGGGCCGCAAATTTGGAAATCTGAAATTGTCAGGTTTAATTAGAACCAAAGTCTTTTCGACCTGTGCGCTGCTGGGGAAGGGGACCACACGATCCAGGATTCCACCATCAGAATCCGAAAACTCCGCCCAAAGCTTCAAATCCCGCTCGACCGCCTTTGGGTCGAACGCCGCTAACACTCCAGGCTCAAAGTAAGTCACCTTGCCTGAATCATCGGTGATGTAATCGCCGTAGGTATCGCGAATCGTTTCGCCGCTGGTGCGCTCGTGCACAATATGGCCAACAGTGGGACGGATCTTCTCCACCGCGTCCGGGCCGCGAAAAATTAGGAACAACACGCGTGGATGCTGTTCGTTTTTCTGGCCGGTGAAATTCTTCAGTACATAGTCGCGAATTAATTCTTGCGTCGCGCGATGACGCGGATCGGTTTCCGTCACGATCGTCTCGGCGTAGCGCGTGGCCAACTCGTGACTCGGCGCGAACATGCGTCCGCCAACCAGGTCGAGTCCTGTGCGGGAAATCAACCGGCCAACGATGCCGCCGGTGCGCGATTTGCGCATCGAGTATGGCGTGACGGCAGCATAGGCAAGTTGCTCGTTGTGCATGGTTCTTTGCCGCGCGGCTCGTGATTAAACCGCGTGAAATGCAGAGAACCCGAAGCCGCCAAGGCTAAAAGAACGTAGCTGGCGGTCTTCGCCAGCGCAAATTTTTGTTTTTTTAGGGGCCCGGGTGAACCTCATCAATGATCACTGCAATTGGCCAGTACGGCGATCCATTTCCCGCGACGTTTCACGTTCGCGATCTCGATGTTGTTCCGCCGGAGAACACGCAGGAATTTGTTCTCCTGTGTGCGCAGCACACCGGAGAGAATAAGCCAAGTGCACCGTTTTAATTCCGGCATGATCGCAATCAACAACTCGCTGTATAGATTCGCGGCGACGATGTCTCTCGCGTCGGTCGGTTTCCATTTGCGGAGATCGCCCAAGCGAAAATCAACGTTATCGATTTTGTTCAGGCGGGCGTTCGCTTTCGCGATCGAAATCGCTTTCGGATCGATATCAATGCCAATCACGCGTCCCGCGCTAAAGCGTTTCGACGCGAGAGCAAGAATCCCGCTCCCAGTCCCAAGATCGGCCAGCGACCAGCCCTTTTCCCATTTGCAAGTCAAGCGTTCGAGGAGACGAAGGGACATTGCCGTCGTTGCGTGTCCTCCTGTCCCGAAAGCGGCAGAAGCTGGAATGACGAGGAGCAGAGGAGGACGAGCGTCAAGTCGCCCGCTACTTGTCATCCTGAGTCGCGCAGACGATGAAGGACCTCTCGCTGGGTGATGGGTTACACAAGGTAACTGGCGTGATCTTCCGACTCTTTTTGGGGTCCCTCGCTTCGCTCGGGATGACGCCGCGGTTGAGATTAACAAGCGCTTCCCAATCTTGAGCCGCTTCGATTTGTGGAGATCCGCGAATCGTTTAAGCCAATCGCGTGGCCATTTCTCAGCGCGTCCGCCGAATTCTTCGATGAGCTTTCGGGCGAGATTGCGCGACGTGCACGCAATCTCGAGTTGCAACCGCTTGCGCCCCGGTCTTGAGATAATCACAAGTCTGCCGCGCGCCCGCGTTTGCAAAACGTTCTCATGTGCACTGAGCCAGCGCGGGTGAGCCAGTTTGCGCC
>Ga0193723_1001081_pt1 | contig 10658 bp, 12 predicted proteins | sample H2m2metaG_FD_143042 | JGI IMG/M metagenome (GOLD analysis project Ga0193723, IMG submission 143042) | Soil microbial communities from a riparian zone of the East river system, Colorado, United States - H2m2 | ecosystem: Environmental > Terrestrial > Soil > Riparian zone | place: USA: East River... | reverse complement strand
GCATCGATGACCTTCGCCGCGTTGGCATCGCCGAGCCTGTCGACTGCGGCGATGCGACCGTCCGCGATACCCACGTCAAGGCGCTTGCGCGGCGAACCACTCCCGTCGACGACATCTCCGCCCTTGATGACGACGTCAAAATCCACGATCAGGAGTCGAGCTCTTCGCTTCCCGCCTCGGCCAGCAGCTCCCTTGTCATCCGGAAGTTGCCGGCGAGCAAGCCGCCGTCGACAGGCAGCACGGTGCCGGTGATCCATGACGCCTCGTCCGAGGCCAGGAAGAGCGCAGCGTTGGCAACGTCCTCTGGCTCTCCGACCCTGCCCAGCGGGTACCACTTGACAAGGCGCTCGAAAACGACAGGGTCCCGATCGATCCGCTCCTGCCAGATAGGCGTACGGATGGTGCCAGGCGCTATGGCGTTGCAACGGATCCCATGCGCTCCATAGCGCACTGCGATCCCCTGGGTAAGGTTGATCACTCCGGCCTTGGCCGCGCTGTAGGCCTCGTTGCCCAGGGCTGACATTCCGTTCACCGAGGCGATGTTGACTATCGCGCCGCTGCCGCGTTCGATCATCGAGGGCAGCACGGCTTTCGAGCAGAGGAAGACGCTTTTCAGCACCACCGACACATCGTGGTCCCACGTCGCGTCATCGATCTGCAGCACGTCGTCGCCGTCCGCGATGGCCGCGTTGTTGATGAGCACATCGACAGGCCCGAACCGTGAGACGGCAACGGCGACCATTGAATCGACCCCTGCGGCGGAGCTGACGTCAGCGAGGATCGCCACAGCTTCTCCGCGCGTTTTCGAGATCTCGGCGGCGACGGCGTCGGCGCGGTCGCCAAGCCAGTCCACCACCGCCACCTTCGCGCCTTCTGCAGCGAACCTCTGGGCCATGACGCGCCCGATGCCGGAACCCGCGCCGGTGATGATCACGACCTTGTCTTTGAACCGCATCGAGGTCAAGCGCTCATCGCTGTGACTGCTTCAAAGAATCCCGTGCTCAGCGAAGACCTCTCGGATGCTGGCTCCTTTGCGGAGGATGTCGCGCATCGTGTCTTCGCCCGAAACCTTCTCCAGGGCGCGCCCGACCGCCTCCTCCTCTATCGCGGCGGGCACCACGACGCAGCCATCGTCGTCGGCGACTACCAGGTCGCCATCTGCCACCGCCACGCCGCCGACTGGGATCGTGCTCCTGATCGCGACGACCTCTAGCCTGCCTTTCGAGTCGGCAGGCGACAGACCTGTCGCGAACACAGGGAACTTCATCTCCACGATCCCCCAGCTGTCGCGGCTCATGCCGTCGAGCACCACGCCTCGAGCACCACGCGCGCGAGTGTGAGTGGTGAGCAGCTCCCCCCACAGGGCGGCGCGCGACTCGCCCTGGACGGCGCCGACCACCACCTCGCCAGGCTGCAGCCCGTCGAGCAGCTCCATCAGCAGCTTGTATGGCTCGGGCGGCAGCTCGCTGACGGCGATGGCGAGCATCGTCGCCGCGCGTCCAACCACTTTCGCACCGACATAGAGAGGTCGCACCTCCGGCCGCATCACCTGGTTCCGATGGCCAAGGTCGTCGAGGACGTCGGACAGCACTGACGAGTAGAGCCGCGTCGCGATGTCGTCGAGGTAGGCTGCCGCAAACCTATTCAATGCTCCCTCCTAAACTCCTCCCTTCCCCGCTCGCCGGGGAGGGGGTGGGGGTGGGGACGCCGACTCACGGAGAGCTGTCGCAAGCTTGGCGGCTTCCAGGATGATCACTTCCTGGTGCGGCTGCAGCTCCTGGCCGCCGAACCCTGCCAGCAGCTCGAGGAGAGGATCCTCGAGCCCTGTCCGAACTCCTGCCATCTCCTCGAGGATGGCGAGGCCGCAGTAAGGCACATAGGCGGGCGAATAGCCGCCCTCGTGACACGCGACAAGCCGTCCACCGCACACCTCGCGGGCGACCTCGAGCATCGTTCTGGTCAGTCTGCGGTAGCCGTCGCTCGTCATCATCATCGAGGCCAGAGGATCCATCGCGCTGGCGTCCAGCCCGGAGGCGATGAGGATGAGCTCAGGCCTGAAAGCCTTGAGCGCGGGCACCACCACTCGATCGAAAGTTGCGGCGTATGCGCCGACCCCCGACCCGGGTGGAAGCGGGACGTTGATGTTGTACCCCTCGCCGGCGCCATGACCCGTATCTGCGATGGCGCCCAAGCCCGGCGGGTAATTGTTGTCCTGGTGGATCGAGACGGTGAGCACGCTGGGGTCGTCGTAGAAGGCGTGCTCGGTGCCGTTGCCGTGATGCACGTCCCAGTCCACTATCGCAACCCTCGACAGCCCACGTTCCTGCCGGGCATGCACAGCTGCCAGCGCGGTGTTAGCGAAGATGCAGAAGCCGCGTCCGGTCTCCCTCTCCGCGTGGTGGCCGGGAGGCCGCACAAGCGCATATGCGTTGTCTACAGTTCCGTCCAGCACTGCATCGACAGCAGTCATGCAGCCGCCGGCGGCGAGCAAGGCGATCTCGTAAGAGCCAGGACCGAAGGGGGTGAGGTCGCCGGCGTCACCGCCCATCTCCGCACTCGCCTTCTTGATGCGATCGACGTATTCGCGCGTGTGCAACCGGAGAATCTCTGCCTCGCTCGCCGATCGCGGTTTCAGCTGGACGAGATGGTCGATCAGCCCACTGACTTCGACGAGGTTGCGGATCCGCCGTTTTCCGTCGGCGTTCTCGATGTGCCGAAGCGGTTCTACGGTCAGGCTTGCGGGCGTCACCCACGCGGACGTGCCCGTGTCATGCCACATATAGAGCTCGTGCCAGACGAGACCGGTGGTCATTTCAAATCCTCATTGCGCGTCTCGGCATGGGCCGCTGCAGAAGCGGGCGCCGGGGCGGGCTGCTGCTCTGGCCCCAGGTACTTGTCATAAGTCTTACGAATCACCGGCCACAGGCCCTGTGGCGCAAACACCGCGATCACGGCCAGGATCAACCCTTCGAACAGCGCCCTGTAGTCGCCGATCGCGACGAGGTACTGATCGAGGCCGATGATGATCGCGGCGCCGAGGATCGGGCCGGCGAACGTGCCCCAACCGCCGATCACGATCATCGCGAGCAAGTCGATGAGGCGCGAGAAATCGAACACCGAGGTCGATATGCCGCCGTTGTAATGGGTCATGTACCCGCCGGCAAGTCCCGTGAAAAAAGCGCTGATCGCAAAGAGGATCAGACGTATGCGGAACTGGTTGATTCCCCTGCTGACGCCGTAGGTCTCGGAGTCGCGAAGGGCGGTCACTGCCACACCCAGATGTTGCGATGACGAAGATCACCATCGCCAGGTAGTAGAGGTAGATGGTGCGCTGCTGGCCGATGACGTTGCCGAACTGGAAGGTCGGTACCGAGACCAGGCCATAACCGCCGCCGCTGATGAAGCGCGGCCCCGTCACCGCGAATACGCGCGCAAGCTCGTGGAAGGCCAGCGTCAGCAGCACCACATAAACGCCTCGAAGTCGCAGGGTCGGAAGGCCGATGCCAACCGCGGCGAGCAACGCCACCACTGGAGCAAAGAGCATCGCGATGAACGGGTTCCAACCCAGGCTATGGGCCAGGACCGCCGTGGTCCAGCCGCCGACAGCGAACAGAGCGACCTGGGCGAAGGAGTAGATCCCTCCATAACCCATGATCAAGTTCCACGACTGCGCGACCACCGCCTGCATGAAGAACAGGATCAGCAGGGTGATCAAGTAGTCTCCAATGCTGATCCTCGTCAACACAAGGGGCAGCAGGATGCCGGCCACCACGGTCCCCCCAATGACGTAAATCGGAACGCGCTGCCATGGAGCGGCCGCATAGTCGACTTTCGGTCTTGAAGGTGCCGCTGTCACCACTCCGCCTACGCTCACAGCCGCTTCACCTCGCCGATGCCGAACAGGCCGTTGGGGCGGACTATCAACATGAGGATGATCAAGATGAAGACCCCAGGCTGCGCCCAACCCACGCCATAGAAGACCTCCACGAAGGACTCGAACACGCCGAGCACGAACCCCGCCACCAGCGCCCCCCGGACACTTCCCAGGCCGCCGAATATGGTCACGATCAGCGCCTGGATCATCGGATTGAATCCAGAGTTGGGACTCAGAAAGAACGAGGGTGAGAGCAGGACCCCCGCCAGGCCCGCGAGACCGCCGCTGATCGCTATGACAATCCCGTAGGTCTGAACCACAGGGATCGACATGAGGCTCGCCGCCTCGGTTTGCTGCGAGACTGCGCGGATCGCCATCCCCAGCCGCGTGTAAGTCAGGAATGCATAGACGATTGCGAACAGCGCCAGCGACGTCCCGATCACGAGAAGGCCCTGGTAGGTGATCTGGACGCCGGCGACGATGGTCGAGCCCGAAAGCACAGGTGGAACAACCTTGTATTGGGGGTTGAAGATCAGGAGAGCGGCCGCCGAGACCGCTATCGAGATGCCTACTGTCGCAACCAGGGTCGAGTTGTCGAACCCGGGCTTCCCGATCACCGGGCGGATGAAAATAATGTGCATCAGGTAGGCGAAGGCCGCCGCCGCCAGCACTCCGAACGGCAGGGCGACGAGGATCGGCAGATGGAGGAAGCTCACCACCCAATAGGCGGCGTATGCGCCGACGACGAACAGGGCGCCGTGCGCCAGGTTGAGAAGTCTGACCGCGCCCCAGACCAGGGTGAGGCCGAGGGCCATCAACCCGTACACGGAGCCGAAGAGAACCCCTCCCCACACCGCCTGCACGAACTGCGTGCTCATCCCAGGTAGCTCTCCAGCAGCGCCTTGTCGCGAAGGAGCTCGTCTGCGGGGCCCTCGCGGACAAGCATCCCGGTCTCGAGGAGATAGACCCTGTCGGCCAGGCCCGCCACGTGATTCGCGTTCTCATCGGCCAGCAGGAGCGACATACCGCTCTCCTTGACCGTCTGGATGCTCGCGTAGATCTGCTGCGTGGTCAGCGGTGCGAGCCCGAGTGACGGCTCGTCGATGAGTAGGATCTGAGCTTTCGACATGAGCCCGCGGCCGAGCGCGAGCATGCGCCGCTCGCCGCCTGAGAGAGTGCGCGCCAGCTGGCCGCCCCGTTCTTTGAGCCAAGGGAAGAGCTCGTATACGTGGCCAAGGCGAACGTTGCGCTCGCTCCACGTCGCCCGGTTGTAGGCGCCCATGACAAGGTTCTCGAGCACCGTCATCTCAGGGAAGAGCAGGTCGCCCTGTGGGATGTGCACCACGCCTGCTGCGGCGATGACATCGGGGCGCCAGCGCGTGATGTCCTTGCCGTTCAACAGCACCTGCCCCGCGCTGGGAGGGAGGAGGCCGGTAATAGCTCTGAGGAGAGTCGTCTTTCCGTGGCCGTTCGGGCCCAGGACGATGACCCCTTCTCTGTCATGGACCACCAGGTCGATGCCTTGAAGCACCTCGCTGCCTGCATAGCCGGCGACGAGGCCCTTGACCTCAAGCATTGGCCGGCTCCGCGTCAGGGCCCATCGGCCGCAGCGTGCCCAGGTAGACCTCGATCACGCGCGGGTCGCGAAGAACCCTGGAAGGCGGGCCTTCGGCGATCTGCTGGCCGTGGTGGATGACCAGGATGCGATTGGCCAGTGCCTGGACCGCCTTCATCACGTGCTCGATCATCAAGATGGTCATATCGGTCCTGGCAATGACCCGGATCAGCTCGATCATCTGCGCGCGCTCGCCCGGGTTGAGGCCGCCAAAAGGCTCGTCGAGTAGGAGAAGCTGAGGTCGGGTGGCGAGCGCGGTCGCCAGCATCAACCGCTTGCGCGCCAGGACCGGAAGGCTCCCGGCCTGCGCCCTCTGCTGGTGTGCGAGCCCGCAGAGAACAAGCGCGTCGAGCGCTGCCTCGATCGACGATTGATTGAAGGAAAGAACGGGGTATTGGCCCTTACGGCCGAAGGTGCTTCCGACCAGGACATTGGTCAGGACTGTCTGGCTGTCGAACGCGACTGTGGTCTGAAAGGTTCGCGCGAGGCCCAGGCGGCATATGTCGTGGGGGCGCAGGCCCTGGATCTCCCGATCCTGGAACCTGATCGCCCCGCTGGTTGCCGGGTTGATACCGGAGATGCAATCGAAAAGGGACGTCTTGCCAGCCCCGTTGGGCCCGACGATGGCGTACACCTCGCCGGGCTCAACCGCAAAGCTGAGCTCGCTGACCGCGAGCAGGCCTCCATAGGCCTTGCTGACCTTCTGGCATTCGAGGATCGCCAATTGCGGAGCCTGGTCTTGTGGCCTCTGCTGCCCCTACTGCATCCAGGGGGGAAGCACAAATGTGCCGCTGGTGAAAGGCGCAGGTGACACGACTTTCTGGACCCCGTTCTGGATCTGGACGATGATGTGCGGCTGGCCGAGAGAGGCATCAGCAGTTTGCGCCGGGAACTGCCTCCCGGTGTGGTTCTCGAATGAGATCGCTCCGGTGGTGCCGCGCCAGATCACCGACTCCGTCGCTTTGGCAACCGCCTTGTAGTTCTTGGGGTCGCCGGCCGCAGCCACACCGGCAGCCCAGACCATCACCTCGTCGTAGCAGCCGCCCGCATTGGCCCAGCCTGGCTGTGCACCGAACTTCGCGGCATAACGGGTTCTGAAATCGTTGCCGATCTGGTCAGGAAGTAAACCGAGCACTGTCGCCCAGACGATCCCGTTGGCGGCGGGACCCGCCAGCGTGAGGTATTCGGGGACCGACGGCCCGTATTGCTGATAAACAAGAGTCTTGGTAGGGGTGGCGGCCCAGGCCTTGGCCATTGCCGCGTCATCGGCCGGCGAGAAGTCGCTGGTGAAGAGAACGCTCGGCTTCGCCTGCTTGACCCTGGAAAGGACAGGGCCCCAATCGGGTACAGCACCTTCAGTGACGCCGTCTTCGCTGAGTACCTGCCATCCAAGCTTTGTGATCTGATCCTTGAAGCCAGTGGCGATCACTGTGCCGTATGCGCTCTTCCCGCTGATGATCGAGCAGGTCTTAGCCCTTGTGTTCAGCAAGCCCTGATTGAGGGCGCCGTCGACCCAGTATGCGAAGCCTTGCCCGTACCAGCCTTCGGTGGGGTCGCACTGGAAGATGCCCCAGTACTTGCTTGGATCGCCTTTGTACTTGTTGAGCCAAGCAACCTGCGTATTGACGTTGTAATAAAGGACTCCGGCGTTGGCGACGATGTCGAACTCGGGGCCTGAGGAGAGGTGGTAGCCGGAGAAGATCACGTCAGGCTTCTCGACGCTCACCGCCCTGTTGAAGGCTGCAGTGATCTGGTCGGTGTTCGAGTCCTTGTCGTCGATCTCGACGTAGTCGAGGTGATAGCCGATGAGCCCGCCTCGCGCGTTGATCTCGTCGACGGCCATCTTGACGCCGTTCGCCATCTCTTTCCCGTCCGCGGCGATCACACCGCCCACGGGGTAGATGCCGACGACTTTGAGGTTGCCCCGCGAGCCGGCTCCGGCTCCGCCTCCGCCGGATGTCTTGGGGCCGAGCGAGCTGCCGGCGAGCCCTCCGATGACCAGCCCGGCGACTCCGCCGCCGATGCCGGCGAGCAGCGACCTCCGGGTCACCTCGCGCTGAGTGATTGGTTTTGCAGGTGTCTCGCTCGCCACTTTCTAGCCTCCCTTCTAATGACCTGAACTCGAAGCGCCGTGCGCGCCCCTAAACCTTGTAGTCGACCTTTACCGGTTTGCCGTTGTTGGCCGCCGACTCATCGATCGCGAAGCACACCGCCATCGATTTGTACGAGTCGTAGATCGCCGCGTGCGACTCCACATTGTTCTCGATGCAGTCGATGAAGTGCCTGATCTCGGGAACGAACGGGTGGTGTGTCACGTCGCCCGAAGATGGCTCGATCGTAGGGAAGGTCCAGTAGTCGAGCGATCCCGGGTAGTGCTTCCTGGAGAAGACCCTGTTGTTCTGGATCGTGCCATCGGTCCCAAAGAGCCGGACGTTGAAAATGTACGGCGTCTCGCCTTCGATTACGGATGAGAGCTTGCCCACCGCGCCGTTCTCGAATCGGAGGGACGCCACCATCACCGGATCGTATTCGTAGTTCATGTCCTTCTTGGGACCCGCCGAAAAGGCGGCAACCTCGCTGATCTCGCCGGCGAAGTACCTGATTGCATCAGCTGCGTGGCAGCCCGCGCTGATGAATGAGCTCCCACCTCTCTTCTTTCCGACCGCCCACGGGTAGCTTGGATACTCGGTTTTCATAGGGTGCCAGTAGTCGGCCTCCGCGTAGATCATCTTCCCGAGGACGCCGTCAGCCTGCAGCTGCTTCACGGTCTCGAATTGAGGGTTCCAACGGAGGACGAAGGAGGTGACGCTCTTCACCTTGGCGTCCTTGATGGCGTGATAGATGCGCTTGACCCCGGCGTAGTCCAGCGCGATCGGCTTTTCGATCACGACGTGGCGGCCTGACTTTGCTGCTCTCTCTATCTGCGCCGGCCGCACATCAGGCGGGGTGCATGACGCGACGATCTTGACGCGGTCGTCGTCGAAGAGCTCGTCTTCTGAGGCATATTCGCGTGCTTCAACGCCGTGAGTCTTCATGAGCCGGCTTGCTTTGCCAGGTGTCTGGTTGTAGATGCCGGTTATTTCGGTGAGCGGATGGTCGCGGAAAGCCTTGACGTACTCGCCCGCAACCCAGCCTGCACCGAGAATCGCCACTCCGTATTTCTTGGTCAACCCTTAACCGCACCCTCCCCCAAGTTTGTGGCTAGCCTAGGTAGCGCTGGGTGCGCTGTCAAGCGAATAGTGACTGCGGCGCACGGTGCAGGATGTTAAGCCGCTGATTAAGCGACACATAGGAGACGCGCGCGACGCCCACCGAATCAAGGGTGTCAGACTTTGGCACTTGAAGCAGCCAGTGCTCGCTGAGCCGACGATTCGCGACGCGATGGCGGCCATGGAGCGCATCAGGCCTCACCTCGCCCCCACTCCCCTCCGCTACTCGCCGGCGGCCAGCGAGATGGTCGGCGCTGAGGTCTATCTGAAGCACGAGCACCACCTCCCTACCGGCGCGTTCAAGGTGCGCGGTGGCGTGAACCTGATCTCACAGCTCAGCCCTGCAGAGCGCAACGCAGGCGTGATCGCGGCCTCCACAGGTAACCACGGCCAATCGGTTGCATTCGCGGCGAGGCTCTTTGGCGTCAAGGCGATCGTTTGCGCGCCGGAGAACGCCAACCCGGCCAAGGTGGAGGCGATGCGCGAGCTTGGCGCCGAGGTCAAGCTCGTCGGCGCCAGCTACGACGTTGCCCGCCTGGCGTGCGAGCGCCTGGCGGCATCAAAGGGTTACAGGTACATCCACTCGGGCGACGAGCCACTCTTGATTGCGGGCGTCGGCACGCACACGCTCGAGATCCTCGGTGAGCAGTCGAAAATCGACACGATAATCGTCCCGATCGGAGGCGGCAGCGGAGCCGCGGGGGCGTGCATCGTCGCCAAGGCAATTGACCCGTCGATCCAGGTGATCGGTGTGCAATCGAAGGCCGCGCCCGCGGCTTACCAGTCCTGGCGCGAGGGCCGCCTGGTTGAGGCGCCAAGCAGCACCTGGGCGGAGGGCCTGGCCACAGGTACTGCTTTCGACCTGCCCCAGCGGATTCTGCGCCGGCTGCTCGATGACTTTGTGCTAGTGAGCGATGAGGACATCAAAACTGCGGTGAGGACCCTTGTCGCACGCACACGAACAGTGGTGGAGGGAGCCGGCGCTGCACCGCTGGCTGCCGCGCTGGCCCTGAAGGACCGGCTGGCAGGTCGGCGCGTCGCTTTGATCCTCAGTGGCGGCAACATCTCGGTGGCACAGCTTCGGACGGTGCTGGGGGAGTAGGTTTGCCGGCGCTCGAGCTTCCATCGGTCGTCGAAGAGTTCCTCAAGAAGCCCAACCCCGCTGTCATCGCCTGTATCAAGCCCGACGGATATCCGATGTCCGTCGCGACCTGGTACGACTGGGAGGACGGGCTGATCCTCGTCAACATGCACGAAAGCCGCAGCAGGCTGCGTTGGATGCGAACCAACCCGAAGGTCAGCTTGACTGTGCTCGGAGAGGATTGGTATCGCCACGTCAGCCTGTTCGACTCAGTTGTGAAGTTTGCGGATGACGTGACGCTGGCTGACATTGACCGCCTGTGCCGACGATACACGGGAAAGCCTTTCGCGAAACGAACCGCAAGGCGGGTGAGCGCCTGGATCGAACCCAAAGGGTGGCACGGGTGGGACGACGACGGCGAGCTCTCAAGCTCCACCAACCCCCCGTAGTTTTGGTGACGTTTTTGCAGTACTTTTCGGGCGGAGTCTGGTCTACGCTGGATGCATGAGCAAGGGGTTCGGAGAATCCGACTTCGCGCAGGTCCAGAGCGAAAAAGCCACCAACGAGAGCGTCCGGCGCCTCCTGGATGAGAATCTCCGTCAGGCGCAGCGCGCCACCAGCCGCCGCGCAGAAGGCACGTACGGCGTCTGCGAGGACTGCGGTCAAGCCATCTCGGCAGAGCGCCTCGAGTTCCTACCCGACGCAACGCGCTGCGTGACCTGTCAGGCCCGGCAAGAACGGGAGTAGTTCAGGTTGCTGACCTTATAAAGAAGGCTGCAGCGCCGATCACGATGTAGGCCCCGACGAGCTGGACGCCCGACAGCCAGTTGCTTCGTCCCTCGAGCACTATCAACGCGACGATCAGGGTCGCCAGCGAGA
>Ga0193723_1001080_pt1 | contig 10660 bp, 10 predicted proteins | sample H2m2metaG_FD_143042 | JGI IMG/M metagenome (GOLD analysis project Ga0193723, IMG submission 143042) | Soil microbial communities from a riparian zone of the East river system, Colorado, United States - H2m2 | ecosystem: Environmental > Terrestrial > Soil > Riparian zone | place: USA: East River... | reverse complement strand
GCCAGACGTACGCGAGCATCACGCTGGTGCCCGCCACGAAGCGCGCGCGCGGGCCCAGCCGCAGCCGCAGGAGCAAGACGTTGAGCCAGGCGGCGAAGAACCCGACGTGCAGTCCCGAGATCGACAACAGGTGGGCGAGTCCCGACCGCGTGTAGCGCTCGCGCAGCTCGGCATCGAGCTCCGCACGGCGCGCGATGACGAGCGCGTCCACCAGCGGCGCACGTGAGCCGAACAGCCGCCGGCTGCGCTCGGCGATCCGATCGCGGAGCGCGCCCCGCCCGCGAGGAACGGGATCGAGCTCGCGGACGCGCCGGGCGACGAGGATGGCGCGGGCGCCCTCGCCGAGCAATCGTCCCGCGACGACCCACGTCGTCCCGCCATGGGCGGGATGGCCTTGCGGCCAGCGGATGGTGAGCGTGCCGCGGCAACGGCCGCCGCGGACACTCGCCTCAACGACACCTCCCCCGCTCGGGGCAGGATCGATGAGTCGGACAATGGCGGCGCGGGCATGTTGCCCCGCGCACGAGGCGCGTTGTTCGCGCAGCGCGCTCCCGCCCCACAGCAGACCCGCCACGAACATCAGGCCCACGGCCGCGCCCAGTGGGGCCCGGCGGTGCAGGAGCAGTGCTCCGAGCAAGACACACCACGCCGTTACACGCAGCTCCACGCCGTTCAACGCCGCGCACAGGCCCGCGGCGAACGTAAAGGTGAGATACAGGATCGGCGGGCGCACCGCCGACCTAGTTTAGAGCTGGGTGGGTTTTGCGCCGCAGCGCGGCGCGATCGCGACCTTGCGGAAGGCTTCGACCAGCGCGACGTCGAGCTTGGCCTTCTCGCCGTCGCTCCCGAGCGACAGCTCGGTGAGGATCTCGCCCTGGCGGGTCGAGACGTAATGGGGTGACAACCGATTGAGCGCGAACACGAGCACATCGCTCCGGCAGATGTCGCAGCCGCAGAATTTGGGGAAGGCGTCGCGCAAGCTCTTGTACTCTCGCTGCACGACTTCCATCGTGATGTTCGTTACTGCCACGCGGCCACCAGTTGCCCAGTCTCCCTTTCGAGCGGCCAGGCGGTGAATGTCGATCCCGTCGTGCCGGTGAACCGCACGCGGCGGTACGTCCCGATCCACTCCGCCGGACCGTCCAGCAGCGCGATCTTGTTCGTGCGCGTGCGCGACTGCAGCAGCCCGCCGCGCTTGGCCGGCCCCTCGACCAATACCTCGTGGGTCGTCCCGATGAGTCCGACGTTCTTCTGCTTTGCGAAACGCCGCACCAGCGCGATGAGCCGGCCGATCCGTTCTGTCTTGATCTCTTCGGCCACGTGATCCTTGATCCGCACCGCGGGCGTGCCGTCGCGCAGCGAATACTTGAACGTGTAGGCGTCGTCGAACTCGACCTGCTCCACCAGCGACAACGTCTCCTGGAACTCGTCCTCCGTCTCGCCCGGGAATCCCACGATGATATCGGTCGAGAGCGAAATGCCGGGCACGGCGGCGCGGAGTGACGCCACGACGTCCAGATAGCGGTCGCGGTCGTAGCGGCGCAGCATGCGCTTGAGCGTGCGCGAGCTGCCGCTCTGCACCGGCAGATGGACGTGCTCGCACACGGCCGGCGTCTCGACCATCGCCGCGAGCACGCGCGGTGTGAAGTCGGTCGGATACGGCGACGTGAAGCGCAGGCGCCGGATCCCGTCCACCGCCCCAACGGCGCGCAGCAGATCGGCGAAGTCGTACTCGCCGTCGTGATAGCTGTTGACGGTTTGGCCAAGCAGTGTGACCTCCGTCGTGCCGCTTTGGGCGAGGCGCGCGACCTCGTGCACGACGTCAGCCAACTTGCGGCTCCGCTCCGGCCCGCGCGTCATCGGAACGATGCAGAACGTGCACCGATAATCGCAGCCACGTTGCACCGTCACGAACGCCGAGATGGGATTGTCGCGGACGGGCGGAACGTCTTCGTAGTGTTCCCAGCCCTTGAACGCCACGTCGGCGGCGCGCTCGCCGGCCCGCGCCTGCGCGATCAGCTCGGGCAGGCCGCGATAGCCGTCGGGCCCGATGACGAGATCGACCTGCGGCACGCTGGCCAAGAGCTTGGGTCCCAGTCGTTGCGCCATGCACCCGACGACGCCCAACACATCACCGGGGCGTTTGTAGCGCTTCAGCTCGCCCATACGGCCGAGCACGCGTTGCTCCGCGTGATCGCGCACCGCGCACGTGTTCACGAGCAGCACATCCGCCTCGGCGGGATCTGCCGTGCGCACGTAGCCGTCACGGCTCAGGACGCCGAACATCAGCTCGGAATCCGAGACGTTCATCTGGCAGCCGTAGGTCTCGATGTACACGCGGCGCATCGTCAGTTGACCGTCACCTCGAAGCGGGGACGCCCATCCCACAAGTCCGTATCAAGATAGACGCTCAGGTAATCCTCCGTCATCACCTCGATCTGGCCCTTCCCGTGACCCGTCACGACGCCGTCCGCGGTCTGCCCCACCCGCCCCGCCCGGTAGGCGGTCGCTTTCGCCACTCCGACCTCCCGCAGCTCGCGCGCGCGGTCCCGAATTACGACAGGCGGCAGTTGGCCGGACAACCGCGCCGCCGGCGCATCGGGACGCACAGAGAAAGGAAAGACATGTAAGTAGCTAAATGGCAACGCCGCTAAGAGCCTAAGAGAAGCATCGTGATCTTCTGGAGCCTCTCCGGGAAATCCCGCGATGACATCGGCGCCCAGACCAAACACCGGCAACCGCTCCGCGAGCCACTCGACCCGCGCCCGGTAGGACTCGGCCGTGTACCAGTGCCGCCCCATGCGCTTCAGCACGCGGTTGGAGCCCGACTGCAGCGGTGCGTGCAGGTGCGCGGCGAGGTTGCGAGGGGCTTCGATCAAGAGCCGCGCGAGCGTGTCGTCGACTTCGGTGGCCTCGACGCTGCCCAGCCGGAAGCGGACTTGGGGGACGGCGGTGATGAGAGCCTTGAGAAGCACGCCCAAGCTTTGGTCATCCCCGGGCTTGCGCCCGGGGTCAGCCGCGCCTTGCCCATACGTCCCGATGTGCACTCCGGTCAGCACGACTTCGGCATGATGCTCGGCCAATTGTCGTGCCTCTTCAATCAGCTCTGAGACGCCGCGCGAGCGATTGTTGCCGCGGGCGAGGGTCGTCGCGCAGAACGTGCAGTGCTCGTCGCACCCGTCCTGGATTTTCAATAGGGGCCGTTGGCGAGCAATGGGATGCCGGCGCGTAGCATGCTGCGCCCCTACATCATCGATTCCCGCCGCACGCAGAACCGCGGCCGGTTCCGCGTTTGCCACCACGGCGCGCACCGAGGGCAACGCCGCGATCGCACCGGTGTCGAGTGCGGCCGCGCACCCCATCACGATGGTTTGGGCGTGGCCCCGTTTCGTGACGTGCCGGACGAGGCGACGCAGCTTGACTTCGCTTTCGTTCGTGACGGTGCAGGAATTGATGACGGCGAGGTCGGCAAGTGCGGGATCGTCTACGACTGTGGCGCCGCTCGCGTCGAACGCCTGGCGCACGCGTTCAGTGTCGTACTGGTTGGCTTTACAGCCGAATGTGTGGAAGTAGACGTTCACGGCCGCACGGTCAGCCCCAGCATGAACGTCCACACGCCTTCGGTGAGTCCGGTGCCGCGGCGCTGCAGCCGCTCGAGGCCGATGTCGAGGCGGCCGCGGCCGCCCGCGAACTGGCGGCCCAGTCCTCCCGAGTATCCCATCTCGGTGGGTGTCTTGCCCACGCCGAACGGCAGCTGCCCGCTGCGCACGCCGAACCGGAACGGCGCCGCGGGCGATCCGATCTCGGCTCCCAACGACCAGCTGAACGTGTCGTGCGCGTTGGCGATCGACTGCACCGCGCCCCAATTGCGCCATGTCACGTTGCCCGCGAGGCTCGCCTGCGCCCCCGCGCGCCACTGTATGCCCGCACCATAGTTGATGGGCAGATCGTTTTCTGATACGGTGTGGCCGCCGACGTCGGCGCGCAGCCTGGAATCGGTACGGAACCACCCGGCCACGCGGAGATCTGATGTGACGTCGAACATCAGGCTGGCCGATCCACCGGTTGCGCCGTAGGCCACCTCATCCTTGGCAGTGGTGGTGCGGTAGTTCGCCGTGTCGGCGAAGCTGCGCCGGGCTGAGACGCGCGTGGAGCCTGTGATGCGATGCAGGCCGACGCCGACCGCCAGCCGGCTCCCGAGGCGCGCACCGACCGCGAGACGCAAATCGGAGATAGCGCCATCGCTCCTGATCTCGTCGGTCACGGCCTGCGGCACGCCGCGCAGATTGACCGTGTCCTGGATGATGACGCCGAACGAGCGGTCGAGATACGTCGAGAAGCCGCCGCCCACCACGATGCGCCGGGTGACGGGCCCGGCAATGACCATCGCCGGAAAGCGCGTGCCGCGGAGCGACGACTCCACGCCGCTGGCATCGACCGAGCGCCACGACACGCCGCTCGTCACGCTGGCGCTCATGCGCCGCACGTCAGCAAGCGTCGCATCGGTCAGCGGGGAGAACGCGTCGAACGGCGCGAACGCCCCGCCGGTACTGCGCGCCCGCACACTCTCCAGCTTCCCTGGAGTCCCGAGCCCGCGGATCCCCAACTGCGAGTCCTGGGCGGCCAAACGGCCGGACGGCCCGACGGCCGCCAGCGTGACCACCACCAGAAGCGCAACGGCCGTCCGGCCGTCCGACCGTTCGACCGTCATCATGGCGCCCCGAATCTGAACCGCTTCACGTACGTCACATGGAGACCCGGCCGGAATGCGGCCGCCCGGGACGAATAGAATCGGACCTCCGGATACGATGCCGCTTCCGGTACCTGCCCGAGCACGAACGCGGTGGTCAGCGTGGAATCCAGCGCAAACTGCCGCACGAGGTTTGTGATCTCGAGCCTCACCGTATCGGGCGATCCGATATGAACGAACACCGTCCCAATGAGGGCATCGCTTGGATCGAGCGGGGACTTCGCGCCCAGATCGGTCGAGATGTGGTGTGCGACGATTTTGAAGGAATCGCTGGCCACGCCCTGCACCGCGTTCACGGGCACGAGAATGAGCGTCGCCCGCACGACGTCGATGCTGTCGTGCAGGAACGCCGGCATCGCGACGCGCAGCAACGCCCGCGCCGAGGGCACGCCGCCGACCGCGAGATTCGAGTCGACCGGTGCTGCCGGCGGCGTAAAGACGAAGTTGTGGAACCGCGTGCCCAGCGTAGCGGCAGCGTACACGACGCTGTCCGGCGTCGCCGAAACAGTGTCGGGAATCGTGTAGTGATAGAACCAGCGCATGACCGGTGTGTTTGCGATCGTGGCGTTGGTCCCAATACCAATACTGGCGAGCGAGTCGGCTGCGACGCGCACGCCCCAGGCGATGCGACCGGTGTCCGCGTCGCTCAACGTGCCCTGCAGAGAATCGAGCTTGAAGTACAGCGTGATGGTCGAGTCGAGATGGTTGAACTGGAGGACGTTGCCGGCCGCGTCCACGCGTATCGAGTCACTCGCCGAAACGCCCCAGGCACTGTCCCATTGACGGACGGTTTGCGTGTCGGTGAGCGCCGGCAGTGCCAGCAGATCGGTGATGTTGAGGCTGTCCACCGGCGCCGCAGTGAACGCGGGATCGAGGGAGCTAAACGTCGATGTCGTGTCGGTCGTGGCGGGGAGCCGGTAGAGGTGCAGCCGGAGATTCGTGGTGCTCTTGGGCCGGCGGACGATCACGAACCGCACGCGAGACGAATCCACAAAGATCGGAACCGTCGTGGTGTCGCCGACGTTGGGCGCCTTGCGCCGGAACATCGTGTCGGTCGTGAAGAACGCGCGGCTGTCGATCACGCCCGGCAGGTCCGCGGCCGTCATCGCCTCGGCGCCGTAACTCGGCACGTAACCTCGGAATGACGTATCACGCTCGATGATCGCGGTGAAAATCGTATCGCGGATGGCGATCGAGTCGGTCGGGCAGTAGTTGGGGCAGGATCCCGGCGCGGTAGCCTCCTCGGTACACGCCCAGATCGCGCCCCCAGCCGCCACCAGGAAAATCAGGAAACCAAGTCGCCGCGTCACCGGTCCAGCGTCTCCTTCGTAAAGGCATCGGGCAACAGCTTGGCCAGCGTCCAGCGCCTTTCGGTAGCCGGTCCCACCGCCGTCACCTCCAGCTCCAGTCCGAACTCCGCGAGCAGCTGCCGGCAGGCGCCGCAGGGCGCGGCCGGTGGATCCACGTCGGTCGTGACGACGATACGCTTCAACTTGCGCGCGCCGCCGACCACCGCCGCGCCGAGCGCCATCCGCTCCGCGCAGATGGTGAGCCCGTAGGACGCGCTCTCGACGTTGCAGCCGACATAGACGGTCCCGTCTGCAGCCTCGATCGCCGCGCCCACATGAAAGTTGCTGTACGGCGCCCACGCGTGCTGCATCGCGGCGCGCGCCTGTTTCACCAGGTCCTTCACGCCGAAACGTCCTTCAGAAACGACGTGCCCGCGGCGAGCGCCGGCAGACCGAAATACTCGCCGACCGTCTGCCCCAGGTCGGCGAACGAGCGCCGCGTGCCCAGCGGCACGGGCTGCACGTTCGGCCCCAGCACGAGCAGCGGCACGACTTCGCGCGAATGATCGGTCGACGGCGTCGTCGGATCGTTGCCGTGATCGGCGGTGAGCATCACCAGATCATCCGGCCGCAGTCGCGCGAGCAGCCGCGGGATCCACGCGTCCAACTCCTTGAGACCCTGGTGAAACCCCGGCACGTCATTCCGGTGCCCCCATGTCTGATCGAATTCGATCACGTTCACGAACACGAATCCGCGCTCGAGCGTCTCGAGCGCCCGCTCGATGCGCCGGTAGGCATCGGCGTTCGTGGGCGTGTGCTCGCTGGTGATGTTCCGGCCCGCAAACAGGTCGTCCACCTTGCCAATGCCGATCCTCGTGACGCCGCCATCAGCCATGACATCGAGCAACGTCGTCCCGGTCGGCGCGATCGAAAAATCCTTGCGATGGGCCGTCCGGCGGTAGTCCCCCGCCGTCCCTTCGAACGGCCGCGCGATGACCCGGCTGACCGCCTCCTCGCCGACGAGCAACTCGCGCGCGAGCGCGCAGGCGTCATAGAGCTCCCGCAGCGGCACCGTCTGCTCGTGTGCCGCGACCTGAAAGACCGAATCCGCAGACGTGTAGACGATCCACTTACCCGTCCGCTGATGCTCGGCGCCGAGCTCATCGATGATCGCGGTACCGGATGCGGCTTTGTTGCCAAGCCACCCGCGTCCGGTGCGTTGCGCGAACTCGTCCAGGAGTGGAACAGGAAATCCTTGGGGATAGGTCTGAAATGCCTTCTCTAACAGCACCCCGCAGATTTCCCAGTGTCCTGTGGTGCTATCCTTCCCCGCTGATGCCGGCTGCGCTATCCCGTGCGCTGCTGTGGGGCTGACCCCGGGCGCCAGCCCGGGGATCACGAAACCCTCCCGGCATCTTCCCAGTCCTAGCCGCTCCAGATTCGGAAGCTTCAACCCACCGACGGCGCGAGCGACGTTGCCCAGCGTGTCCGACCCCGCATCGCCGTACTGAGCCGTATCTGGCGCGGGCCCGGTGCCGAGTCCATCCAAGACGATGATCGCGGCGCGGCCCGTGCCGTATTTCACCCGGCGACTCGGCGCAGGCGCGAGCCCAGCCCCGTCAAGAATTCGTGCGGCACCTCAGCACTCCACTGCGCGATCTCGTTCAATGTGATGCGCTGCTTCGCGTCTGCGCCTACGATGGTCGCGACATCGCCGACCTGAACCTCGAGCGTGCCCGTCTCGACGAGCGCCATGTCCATCTGCACGAGCCCCACGATCGGACAGCGCTGGCCACGCAGCAGCACCTTGGCTCCGCCGCTCGCCAGCATGCGCCGCAGCCCGTCCGCGTACCCGCACCGCAGCGTCGCGATCACCGTATCGCGCTGCGCGGTCCAGCTCGCGTCGTAGCTCGCGGTGTCTCCTTTGCGCATCCGCCGCACGCTCAGCACTCTTGCTCTCACGCTCACAACCGGACGCGGCTGCGGCAGGTCCTCCGCAGGCGAGCCGCCGTAGAGGAAGATCCCCGGCCGCACCAGATCGAACGCGAACTGCTGGCCCCGCAGCGCCGCGGCGCTGTTCGCGACGTGCAGCAGCTGAGGCCGCCGCGGCAGCCGCTTGACCGCACCGAGAAACCGTTCGAGCTGCAGCTCGGCGGTGCCATCCCGTCGCTCGGCCGAGTGGAAATGCGTATAGCACCCCTCGAGCGACGCCGTATCGACGGCCTCGCCCAACTCCTCGATCTCATCCCAGCGGACGCCGGCGCGTCCCATCCCGGTATCGATCTCGATATGGAAGGGGCGCTCGCCGCGCGTGGTCCATTCGAGGATGCTACCGGCGTCGCCGAGCGCCGGAGTCAGCTGATGGCGGTCGTACTCGTCGAACAGCTGGGCACGCGCCGGCATGAACACGAGGATCGGCCGGGTGATGCCGGCCGCGCGCAATTCGACACCTTCGTCGATTGTGGCGACGCCGTAGCCCCAGGGATCGAGCTGCTCGAGGGCCTTGGATACTAGAACGGCTCCGACCCCGTACGCATTGGCCTTGACGACAGGGAGGAGCCGAGTGCTTGCTATCTTTGCTACCGTTCGGGCGTTGTCGACGAGGGCTTCCACGTCCACTTCCACCCAGGCCTCGCCCTTCGTTGACACGCTCACTGGCGCGCGTATGATACCCCGCCCGGAGGCTAAATGCAAGGCGATTCAGCGCTTGGACGTGCTCTGGGACTCGTGCGCGAGTTGCGGCAACGGTGTCCCTGGGACCGAGCACAGACTCCACAGACACTCCGTCCCTACCTCGTCGAAGAAGCTCTCGAGCTCGATCACGCGATCCAGACCGACGATCCCGAGGCGATGCGCGACGAGTTGGGCGATCTGCTCCTGCATCTCGCGTTTCAGATCGTAATTGCGGAGGAGCGATCGCAATTCAACGCGGAAGTGGTGACGCACACGCTCGAGGAGAAGATGTGGCGGCGCCATCCGAATCTCTTCGGCGAAGGCCGGGGGGGGAGCCACGAAGACCACGCCGGCTGGGAGCTCGTGAAGCGACGCGAGCCGCGCGCCGGTGGCAAGCGCAGCACGTTGGCCGGGCTCCCGCCGACGCTGCCTCCCCTGCTCATGGCGTACCGGCTGCAAGAACGCGCGGCGGGGATCGGATTCGACTGGCCCGATGTGCAGGGGCCGCTCGCCAAGGTGAAAGAAGAAACGGCGGAGGTCGAGAAAGAGCAGCGCGGGGGGCCGAGGGAGCAGATCGAAGCAGAGATCGGCGATTTGATGTTTGCCGCGGTGAATCTCGCGCGCAAACACGGCATCGAGGCGGGTCAGGCGCTCGAGCGGGCGAATCTGAAATTCCAGCAGCGATTCGAGAAAGTCGAAAAGCTCGCCGAGGAACGCGGCCTCGAAATGGGCCGGGCGTCGCTGGAGCAGCTGGACAAGTTGTGGGACGAGGTCAAGAAGTCACGCTGAGCGCCGGTTGCTGATCGAAACGTTGCAGGATGGAGCACGAGGGCGCCGTGACGCACCCCATGGGGTACCCGCTGCACGAAAGGGAGGGTACTTCCATGACGAACACGACAAAGCTGGTCCGCTTCGCGTTGCCGGCCGCCGTCGTCGGCGTCGGTATCGCCGCGGCGGTAATGCTCGGTGGCGCGCGCGAGAAAAAGACCGCCACGATTTCGAGCGGCACCGTGCTGGTCGGCTCCCTCGAGCAACCCGTCTCCACCGATCGAAGCAGCGTCGGCGATCACATCACACTGCAGACGGTCGACCCGATCCGCGTGGGAGACGAAACCATTCCCGACGGGCTCACGCTCCGCGGCGTAGTCACCCACGTGAAGGGTGGCGGGCGGATCTCGGGCGCCCCCGAGCTCGCGTTCCACTTCTCCGAGCTCGAGGTCGACGGTCAGACCTATGAGGTCTCGACCGACCCGTTCGAGGTGAAGGGGAAGAGCGACGCGACAGAAAGCGCGTTGGAGATTGGCGGCGGTGCGGTCGTGGGCGGGGTCCTGCGTGGCGCGAAGGGCGCCATCGTGGGCGCTGCGATCGGCACCGGCGTTGCGGTTGCGACCGAGGGTGACCAGCTCAGGCTCGGCGCAGGCCAGCGTTTGCGTATTCGGCTAACGCAACCCGTTGCGGTGCAATTCCGACCACGCTCCGAGACTGAGCATTAAGGGGAGACGCGCGGCCTGGAAACGGGCCGCGCGTCGCTGGAGCAGCTGAACCAGCCGTTCATTGGCTTTGCAAAGCCGCGCGCATCCCCGCGGCGAGTGCCGACACATCGCCCTTCAGCAGACCGCGCCAGCCCACCGGCGAACGCGCCAGCGACATGACATCCATCTTCGAAATCGGAATCCCGTTGACCGACATCGCCATCCGGTACACGACGTGCACCGTATCGGCACCCTCGTTCACGTGGCCAAGGACCTGCACCTTTGCAGACTTCAAGAGCTCCGCGACATCGGCGTCCTGCATCGTCATGCGCATCAGCGACGCGAAGACGGCGGTATCCGACAAAGCCTTGCTCTGCTCTACGGTGGTGACGCCAAGCAGCTGCTGCCGAATCGGGCCGGCGTTGGGCGCTTCAAACACGCCCGCAAGCAGATTGCGCATTTCCTTGAGCGCGTTC
>Ga0193723_1001078_pt1 | contig 10667 bp, 11 predicted proteins | sample H2m2metaG_FD_143042 | JGI IMG/M metagenome (GOLD analysis project Ga0193723, IMG submission 143042) | Soil microbial communities from a riparian zone of the East river system, Colorado, United States - H2m2 | ecosystem: Environmental > Terrestrial > Soil > Riparian zone | place: USA: East River... | reverse complement strand
CTCGGCCTTCCGCCGATTTACTGGGCGGATTGGGACGAACTGCTGCCGCTGGCGTTCGCCTGTTTTCTACTTGCCGCGGTGGAGACGGCCGCGATCGGTCGCATGTTTACGGCCAAACATGGCGGCCGGCTTGATGCGAACCAGGAGTTCCTCGCGCTCGCCGCATCGAATCTCGCCGTCGGTCTCGGCCGAGGCTTTCCAGTGAGTGGCGGCATGTCGCAATCGCTCGTTAACGAAGGTGGAGGCGCGCGCACACCGCTGTCCGGCGCCTTCGCGGCGGGGATCATTTTGGTGGTGGTGCTTTTCTTCTCGCACTTGCTGTCCCCGTTGCCTCAGCCGGTGTTGGCCGCGGTCGTGTTAGTGGCTGTGGCCGGCCTGTTCAAGATCTCCGCCCTCAAACATCTCTGGCGCGGCGATCGCACTGAATTCGTCGTCGCCATCGCGGCCATCGTCGGCGTGCTCGGGCAGGGACTGCTACGCGGTGTAATGATCGGCGCGATCCTCTCACTGGTACTGTTGATCCGGCGCGCCTCGCGACCGCACGTCGCCGTTCTCGGACGCATCCCGGGCACACGGCGGTTCTCCGATCACGGGCGCCATCCGGACAATGAGTTGATTCCCGGCGTAATGATCTTCCGGCCCGAGTCGGGCCTCATGTATTTCAACATGGATCACGTGCGCGACACAATTGTCGATCGGGTCCGCGCGGAAAACACGGCGCCCAAGCTGGTCGTGCTGGACCTTTCCGCGGCGCCGCGGGTGGACATGCACAGCGCACAAATGCTGGGGAGCATGGCGGATGAACTCACCGCGACCGGCATCCAGGTGCAGGCCGTGGAAGCGCGCTCCTCGGTGCGCGAACGGTTGCGCGGCGAGGAGGTGGATACCAAGCTCGGCGGGGTCAACCGGTTCACCACCGTTGCCGACGCGGTAGAGGCATTTCAAAAGCAGGCCATGAGCTGAGACTTCTATGAACCTGCTCCTCAAAGAAATCCGTCACACTTTGGCTGCTGCGCCGAAGTGGGCTACTTGAAACGCGCTCCGCCGCACACCAGCTTACTGCTCAGAAAAAAACGCCAAACAAACCAACATCATGCCATTCGACACCATAAACATCGAGGAAATCACGAAAGCCCGGCGCAAAGCCATCGCCGAATCCATTCGCACAATTAGCGCGGAGGAGCTGAAGGCGCTCGGCGAAAAACTCTTCCCGGGTGTGGATCACCCGTGGCGGGAGAAGTTCTTCGCCTTCATCAACGAGAATCCCGGCGCCACGTTCCATCACGCGACGACGCACGATAGCGTTCAAATCATCTACTGCCGCGACAAGGACAAGGGCATGTGGTTCCTGCCGGGAACCGGCATGGGCCCGATGCAGCCGAACGGGCTGGGGATTTTGAAACAAATCGTCGAAGGGCGCTAAGCCGCGCGCTTCATCAAAAGAAGGCGATGCCAACGCGAGAAATTTTGGATCGAGCGGACCCGCGAAAAGCTCGTGGACAGCGCCGAAGGCTATTTGCTCAACAACTTCTTTTTCGCACCGGCGAGCTCCTTAAGTTTGGCTTCGCCAACCTCAGGATATTCCAAATCGAGATCGGCGAGGGCGTCGATCACCGCCGCCGCAACGACGGCTGACGTCTCCGGTTTGCAGGCTCAGATTGCCTCCCCTATCGAGATTTCCATTCCTTCGCGGGCAAGCACCGCACTGGGGAACCGTTCTTGACACAATTTTTCGATGCGCTCAAGAAACTCGTCGTCGTGGTCCGGGTCGTGATGCGTGAGGGCCAGGCGCTTCACGCCGGCCATCTCCGCAACTTGCATGGCTTGATCGAAGCTGCTGTGTCCCCATCCGCGCCGTTTGTGCAGTTCCTCGGCCGTGTATTGCGCGTCATGGACCAACAAGTCCGCGCCGCGCGCCAACTCCACCACTCGCGGATCGATCTTCTCGCCATGCTCGACATCCGTGCAAACGACGAGCACTTTCCGATTTCGCTCGATCCGGTAACTATACGCTCCGCCGGGATGGTTGTGCCTTTGAGCGGTGACTACGGTTTCCACATTGTTGATGCCGGTGAAGTGTTTGCTGGCATCAGCGATTTGCAGGAACTCGAAATTGGCCCCCATGTGATCCAATTGCACCGGGAAATATTCAGCCTGCATTTGGACTTCGAAAATCTCCCGCAAATTGCTAACTGTCTGGTCCCGGCCGAGCGTCAAGAGCGTAATTTTCTGCCTGGGATCATAAGCCGGGGCAAAGAACGGAAAGCCTTGGATGTGGTCCCAGTGAAAGTGCGTGAACGCGATAACGATTTGTTCCTGCCTATGGCCGATGGCGCGAAGGTCTCTGCCCAGATTTCGCAGTCCCGTGCCCGCGTCAATGATGGCGATGCGGTTCGTATCGGTGAACGTGATTTGCAGGCAGGTGGTGTTGCCGCCGAATTGCTGAAAACCGGCATCGCAGATGGGGATGGATCCCCGCGTACCATAAAACTTGAGCTTCATAGAATTGTTTTTATGAAGGTAAGTTTCCGGGTCGCGAGCATCAAGCTTAGACGTGTCTTATTATAGTCAGATGGATGGGCCTGTAGCTCAACGGCCCTCCCGCGAAGAAATTCGGAGTTAGAGTAGCTCCCGAAAGCTTTTGGGGTTGGTCAGGCAGGGTTTCGGACGCGCTTTTGTAATGCTGTGTCGATGTGCGCGAGATGACTTTCAAATCCGCGATCTTGGATATGCGGGTCAGAAATCTCGTCCTGGATGCCGTCGGCAAAGTAAGCGTTCGCTTTGTCTGCTTGGAACCGCGTTAGCGAGATTGAACTGTGTTCGCAGTGGGTGCGAAACGACCACGATCAGCCCGACCTATTTCGTCGTGCCGAGTGTATGGCTGCAGCGATCGACACGAAATACGAGGTGAAGCGGATCGCGGACCAAACCCGTGACCGGATTCGCGATCTGATTCCCCTGGCGCACTCGATTCGGACAGCTGATTCAAAGTCAGTTGTCCGCGAGGCGAGCGTACGAAACAACCCGGGCGATTTAGCCGTGCTCGACGCCCATAATCATGCATTACGGCAAGTGTAAGTCTGGCAGGGCTTGATCGCTGCGTAGCCTGCGCTCTAGTACAAATCCCAGCACAACGCTGCTGTTCCATGTGAACTAATGACTTGAGCCAGGGTGGCGAAATTGGCAGACGCGCCAGACTTAGGATCTGGTGGAGAAATCCTTAGGGGTTCGAGTCCCCTCCCTGGCACGATGTCGATCTTGCTGTGTACCTTCACAGAATATTTGAGTCGTTTTCGTGTGCTTTTTGATGATTTGAACTTTCGGATGCATGAGTGCGACTCCGCCTTCGGCGGCTGCTGAACCTCCTATCGGGAGAAGGTTGCCAAAATGCCGCGATACAGGAGGGACATTTATAAAGGTATCAGTGCCGGACCAACTAAATTGCAAGCTACTCGGTCAGCAAGGCACTTAACGCGCAACGCAGCGTCGTCCGTGTGGCTGGTATTGTCGGTTTTATTTCCTATCAGCGATTCCCAAGCGCGGCATACTCTGGGCGTAATAAACCGATGCTCCCAAAGCGGATTGGATTTCTCGGGTTTGACGGCGTCACTGCGTGCCATCTCGTGGGCCCGGCGGATACTTTCGCATCCGCGGCTCTGGATGACGGATACGGGAATCGCATCTTGTGTTACCAAATTTGCACGATCGGTTTGAGTTCCGGATCCTTCCGAGCCGAATCAGGCCTGCTTTTCAAGGCGGAAGAGACACTCCAAACGGCGCCCGAGTTGGACACGATCGTAATTCCGGGTGGCAACGGATTGCGCCAGGCGGAGGTCAGCGAGAAAATTTCGGATTGGATCCTGACACGTGCAAGGCAAGCGCGACGTATCGCATCGATTTGCACGGGTATCTACGGTTTGGCTCCAACAGGGTTACTCGATGGGCGTGAAGTCACCACCCACTGGCGCTTCGCTAGCGATGTCGCCCGGCGCTTCCCAAAATTGCGCGTGGATCACAAGAGGCCGCTCGTTAAAGACGGTCCCTTCTACACCTGTGCTGGTCTGACGGCAGCGATCGATCTGTCGCTCGCTTTGATCGAAGAAGATTACGGGCGGCACGTCGCGCTCGCGGCTGCGCGGGAACCGGCGACATCTGCAAATCGCAATGGCGAACAAGACTTCTCAAGGCCATTACAGTTTGACAGCCAGCCGACAGATCGGTTTGCAGAGTTGGTCGGGTGGATCATGCGAAATTTACATGAAGACCTTTCAGTGAACGCTCTGGCGCGGAGAGCATGTATGTCTCCCAGTCACTTTAATCGTGCTTTCAAAAGTGTGTTTGGCAGTACGCCAGCGGAGTTCGTTGAAAACTTGCGCGTTAATGAAGCAAACCGTCGTCTTTCGACTCCTAAAAGAACCATCGATACCGTCGCTGCATCTGTTGGCTTCTCAGATGCGGAGACGTTTAGGCGCGCATTCGAGCGGCGACTTGGAGCGAAGCCGGGCAGCCACCTCTACCAATCTCGCAACTCGAATGGCGAGAGCCGGGGCAACTCGAATGGCTCGACATCAAAAATTCCACGGAGCGACACGGTCTCTGTGGTAGAGAAAACACCATAACCATCAGTAAGCCTGGAAAAGCGGTTGTGGTTCAATCCTGGACAGGGCAAGGATCTTCATCTCTTTTGGAGATGTTGTTTCTGTCCGTCATAGCCGGCGAGCAAGCTTAAGCGCTGGGTTTTGTTATTTGAGTGACGACGCAAATCTAACCAGACTTTCTCGAATTTGCGCTCGCGTCCAGGCCGCAAAACCGAAAACAAATGCTGGCTTTAGCTTCGCCTGGATACAATAAAATGATAACGGCGAAGGTTTGACTCCGATTTCAGTAGTGATGCGCTTGACCCTCGCGAAATCCTCTTCGCGGCGCAGCCAGGCGACGAGGTTCAATCCAGCCTCCGGAACTTGCAAAGTAAAACGATCAGCCAGCAAGTCGTTGAATTGCTTAATGAAGAAATCCCGCCGCTCGGAATAGACTTTGCGCATCCGTTTGAGGTGGCTCAGGAAAAACCCCTCGGTGACGAACCGTGCCAGCGTTGCCTGATCAATCGCAGACGAGTGTTGATCCATTGTGCTTCGGGTTTTAACCAACGAATCGGCCAACAGCTCTGGCGCAACGATGTAGCCCAAACGCAAAGAGGGATAAAGAATTTTGCTCATGGTCCCGGCGTAAATCACTCGGCTGGAGTTGTCCATCCCCTGCAAAGAAGGAAGGGGAGGTCCAGTGAAGCGGAACTCGGCATAAAAGTCGTCTTCAAAAACAAATGCGTCGTGAGCACGTGCGAAATCGAGCAGCGCAGTTCTGCGCTCGAAACTCATCGTCATGCCAAGCGGATATTGATGTGAAGGCGTTACGTGGATGATTTTCGGCAGCCTTTCTTTTGGCGATCGCGCGATCACAATGCCTTCGTCATCGAGCGGCTTCGGAACTACCGTAGCGCCAGCTAAAGTAAAGACTCTTCGGGCCTGGTGAAAACCGGGATCCTCAATCCAGACGGGATCGCCCGGATTCAGCAAAGCCAGTGCGCTAATCAGCATCGCCTGTTGCATTCCCCCGACGATGACTATCTGGTCTGGATGACAGCGTGCTCCTCTAAAATCGCACAGGTAAGCCGCGATCGCCTTACGCAGATCGGCGTCGCCACGACTCGATGCATGGAGCAGCAGATGGGTGCCTTTTTTCAGGAGCACCTGCGCCCTGAGCCGTTCCCAAATGTCAATGGGAAATTCATCCACTGCTGGAATACCGGGAACTAAGGAGATGCCCACTCCGGCGTCCATCGCTCCCAGATCAAACTCTTTTCCGACGCGCTCATCTGGAATCGCGCTCACGCGGTCGGAAATGTGAGGTGGTCGCCCGATCGCTGGATAGGCTTTCGGTTTGGCTGCGCTCAAGAAGGTCTCGGGGAGAGCGCTTGCAACGAATGTCCCCGATCCCGTTCTGGATCGCAGATAGCCTTCAGCATGAAGTTTCGAGAAGGCGAGCCTTACGGTGGGCCTTGAAATTCTCAGGTCAGCCGCGAGCTCTCGAGTGGAGGGAAGTCGAGAAGAGTTGTCGCTAAAGTTTCCCGATACCAATTCATCACGAATTTGGCGGTAGAGTTGTTGGTGGAGCGGTTCGCGAGCAGTCCGATCGAGCCGAATCATTTCGAATGCCATGATCGAACGGCGGCGTCTCTTGCCGAGCGGTTTGTTCATTAATCGTGAATTGGCTAAACTGGTATGCACGTTCCTATCTTAAGTCTTCTCGACCCATTTCTCCATCAATCGTAGTTAACTCCCGCGCGTTTCACGGAAAAATCACAAACTGGCCAGCCCCTCCTGCTCGAAGTGGGCATTGCCACTTTGGCACAACGACAGAAAGGTTACTGAAAATGACGTATCAGCGTCCGTTGGTCTGTTGCGCGGCTTTCATCCTTCGCGTCGCATTGTGTTCACAGTCGTTTGCGCAAAAAACGGAAACGAAACCTGCGCAGTCAAACGTAGCCTATTTCGCCGGGGCTGTTTCTGGTGCATGCAAGAAATTTTTAAAACAGGCGCCGGGCGCAACCTCCGTCTCTTGGACATGTATTCAATGATTGTCCTGCCCCCAACGCATTTGCGTTACTGCCATGAATTCAACTTCACGGAAACTAAAAACAGCGAAGGCTCAGTAGGAGTTATCGAATGAATTTCTTCCAGCTGTTGTCAACCTAACTGGTGGCTCAATCGTTAACTAGATTTTGATTCAGAGGATGGCCAAACTCAAGAGTAAAGATGGCGCCGACCGCATCTTCAACGTTGCAGATAGATCGCCGCGAATTCATGCGGGTTGTTGCAACTATCGGAGCGGCACTGACCATGGGCTGTGACACTGTATCGGCCAAATCGACGGCCAGGAAAACACTAGTGAGGATCACTTGCTTTATCCGCTACCAGATTGATCCCTTCCAGAGGGACGCCTTCAAGCAGTATGCGGAGAACTGGGGCCGCATCATTCCGCGATGCGGTGGACACCTTGTCGGATATTTTCTTCCTCACGAAGGCACCAATGATATTGCCTGGGGCCTGATTGCGTTCGATAGCCTCGCCTCGTATGAGCGCTACAAATCGCGCCTGAAATCAGATCCGGAAGCACGGGAAAATTTTGCGATGGCGCAAACTAAACGCCTGATCCTGCGGGAGGAGCGAAATTTTGTCGAGATCGTAGATGGAACCTTCGGCGTGCCCTCGATCTGAAAGGAGCAGCGTGATGGTCCGTGGCGACGTAGATAAAAACGCACAAATGTTTCGGGCTCTCCATGAGCGCAAGGGTGGGGCGGGATGAAGAAGATAGGAATTGTCGGCGGTGTCGGATGGCAATCCACGACGGAGTACTACTCCGAGCTCTGCCGTCGAAGCGAACAGTGGCACCTTGCCAGGAACCCACGCGGCGTGCCCACGATGCCTGAGATCAGCATCGAGTCTTTGGATTTGGCTAAGGCGATCTCTTACCTCGGCTCTGATGATGATGAACAGTCTTGGTCGCAATTTGACGACTATCACCGGCGCGCTCTCAAGCGCCTGGAAACAAATGAAGCCGACTTCGCGCTAATGGCGAGCAATACTCCTCATCACCGTTTCGAAGCCATCGTGCGTAGCATTCGAATCCCTGTCATTAGCATTCTAGATGAGATGGCGAAGGAAAGCGCGCGGATCGGCGCCCAACAAGTCCTTCTTTTGGGTACTGCTTTGACGATGAGATCGCCAAAATTTCGAGAAACATTTGCCAAACATGGAATTGAAGCGTCTGGCCCACTCGACGAATCCCTCAGAGCGATGACGGCGGAGTTAATCACGGATTTGCAGTTTGGCAAATTAGACAGCGCAGACCAGCGGCTCGCAACCGTCGCGAGACTCTCGCTCGACGAGAACCAGTTCGGAGATCAGCGAGCGGTGTGCCTAGCGTGCACTGAGCTACCCCTCGCTTTTGCGAGGATGAAACAACTCGCGACCTTTAAGTACGATGGCATCTTGTTTATCAATACTACGGCCGTGCATATCGACGCGGCATTCAATTTCGCGGTTGATCAAGGAAGTCATTTATGAATTCTCAACCGAATACTCCCGCATCGGAGGCGCGTCATCGCGGCCCTAATCTGGGGATCGTAGCAATGATCTTTACCGTGTTGTTTCTAGCTGGCCTGTATCCTGTGACCATGTTTGGAGGCAAACCATATTTTCTTGGGCCGCGGGAGTCCGCCAGCACCATCGCGACTTTTTTTCAGTTGCGACCCTCGGTAGTTCTTCTCTGCGCCTTTTTTCATTTCGGCGCCGCGATTGCGCTTGGCGTCTTCATTGGCCGTGTGCGGCGAGCTGAGGTTCTTTCGGATCGGGGTAAATACGTGGGGTGAAGGACTATGAAATTACAAGTTAATTCTGTTATGTGTTGATGAACGTACTATTATTTTTTGCTTGTGCATGTGTGGCCGCCGACTTGCCGGCGAACCTTAAGAAGGACATTGATGCTGGTAACCAAGCCTGGGTCGATGGTCTCAAGGCCGGAGATGCAAACCGGATCGTTTCCGGCTACTCTCAGGACTCCGTCAACTGCAACGCTGCTGGCGACTGCGTTAAAGGACCGGCGGCAGTGGCTGCGCAATACAAAGAAGTAATTGCCAGGTTCGGACGCGCGACCAGCGGCTTTGTGCGCAGCGAGACATTGCACGTCGATCACGACCTCGCTTACGAATCCGGTTACGCGGAGGCACATTTTCCCGACGGTGCTGTCCGTAAGGGCCGCTTCAGCACAGTGTGGAAGCGACAAGATGACGGACACTGGAAGATCTTTCGTAACGTCTCGTTGCCGGCGGCTCCCTGATGATTGGGGGCACCAACCGCTGGAAGTTTCGAAAATACAAGATTTATGGTGAGCCTTCAGATTCCCAAGTCAGTCGCCAGCGCGCGAGAAGACGGCGAGTTGAGAAGAGCTATCCCTGGAGATCCCCGACTCCAGTTCAAGAGCCAATGTAGAAGCATCGATCCCAAGGCTAAACTGGCATGCTCTTCTGGCTCGAAGTGGGCATTGCCACCACTTGAGACGAGGCTTATAGATTTATTAAAAAGTGTACCCGCGATTGGCCAAGCCGAAGTTCAAGTCTCTTTTCCTTTAAGACGCGATCTTCACTCCCAAGCCAACAAACCTTCGGTCGGCTGTGATACGGCGAGCCTGACGCAATCAGCAATGCAATCGGCTACGCAAAGTTTTTCAGTCGCTCGCACGATGCTGTGATTCACGTTTTCGACGAAGCTGGCAACGTGATTGAAACGCACGAGCAATCGGGCGAGTTCAAAGAGTGGTGGGACGAAAGAAAAAGCCGGCCCCACGCTTAAGCGTGACGGCTGAAAGCGCTGCCTGCTGAAAACCAAAGTCGAGAAAGCTTATCCGCTGATTGATGTGAAAGCCGCCGTCGCTCACGCTGCACAAGGCAAACGCAGCGGCAAAATCATTTTCGAATTCGGCGAGGGAATTGCAGAATTACGATGGGCTTCATGCCGCCGTTCGCCTTCATTGCTCTAGTTCTGATTCTAGCGCGGGCTATCACTGAACTGTGGCTGAGCCGGCTGAACCAGCATCACGTGCGCGCACACGTGAATGAGGTGCCGCCTGCATTTCGCGGAATCATTGACGAGGCCATATATCGCCGTTCGGTTGAATACACGCTGGCCAAGAGCCGTTTTGGAGATATCGCCGACGTGTTCGATGTCGTGGTGCTCATCGCAGTGCTTTTCAGCGGCGTGTTACCATGGGCGTTTGGAAGATTCAGCGCGAGCTTCGGCAATTCGATCTTGGCGATGGCTGGTTTTTTCTTCGTTATAGGCATCGCGTTGAGCATCCCAGGATTGCCCTTCGCCTGGTATGCGCAATTCAAACTCGAAGAGCGATTCGGGTTCAACATGACAAGCATCAAGACGTGGATCCTCGATCGTGTGAAAGGATTTCTGCTCGCGGTGCTGCTCGGATATCCGCTGCTTGCGTTGGTGTTGAAACTGATCGAGTGGACCGGCGCAAACTGGTGGCTTTGGGCTGCGGCGGTTGTCATCGCATTTCAATTGCTAGCGCTGCTCATCGCGCCGGCGATCATCATGCCACTTTTCAACAAGTTCACACCGTTGCCGGAAGGAACGCTGCGCGAGCGCCTCTTTGCACTAGCGCAGCGCACCGATTTTCCCACGCGCAGCATCGAAGTGATGGATGGCAGCAAACGCTCGCGCCACCCCAACGCCTTCTTCACCGGGTTCGGACGTTTTCGAAAAATTGTCCTGTTCGACACACTCGTCGCGCAGCTTACCGAACCGGAACTGGAATCGGTGCTCGCGCATGAAATTGGCCATTACAAAAAGCGCCACGTATTGAAATTGCTCGGCGTTTCCATCGCTGGCGTGTTTGTGGCGTTTGCTGTCATCGCGTGGCTGGCGCGTCAGCAATGGCTTTATCGCGCGTTTGGTTTCGAGTATCGCGGAGGATTTGCCGCCACCAATGTGGTCCCTGCGATGCTGCTGTTTGCGCTGTTGGCGGGGACGATAAGTTTCTGGGTTTCGCCATTCGTTCATATCTGGTCGCGCCATTTCGAATATGAGGCAGATGGATTC
>Ga0193723_1001077_pt1 | contig 10671 bp, 11 predicted proteins | sample H2m2metaG_FD_143042 | JGI IMG/M metagenome (GOLD analysis project Ga0193723, IMG submission 143042) | Soil microbial communities from a riparian zone of the East river system, Colorado, United States - H2m2 | ecosystem: Environmental > Terrestrial > Soil > Riparian zone | place: USA: East River... | reverse complement strand
GGGGAGGGGCGCGCCGGTAAAGATCCGGGCACACTCACCCCGCCCGATCACCTTTTCGGGAAAGCGGCCCGCGGGCAGCTGCTCGACCACGCGGAGCGACACCGGGCGAGCCTCGGTCGCGCCCCGCACGTCCTCACCGCGAACGGCATAGCCGTCCATTGCCGAGTTGGTCCAGGCGGGGATGTCGAGCCGGCTCACGACGTCCTCGGCCAGGACGCTGTCGAGCGCGTCGTCCAGCGGTATCCTGAGGGCGGGTTGAGGCCGAACCTCCGCCAGGATTCTGGTGGCGGCGTCGGCAGCCCCGAGCGGCGCGTTCACTGGCCGAGGATCAGCGATCGTTCCCACGCCAGGTTGGCCAGGAGTTGGAGCCAGATCGTGTCGTTGAAATGGAGTACGGTGCACGCCGCCCGGAAGGCTGCGTCATCGGTCACAACCGCGATCCACTGCCCGGCTTCCGGTGAGGCCTCATCGTAGATCGGAGCATCGGCGACCGCCCTGCGGAAGACCTCGATCTTGGGGAGGGGAGCCGCCTTGTATCCCTCGGTCAGGACGATGTCCGCACCCTGCATGTATTGCTGGGCGAGTGCGATGGGATCGTAGTCATCGGGGCTCCGCTCGAAGAGCACCCGGAGATCGGGCGAGGCGATCAGCACCCGCTCGGCTCGCCCTTCGTGAAAGTGGCGCCAGGTGTCGCTGCCCTTGCGGTCGGCATCGGCGGGATGATGGCCATGCTTGATCGTCATGACGCGGTGTCCCCGGCGCACCAGCTCGCTTGCCAATGCCACGGTGAGCGTGGTCTTTCCCGCGTTCTTCCGGCCTATTATGGAGACGATGCGTGTCGACGCCACAGCTGGTCCGCTCTCGCGAGATCGTCCGCGGTGTTCACGTTGAAGAAGAGGAGGTCGGGGTCCGCTAGCGCCCGCACCTGATCCAGTGGGAGGATACCGACGCGGATTCGATGGTGGAAGCCGATGGCGCGGAGATCGTCTTCGGCCAGGCTCGCGGCGATTGCCTCCCGACAAGCCGGCCCGTATGCGGCGCAGAGCGGCTCGACCCCGCGCCGCCCGTCGCTCTGAGGCAAAACGGCGTCCGCGCCTTCCAAACCCTCCGCCAATGCCCGGATCAGCGATTCGGAAACAAACGGCATGTCCCACGCGACACATACCACGGGCGCCGGCGCCTCGATCACTGCCGTGTAGATGCCGCCGAGCGCGCCGAAGCCGGGACGAACATCGGACACAGTGCGGAGGTCGGGGCGCCACTCGGAGGCATCCGGCGCATTGGCCACCAGGATCGGTGGTTCTCCCAGCGCGGCGTCGAGAGTCCGGGCGAGGCGATCGAGTATTCGTTCGCCGCCGACCAACTCCAGACCCTTGGGCTTACCACCGAACCGGGTCGCCCCCCCGCCGGCGAGGATGGCTCCGCGAACGCTGCCCCGCTTCAGTATCGTCTTCCCCTCCGCCGCTCGAGTACGACGTCGAACCCGACTGTCAAGCTGAAGAGATGCTTGAACTCGAGCTGGTGCGGTGGAATGGCCCCCACCTGTGGCGAGGCGCCGGTGACCTGTTGTACGCCGACGATATTGTCGCGCGCCTCCCACCGGAGCTGATACCCCTTCGCGACCGGCACGGTGAATCCCGCTGCCAGGACTGCTGCCGGCTCGACTCTCGAGTCCCGGTCGTCGGAATAGATGATCAGATCGACCGAGGCGGAATCCCCGCTGAAGCGTCCGATGGTGCGAAGGGGGCTTTGAGTGCTGAAGAGAACGCCCAGGGTGAGCCGCGCGTAGGGTGAGAATGCCTTGCGACTGTTCACCCGAAACACCGGACCGGCGGTGAGCATTACGCTCGTTGCCGGTTTCTTGTTGCCCTGGAGGAAGGCACAGGCGTCAGCTACGGCGCCCGAGCCCGAAGAAAAAAACAGACGGCAGGAATCCTCGAATCCCAGGCCTACCAGAAAGCCTTCGATCGAAAGCCCCAGGTTCTCGCCCGGGAAGTACGTGCCGGCGAAACCGAATGTAAGGGTGGACCGAATGCGGCGTCCCAGGGCCAGCGTGTCGATGGGATCCGTGAACTGAACCGGCTGTCGATCGACCGTCCAGAACTGCTTGCCTCCTACTCCGCCGGCGGAGACCGTAAAGATCAGTCTGGCCTGGTCGCCGGTGCGCTGTGCCTCTGCTGTCGCGGGAAGCACTCCAACTATCAGGAGGGCCGCACCGGCAAGGATTCGGAAGGGCATCAGCTCCCCAGGTAGTGGTGGTCGACCGCAAGGCAACGGTCCATCACGACCGCGATCCCCGCCGACTCGAGGCGCCGGGCTACCTCATCGTGCCGGATTCCCTGCTGCATCCAGACCAGCGGCGGGCGAATCTCCAGCAGCGGCTCGAGCAGTGCAGGTATGTGCTCCGAGCGCCGGAAAATGTTCACGATATCGATGGGTCCGGCCGCGGCGGCCGAGGGCAGGTCGGGGTAGACCGGCTCGCCCAGGGTCACGCCCCCCGCGGGATGGACCGGCACGATCGTGTAACCGGCCCGCTGGAGATATGCCGCCACGCGGTGACTCGGCCGTTCGGGTTTCCGGCTCAAACCGACTACCGCTATGCGCCGGGCATTGCTCACCAGCTCGGCCAGCCGGCTCCGATCAGGCGGCACCGGGCTCGACTGCCCCGTGATGCTGGGGGTGTCCACTGACCGCGCGGCCCACCAGCACCATTCCGCTGCGCCTGGCGATCTCGACCGCGAGCGTGCTGGGAACCGATGGCGTGGCGACGTACGCCAGGCCAGCCCGGGCCGCCTTGAACGCGAGCTCCGCGGAGATGCGCCCCGTCACGAGAAGGCCGAGACCGGTGATCGGGCGCCGGGCGAGGAGCGCCGCCCCGAGCGATTTATCCACCGCGTTGTGACGCCCAATGTCTTCCGCGTGAGCGATGAGGGACGGCGAGCCGCGGTCCACCAGTGCGGCGGCATGAATACCACCCGTGTCCTTGTATCGCTCGCCCTTGGCGAACAGCGCCTTAAACAGGGCGCGGAGCTGCTCCAGATCCGGCACCTCGCCTCTGGCGGGCCTGGCCTGGACCGTGGATGGGTCTGCCAGAAAGGTGGAGACGGCTCCGCAGCCCGATGCCAGCACAGGCTTCCGTCCTTCGGCCTGGACCGCCGCAACCCGCTCTTCCGGCACGGTAGCCCAAAAGCCGAGATCAGTGGCGCAAGGGCGAAGATGCACCTGGTCGATGGAATCGATGTAGCCCTCGCCATGCAACCAGCCGATGGCGAGCTCTTCGAGGAGGTCGGGCGTGCACATCCAGGTCACCATCGGCCGGCCGTTGACCTCAAGCCAGACGGCTACCTCCTCGACCGCGGCGGACTCGGACATCCGCCCGCCGCGCTTCGCAGGCTGCAGCAAATCAGCCGATTCCGGTACAGTCGGCATACAGTGTCGGATCCTCCGCAATGCGCACCCGCTCGAGCGCGACCCCATTGGGCAGCCGGGCAGCCAGGCGGCGAAAGACATAGGCGGCGATCGCCTCGCAGGTGGGCAGCGGCCGCCCAGAGGCGAACGCGGGCACGTCGAGGTTGAAATGCTTCCCGGCAAACGGCGTCAGAACTTCCTCCTGAAGAATCCGATCGAGTAGCGTGAGATCCACGATCATGCCGGACTCGTCCAGCCGCCCGGCGACGGTGACGGCGCACTGATAATCGTGCCCATGTCCCGGCGGGTCAGCCAGCGGACCGAACACCTCACGGTTACGCGCCTCGCTCCAGTCGGTCCGGTAGTAGCGGTGCAAGGCATGGAAGCCGACCGTTCGGGTGAGGGAAGCCGCCATGGCTAGGGTGAGAACGAATAGCCCAGCCCGACCTGGAGCCACCTGCTGCTGGTCCACTCCGTGAGCTTCCCGTCGGTGATCACTGCCGGCGTTGTCGGCTCCGCCACCGGAGCACTCTCAAATGTGGCCGGATAATTGAGCTTCCAGAAGGTGGCTTTGGCCTCAGCCCGCAGGTGCAGGCGGTCGGAGAGGAAGACCCGAACACCGGCGCCAGGGGCAAAGTAGAACTTGCGGCCGAAATCATAGAGGCTGGTGTCGGCCGGGGTGTCGCCCGCCAGGGCCAAACCGGCGCTCGCCGCGACGAAGGGCGCGATCCGGTGCCAGCTCTTGCCGCCGGTGAGGTTGAACTGGAGCGTCACGTCGGCGAAGGTGACCGACTGACGGACCGGTCCGGTCTTGCGATTGGCCAGGGGCACAAACGGATCGATGATGAACCGCTTGAGGTTGCTGTGCGCAATGCCGAGCCCGAACTGAAGCGTTCCGCCGGTTCGGACGTCGTAGCGCACACCGAAGACCCCGGCATCATGGGGGCCGATGTTGAACTGACCGCCATCACCCGAGAAGTAGCCGCCGAGAACCGTAAAGGTGTGGCCCTTGCGAATGTCGCGGTACGGCGAGGAGCGGGGTGGGTGGCCGACCTGTGCCGAGACTGCCGGCACCCCGGATGCGAAGAATACGAATGCAAGCAACATTCTCATCTAGTCACACTCTCTCAGGTCGCGCCCGGTCATCTCCGCGGGTTGCTCGAGTCCCAGCAGCCCCAATACCGTCGGGGCCACGTCGCGCAGCGCTCCACCGGGCCGGAGCGAAACCCGGTTGGCCCCTACGGTCACGAGGGGCACCGGGTTCGTGGTGTGCGCGGTATGAACCCCGCCTGTCGCCGGATCGATCATCATCTCGCAATTGCCGTGATCTGCGGTGATGATGACGCTGGTCCCGGTCTTTTCGGCACTCGCGAGCACCCGAGTGAGACACTGATCCACTGTCTCCACCCCTCGGATGACGGCGGGAAGAACGCCGGTGTGGCCGACCATGTCGGCGTTGGCGTAGTTGCATAGCAGGAAGTCATGCGTGCCGGCCTCGATGGTGCGGCATAGCGCATCCGTGATGCCGACGGCGCTCATCTCGGGGGCAAGATCGTAGGTCGCGACCCGCTGCGAGGGGATTAGGCAGCGCTCCTCTCCAGGATACGGCGGTTCGTAACCACCGTTGAAAAAATAGGTGACGTGAGGGTACTTCTCGGTTTCCGCGGTCCTGAACTGGGTGCGGCCCTGCTCCGCGAGCACCTCGGCAAGAATCTGCGCCAGGCTGAACGGCGGGAATGCCTGGGGGATGGCAAAGGTCTGGTCGTACTGCGTCATGGTGACGCAGGACAGACGCGGGCGATCGCTGACGTCAAAGCCGTCGAAACCGTCGACCGCGAGCGCAGCGACGATCTGGCGCATCCGATCGCTGCGATAATTGAAGAAGAAGACCCCATCGCCATCGCGCATCGTGCCAACGGGCGCTCCGTTCCTCACGTGAACGAGAGGATGGATAAACTCGTCTGTTTCGCCCCGCTGGTAGGCAGCCTGGACGGCCAGCACCGGGTGCTCGACGGGAGTGCCTGCTCCCCGGACCATCGCGTCATAGGCCAGCTTGGTGCGCTCCCAACGCCGGTCCCGGTCCATTCCATAGTAGCGCCCCGTGAGGGTGGCGATATCCACCTTGCTGCCGGCGATCCGCCGCATGTCCATCAGCAGGGTGCGCACGACCTCGGCGCCGAGCGTGGGAGCGGAGTCGCGGCCATCCAGGAACCCATGAATGGCAATGGCTTGCACCCTGTGCCGAATGCCGAGCTCGACGCAGGCAAGCAGATGACGATCGAGCGCGTGAACCCCGCCGGGGCCCAGCAGACCCACGAGGTGCAACGTGCCACCGGTCTGCCGCAACCCCTCGCAGAGCTGCACCAGCTGGTCGATCTCATAGAACTTGCCGCTCTGAATGCTTTGGGAGATTCGGACCAGGTCCTGCGGCACCACCCGGCCGGCCCCGAGATTCAAATGACCGACTTCACTGTTCCCCATCTGGCCTTCCGGAAGACCCACGGCGAGACCGCTGGCCGAGAGCAGGGTCCGGGGGCAGGAACGCCAGAGCCGTTGCCAAGTCGGGGTAGAGGCCAGCTCGATGGCATTGCCCTCGCGCTCCGGTCGGTAGCCCCAGCCGTCGAGAACCACCAGGGCAACCCGGGGAGCGCTTCCGTTTGACATGAGTCTCCGCGTGTTCTACAATGCGCCACTGTGAGTTACGCGCCGCAATCTAGTCCCGGCTTCGGCCGGCTACCAGCCTGCATCACGCTACTGTGGCTGCTCTTCACCTTCCCGCTAGTCGCCCAACACACAACCGAAATCTCCGCCGACACCAGGCTCCGAAAGGAGCCCGATGGGATAGCGCTGCTGTCGCTGCCGGCCGGTACCTCGGTGCAAACCAGGAAGGCCCGGGGTGCCTGGTATGAAGTCGTGGTCGAGGGATGGATTTTCAGCCAGTCCACCGCCCCTACCCGGCGGGACGGCTACGACCTGGTAGTCACCCGGGGCGAGGGCGAGAACATCAGGCAGGGACCCAATGGCGAGGTGATTGGGCGGGCCCGATCGGGCGCCCTGCTCCGGAAACTCGAGACGCGGGGCGGCTGGATTCACGTGAGCCGGGACGGCTGGATCCCGCGGGAGGCTATCGCCCCCATCGAGTCCGGCGCTATCACGCCCGAGGTCTCGGACACTCCGGTCGTCCAGGGGACCGCGGCTCCGCCTGTCTCGAGCCAGCCTCCCCCGCCGGCCCCTCCCGGCAACCCGCCGACTGACCCTGATCGAGTCGAGGCGGCCCGGGAAACGGCGGTGTTTGCCGCTCCGGAGGCGGCCCAGTTCGGCACCGTGCAGGCCGGGACCCCGACCCGCGTGCTCGGCCGCTCCGGCGAATGGGTCCGGGTTCAGCTCGAGGGTTGGGTGCGCGCCGGCGACCTCCAGTCGGCCTCCGGAGCCGCCGTCAGCAGGGTCACCGCTGCCGAGGTGCGATCCGATCCCTCGCGCTATCTCGGCCGGACGGTGGAGTGGCGACTTCAGCTCATCGCGGTACAGACGGCAGACGAGCTTCGCACCGAGATGCCTAAGGGACAGAATTACCTGCTCACCCGGGGGCCGTTGCCCGAGCCCGGATTCGTGTACGTGACCGTGTCGGATGCCCAGGCAGCGGAGTTCCGGACGGCTACGGCGTTGCAGGAGATGACCCTCCGGGTCACCATCAAGGCGGCGAGGTCCAAGTATCTGACGACCCCGATTGTTGAGTACGTATCGCGAGTGGTGGACTAGTCGCTAGTCACTGGTCGCCAGTTACATTTGTCGGAGACCCTATTCGCGACTCGACAAGTGACTAGTGACTAGAGACTACCAATGAACGATCTCCTCAAGCAGCGGATCAACCGTCTTCTCGAGACCCTCAACGACGAGCGCGGGTACCAGGTTCTCGACTTCGTCGAGTTCCTCAACAGCAAGTACGCCGAGCGGGGGCAGCCGGGCGGCATCCTGGCCAAGATCACCGAGACAGTTGAAAACACCATGCGAGCCGGGAAGCTGCCGATTCAGGCCATCAGCGGAACGATGGGCCTGATGGACAGCGCGGCGAAGGTCATGAAGGGACTGGCGGCGGCGGGGCAGGCTGTGGTGGATGAGGCGGTCAAGGCGGCTGAGAGCAGGCCGCAGGTCGATTCGGTGGATCAAGCGCCCGAACAAGAGAAGTTGTCACCCTGAGCACACTCTGTCATTCTGAGCGGAGCGAACTCCATGGCCGCACCAGCGAAGGCTAAGCCGCAAACCTCCGCCCCCGCCGAGTTCATCCGCGGCATCGGCCCGCTCGCCGCCATCTCCTTGGTGGTTGGGTCCATGATCGGCTCCGGGATCTTCATCGTCTCGGCTGACATCTCCCGACAGGTGTCGTCGTGGGGACCTGGGGCCCTGCTGCTGGTCTGGGTGATCACCGGCGCCATGACCGTGACGGGCGCCCTGGCCTACGCCGAGTTGGCGGCCATGATGCCGCGGGCCGGGGGGCAGTATGTCTTTCTCCGGGAGGGACTGTCGCCGGCAGCCGGATTTCTCTACGGCTGGACTCTCTTCATGGTGATCCAGACCGGGACCATAGCGGCCGTGGCGGTAGCGTTCGGCAAGTTTCTGGGCGTCCTGGTGCCCGGCGTCAGCCCCGACGTCTTCCTTCCACTGGGGCAGCTTCATCTCCCCGGTGCCGCCGACGCAATTCAGCTCGGTCTCTCCCCCCAGCGAGTGGTCGCGATCGTCATGATCGTGGTGCTCACCCTGCTGAATATTCGAGGCGTCACCCTGGGCGCGGCCATCCAGACCGTCTTCAGCGTGGCCAAGATCGGTGCGCTGGCCGCGCTGGTCCTCCTGGGGCTCACGCTCTTCCGCCGGCCCGACGTTGCCGCAGCCAACTTCTCCAACTTCTGGGGAACCGGCGTCTGGAGCGTCGCCGTTCTGCCGGTGATCGGCGCGGCGATGGTTGGGTCCCTGTTCTCGGCCGACGCCTGGAACAATGTGACCTTTGCGGCGGCCGAGGTCCGCGATCCCACGAAGAACCTCCCGCGGGCCCTGGCACTTGGAACCGGGATGGTGTGCGGGCTCTACATCCTGGCGAACGTGGCGTACCTCAACGTTCTCCCCTTCTACGGCGATCCTAACGGGGCCGACGCCTTGGCCCGGGGAATTCAGTACGCGGCTCAGGACCGGGTCGGCACGGCCGCCATCGAGGTGGCGCTCGGTGCCGGAGCCGCCACGATCATGGCGGTGGCGATTCTTCTCTCCACCTTCGGCTGTAACAACGGGCTCATCCTGTCGGGTCCCCGGGTCTATTACGCCATGGCGCGGGACCAGCTGTTCTTCGACAAGGCCGGCAAGCTGCATCCGGTCTACCGGACGCCGGTGTTCGGATTGGTCGCTCAGGCGTTGTGGGCATCGGTTCTGTGCATAAGCGGTACCTATAACGAGCTGCTGAATTATGTCATCTTCGCGACTCTGATCTTCTATCTGCTTACGACAGTCTCACTGTTCCGGCTCCGTCGCCTTCGTCCCGACCTCCCTCGGCCGGTGAAGGCGTTCGGTTTCCCGCTTCTGCCGGCACTCTACATTTGCGCCAATGCATTCCTGCTGATCGTCCTGCTGGCCGACCCTCAGCAGCGGAACTTCTCGGCTCTTGGTTTGTTGATCGTCGCCACGGGCATCCCGGTGTATCTCGTCTGGCGGCGCGGGTCTCGGCGCGCTTGATTTCGCCGCAACCGGCCGCTACTCTTGTAGATGGACCGCTGGAATCCAGGCCCGCCGATCGCCCGCTCGAGGCGCCGGTGGGCCGTCGTGCATATGACGCAGGCGGGAGCCGCCGCGCTCCGAGGGTGTACATGAGCGTGATCCGTCCCAAGGTCGGACTCACCTTCGACGACGTCCTTCTCGTGCCCCGGCATTCGGCCGTCCATCCTCGCGACGTCGTCACGGCCACCCGCTTCACCCGCACCATCTCCCTCAACATTCCGCTCGTCTCCGCTGCCATGGATACCGTCACCGAGGCGGACATGGCCATCGCCATGGCACGCGCCGGCGGGATCGGCGTGCTCCATAAGAACATGACGGTCGAGCGGCAGGCCGCCGAGGTGGACCGGGTCAAGCGCAGCGAGAGCGGGATGATTCTGAATCCGATCACCCTCGGTCCCGACCGGCCGCTGCGAGAAGCCGCGGCTTTGATGCGGCGCTTCAAGATCTCCGGTGTGCCGATCGTCGACGGGCAGGGGCGCCTGGTGGGGATCATCACCAACCGGGACCTTCAGTTCGAGCGTAATCTCGACCAGCCCATCCGCGATGCCATGACCAAAGAGAAGCTGGTCACGGCACCGGTCGGCACCGACCTGGACGAGGCCGAGCGGATTCTGGCCAAGCATCGGATCGAGAAGCTCCCGGTGGTGGATACCCAAGGCGTGCTCAAGGGGCTCATTACCGTCAAGGACATCTTCAAGCGGCGGGAGCATCCGCTCGCCAACAAAGACCACCATGGCCGGCTGCGAGTGGCCGGTGCGGTCGGTGGTGGGCCTGACGCGATCGTACGTGCGCGGGCGTTGGTGTCCGCCGGCGTCGACGTCATCGTCCTGGACTCTGCCCATGGCCATAGCGAGGGCGTGCTCGGCACCGTCGATCAGCTGCGGGACGCATTCCCCGATATCCAGCTGGTGGCCGGGAACGTGGCCACGGAAGCGGGAGCCCGCGAGCTGGTCAAGCGCGGGGTAGACGCGGTCAAAGTCGGGATCGGACCGGGAAGCATCTGCACTACCCGGGTCGTGACCGGTGTCGGTGTTCCGCAGGTTACGGCCATCCTCGATTCCTTGCGCGGCGCCGATGATGTTCCCATCATCGCCGACGGCGGCGTCAAGTATTCCGGCGACGCGGTGAAAGCCCTGGCCGCTGGAGCGTCCTCCGTCATGATGGGCTCGATGCTCGCCGGAACCGAGGAAAGCCCGGGCGAATCGGTGCTGGCCGAAGGCCGCCGGTTCAAGATGATCCGGGGGATGGGCAGTCTCTCCGCCATGCAGGACGGCTCGGCCGACCGCTACTTCCAGGAAGGGGAGATGGCTGCCTCCAAGATGGTCCCCGAGGGTATCGAGGGCAGAGTCCCCTACAAGGGCCCCGTCGCCGATGTGCTCTATCAGATGGTCGGGGGACTCCGCAGCGGCATGGGCTATTGTGGGGTGAGCACCATCCCCCAGCTCCAGTGCGATGTCGAGATGATCCAGATCACCTCTGCAGGCCGCAGAGAGTCGCCCCCGC
>Ga0193723_1001076_pt1 | contig 10675 bp, 8 predicted proteins | sample H2m2metaG_FD_143042 | JGI IMG/M metagenome (GOLD analysis project Ga0193723, IMG submission 143042) | Soil microbial communities from a riparian zone of the East river system, Colorado, United States - H2m2 | ecosystem: Environmental > Terrestrial > Soil > Riparian zone | place: USA: East River... | reverse complement strand
CGCCTATGAAATCAGCAGCGTAGATGCGATCAAGGGCCGTTGCATCAGCATGAATCTGTGCTTGAATGCGTTCGTTATCCAGTTTCCTGATGGCCTCCTCGACACTTGTTCTGTGATTGCCCCTCGTGCTCTGCTTTTGCCCTACGCCCATAGGGACCACTGTAAGGGCGAGGACAGCTATAAGGAGTGTTCGTTTCATGTAGGGTTGTCCATAAGCCTAACGAGACACAAGATCAGATCGCGAGCCCGCTGGAACGTGCCACGCACACAAAGGGTGGACGGCAAACACTCTGAACGTCGGTCGCAGCCTTGCTCGTGGTTCGCTGCATCGTCCGGTTAGGCGTTGCTGTCATCTGGTTAAGGTGCCCAGTCGTACGTCTGTTTGTGGCCGTCGGCGTCGGCAATGAATTGCTTCGTCGTAAATGACGTAATTGTGCTTTCGGCTGTCACTAAGCCGGTGTCTCCTCGGAACGTAAGCAATAGCTTATTGCCTTCGATTCGCCACCGGCGTCCGTCGATTTCTATGGGGGCGTCCTCGTTGCGTTGAACGCCCCACCTGCCGTCGGCGTAAAAGGCAACATACTTTCGGGGGCCAAGCCACCGCCCCAAAATGCGCTTGGCGTAGTCCTCGGATCGAACGACCTCGCCGAGTTCGGATTCCACAGACGTGCTCAGTTGGGCGCCGATTGGTGATGGTTCATAAGCTGCATCCCATTCTTGCTTCCAATGTGTGAAATCGAAGTCGTCTAAGTGCACCGCTAATGATGAAACTGCGTCTAAGACCATGCGTTCGAGGTCGTCCATGACGCATCCTCCAACCATAGTCCCGATAATCGTGCCTCCATTCCCGATTCCGTTGGGTTCTAGGTGCGCCCGATGCCAAGTGAATCGAGACGCTGTCACTGCGTTGATGAAGTCCTGCGGCTCACGCCCGCCAAAGTGACCTGGCGGATACCAAGTCGCCAACGTAACCAAAATCTGCTCTAACACGTCGCTCACGTCGTAAGACCCTCGCTTCATTTGGAGGGTGTTGCCGGAATCCCATTTCGGCTGCGAACGACCGTAGATGTCTTTACGCACGGCGGGAAGTGTCCGGATGTAGTTGGTAAGCTTCGCTGGGTCTGGCAAAGCATCCCGGCGCGTCGGTGTAGGCGCGGTTGCCTGCGCGTGGGCGGCCTCACGGGCTAATGCAATCTTATCAGCGGCTTCTCTGCGTGCCTCAACGCGCCGATGCCAGTCGTCGCGATAGTGTGTCACTTGCGCGGCGTCGAGCTTGCGCCCGAAGCCTCCTCTAATCTGTGTCTCGTCGTGGCAGTGGAAGCACAAGACAGCGAGACTATCGGGATCGTTGTTGCTGGGGTCTTCGTCGATGTGGTGAATCTGGATAGGCTCTCCGCGCTGGTGGCACACACAACACGTGCGGTCTGATCTGAAGATGAGCAGGGTAGCAACATCGTCTGGCACGGGAATGCGATCTTTCTTGGCCATAAATGCGGCTAGGCGCCTAACGAGAATTCGGTTGAAATTCTGCGCCTTCAAAGACGCAAGTTTTGGACCTAATCCAGTTTGAGTTTGCGCTGGGGAAGAACAAATTCGGGGTCACGATGGCGATTTTACCGTCAGCGCGGAAGCCACACAAACCGAAATTGTTTGAGTAGGTGCGCGACGTGATGCGGACAAGGCGGCCCTGCTGAAGAAATTGAGCATGCCGGCCGGGCGATTTAACTTTTGTAACCTTTCCAACACTGTAACTTTCCTGTCATGTCGTGCGCGAAAATTGATCCAGCCCTCCATCAGGCGCAGAAGCCGCCATGGATCAAAGTGCGGCTGCCGTCGAATCCGGTTTTCTTCTCAACCAAAGCGCTGATTTCCGATTTGCGCTTGCACACGGTTTGCGAGAGCGCGCAATGCCCGAATCGTTGGGAATGCTGGAGCCAGGGCACCGCTACTTTCATGATCGCCGGGGATCGTTGCACGCGGGCATGCGGATTTTGCGCGGTGACGACTGCGAAACCGTTCGCGCTAGAAGACGACGAACCTAAACGGGTCGCCGAAGCCGTGCGCCGGATGAATTTGAAACACGTCGTGATTACTGCCGTCGCGCGCGACGATCTAAAGGACGGCGGGGCAGATCATTTCGCGCGCACGATCACTGCGATTCGCGAGATGGATCCTTCAATCGTCATCGAAGTGCTCGTTCCGGATTTTCACGCATATGAGTGGTGCATCCAGACGGTGCTCAAAGCTGGCCCCGACATTTACAATCACAACATGGAAACGGTCGAACGCCTCACGCCTGTCGTGCGTTCGCGCGCAAAGTATCGGATATCCTTGCAAGTTTTGGGGCGTGCAAAGGAACTGTCACCCGAAATTGTGACAAAGAGCGGGGTAATGCTCGGCCTTGGCGAAAAGGAGACCGAACTCTTTCAGACCATGGACGATTTGCGTGAGGTCGGCTGCGAAGTCTTGACGATGGGTCAGTACTTGCGTCCGAGTCCAAAATATTTGCCGGTCGTTGAATACATCACGCCCGAGCAATTCGGTTACTACGGAGACGTCGCACGCGGGAAAGGTTTTCTCTACGTCGCCTCGGGGCCGCTGGTCCGCAGCTCTTATCATGCGGCTGATTTTCATCCGGTTGTGCGGAGGTAACCGCAACAATGGGAACAAATCTTCCGCTGTAGTGTCCGCTGTCCTCAGCGGATTTCTGTCGAGCGGCGGCTGTACAGTCGCTTCAAATGGATGCGCTGAGGACAGCGCACGCTACACCATCGCGATTGCAATGCTTGTCATTCCGAGTGAAGTCGAGCAATGGAGCGGCTGGGGAAGCCGCGACATAGACGGGAAGACCGGAGGTTGAGCGAATGGAAGTGAGCGAATCAATCTCTGCACTAGATATTGCGATGTCTCCAGCCTTCGCATAAAGCTACGGCTTGGCAGGCGACTTCGCTCGACATGGAAAATATTAGATCGCAAACCGCGGCGGTTATTCCGGCGTATCAGGACGAAAAACACATCGGCGACATCGCCCGTCGGACCCGCGAACGACTGGATCACGTTCTCGTTGTTGATGACGGCTCAACCGATCAGACGGAACAACGCGCGCGCGAAGCAGGCGCCGAAGTTATTGTTCACGCTCAAAACCAAGGCAAAGGCGAGGCAATTAAAACTGGACTCGCGCACTGGCTTGGCGCTGTGAATCCGTCGGGCAGCGGACAAGATCGACAAATTACTTGGGTGGTCCTTTTGGATTCTGATGGTCAACATCTACCCGAAGAGATCGATCGATTTTTGCTAGCAGCAGGCTCAGTGACACGACCGACGTTTTTTATTGGCAACCGCATGGAGGACGTTGCCCGCATGCCGTTGGTGCGGCGCGTCGTGAACCGTTATATGAGCAATCAGATTAGCCGCGTTTGCGGACAAAAAATTCCGGACACGCAGTGCGGTTATCGCATGCTACATCGAGAGATAATTCCAGACATGCTTGGCGGCGGTCACCGATTCGATTACGAAACTGAAGCGCTAATCATCGCCAGCCGTAGAGGCTACCGAATCGAATCAGTGCCAATCACGACTGTTTACACTGACCAGGTCAGTAAGATCCATCCCGGGCGCGACTCACTCCGGTTTTTCAAAATGATGCGGCGCTACAAGGCTGTCGGCCGCTAGCCTGATCGCGCGCACGCCCGACCTCGTCGCACATGTAATCGAAGAACAGACCCGCGAGAAATCGATGCGCTCATCGAGCCGGTCAATCACGGCGACGACGGCCACCCGCCAGAAAAATCCAAGAAATTCGTCATCCGTGATACGATCTTTTCCCCCGCCGCAGACGAAATTAAAGCGTTGACCCTTCAAGGTTTAACGCGAAAATCCAAAACTCCACACCCCAATGAACCTCCACCATGAAAAAGAAATCCACTTCACAATCAGCCTTCTTTAACCTTCGTGTTTTAATTGCTGCGGTCTTTTGCCTCGGTGCTCTCGCTGTGGCGCTGTTCGCCCAAACGAAGAGCGCAAACCCGACTCAACAAAGCAATCGCTCGGTGGGCGCACAGGACGCTCCCGGTACGCAGACGCCCGATGTCGTGCGGTTGATGGGACCGGTTATTCAAAATAACGATTTGCGTAGTCTCCCTTACGTTGCTCCAAACACGGAGATCGAAGAGAAGCGGCTGACGCGTTATCCGCACCCGGAAATTCCAAGCCCGACCAATCAATCCGCTTATCCGCGATTCGAGACGTTAGTGAAGCAAATCACACCGCCCACGCCAACGATGCCTGCACCGCTGCTGACTTTCGATGGGATGAACTCAAGCCAGAGTGGTTGCATGTGTTTGCCACCTGACACCGATGGCGATGTCGGCCCGAATCACTATGTCCAGTCGGTGAACAGCTCGATCAAGATTTTTGATAAAAACGGTAACCCGCTCAATGGCCCAAATGGAACGACCTACAACTCTTTTTTCCTGACCCTGGTAGGCACGCCTTGTTCGGGCTTGAACAATGGGGATGGGTTCGTCTTTTATGATCATCAGGCTGATCGCTGGGTGGTGAGCGATTTTGCTTTTCCCGGCACGCTCCCCGGTTCCGGACCGTTCTACCAATGCGTCGGTGTATCTCAGACAGGCGACCCCGTCAGCGGGGGCTGGTTCCTCTATGCGATCCAGCATGACCCGGCCAACCCCACCTGGATCGGTGATTATCCGAAGTTGGCGATGTGGAACAGCGGCGGGAGCCCTGCACAAAACGCCTATTATCTCACGGTCAACTTGTTCAATGGCGTTACTCTTGGCTTTCAAGGCGTGCGGGTCTTTGCTCTCGATCGCGCATCCATGCTCACCGGCGGCGCCGCTAACACCATTGCCTTTAACATCACCCCTGCCGGCCTGGGCGATTCCTACAGTCTGGTTCCAGCTGGTTTTCGCACGGGTACGCCTCCGCCTGCGGGCAGGGATGAGTTTCTCATCTCTGTCGATAGCCCCGCCACCGGCGGCGTGACTTTGACTCAGGTGCATGGCTGGAAATTTCACGTCGATTTTGGCGCACCGGGAAATTCGACTCTGGGCCTCGGCGTCAACCATACCCCAAATGCCAACGTCACCGTAGCCGGGTTCGTTGACGCATTTACCACCAGCACGCTCCTGGTGCCCCAGAACGGGACCACAGTAAAGTTAGACACATTGGGCGACAAAATCATGACGCCACTTGTTTATCAGAATAGGTCCGGCACGGAATCGTTGTGGGCGTCCCAGACCGTTATCCTGAATTACCCGAACGGGCCGACTGCCGTTCGCTGGTATCAAATGAATGTTGCTGGCGGCAATTTTCCCGCTACGCCGGTACAACAGCAAAGCTGGACGAATGGCAATGATGGTTTGTGGCGGTGGATGCCCAGCATCGCAGTGGATCAAAACGGAAACATGGCCATCGGCTATTCCACCTCCAGCGCGACGCAGGAACCTTCCATTCGTTATGCCGGACGGCTGGCTTCCGATCCGTTAAATAATCTCGGTCAGGGCGAAGCCGTAATGACCGCCGGTGGGGGCCACCAGACCCATTCCAGTGGACGCTGGGGCGATTACAGCATGCTGACTATCGATCCTGCCGATAATCTGAGCTTCTGGCACACCAACGAATATTATCCTGTCACCAGTAGCGCTAGCTGGTTTACGCGCATCGGCAAATTCCGATTCCCTGCCGCGAGCCCAACTCCAACACCGACACCAACGGCGACGGCTACGGCTACAGCCACGGCGACTCCCATTGCAACTGCGACGGCTACAGCTACCGCAACTGCGACGGCGACAGCGACAGCGACAGCCACAGCCACCGCAACGCCGACGGCCACAGTTCCACCTACTCCAACGGCAGCACCCACGCCCGCCGCTCCGAGGGCGTTAAATGCAACCAATGTGACTGCCACCAGATTCACCGCAAACTGGAGCACTGTTAGTGGGGCGACTGGTTACCTGTTGGATGTGGCCACGAACAGTTCGTTTGTCACTTATGTGCCCGGGTACGAAAACCTGGATGTCGGCAATACGACCAGTCGAAACGTTACCGGCTTGACTCCAAGTACGTTCTATTACTACCGGCTACGCGCCTACAACGGCAGTACTACCAGTCCGAATTCCAACGTGGTCAAGGTAAAGACGAAGAACCATTGACATAGCTCTAGCCTCCGTCGCGACTCTACCGCTTACGCAGCCTACCGGATGGCCTTGTGATAACGCGTCGCACAGCGACGCGGCTACAACTACGGTTTTCTTGCCGGCAGTGGCTTCGAGCTTTTGAGGATTTCGGATTCGGGTGTGAGTGTGGCCGGTTTGCCGCTGAAGATGATGCGGTTTGGTTTTTGGGCGAGCGTTTCGACGAGCTCTTTAGCGTAAGTGGTGACGACTTTCAGGTTCAGAAGAGTAACGTGCAGTTGTTTCAACTGTTCCTGAAGCTGCTTGTCCGTCGTGCTGATGAACTTGTCGGCCGTTCCCAAGACCGTGCCCGCTCCTTTCTCGAGGCCATCAAGGTTTGTGATCACGTTTTGTATATTGTCCGCGTCCATCTTTAGCGAATCAGCCAGCGGGCCGAGCTTCGGCGTGAATTCGCCGAGATCTTTCTTCAAACCCGTGACAGTAGTGTCCAGATTATTGATCAATTTGTTTGCGTTATCGAACAACGGACCGGCGGCCGCAGTGATTTGCTCGAGCCCGTATGCGGGATGGCCTTCGATCGACGCGTTGTTTGCCAGCGTCTGACCGCCGGGTGTGCCTGCAGAAAGCGCTACGAATTTCGGAGAGAGCATAGTATCCGAACTTAGCGTCGCAGTTACGTCCGAGGGCAACGGTGGAATTCCTGCATCCAGGCTGACGGTCACCTGGACAGCGTCCTTCTTGTTTGCGCTCGCATCACGCTCCTGCGCGGTGAGGTGACGCATCGCGATCACGCGTCCCGCCGGCGCGCCCGCGTAGCGCACCTCAGAATTCACTTTTATGCCAGTCACATCTTCATAATCGATTTGCAGCGTTCGCGTCGGTTTTTTCAGCTGTCGGCCGGAAAGTGCAAACGTGAGCGCACCGAGGAGAACAACGCTGCATACGATGACGAACAGCGCGACGAAATAATCGGACAAATTGCGCTTCATCCTGTCTTACGATGGAATCTATCGCGTGCTCCGAGGAAAGGTCGCGGTTTCACGTGCTGATGGTGCTCGTGTTCTTCCTGTGAAAGATTTAGCGGGATCGGACCATCGGGTTCGCCCTTAATAAATTGCTGCACTTCGGGATTCGAACTAGCTCGGATTTCATCCGGCGTACCCTGCGCCACAATGCCGCCATGGCCAAGCATAATCATCCGAGTAGCGATGCGAAATGCACTGGTCATATCGTGACTGACCACCACTGCGGTCATGCCTTTCCCCCGCGTCAGTTTCATCGTGAGTTCGTCAACAACCGCGGTCATGATCGGATCGAGTCCCGAAGTCGGCTCGTCGCTAAAGAGTAACTCCGGATCGAGCGCCAGCGCACGCGCAAGTCCCACGCGTTTCTTCATTCCTCCGCTGATTTCGTCCGGCCTGAGATCTTCAAAACCAGTGAGACCAACCATCTGAAGCTTTTGCTCCACAATTTCTTCGATTTCATCAACGGATTTGTTGGTGTGCTGCAAAAGTGGCAGCGCTACGTTCTCGCCCACTGTCAGCGAGGCGAGCAACGCACCGGATTGGAACAACATTCCGAATCGCAACCGGATGCGGAGGATCTCGCGCTCCTTCATCCCGGTGATTTCTTCTCCAAATAGTTTCACCGTTCCCGAAGTCGGCTTCATGGCGCCAATCATATGCCGCAGTAACGTGCTCTTGCCGCAGCCGCTGCCGCCCATGATAACGAGCGTATCGCCGGGATGGACATTGAATGAGATGTCGTTGAGCACGCTGCGCTCGCCGAATTTTCGAACAAGGCGATCAACCTCGATCAGCGGTTTGCCGTTAGCCTTCATGCGGCGAAAAAGAAAATGCCCGTTAGCACCGCGTTCATGACTAACATTGCGAGCAAAGCTTGCACGACTGCTGTCGTGGTAGCCTGCCCCACGCCTTCGGCGCCACCTTCGACAGTTAGCCCCGCGTTGCACGCGATCGTGATGGTGATCCAGGCGAAGACTACGCTCTTGATCATTCCCGAATACAAATCCCAAGTTTCCGCGCTCTCCAGGGCCCGCAAGATGTAGCCGGCGGTGTTGAAATCGAGCGTGAAACGGCAGACTGCCCAGCCGCCGAGGATGCCGATGTAATTTCCAAAGATGGTGAGCGCCGGCAGCATGACCATCATCGCAATGAAACGAGGTACCACCAGAAATTGCACGGGGTTAATCGCCATGATCTCAAGCGCCTCGATTTCCTCGGACACCTTCATCGTGCCGATCTCCGCCGCGACAGCTGAGCCGCTGCGGCCGATTACAATCACTGCGATCAACACTGGTCCCATTTCGCGCAGCAGCGTGAGCATCACCAGATCGGGAATGTACATTTCCGCTCCGAGAGTTTCGAGAGAATGCGCAGCCTGCATTGCTAGCGTCACGCCCACGCTGAAAGCCGTCAATGCTACCATCGGCGCGGCGCGCACACCTATGAAAACCATTTGCCGGAAGATCGGCGCGATCTTGAAAAATTGCCCAGTGAACGGCGCAATAAAAATCCAATAGAGCAAACTAAGATTGAGCTGGAGATAATTTTTCAAAGCGAATCTAGAGATGCATCTTCAAGAGCTTGAGGTCGCGCGTGTAAAATCCAAACCCAAGTCACCGAAAATCACCTGCGCCGCATTTCTTCCCGGTGCCATCGACACACCCGGGCCGGGATGACTGCCGGAACTGCATAGGTACACGTTAGGCACAGGCGTTTTGTATTGGCCAAGCTCGGGAATCGGGCGCTGCGACCCGCTTTGGTAGGGAAGAAACGCGCCCTGACCGAGCGTGCCGCGAACTGCGCTAATGATTTTGCGCGAGATATCAACTGGCGAATGAGCTACTCGCTTCAGAATCTTTGCCTTCAAATCGGGAATGTAATTCGCAGTAATGAGGTCGATGAGATAATCGGCGTACGGTTCGCGCGCTTCATCCCAGGTGCGTGCCGGAACTTTACCAGTCGCATCGCCAGTGATGACGTAGGGCACACTTAGCACCACGAATTTCATCAGCGCCTTGCTGACCGGTGCGCGACTTGGATCTATCGCGGAATCATTCCAACTCACGATCATTGGCGCCGACGGCAGCAATCCACCGCGACATTGTAGATAGACCCGCGCGAAGAAGTCGAGAGACGGTTCGGTAAGATGAACATGCGCTGATTGCCGCGCGGCGGGCCCGGCCTTGTAATTAACAGGGCTCGCGAGCGCGACGAACATGACAAAAACCGAATCGCCCCACTCGTAGAGCTTCATCTTATCCACGATGTCTGCTCCCACCATTTCCGCTCCGAGCAAATCCGTTATGAGGTGACCCGGGTCGATGTTCGAGATGATCAGCTCACCAGCGGGAATCTCCTCGCCACTTGTCAGACGCACGGCACTAGCACGCTTTGTGTCGCCGAGAATTTTCTCAACAAGCGCTCTGGTGCGGATTTCGCCGCCATGCGCTTCCAGATCTTCAGCCAGTGCGAGCGTAACGCGATGCATTCCGCCTTTGACCAGGTTGTTCCCGGCGTTTTGCAGGACTGAGGCGAAGAGCCAGCCGAGCTCTGCGCCTCCAGCATCGTCGGGCGACGCGCCTAAGAACGTGGCGAAAGAGCCGAACAGTGTCTTCGCTGCCTCGGATTCGAGCGTCTGGTCCGCCCACGATCTAACGCTCTGCATGCTGAAGCGATAGGCTTCCATGCCAGCGGGCGAGGCGGCAAATTCCGCTGCGGCTGCCGCAAATGAAGGCGGCGGTGAAAACATCGCCGCGGTGATCGCCTTCTTTTGTGCGAGGAACTGGTGCATCAGCGCACGCCACCTGTCGGCGTCCTTTACCGAATAGCGAGTTATCTCGGCGACAGTCTTTTCAATATCGCGATGGACACTGATGATGTGGCCATCGGGAAACGCGTGCGAAAAAGGAATCTCCGGCTCGATGAGTTCGTAGCGATCAAGCAAATCCAGCTCATTCGGAACCGGTGAGAGATTTGCAAGCTGATAACCGCTCGCATGAATGTCCGACCAAAAGCCCGGCAAAGTTTCTTCTTCGGTGACCGTCATACCGCCAACAGTGTGATATTGCTCAAGGACCAGGACCTTCAGACCTGCCCTGGCCAAATAACAGGCACAGGTCAGGCCATTGTGCCCAGCGCCGATGATAATGGCGTCGTAATGATGCGGCATAGTCATCTGTGTCGAAGAATTTTTCAGTTGCTCCGAGTGCGCAGAATGCCAAGCTGCGCGCACTGACAAAAGCCGAAAGTTCAATGATGGCTTCGCCGGCTTCACAGAGGAAAGACGATGCCCCAAAGCGAAATCGATGCTGTCCGCGCCCTACTGAGCTCCAAGCCACGGCCGGTGGGTTGGCCTGAAAGGCGAAAACGGCTCGACGAGGTTGGCGCTGTTTGGCCCATTGCGGACGACGTGGAACTCACTGCCGTCGATGTGAACGGCATGCCGGGAGAATACTCCGTGGTTCCCGGCAGCGATCCTTATCGGGGGCTGATGTT
>Ga0193723_1001073_pt1 | contig 10683 bp, 8 predicted proteins | sample H2m2metaG_FD_143042 | JGI IMG/M metagenome (GOLD analysis project Ga0193723, IMG submission 143042) | Soil microbial communities from a riparian zone of the East river system, Colorado, United States - H2m2 | ecosystem: Environmental > Terrestrial > Soil > Riparian zone | place: USA: East River... | reverse complement strand
TTCGAGCCACCTCCATCATGGAGGACGAGACGTCCACGCCGGTGGCCGAGCCGACCTTGCCGAGGAGATGGCCAAGTATGCGTCCCGTCCCGCAGGCAAAGTCGAGATGGGCGATCTTACCAGGCACGAGATAATCGCGAAGTATCCCATCTAGAGCCCGTTGTTCCAGCCGCCACACCATCGCACGATACGGGTTCACCTCTGGCGAGAACGTCTCGTCATAGTCGCCGCCGCGCGCCTTGTGGCGCTCGGAATACGGTAGAGTGCTCCTCGAGCGTTCCATGGGTATCAACCTATTGTGTTGCTTTCGCGGCCAGCGAACGGCCGCCTGGATAGTCGGCGGAGAAAAAACTGCAGATCAATCATACCGTGACGATAGCCCAGCGCGCGCAGGCTGCCTATGCGTCGACGCATTTGCCGGTTGAGGCCGGGGATGGTCTCGGTCGCGACGGCCCTCAAAGTGTCGATGTCGAGGCCGTGTGGTGAGGCGGACGCATAGGTCAAGAGAAAGTGGTGAGCCACCTCATGCCGGCGGGGGATCAGCCAGGAACCGAATACCCGCCGGAAGAACAGGCTGACCAGGAAAGTGGCGACGTCTATCTCCGGGGCCCCGAAGTCCGCGTCGATTCCGAGCCAGTCGGCATTGGCCCAGTCAATCACGACGATGCGATCGGATTCGTGAAGGTGAAAGAGATTCCGCAGCCCGAAATCGCCGTGGAGGGGAACCGCCCAAGTGCTCGTCGCTCCGTCACTCGATTCCATGTGGCGGTGAATCGCCGCGAGGATCTCAGCGGCCCGCCCGACGAGCTCCATACTTCGACTGGGGTCGGCGGCGACCTCGCGTAGGACAGTCATCCGCAATCGCTCGAATACGATTTCGCCGCGCGAATCGTCGAACGAGACGATCTCCGGTACCACGAAAAGTCCGGTCTGCCGACCCACCTTTTGGCCCACCAGGGTGCGCAACCGCTCCCTCCGGCTGGCCCCGGGCTCCTGTACCTTGACAACTGCATCGTCCAGAAGCGAGACCGCTCGCCCGGCCTTGGTGAACTCGCGTTTCAGAGGCGGCACCTTTGCTGTGGCACATTTGCCATAGGCGGAGCTCGGCGTTGTGGGCTTTGCCGCTGAAGCTCACCTTCGGCGCCCACCCGGCACCTCCGGGCGGAAACGAAGCCGGCCCCGAACGCTTTGCCCATCTGACTGCATTACATTGTCTTAGGTCGCCCTCAGGGTCAAGCGGCCGCCCCACGCCCGTCGGTTGAAGGCTCTGAGGCATCGCGCTCCCCAGCGCGGGCGGTTGCATGCGCCTCGCTTCCGGGCACGAACCAAGGCATGGATCGTGCTCATCCGACGCCGAAGTCTGTGCGGCACTTCATCCTTGCCCCGTGCAGGGAGCCAGAGGAGGGCTATTGGCTTGGCTGAGGGGGAATGACACACGCCGGAGCACCGGCCGAACGGACGAAGGCGAGTGAGGGAGAAGACCACTAGCCTGACGCACAGCGCGGTCAGCGGGATGGTATGGGTGGCTTGGGGAAGTGGGGCAAACGCCCTGCTGAAAGTAGCCGTGCTGGTTGTCCTCACCCGGCTCCTGTCCCCCGTGGATTTCGGGCTGGTAGCCGCAGCCCTGGTGGTCATCGGCTTCTCGCTCAACTTCTCCCAGCTCGGTTTGGGACCGGCGGTGGTGCAGCGCCCGGTTCTCGAGCCGCGCCATGTCAGCACCGCGTTCTACGCGTCGATCGGGCTTGGGCTTCTCGTCGGTGCAGTGATATGGTTGGCGGCTCCCCTCATTGCCCAGTTCTTTCGCATGGATCAGCTCGTTCCGGTCGTTCGGGGGCTCGCGCTGGTCTTCCCCATTGCCGGCGTAGCCGTCGTCCCCGACAGCCTGCTTACACGGCAGTTGCGTTTCCGTCTCCTCGCCAACCGTGACATCGTGGCGTATGCGGTGGGGTACGGGGTGGTCGGCGTGGCGCTCGCGTTCCTCGGTTGGGGGGTTTGGGCGCTGGTCGCGGCGCAGCTCGCCCAGAATGCGGTTCGTACGGCCATCCTCTTGCGTGCCGCCCCTCCCCTCCTGAGCGCCCCCCCATCGTGGGCAAGTTTTCGGGAGCTGATGGAATATGGGGTGGGGCAGAGCGCCGCCCGGGTCGGGGTCATTCTCGGGAACCAGGCCGATAACCTCGTGGTCGGGCGGTGGATGGGAGCCGTCCCTCTCGGGCTCTACAGCCGCGCGTTCCAGCTGATGTCGGTGCCCACCGGGCTCCTGGGAGACGTGCTCGACCGGGTGCTCTTCCCCACAATGGCTCGGGTCCAGGATGACCCCCGCCGCCTTACCTCGGCCTACCTGCGAGGCATCGCGTCCGTCGTCCTGCTGACCCTTCCGGCCGGAGTAGTAGTCGCGGTGCTGGCCCCCGAGCTCGTGACGGTGGCGTTCGGCAGCCAGTGGCAAGGTATGGTTGCCCCGTTCCAGGTACTCGCGCTGGGAATGATGTTCCGCATCAGCTGCCGCATGAGCGACTCGCTCTCGAGGGCGACAGGCAAGGTGTATCGCCGCGCCTGGCGGCAGGCGCTGTATGCGGGATTCGTATTTCTGGGTGCGTGGCTGGGGCACGGTTGGGGAGTGACGGGCGTCGCGCTCGGGGTGCTCTGCGCGTTCTTCATCAACTATCTCATGATGGCCCACCTGAGCCTGAGCCTGGTACAGATCTCGTGGGCCCAATTTGCCCAGGTTCAACTGCCGGCGGTCCGGCTAACAATGCTGGTTGGCGGAGTCACCCTGGTGATCGCCGCCATAACCAGGCATCTCGCCTTGCCTCCCGTTGCGGGCCTGCTCACCGGGTCTGTAGCTGCGTTGGGGAGCACCGCACTGGCGGTTTGGTTGGCCCCGAAGCTGGCGCTGGGAGAGCATGGCTTCCGCATGTATGACATCCTTCGCTCGCAGCTGTTGGCCCGGTTGCGCCCCGCGCGGCCGGCATGAGCAGGGATGGCCCCATCGCCTTTTTCCTGCCGTCGCTCCGTGGCGGGGGGGCCCAGCGGGTGATTGTAAACCTGGCCCACGGAATCATCGAACGGGGACTCCCCGTCGATGTCGTGCTGGGGGCGGCCACCGGGGTCTTCCTCGATCAGCTACCTCCGGCCGTGCGGTTGGTGGATCTTCGCGCTCGCCGGCTCCTGCGGAGCATCGGTCCACTCAGCAGGTATCTCCGGCGCGAGCGGCCAAGGGTTCTGGTCTCCTCGATGAGCCATGGCAACCTGGTGGCGCTCTGGGCCGCCAAGCTTGCGGGTCGGGCGACCCCGGTCGTGGTGACGGTGCACAACACGATGTCTCAATCCACCCCGCAGCAGGGCGCCCTGGCGGGCGGCCTGTGGCCCCACCTGCTGCGCACCTTTTATCCGTGGGCACGTTGTGTCGTCGCCGTGTCCCACGGCGCGGCTGACGACCTCGCCCGCACATCCGGATTACCTCGTAACCGGGTACGGGTGGTCTACAATCCGGTGATCACTCCCTCGATAATGGCGTTAGCACGGGAGCGCCCGGACCATCCCTGGTTTGACCCGGGTCAGCCGCCGGTGATCCTCGGCGTCGGGCGCCTGACCAAACAGAAGGACTTCCCAACGCTCATCCGGGCATTCGCCGAGGTGCGGCGCCGACGTCCCGCCCGCCTGATTATCCTGGGTGAAGGCGAAGACCGGCCGCTGCTCGAGTCGCTGATCGGCGAATTGCGCCTAAAGGACGACGTGGCGCTTCCCGGCTTCCGGGAGAATGCGATGGCCTACATGGCGGGCTCGGCGCTGTTCGTGCTTTCTTCCGCCTGGGAGGGACTGCCCACGGTCCTGATCGAGGCGCTTGCCGCGGGAACCCGGGTGGTCTCCACGGATTGCCCCAGCGGGCCGAGAGAGATTCTTCAGGAGGGTCGCCTGGGGGTATTGGTGCCGGTGGGTGACGTGGCCGCGCTAGCAGAGGCCATGATCGACACGCTGGACCGCCCCGGGAGCACGGTTCCGCCAGACGCGCTGACCGCTTTTACCAGGGATGCAGCAGTCGACCACTATCTCAGCTTAATCGAGAGTCCCCAATGATCCTGATCGCGTACGCAGCGCTCTGGCTCTTCGTTTTCTCAGTCCCCTGGGAGGCGAGCCTGGTCATCAGCGGAGTGGGCCTCATCACGAAGCTCACAGGCATGCTGGCGCTGGGACTCTCCCTCTTTGCGGTGGTGATCTCCGGCCGCATTCGGCGCCCCCACGGATTCCATGTGGCAGCGTTGCTGTTCCTGATATGGACCGGCATTAGCGTGATGGTTCTCCACATGCCGATCATACCCAAGAAATTCTGGACCTTCGTCCAGCTCTTCCTGGTCGTCTGGATGTTTTGGGAGCTTGCCCCCTCCCGAGAGCGTGTGCTTGGGCTCATGGCAGCGTATGTGCTGGGCGCCTATGTCGCGGCTTTTGATACCATCATGCTGTTTCGAAGCAAGGCGGCGGTCATGTTCCGTTTCGCTGCGGGGGCTGCTGATGCAAATGACTTGGCCATGGCACTCGCGCTGGCCCTGCCGGTGGCATGGTACCTGAGCATGGCGGCTCATAAGCCATACGTGCGGTTGGTCTGCCGCGGCTACCTCCTGGTCGGCCTGCTGGCTCTCGGGCTCACCGGTTCTCGGGGAGGGATGTTGGCGAGCATAGTCGGCCTCCTGATCGTGCCCCTGACCATGACCAGGATGTCTCCGGGAAAGCTCGTGATGGCCATCGCGATATTGTGCATCTCCGGCGGGGTCGCGGTTGCGTATGTCCCCGACAAACTGGTGGCGCGGTTTGCAACTACCAGCTCGGAGGTGGAGGGCGGAAGAATCGGCGGCCGCTTCAAGCTCTGGGTGGCCGGCTCTAAGGCTTTTGCTGTCAGACCGCTGATGGGCTACGGGGTCTCCGGTTACAAGACGGCGGTCGCCCCCTACCTGAGTTCCCAGGCCCAGGTAGCGCACAACTCCTTCGTTTCGGTGCTGGTAGAGGAGGGGCTGGTAGGGTTTCTGCTGTACCTCACTATGCTCCTCGCGGTCTTTCGTGCGATCCTGAGACTTCCCCCCCTCGAACGACGGTTCGGGCTGGTTGTATTCGCCACGCTCATAGTTGCGATGCTCCCGCTGACGTGGGAGGACCGCAAAGTGGTCTGGGTGATCCTAGCCTCGCTCCTGGGACTGGCCCAGGCGCAGGACGGCGGGTGGGGCAGAGCCCTGTGGCAACCGCAGCCTGAGGCGACTCACCTGGCTGGCGTCACCCGGGCTGCGCCGAGGGAGCCGCTCACCGCCGTCGTTCGGAACGCCGGCCGTCGCCCCACGGCATGACACCTCGGGTCAGCGTAGTCAGCACGGTGTACAATGGCGAGTCCTATTTCGACCGGGCGATACCTGGCATCCTGGCGCAGACGTTCGAGGACTTCGAGTTCATCGTGGTCGACGATGGCTCGAGCGATCGCAGTCTCGAGAAGCTCCACGAGCTGGCCCAGCGCGACCAGCGGGTGCGCGTGTTCGCGCCGGGGCGGCTGGGCCCGGCCTCGGCCTACAACTACGCGGTCGCCCAGGCCAGAGGTGAGTACGTCGCCCGCCAGGACTTCGACGATCGCAGCTATCCCGACCGCCTGCGTCTCCAGGTGGCGCTGTTGGACGCCGAGCCCGAGGTGGGAATCGTGGGCGGCGCGTACGTGCTGGTGGACGAACGTCGGGGTGAGCGTTATGTGCGTATGCCCCCGACCGAGCACACGGCAATCATTTCGGCCCTGGCGCGATTCATTCCGATCGCGCACACGGTGGCCACCTTTCGTCGGCGGGTATGGGTCGAGGCCGGCGGATATCCCCTGGTCAATAACCTGATCGATCTGCGATTCTATCTGCAGGTGGCCAAGCTCAAGTGGCGCTTCGCCAATGTGTCTGAGGTCGTGGGGGAACACTATGTCCACGACTCCAGCTTCTTCCATCGCTCGCTCACGTACGTCGACCGGCAGCGGGACCTCGCGGGCGTGCAGGCCCAAGCGGTTCGCGAGCTCGACCTTCCCAAGTGGATGTACCTCTTTGCTCTCGGGCGCTACGCCTACGCGCGCATGCCATCCAGCTGGAAGCGGCTGCTGAGGCGGGGCCTGATGGGGTCGCGGGAGCAGGACGTATGAGAATCCTCTTTCTCTCGACCAGCATGGGGATGGGGGGAGCGGACAGCCAACTGCTTTCGGCGGCGCATGGCATGCGTTCGCGGGGGCACGAGGTCCGCATCGTATCGCTTACCCAGCTCGGTCCGATGGGGCTCGAAGCCCAGCGCGCCGGGATTCCCACGGAGTCATTGGACATGCGGCGCGGCGTTCCCGATCCGCGCGGCCTGGTGCGGCTAGTCGGTCTCGTCAAGGCCTGGCGACCCGACGTCCTCCACAGTCATATGGTTCATGCCAATCTTATGGCTCGGGCCCTCCGACTGATCACACCGGTCCCGGTCATGGTCGCGACCATCCATAACATTTACGAGGGTGGCCGCCTGTGGATGGCCGCCTATCGGCTGACCAACGGGCTGGTCGACCATGTCACCATTGTGAGCCAGGCTGCGGCCGACCGCTTCGTACGCGAGCGTATTGTGCCGAAGAGTCTCCTCACCGTCATACCCAACGGCGTGGATACGGAGCAGTTCCGCAGGATACCGAGGGACGTGGGGCACTCCCTTCGGCAATCTCTGGGGCTCGAGGGGAAGTTCGTGTGGTTGGCCGTCGGGCGGTTCGAGATCGCCAAGGACTACCCGAACATGCTGCGCGGGTTTGCGCGGGTGCGCGAGCGCTTTCCTCAAGCGGTTCTCCTGCTGGTGGGCCGAGGGTCACTCCAGTCAGAAACCGAGCGGCTGGCTCAGTCTCCGGGTCTGGGTGGTGGGGTCCGATTTCTTGGGGTTCGCGATGATGTGGTGCAGGTCATGAGCGCCGCCGACGGTTACGTGATGTCGTCAGCCTGGGAAGGCATGCCAATGGTACTGCTCGAAGCTGCGGCCGCCGGGCTCCCGATCGTCACCACCCGGGTAGGAGGCAATCACGAGGTGGTTCGCGATGGGGAGAGCGGATTCGTGGTACCACCCCGCGACCATGAGGCTTTAGGACGGGCGATGTTACGACTCATGGAGTTGTCCGAGACGGAACGCCGCGCGATGGGAGATCGGGGACGCGAGGTCATCCGTGCGCATTACGGCTTGAACCGGGTGGTCGAGCGATGGGAGGAGCTGTATCGCGACGTGCTTGCCCGCAAAGGCTGGACGCTCGCGCCGCCGGCGCTGAGCTAATTTCCAGTGAGCTGGGATGACTCGTTGTGAACCCGGTCGGTGAGGCCAGCCGCCGGACAATGATAGACCTGTAAGTACTGCTCCCGAAAATCCAGGCGGCCTACGCCGACGGTATTCTGGAGTTGGCAGTTCTGGTAGATCCACGTCGCCAGCCCCCCTTCCTTGAGGTTGGTGCGGAAGGCGTGCGCGGGTGCTGGTGCAATGATCCAAACTCCTTCCCCAGTGCCCGACTGGCGCAACGTGCCCAGCGATTGCGTGATGGGGCGGATGTTGTGTCGAAGGGGCTGCACCTTCGTTCCAGGCAGGTAATGAGCCAACACCATGGGTTGGTCGGAAAAGACTACATCTCCCGCGGCAAGCTGTCCCTCCATCCACTGGGCTACTCCCCGGAAGTCATAGCGGCGGCCGTTGAGGTGTTCGGAGATCAGGGTTGGGCCACCCAATGCCAGGATCCCGGCCACTACGATGGCGGGCAACAGCCAGTGGGGACGCAGCGTCCCGTCGACGTCACATAGTCGGTCCAGAAATGCTCCCGCCCCCATAAAGAACACCGGGACGGCAGGAAGCAGGTAGTAGGTCGAGACTGGCGTCCGCAGCGAGAGGAGGGTGATGAAGGCGATGGGGAACAGAGCCACACTCGCCAGGAGCACTCCCAGCGAGCGGTCAGCTTTCTGCTTCAGCAGGGGGTAGATGCCGGCGGCTGCGCTGAGCACGAGCACCAGGGTCAGGCTCTCCACAAACGCCACCAGGTACACGCACTGTTTAAGGCCCAGGGCCATTTGGGGACCAAGGAGGAATTGCCCGCTTCCCGGATGGCGGTCGTGCTCGGAAATCCACCCCTGGAGCATGGGAACGAAGCGGACCGCAATCGCGCCGAGAATAATGACGAGCACGAAGGCAGTTTGCTTCACGCCCTTTTGGCTCCACAGATCCGCGACATAGCCGGGCCGCAAGTACATCACCAGAAACCACATCCCTATCCCGCCCACCAGCAACACCGAGACCGGATGCGCCAGCACCGCCAGGACTCCGGTAATGAGGCCCAGGACCAGTGCCCCGCGGTTACGCTCCCGAATACCCCAGTAAATCGCGAAGGGGTATACCGCGGACAGCAAGAACACCAATGACCAGTAGCGTGCGAGCTGGGAGTAGGAGACGTGGAGCGGACTCAGCGTCAACAGCAAGGTCCCGAAGAGAGCCGCGCGCGTTCCCAGGAGGCGCCGGCAGACGAGGTAGAAGATCGGAATGGCAAGCACGCCAAAAATCGCCGGCAGGAGCCGGAGCCCGAATTCATCCAGCGGCAGGAATGGGCGGACCAGATAATAGTTGAGCAAATAGCCTAAGGGACGCGGATTGCCGAACTGGGGGCCGCCCGAGTCTCGGAGGGTGAAGATTTCGGTGGCTTGGAAATTCCAGGTGCCGAGGTGCCAGAAGCGAAGCGCCGCCCCGAGGATAGTGAGGCCAACCAGGAGAAGGGTGGCGGTGGCCTGACGCCGTCCCGGACCGGCGGAAGTCATCACCGGAGAAGGGAAAGGCGCATGGCGGAGTTTCGTTCCTGCCCACGTTCTTCTGACTGCATCGAGACCTCGAGTCACCATCACCTGAGTCTTCCGCCGATCGTTGGGGGCTTGGTTGTCACCCGGTCAAATGGGTAAGTGCCGACGCACGTAGCACTTTCCATGCCTTCCAGACCGGACAAACGTAAATTTGCTCTTGACAAATGTGACTGGTGTCACCATTCTCTACGCCGGCGCGAGCATCACAAAAGACGACGAGATGACACCACCTCGGTGCTCATTCCTTCGCGCCCTGCTAAGACTAGATTCCCCCCTAGTCGCAGCGAAACCCCGAAGTCCCAACAACCACACCATAGCGGATGGGCAGACTGCCTGCCTTTCCCAATTGCGTCAGGACACAAGCGCGATGAGCCACCGCTTCGGCCGAGCCGAGCGCTGGCCCCTCACCTGCCGCGATCCATGGTCCCTTCCACCCGATGGATGGAAAGAGGAAGACTCCGGCTATGATCGAACAGTTCACGTTGTCTCTCAAGGCCTTACGCCTTCGAGCCCCGGTGTTCGCTGCTATCATCCTGGCTTTCAGCGGCTGTAGCCCCGACGCGCTCGACCCCGAGGCCACCACTCCCACCGAAGTTGCAGTCCAGCCCGCTGCGGTCGCTCCCTCCATGTCGCTCGTGAGCGCCTATCGTGGCGGCATCGCCATTGGCACCGGCAGTCAGCCGAATGCCCTGTTCGGGGCCCGCTACAACGGCGCTCTTCGGATCATCGGCCCTAAGTACCTGCTCAGCGACTTGTCCGCAATCAGAGCTCGCGGTGGCAGAGTCGTGCTCAACCTCGCCGGCGGCCAATCCCGATTCAAGGACAAGTACGGGCACTTCAGCTACACCCTCTGGAAGAACTCGGTCGATCGGTTCAAGCGGATCAATTTCTCATCGTACGTCAAAGATGGCACGATCGTCGGCCATTACCTGATCGACCAGCCCAACGACCCAGCCAGCTGGGGCGGAAGGCCCGTCTCGCCAGCCACGGTCGAAGCGATGGCGAAATACAGCAAGTCAGTCTGGCCGGCCATGTATACCATCGTGCGGGCGTACCCTGATTATATGGTCAAATACAGCGGCACCTACCATTACCTCGATGCCGCCTGGGCCCAGTTCGTCTACCGGAAGGGCCCGGTGGACGACTTCCTCCGTACGAACATCGCGTTGGCCCAGAAGAAGGGACTGGCCCTCGTGGTCGGGCTCAACCTGCTCAAGGGTGGCCCCAATCGATCCAAGATGACGGCGAGTCAGGTCAGGTCCTGGGGCGCAACGCTGCTGAACAGTTCGTATCCTTGCGCCTTCGTCAGTTACATGTACAGCTCGAACTACCTCTCGACCAGCAGCATCAAGGACGCCATGGACTACCTGCGTAACAAGGCCCAGAACCGCTCGACCAAGACCTGCCGGGGTGCCTAGCACTAACCGGCAGGTGGAAATGCACGGGGGTCGCGGATCGCTCGCGACCCCGTGTCATTTTAGACAACGAGCAAGTTACCAACCGCCGCGGCGGAGGAGAACGACCGGGACGGTCTTCAGCATGATGCGGAAGTCTTCGGCCACCGACTGGCGGCGGATGTACTCCAGGTCGTAGTGCACCTTGGTGCGCACGTCCTCGAGGGAGCGGTCGTAGTGGTGATTGATCTGGGCCAGCCCGGTGATCCCCGGCTTGGCCCGCTGGCGCAGGGGGTACTCGGCGATGTGCTCGCGCAGCTCGGCAAAGATGATGGGCCGCTCGGGGCGGGGCCCCACGATGTTCATCTCGCCCTTGAGCACGTTGAAGAGCTGGGGCAGCTCATCCAGCCGGTACTGGCGCAGCAGCCGGCCGATCGAGGTGACCC
>Ga0193723_1001071_pt1 | contig 10684 bp, 10 predicted proteins | sample H2m2metaG_FD_143042 | JGI IMG/M metagenome (GOLD analysis project Ga0193723, IMG submission 143042) | Soil microbial communities from a riparian zone of the East river system, Colorado, United States - H2m2 | ecosystem: Environmental > Terrestrial > Soil > Riparian zone | place: USA: East River... | reverse complement strand
CCTCGGCATGGGTTTGTCGGGGGGGGGGGGGGTGTGGGGGGGGGGGGGGGGGGGGGGGCGGCGCGCGTTCATGACGCACGGCGATGGCCTCACCGAGCAGCACTGGAGCGGCGCGCTGATGCATCGGGTGCTGCGTCACCCCGTGACGGTCGCGGTATTTCGCGTGCTGCATCCCACGATCGGCTTCTGGATCGCCGATCTGTTTTCGCGCCATCTGGCCGACAATACGAAGGATCGCGCGGTGCTCGACCGGGCGGCAGCCGCGCAGCGCCGCTGGGCCGCCGATTTTCTGGCCGCCCACCCTGACGTGCAGCTGGTCATCATGGCGCACACGCATCGCCCCGTGGTGGATCAACTGCCGGACGGGCGCGCGTACCTGAACCCGGGAGCGTTTCTGGATGGCGGGCGCTACGCCGTCGTCACACCCGATAGCGTGGAATTGAAACAGTTCACAACGGCACAACTTCGACCTGCTTGAGCTTCTCGCCCAGGAACCGCGCTCCCACCTTCCGAAAATGCGGCTCGTCGTCCGACACCACGAAGCGATGATCGTGCGCCCCGCCGCTCGCCAGTAAATGCAGCCGCTCCAGCTCGCGCGACACCGCCGTCGCCGTTTCCTCGGCTGAGTCGACGAGCGTCACATCCGGGCCCATGACCCGGGCCAGGAGCGGCTTGAGCAACGGATAGTGCGTGCATCCGAGGACGACGACGTCGACGTTGGCCCGCTGCAGCGGCGCGAGATACTCACGCGCGATCAGCTCGGCGGCGGGATGTTCGAACCAACCTTCCTCGACGAGCGGGACGAACAGCGGACAGGGCTGGCTATGCACGCGCGCGTCCGGGCGCAGCGCCGTGATCGCGCGCTCGTAGGCGCCACTCGCGATGGTGCCGGCGGTGCCGATCACGCCGATCGTTCCCGTCCTGGTTGCCGCCACCGCCGCGCGCGCACCCGGCTCGATCACACCAACGACCGGCACGGAGGATCGCTCCTGCAGGTAACTCAGCGCGTGCGCCGTGCTCGTGTTGCACGCGACCACCACCGCCTTCACGCCGCGCGTGATCAGGTACGCGAGGATCTCGCCGCTGTAGCGGCGGACCGTATCGGGCGATTTTGGACCATACGGGACTCGGGCCGTATCGCCGAAATAGATGACGGACTCTAACGGCAGCCGCTCGAACAGCGCGCGTGCGACGGTCAGTCCTCCGATCCCGGAATCGAACACGCCGAGCGGGGCTTCATTCATGGAGCGGAATGCTGACACCGATGCCGCCGGGGAAGGCGCGCACCTTGAGATCGGGCGGGAAGTCCTTGAGATGACCCGACACGTAGGCTTCCGCACCCGAGAAGAGATGATTGAACACCCACAAGACGGCCCAATCCTGCACTTCCTGGCGCTTGAGCCGAAGATTGCTCGAATGGATCTGCGTGAAGTAGTTCGCTTCCTGCCGGGCCTTGAGCGTCATCATCGCCGTCACACCTTCCCAGGCCACGAACACGGCGCCCGTCATCGGCCGCCCGGTCGCGGCCTGGCCCCAGCCGGGAAAAATAAAGGAGCGCAGAAAGGCTCCCATGGGCCGGACGCCCCGATGCATCGTGTCGGCGGGGAGGATGATGTGGCTGGTATCCCGAGCACTGGTGGTATCCTGAGCGGAAAGTTGGAATGTGGGAATGATGGAAAGTGCGACCATCAACGCGCAGACATTCCAACATTCCAACATTCCGACATTCTTCCTCATCTCGCCACCAGGACGTTCAAGCATCGCCGCTTCAGCTCCACGGTGCATTCGTTGACTCCAGGCTCCCGCAGCTCACCGTCCAGGTGCAGCACGAGCGGCGCCTCGGGCGAGCGAACGACGAGCGTCGCGGTCTTGAAGAGTGCCACCTCGCGCATCGTGACGTGCGTGCCGCGCATGACTCGTGGAATCGCCAGGAGAAAGCGCGGCAGTGAGACACGCCGGATCACACAGACATCCAACTTGCCGTCCGCCGGATCGGCGTCTGGAGCGAACCGATAGCTGCCGCCCGCCGTCGTGCCGTTGCACACCTCCACCATCATCATGTTCCCCCGCTCGCGAAAGCCCGGTGCCTCAACGTCCAAGACCGGCGGCTCGAACTCGAAGAACGTCTTCACAATCGGTACGAGATAAGATAGAAAGCCACGCAGGTGCTGCATCGCGTTGCGGGTCTTCACCACCGCCGGCCCGAATCCGAAGCCGATGCTGTTCACGAACCACTCGTCGAGCACGCGGCCCGCGTCGAACCGCTTGGGGCGCGCCGTCACGAGGCGGGCGACCGCGCGCACGGGATCGTGCTTGTACACGCCGACCAGCTTGGCAAAGTCGTTACCGGATCCTATCGGGACGACGCCGAGCGCAGCGTCACTGCCTGTGCGGAGCAGGCCGTTGGCAACCTCGTGGACGGTGCCGTCGCCGCCGACCGCGACCACATGCGTTGCCCCCTGCGCGACCGCCGCACTCGCCAGCTCCTGACCATGACCTGGCCCCTCGGTGCGGGCGACATCCACCGCCCAGCCCTGCGCGCGGAACGCCCGGGCCACGACGGCCTCGGCGCGCCCTGCGGCGCCTCGTCCCGCAGCCGGATTGAGGATGACGTGGGCATGAAGCACGCGGCAGACAAGATATCATCTCGTCTGCCGCGGAAGGGACCTGCGAGTCAGCGGCGGGAGTTACTTCGCCAGATACTGCTCTTCCCAATCGACGGCGAACTCGACGCTGCAGCGGCCGCACATCATGCGCGTGGGCCGGCCCCGCAGTGGGACACGATCCCGGCAGGAGGGGCAGACGGCGTAGTGTTCGCCAATCTCGATCGAACGTGGAACGGTGCGCGGACGCGGAACGACGGTCCATTTGCGCGGCGGCGAGTTGGACATCTGCAGAAACGCCCGGACGACTGCAACAGGCGTCCCCTTCACATCGACAACGGCGGCGAGGCCTTGGGCCTTGATCAAGCGGTACCAGGCACCGCGCCGCAGATTGCAATTCACATCGGCTTGTAGACGAGCCCACACCATCAGTACGCTCGGGCGTCGAGGGGACGACAAGAGTAACGTGGACCAACGGAGTTGGAAGTGACGGCTGTCACTCTAGGTTTTGACGCCGTTGCCTTCCGCCCAATTAATCTCGAACTCCTTTTCGCACTTCTTGCATTCGAGCGTGCGGACGGTCGTCTTCTTCGGCAGCGGCGCCCGTGCGCGGCAGTTCGGGCAGACGCCGTACATTCCCCGAAGAGGGGGCGGCGCTTTGCGGTTTTCCTCGGAGCCGTGCACGACACTCCAATACTGCGGCGGGCGCTGCTGAATCTCGAGCCAGGCCCTGAGCACACCGACCTTGCGGTGATTGATTTCGAGCACTGCCTGGAGGTCGTTGAGTTCGATCACGCGGTACCACGCACCGCGGCGCATCTTGATGGGAACGTCAGCCTGCAGGCGCGCAAATAGAATAGCCATCACGGCTCCTGGTTGGGGAGACGAGAATGGGCGCGGGCACAATATAGTGATCAGCGCAAGCGGCAGGAGATAGCGAAAACCCCTACGTGTTGTCCCAGCCGATGTCGAAATAGCCGTTGCACTTGGGACAGCGCATGCTTGTGGCGCGCTCTTCCAGCCGGGCACGCTCGCGGCAGTTGGGACAGACGCCGTAGCGCGCGCCCCACGTGATGGGAAGCCGGATGGAGCGCGCCGGCCGTGGCACCACGGCCCAGCGCGTGGGGCGCGCCGGCAGGATCTCGAGTGACGGACGCGGGAGCGGCGTCGGAGTACCATTCACGTCGACGACGGCTTCCATGGGGGTCAGGCGCACAACACGATACCAGGCGCCGCGGCGCAGATGGCCGGCTTCTGAAGGGCGGAGACGAGCCCATTGCCCCGTAGTAGCCATTGGTCCTCCGAGGCTCTTGAGTCAGGGTGCGGGAACTATCCGATACACAGCGCCATTCAACGTCAAGATGTATAACACTCCCTTCGCGTCCTGTCCAAACGAGCTCACACTTCCTGACGGCTGTAGCGTCGGCCAAAGTTGCGGGTTGGTTGCGACACCACCTGCGAACTGGAAGCTCCGCACGAAGCCCGCGCAGTAGTCGCTGTACAGGTACTGTCCCACGAGCGCGGCGATCGGGGTGCCACGATATACATAGCCGCCGGTCACGGAACAGGCGCCGCCCGCGTGCGGGTACTCGACCAGCGGCAGCGTCTTGCCCGTCTGATCGCATGTTGTGGCGTTGTAGCAATGGAGCCCTTCCATCACGTTCCACCCGAAGTTCAGGCCCTTCCCACGAAGATCCCGCGTGGAGGACACGTCCACCTCTTCGTAGAGATTCTGGCCGACGTCACCGATGTAGAGGTCGCCGGTCTCCCGATCGAAGGAGAAGCGCCACGGATTGCGAAGGCCGTACGACCAGACCTCCGGTGCGCCCGCCGTATCGCTGGCGAAAGGGTTGTCGGACGGAATGGCATAGCCGTTCGCGCCGCTGACATCGAGCCGGAGCAGCTTGCCGAGCAGCGCATGCTTGTCCTGGCCATTTTCATCTGGATCACCGCCGCCTCCGCCGTCTCCGGTCCCCGCCCACAACATCCCGTCAGGCCCGAATTGCAGCTGTCCGCCGTTGTGATTGGCCTGCACCGGATGCGGCACTTTCAGGACCGTGTCCGCGCTCGCCTCGTTTGCCGTTTCGGCGGTCGCGGCGTTGTAGCGAACGATGCGGATGTCGCCGGCCGGATTGGTGAAGTAGACGTAGAAGCGGCCGTTCGTCGCATACTGCGGATGAAATGCGACGCTGAGCAGTCCGCGCTCACCACCGGACGCGATCTTCGTCGATACATCCAGAAACGGCGCCGCGAGCAACGTGTCGTGACGCATGACGCGGATGCGTCCCCCCTGTTCCACCACAAACAGTCGCGCCGTGTCGCCCGGTGGCGACGTGAGATACACGGGGCTCGCAAACGTCCCCAATGACTGCAGCGCTGGAGCCGGCGGCGGGGGTGGGGGCGGCGGCGGTGGCGGCGGACCGGGGACCGGGGGTGGTGGCGGTGGATTCACCGGACCATTGCAGGCCAGGATCAAGGCGACGGCGATCAGAAGTCTCTGAAGTATCACGGCTCCCCGGGGATCGATCCGATACACCGGGCTGGCGTTCGAGTTGCACAAGGGGGTGGCGGGAGCGTGTAGGAATCGAACCTACCGAGGCCCGTTAGAGCCCCAAACAGTTTTGAAGACTGGTCAGGCCACCAGACCCAATCCGCTCCCGCGATGACGCGCCTTACTGCGTGAGGGCGATCACGTCGATCTCCACGCGTGCCCCTTTGGGAAGACCCGCCGCCTGCACCGTGGATCGTGCCGGTTTATGTGCGCCGAAGTGCTTTGCGTACACCTCATTCATTTGCGCAAAATCGGCCATGTCCGCCAGATACACCGTCGTCTTTACGACATTCGCGAGCGACGTTCCAGCGGCGGACAGCACCGCCTTCAGATTCGCGAACACCTGATCGGTCTGCTCGGCCGTCGTCTTGCCGACGAGCTCACCGCTTTTCGGATCGAGCGCGACCTGCCCCGCTGTGAACACCAGGCGATCGATCGCGATCGCCTGGCTGTAGGGGCCAATCGCTTTCGGAGCCGCATCGGTTGCGATCGTACGCATTAGAACAGTCCCTCGATGGTGCCGTCAGGAAGAAGCCGAATCCGCTCGGCGGCGGGGCTCTTGCCGAGCCCCGGCATCGTCATGATATCGCCCGCGAGCGCCACGACGAAACCTGCGCCGGCGGATGGCAGAATGTCGCGCACATGGAGCGTGAACCCCGTCGGTGCGCCGAGCTGCGTGGCGTCGTCGGAGAATGAGTATTGCGTCTTCGCCATGCACACCGGCGTCTCGCCGAGTCCGAGCTTCGGCAGCAGCTCGAGGGCGCGCTCGGCGGCCGGCGCGAATGACACGTTTCCTGCCCCGTAGATCTCCCGCGAGATCGTTTCGATCTTCTCGCGAATCGGGCGGCGCTCGTCGTACAAGGGCTTGAATGCGGCCTTGCCGGTCTTCAGGAGACCGAGGAGCGCTTCAGCGACGGCAACGCCGCCTTCCCCACCCTTCTCCCAGACGTCGCAGCGGATGACCTCGACACCCTCCGCCGCGCCGACGGCGCGCACGGCTTCGACTTCTTCATCGGTATCCGTGATGAAGCGATTGAGCGCGACGACCGCGGGAACTCCGAATCGCTTCACGTTGCGAATGTGGCGGCGGAGGTTTTCGGAGCCCCGCTGCACCGCGGCGGGGCTCGCGACGCCGAGCTGCTCCTTCTTGACACCGCCATGCATCTTGAGCGCGCGGACCGTCGCCACGATGATCGCGGCCTCGGGCTTCAGCCCTGCAAAGCGGCATTTGATGTCGAAAAACTTTTCGGCGCCCAAATCGGCGCCGAACCCGGCTTCCGTCAACACGATATCCGCGAGCGCCAGACCCAGCTTCGTCGCGACCACGGAGTTGCAGCCGTGTGCGATGTTGCCGAACGGCCCGCAATGGACGAGGGCCGGTCCGCCCTCGAGCGTCTGTACGAGATTCGGGTTGATGGCGTCCTTGAGCAGCAGCGTCATCGCCCCCTGCGCCTTGAGATCGCTGGCACGGCCGGCGCTCCTGTCGGGGCGGAGGCCGACGATGATGCGCGCGATTCGCTCTTCGAGATCCTGGGTCCCCGTCGCGAGTGACAGGATGGCCATGATCTCCGAGCCGGGAATGATGACGAAGCGCTCTTCCCGCATTGGGCCGCCCGACAGGCCGCCCAGCCCCACAATGATGCTGCGCAATGCCCGATCGTTCATATCGATCGTGCGCGGCCAGGTGATGCGCCGGACGTCCAGTCCCAGGGCGTTGCCGTGATGCAAGTGGGCGTCGAGCATCGCCGACAGCAGGTTGTGCGCGCTCGCGATCGCGTGGAAGTCGCCGGTGAAATGCAGGTTGATGTCTTCCATCGGCACGACCTGCGCGTAGCCGCCGCCGGCCGCCCCGCCCTTCACCCCGAACACAGGGCCGAGCGACGGCTCGCGCATCGCGAGAATCGCGCTCTTGCCGAGTTTCCGGAGCGCCTGCGTCACCCCCACGGTGACCGTCGACTTTCCTTCCCCGGCCGGCGTGGGATTGATGCCCGTCACGAGAACGAGTTTTCCCTTCGGCACGCGTTGCTCGAGCGCACGCAGTGAGATCTTTGCCTTGTACCTCCCGTACAGCTCCAGATCGTCGTCCGACAGCCCCAGCTCTGCCGCCACGTCGCGGATGAGGCGCGGTTTTGCGGCCTGCGCGATGGCAATGTCGGATGGGACTTTGGTGCTGGTCGTGGTCACAGGGACGACTCGAGGCGTGAGCCGAAGCAGCGCCGGGCGTTCTCGGTCGTGCGCTGCGTCAGCGCCTCCAGCGTCTCGCCGCACAGCGCCGCCGCGCGCTCGGCGACTGCGCGTACGAACGCCGGCTCGTTGCGTTGGCCGCGATGCGGCACCGGGGCGAGATAGGGCGCGTCGGTCTCGACCAGCAGCCGGTCTGCCGGACAGGCGGACAGGCGGTCGGTGCGATCCCAATTCTTGAAAGTGATCATGCCACTGAAGGAGAAATATGCGCCGATCGCCATGCCCGCTTCCCAGACCGCGTCACCGGAAGAAAAGCTATGGAGCACGGCGATGGGGTCGCCCGGGGTCAGGGCGCGGAGCATCGCGGCCATCTCGTCGTCGGCGTCGCGGGCATGGATGATCACCGGTTTGCCGAGCTCCCGGCCGAGCTCCAGGTGCGCCTCGAACGCCCGCCGCTGCGTCTCGCGTGGTGAATGCATGTAGTGGTAATCGAGTCCGGTCTCGCCCACGGCGACGACTTCCGGCGCCGCGAGCAGCTCCGAGACCCGCCGCCGCGCGCTATCCGACCAGCTGCTGGCTTCGTGCGGGTGCACGCCCGCCGTCGCCGAGAGCCCAGGCGTCTGGGCTGCCAGCGCGCAGGCTTGCTCGCTGCGCCCGACGGAGTCGGCGATCACCACGACGTGCCCGACGCCCGCCGCTTTCGCGCGGGTGAGCGCGGCGTCGCGATCAGCGTCGAACGCGGCATCGCCGAGGTGGCAGTGGGTGTCGACTAGCGTGCGGGCTGCGGAGCGCGGGGCGGCGGCGCGGCCGGCGTCGCCGGCGGTCCGGACACGTGCGGCGTCGCCGGCGCGCGGCTCCCGAAGGTCCGCGCGCCACGCGCATCCTCACCGGGCCAGCGCTTCTCGATCCAGAGCAGCACGGGCGCCGCGATATAGATCGAAGAGAACGTGCCCGTGAAGATACCGAACGACATGACCCAGGCGAACGGCCGGATCACCTCGCCGGCGAGGACCAGCAGGGCCAGCGTCGTCGCGATGGTCGTGCCGTGCGTCAGCACCGAGCGCGGCAACGTTTCGTTGATCGAGAGGTTGAGGATCTCGTACAGATTCTGGCGGCGGTATTTGCGCAGGTTTTCGCGTACGCGGTCGAAAATGATGATCGTGTCGTTCAGCGAATAGCCCACGACGGTGAGCACCGCGCCCACGACGACCAGGCTGACCTCGAGGTGCATGACACTGATGAACGCGACTGTGGCAACGACGTCGTGCGCCGTCGCGACGACCGCGGCGAGGCCGAACCGCCACTCGAAGCGGACGGCCAGGTAGATGAGCGTCACGACGAAGCTGAACAGGATGGCGAGGAGCGCCTTCCCTTGCAACTCGCGGCCGACCTTGGGGCCTACGGCTTCGCGCCGCTCGATCCGGTACTGGCCCACGCCCACGCTCTGGTCGAACGCCCGGGCCACGGCGTCAGCGACGGCCTGCGTGCCGGCGTCTCCCTCAGCGCTCTCCGCGCCGATCCGCGCGGTGACCATGAAGGAGGTGTCGGAGCCGAAATTTTTGATGTCGGCGTGCGTGAGCCCGATGTTATCGAGCGCGGCACGGATATTGGCGATCGGTACCTTGTGCGTCGCCTCGACCTGCACCTGCGTCCCGCCCGTGAACTCGATGCTGTAGTTCACACCGCGCGTCACGAGGAAGCCGAGGCCGACGAGCATGATGGCGCCCGTGAGCGAGAACGCCCAGCGGCGCCATTTGATGAAGTCGTATTGCGCGTTCGCGAAGAGTCTGATCATCAGATGCTCAGGGTGACCATGTCGGGCCGCCGATTCAGCCAGATGAGGAACAGCGTCTTGACGACGAAGATCGCCGAGATCATCGAGGCGATGATACCGATGATCAGCGTGATGGCAAAGCCCTGCACCGGGCCGGTCCCGACGGCGTAGAGAATCAGCGCGGTGAGGATGGTGCTGACGTTCGAGTCCACGATCGCGTTCATCGCGTGCAGGAAGCCGTCGTCGACGGCGAGCCGCAGCGACTTGCCGTGGACCAGCTCCTCGCGAATGCGCTCGAAGATCAGCACGTTCGCGTCCACGGCGATGCCGATCGACAGGACGAAGCCGGCGAGCCCGGGCAGTGTGAGCGTGAAGCCAAACAGCGCCAGTCCGGCAAGAGTGAACAGGCAATACAGCGTGAGCGCGGCCACGGCGAGGGCGCCGGAGACCTTGTAGTAGCCGATCATGATCACGACGACGAGCAAAATGCCGACGACGCCCGCCAGCACGCCGTCGTGAACGGAGTCGGCCCCGAGCGTCCCGCTGATCGTCCGCTCGTCGACGATCATGAGAGGCGCCGGCAGCGCACCGGCGCGCAACACCAGCGCCAGGTCGCTTGCTTCTTGTAAAGGCTTGGTCCCCAGCTCGATCTGGCCGTTGGCGCCGATCTGGCTGCGGATGACCGGCGGCTGCCCCTGCACGCGGCCGTCCAGCACGATCGCCATGTAGTCGTTGATGTGACGCGCCGTCTCGTCCGCAAACTTCCGGGCGCCGCGATGGTTCAGCTGGAACGCGACGATCGACTGGTTGGTGACGGGATCGCGCCGTGCCTGCGCCTTGACCAGGTACTCCCCCGTGATGATGGGCCGTGAGTCGACGGCGTACAGCGCCCGATACGCCTTTGCGCCGCGCGATTCGGACTGGGCGCCCCACCGCAGGTCGAGGCCGCGCGGGACTGCCGCCCGGACATCGGGACGGTTGATAAGGCTGTCCACGAGCGGCCACTGCTCCTCGGGCACGAGATACTCGCCCGGCAGCTGCCCCTGAAAGAGCAGCGATGACAGCACACCGGGGCTGTTCGCTTCGGCGGCCGAGTCGCGCCCGGCCTTCGTGGTGTGCGTCGTGTCGCCGCCGAACAGCTGGGCGACCGCCGACGGCGCCGCGTTGCTCCGTGACTTGATGCCCGCTTTGCGCAGCGCCGCGTCGATTTGCGGCAGTGCATCCTTGAACAGGCTCTTCATGTCGGTGATGCGGAATTCGAGAAACGCCGTGCGCTGAATGACGCCCCTGGCGCGGGCGGGATCTTGCTCGCCGGCGAGCTCGACGATCAAGCGGCAGCGGCCCTGAATCTGCACGACGGGCTCCTTGGTGCCGAACTCGTCCATGCGTGTGCGGACGACGCGCTCGGCGCGCTGGATGGCGTCGGCGCAGTCAGGCACCGGACCCTTGGACTGGTCGACCTCGAGCGCCAGGTAGATGCCACCCCGGAGATCGAGCCCGAGGTTGATCGGTACCCGGCGCACCAACGTGTCCTTCATACCGCCCGTCTTGGCATCGATCACGCGCTCTTTG
>Ga0193723_1001070_pt1 | contig 10691 bp, 11 predicted proteins | sample H2m2metaG_FD_143042 | JGI IMG/M metagenome (GOLD analysis project Ga0193723, IMG submission 143042) | Soil microbial communities from a riparian zone of the East river system, Colorado, United States - H2m2 | ecosystem: Environmental > Terrestrial > Soil > Riparian zone | place: USA: East River... | reverse complement strand
TCGAGGAGCTGCTGCTGCAGGGCTTCCTCAACGTCGGCTATCCGCTCACGCTCGTTGCCTTCGCGGTGTGGCGCGAAGTGGCGGGACCGCCCAAGGAGGTGGGCGAGCCGATCGCGCATCCGGAGTGGGAGCAGTGGACGGAGCGCGGCGTGAAGGCCTGCGCCGAGGTGTATGGGCGGACCTATCACAAGCTGTTGGTGAATCTGCGGGCGCTGCATCCGGCGATCGAGCCGCTCGTCGTGGTGGACGCGTACGGGAAGATTCTGTCTCGGCCGGGGCTCGATACAAAACGGCGCGAGCTGTGTACCCTCGCCGCGATTGCGATGCTCAACGCGCCGAGGCAGTTGCATGCGCACTTGCGGGGCGCGCTGAATACGGGGTCGACACGCGAAGAGGTGGATGCGGTGCTGGCGATTGTCGAGGGGGATCTCGGTGCTGAGCGGGCGCTCAAGATGTGGGAGTTGTGGGCGGATGTGAGGGGAAGAAACCTCGCCTAACTGACCCCGGGCGCCCTAAAGGATTTCCTCCGGTCACGAGCCCGGGGAACACAAGACATCGAGGGGCATCGTCTTTGTTCATAGATAGAGCAGTCGTTCATGTTGCTGCAGGTACAGGCGGATCTGGAGCCAGCTCGTTTCGGCGCGAGAAGTTTGTGCCCAAGGGCGGACCCGACGGTGGCGATGGTGGCACGGGGGGCAGCGTGTATGTCCGCGCCGACCCGAACCTCGCGACCCTCCTCGACTACCGCTATCACACGAAGTGGAAGGCGGAGCGCGGCGAGCACGGCAAGGGCAAGAACATGACCGGCAAGTCTGCCGAGGACGTCTACCTGCCCGTGCCTCCCGGTACCGAGCTGCGTGACGCGGACTCGGGCGAGCTGCTCGGCGAGCTTGTCGAGCCGGGACAGACGCTGCTCGTGGCGAAAGGCGGCCACGGCGGCCGCGGCAATCAGCACTTCGCCACGCCGACGCACCAGTCGCCGCGCGAGTGGGAGCCGGGTGAGGAGGGCATCGAGCGCAACATCGAGTGCTCTTGAAGCTCATCGCCGATGTCGGTCTCCTCGGCGAGCCGAACGCGGGGAAGAGCACACTGCTCTCCGTGATTTCGGCCGCGCGCCCCAAAGTCGCCGACTACCCGTTCACGACGCTGGAGCCGAATCTGGGCGTCGTCGGGCTCTCGGGACATCGCACGTTCGTCGTCGCGGACATTCCGGGGATCATCGAGGGCGCGCACGCCGGGAAGGGCCTCGGCCTGAAGTTCCTGCAGCACGTCGAGCGCACCCGCATGCTCGCCGTGCTCGTGCCGTGTGACAGTCCCGACCCTCAGGCGACGTACGATCTCCTGCGCCGCGAGTCTCAGCTCTACTCGCCCGATCTGGCAGCCAAGCCGCACGTCGTAGTGCTCACGAAGACGGATTTGACCACTCCCCACGCCCCACTCCCCACGATCCGTACCGATGCGGGGGCGCCGGTTCTTGGCATCTCAGCCGTCAGCCGTCAGGGGCTACCGGAACTGCTGGAGCGCCTTTGGGCGACCCTGAAGTCGTAGCGACAGTCGCGCTCGCGCTGGTGCCGGGGATTGGCTCACAACGGCTGCGGCTGTTGTTGGGCACGTTCGGGAGCGCCCAGGCCGTGCTGCAGGCGCCGCACGCGCGGCTCGTCGCGCTGCATGGCATCAGCACGGCCGCGGCGACGGCGATCCGCGCCGCCTCGCCTCGGGATGGGGAGCGGGTCCTCGCTCAATTGGAAGGGATCGGGGCCCGCGCGATTCTTCCCGCTGACGCCGAGTACCCGGCGCAGCTCGTCGACATCCACGACCCGCCGACCGTGCTCTACGCCTGGGGCGACGTGGCGCTCCTCGGGCGGCCGGCGGTGGCGATCGTGGGGAGCCGCAATCACACCGCCTACGGCGCCGACGCGGTGCGCCTGCTGGCGGGCGCCGTCGCGCGCCGCGCCGTGGTCGTGAGCGGGATGGCGCGCGGCATCGACGCGCTGGCGCATACAGCGGCCCTCGACGCCGGCGGCGCGAGCATCGGCGTGCTCGGCAACGGGTTTGGCGTCATCTATCCCGCGGCCAACGCCCGACTCTACGAGCGGATGGTGCGGCATGGCTGTCTCGTCACCGAGCACCCGCCGGGGGAGCGGCCGCATGCCGGCTCGTTCTCGCGTCGCAATCGCCTGATTTCGGGGCTGGCGCGTGCGGTGCTCGTGGTCGAGGCCGCCGCGCAATCGGGCGCGATCGTGACGGCCGACAAGGGGCTCGAGCAGGGCCGCGCGATCCTCGCCGTGCCCGGGCCCATCACGAGCCCGACGTCGGTCGGGTGCAACAAGCTGATCCAGCAAGGCGCGAAGCCGGCGCTCTGCGCGGGCGACATCTTCGAGGAGCTGGGTCTCCCCACGAGCCTCGGCGACACCGCCGTCGCGCTCGCGACTCCAGCGCCACGCGTTCCGCCCCCGGATCTGTCGGGATTGCAGTTGACGCTCTGGAATCGCTTGACCGACAAGCCGCAGCACGTCGACGCCTTGGTGGCCGCAGTGCGCACGGGCGCGGCCGATGTGTTGGGGGCGCTGACGGAATTGGAGTTGCGGGGGTTGGTGAGGCAGACACCGGGGATGGTGTTTGGGTTGAGTTGAGGGTGCGAGGGAAGTGGTGGTGGCCTGCGGGTAGGGGCGGCGCGCCCGGTGGGTCCGGTGACCCCGGGGCAGCGCCCCGGGGTCAGCCTACCCTGGTCAAGAACCGGTGAAGGGCCCGAGGAGCGGTGCACAGCGCAAGCGGGCTTTACGCTCACGTCACCTGGCATACCTACCGGCGCATGAAGGCGATTCGGAAGTATGATGTCCCCGCGATCGTCGCTGCGGTGCTGGAGGCGGGGCGGCGTACGGGAGTGCGCGTACACGCGCAGGCTGTTCTCCGGGACCACGTGCATGTGTTGGTGAGTTACCTCCCCACCACGACCCTCTCCTCTTTCATGCGTCACGCGAAGTCCGAGTCCTGCCGCCGAGTGAATGTGATGCGCAAGGACGCGCAGCGGCTCCAATGGTCGCGCGGCTATTACGTCGGCTCGCTGTCGCGCGACCACGTACTCGCGACGCGGTCCTACATCGCACGGCAGTTTCAACGTCACCCCGACCTGGTTCCGGTCTAACCAGGGTGGGTTAACCCCGGGGCGGTGCCCCGGGGTTTAAGGGCGCCCCACCCGGGAGGCCGCCTCCGCGCGCCGTGCTTGCCTATATTCCTCCCCGTGGTCCGCCACCTCTACGTGCACATCCCATTTTGCCAGCGCCGCTGTTCCTACTGCGACTTCTCCATCGCCGTCCGCAAGCATGTTCCCGGATCCGAGTATGTACACGCCGTACTCCGGGAGCTCGATCTGGTACGGAGCTCCCCAGGGTGGGTTAACCCCGGGGCGCAGCCCCGGGGCCCCGAAGCCACCGGAGCTCCGGTCGCGCAGCCCCGGGGCCCCGAAGCCACCGGAGCTCAGGTCGCGCAGCCCCGGGGCCCCGAAGCCACGGCACTCGAGACCCTCTACCTCGGCGGCGGCACCCCCTCTCTCCTGCCCGCACGCGACCTCGCCCGCCTGCTCACGTCGTTGTTCGACGCCTTTGGCTCGACGCCGTCGCTCGACGAAGTCGAGGTCACCCTCGAAGCGAATCCAGAAGACGTGACAGATGCGTCGGTGCGAACCTGGCGCTCAGCTGGCGTGAACCGCGTCTCCCTCGGCGCGCAGTCGTTCGACGACCGCGTGCTGAAATGGATGCACCGCTCGCACGACGCGGCCCGCATCGGCGCTGCGGTGCGCACCCTGCGCGCGGCCGGCATCGAGAACATTTCGCTCGATTTGATCTTCGCGCTCCCAGAGGATTTGCAACGGGACTGGGAACGAGACCTGAATCAGGCCATCTCCCTTCTCCCATCTCACATCTCGCTCTACGGCCTCACGGTTGAGGCCCGCACCCCACTCGATCGATGGATCTCGCGCGGGGCGACGAAGCTGCCTGCCGACGACCGCTACGCCGAGGAATACTTGCTGGCCCACGAACGGCTAACGGCCAACGGCTTTCAGTTCTACGAAGTCTCCAACGCCGCGCTCGACGGGTTTCGTTCACGCCACAACTCTGCGTATTGGTCGGGCCGGTCCTACCTGGGTCTCGGTCCCGCTGCTCATTCGTTCGACGGCACGACACGTCGCTGGAACCTCTCTGCCTGGGAAGCCTATCGCCGCGCGATTGCGGAGGGTCGGTCGGCGGTCGAATCCGAGGAGGTGCTGACGCCAGAGCAGCAGAGCTTGGAAGCGATGTACCTTGGGTTGCGAACCGTAGAGGGTGTGGCCCTGCGCCGCCTTTCGCCGCCCTCCGCCGCCCTTGCAGTCGAGGCAGGCTGGGTGGTCGAAGAAGGCGACAGACTCTGCTGCAGCCCGGAGGGATGGTTGCGGCTCGATGAGCTCGTTGCTAAATTGTTTGTGGCAAAGGAGTTGGCATCGTGACCGCGTCGCTTACCGACCGCGAGCGTCAAGTGCTCGAGGCCGTCATCGAGACCTACGTACAAACCGCTGAACCGGCAGGGAGCCGCACGATCGCCAAGCGGCACCAGCTGGGGCTCTCGCCTGCGACTATCCGTAACACGATGAGCGACCTCGAGGAGAAGGGGTTCCTCTATCACCCGCACACGTCCGCGGGCCGCATCCCCACCGACCAAGCGTACCGCGTCTACGTCGACTCCCTGATGAAGACGCCGCGCGTCGGTGCGGCGCAGGCAGAACACCTCCGTGAGGAATTGACGGGGGAGCGCGTCGCGATCGAGCAGATCCTGGCGCGCGCCGCGCAGGTGCTCGGCGTGCTGACCAACGAGCTGGGCGTCGCCGTGAGTCCGTCGTTCGAAGCCGCGGTCCTCGACCGCCTCGACCTCCTGCGGGTGTCTTCGGAGCGGTTGCTGCTCGTGTTGGCCCTGCGCAGCGGCGTCGTGCGCACGATCTTCGTCGAAGTGCCGTCGCATATGGCGCCCGACGCGGTCGCGCACGTGGCCGTCGTGCTGAACGAGCGCCTCGCCGGTCTCAGTCTGAAGGAGATTCGCACGACGCTGGCCGATCGCTTGCGCGACGCCGGCACGGACGCGGGCGCCACCGATCTGCTCAACATCTTCGTGCAGGAAGCCGAGGAGCTGTTCGATGTGCCGGCACCGCCGGGCGTGGTGCTCGGCAGCACGACGGCGCTCGCCGTCCAACCCGAGTTCGCGACCAAAGAGCGTCTGCAAGGTCTGATGGAAGTCACGGAGCGGCACGATCTGTTGCGCGAAGCGCTCGCGGCCCGCGGCGGCGACGGCCTCACGATCACGATCGGGGGGGAGCACGTGGATCCGCGACTCGCGCCTTTTACGTTGGTGACCTCGTCATACCGGTTCGGGCCGCTGTCAGGCGTCATCGGCGTGATGGGCCCCACGCGGATGCCGTACGACAAGATCGCGGCGCTCGTCGAACACACGTCGCGGCTCGTCGGGGAGTTGCTCGAGTAAATGGCACTCAGCACCGATTTCTACGCCGTGCTCGGCGTCACCCGCGAAGCCGACGAAGCGGAGATCAAGAAGGCCTACCGCAAGCTCGCCATGGAGCATCACCCCGACCGCAACAACGGCGACAAGGCGGCCGAGGAGAAATTCAAGGAGATCACCGAGGCCTACGAAGTCCTGCGCGACCCCGACAAGCGCGCCGCCTACGATCGCTACGGGATCGCCGGCGTCCGCGGCCGTGGCCAAACCGCGGACGCGATGCACTTCGATCTCTCCGAGGCCCTCAGCGTGTTCATGCGGGACTTCGGCGGCCTGGGGGGCTTCGATGCGTTCTTCGGTGGCGGTCAGCGCGCGCAGCACGACCGGCGACGTGGAAATGACCTGAAGGTCGCGCTGAAGCTCACGCTCGCCGAAGTGGCGACCGGAGCGCAGAAGTCGGTGCGCGTGCGCACGCTCGATCGCTGTCCCGTGTGCAACGGCAGCGGCGCCAAGGCGGGAACGCGCGCGACCACCTGCGGTACCTGCCGCGGCACCGGTGAAGTCCGGCGCAACGCCCAGTCGATCTTCGGGCAGTTTCTCACCGTCTCTCCTTGTCCCACGTGCGCGGGGGAGGGGACGATCATCGAGAAACCGTGCGAGCGCTGCGACGGCGACGGCCGCGTGAAGGCGGAGAAGACCGTCCAGATCGACGTGCCCGCCGGCGTCGCCGACCATCACTACCTCACGTTGCGCGGCCACGGGGTCCCCGGCCCGCGCGGCGGGCCTCCCGGCGACCTCATCGCGGTCCTCGACATCAAGGACGATCCGCGCTTCGAACGCCGCGGCGAGGACTTGGTCTACGATCTCCCGGTCTCGTTCACGCAGGCCGCCCTCGGCGCCGAGCTGACGGTGCCGACGCCCTACGGGCAGGCGACGTTGCGCCTGCCGGCAGGCACGCAGACGGGCACGGTGCAGCGGTTGCGTGGCAAGGGGTTGCCGCGCATCGGCGAATCTGGACACGGCGACCTGCACGTGCGCGTGCACGTGTGGACGCCCACCAAGCTGTCGGCCGAGCAACGGCACGCGCTCGAGGCGCTCGCGAAGATCGAAGGCGAGGCGCCCACAGAAAACGCCGGCCGTCAGATCTGGGAAGATCTGAAGCGAGCGCTCGGCATATGAGCGGATGCGTGTTCTGCAAGATCGCGGCGGGGGAGATCCCCGCGCAGATCGTCAAGCAGGGCAATGGGATGCTCGCCTTCACGGACATGAATCCGCAGGCGCCGACGCACCTGCTGATCATCCCCACGATTCACATCGGCTCGCTCAACGATGCCAAGGACCCGCAGCTGCTGGGCGGGCTCCTCGGGTTCGCGCGCGAGCTCGCGAAGGAGCAGAAGCTCGACACGCGCGGGTATCGGGTCGTGGTCAACACCAACCCCGACGGGGGGCAGACGGTGTTTCACCTGCACCTGCATCTGCTCGGGGGCCGGGCGATGAACTGGCCGCCAGGTTGACCGCACCCCCGCGCAAGAATAAGTTTTGTAACCCACAACAGTTCAGGCACCTGCGAGCCATGTCGGAAGTCATCATTCACGATGACGAGAATTTTGAACGGGCGTTAAAGCGCTTCAAGAAGAAGTGCGAGAAGGCGGGTATCCTGGCAGACCTCCGCAAACATCGCCACTACGAGAAGCCGAGCGAGCGCCGCAAGCGGAAGCTCGCGGCGGCGCGGCGCAAGAACCGTCGCCCACTGCGTTACGCCTGAATCGTGGCAAGTCTGCTTGAGCGGCTCCGCGCCGCGATGAACGAAGCCCGAAAACAACGCGATCAGGCGCGCACCCTGCTTCTTTCGACGATCCTCTCCGACATCCAGAACCGCGAAATCGAGCTCAAACACGCCGCTTCGGACGACGACGCCGCGGAAGTCATGCGGCGGGGCGTGAAGAAGCGTCGTGAGTCGGTCGAGGCGTACGAAAAGGGCAAACGCGAGGACCTGGCCGCGCGCGAGCGGGCCGAAGTGAAGATGCTGGAGGAGTTCCTTCCCGCCTCGGCCTCCCCCGACGACATCCGCGCCGCCGTGCGGGCCGCGATCGCCGAGGGCGCCACGGAGATGGGACCCCTGATGGCGAAGATCATGCCGCAGTTCAAGGGACGAGCGGACGGCAAGGTGGTGAACCAGATCGTCCGCGAGGAGTTGGCGGGATCGCCTCCTTAGTCTCCGTTCTCGACACGCTCGAGTTTTCCGCCGCGCTCGCGCGGGTGGCGGCGCACGCCGCCGGGCCCCTCGGCGCGGCCCGCGTACAGAGCCGCACTCCCGCCACGGACCCCGCCACGATTCGCGCCGCCCTCGCGCAGGTCGCCGAGCTCGCCGCGCTGCTGATCGAGCAGGCGGGGGACGACGGCATCCGCGCCGAGCCCGTCGCCGACATTGCCCCGACGCTCGAGCTGCTCGGCGTGCCGGGGAGCGCGCTCGAGGGCACCGCGCTCTCCGAGCTGACCGTCGCGCTCGCGGCGGGGCGCGTCACCGCGGGCGACCTGAAACGCCTCGCCGACGCCGCGCCGCGCACCGCGGCCCTGCGCGTCGAGCCGCCGCCGAAGGATCTCGAGCTGCGGCTCGGCAAGGCCATTGGTCCCGACGGGGCCGTGCTCGACGGCGCATCCAAGGAGCTGGCGCGCGCCCGCGCCCACGTGCGCGAGGCGCGCCAGAAGCTCGTCAAGAAACTCGAATCGATGCTCGGCGGTCTCGATCCCACCGAACGCGCTCCCGACGCCGCCGTCACCGTGCGGGGCGGTCGCTACGTGATTCCGATCCGGAACACGGCGCGGGGGCACGTCGGCGGAATCGTGCACGACGAGTCGGCGACGCGCGCGACACTGTTCGTCGAGCCGCCCGAAGCGATCGAGCTGGGGAACGAGCTGCGCGCCGCCGAGTCGGCGGAGCAGCGCGAAGTGCTGCGCGTGTTGCGCGAGCTGACGGATCTGCTGCGTCCGCATGCGGGCGCCATCGCCGCGGCGTGGGAGATGTGCATCGCCTTCGACGATCTCTGTGCCCGGGCGCGCTACGCGGTGGAGGTGAACGGGTTCGTGCCGGCGATCCCGCCGATGGGCGAAGGGCCCCTCGTGATCAAGTCGGGACGGCATCCGCTGCTCGGGACCGAGGCTGTCCCCTTCGATCTGGTGCTCGCCCCCGACGAATTTACGATCCTCGTCTCCGGACCGAATACCGGCGGCAAGACGGTCCTCATCAAGGCGGTGGGCCTCCTCTGCCTCTTGACCCAGAGCGGCGTGATCCCGCCGATCGGCCCGCAGTCGTCGCTCCCGATCTTCACCGAGGTCTTCGCCGACATCGGCGACCGGCAGTCGATCGCCGCCAGCCTCTCGACCTTTTCCGCCCACGTCGCCGTGCTGCGCTCGATTCTCGAGCGCGCGGGCAACGGGTCGCTCGTGTTGCTGGACGAAATCGGGAGTGGCACCGATCCGGCCGAAGGCGCCGCGCTCGCGTCGGCGTCGCTCAAGGCGCTCACGCGCCGGCGCGCCGTGACGCTCGCGACGACGCACCTCGGGGCGTTGAAGCAGCTCGCCGCGGAGACCGTCGGGGTCGTCAACGCGTCGCTGCAGTTCGACGCGGAGACCCTCACGCCGACGTATCGCCTGCTCAAGGGCGTCCCCGGCCGGTCCTACGGGTTGGCGATCGCGCGGCGACTCGGCGTGCCCGCGGACGTGCTCGCCGAAGCCGAGCGCGCGGTCCCCGACGCGGAGCGCACGCTCGACCGCCTCCTCGCGGCCGTCGAAGCGCGCGGGCGCGATCTCGAGGTCCGCTCCCAGGGCCTCGACATGCGGACCGCCGAGCTCGACCTGGCGCGCCAGGCGGTATCCGATCTCGAGGAGCGCGCGGCGATTCTCCTGGCGCGCGAAAAGGCGCTCGACGCCGATGCGCGCGAGCGCGCCCGTGCCTATCTGCTCGAGGCTCGCAAGACGGTCGAAGCCGCGCTGGCGCAGGCGCGCGCCGCCGTGGACGAAGCGACGGCAAAAGAGGCGCGGCGGCTGGTGGAGGACGCGATTGAAAAGACAGGCGGTGAGGCGGTTAGGCGGGTCGGCGGTTCGACCGAGCTAGCCGTAGGGGATCGGGTCCGCACCGGGCAGGGCAAAGTCGGAACCGTAGCGGAGATTCGGGACGACGGTCGAGTCGTTGTGGAAGTCGGTTCGATCCGACTCGTCATCGCTTCAGACTTGCTTGAGCGCGTTGATCCACAAACCGCCCAACCGCCTAACCGCCCAACCGCCTCATGATCCCCGACGACGTCATCGAGCAGGTCCGCGAAGCCTCGGACCTCATCGCCATCATCGGCGAGCACGTGGAGCTCAAGCGCACCGGCTCGGACTATCGCGGGCCCTGTCCCTTCCATGGCGGCACCCATCGCAACTTCGCCGTCATTCCCAAGAAGGGGATGTTCTACTGCTTCGTGTGCCACGAGGCGGGGAACGTCTTCTCCTTCTTTATGAAGAAGCTGGGGATGGATTATCCCACGGCGGTGCGCGAAGCGGCGCGCCGCGCGGGGATCGTGATCCCCGAACGCGGTCCCGTCGGCCCCGACCCGCGCGAACCCCTCTTCAACGCCGTCGCCACCGCCGCCGACTGGTTCGCGCGCCAGCTGCGCGAAGCGCCGGAGGCGAACATCGCGCGCCACTATCTCGTGTCGCGCGACGTGACCCTCGAGACCGCCCAGCTCCAGGGACTCGGCTACGCGCCGCGCGGGGCGGCGTTCCTCGACGCGATGAAAGGATTGGGCCTGCGCGAAGAAGTGTTGCTCGCGGCGGGCCTGCTCATTAAACGAGACGATGGCACGGTGGCGCCAAGGTTCCGCGGCCGGCTCCTGTTCCCGATTCACGACCTGCGCGGGCACGTTGTCGCGTTCAGCGGCCGCATCCTCGGCGAGGGAGAGCCGAAATACCTGAACTCGCCGGAGACGCCGGTCTTCCACAAGGGGCAGCTCCTGTACAACCTGCACGCGGCGAAACACGCCATGCGCAAGACGGAACGCGCGATCCTGGTCGAAGGCCAGTTCGACGTGCTGCGCGTCTCGCTCGCGGGCCTCGAAGAAGTGGTGGCCCCCCTGGGGACCGGCCTCACCGACGATCAGGCGGCTCTCCTGCAGCGACACGCGCCGCACGTGATTCTGCTGTACGACTCGGACGACGCCGGACTGCGC
>Ga0193723_1001069_pt1 | contig 10706 bp, 12 predicted proteins | sample H2m2metaG_FD_143042 | JGI IMG/M metagenome (GOLD analysis project Ga0193723, IMG submission 143042) | Soil microbial communities from a riparian zone of the East river system, Colorado, United States - H2m2 | ecosystem: Environmental > Terrestrial > Soil > Riparian zone | place: USA: East River... | reverse complement strand
GTTTATATATATGTAAATTAAAAGAGGCAGCCAAATATTCAAATAAATTCTGCTTATTGCCTTTAGCACGCGATTAGCTGAACAGATTGCAGCATCTTCTGAATAGATCCTTTTATTTTTGTCTGATGGCTACCCAAAACTCTAGTTTGCTGTTACTAATTGATAACTAAGATATATAAAGAATTGAGTGATAGACTCCCTCCTACTCCCCCTCTGAAGGGTATTTCATAGTTATTAATACTGCTGTTGTACACCCAACATTATGAGTAAAAAGCTATTACTGAAGAGTGAAGCTAGTTCTTATTTACCCCCTCTGCAGAGTGAGATTGCCGATATTAATGATAATAAAAATATTGAAATAGAAAATGAAATTGAATGTCCACGCTGCCATGATATAATGACGTTATCATCTGAATTTGATAGACTCTGCTACTTTTGTGATGAATGCAGCTTTTCACTACAGAATCAATGATGGGAAACTTTATACCATCGAGTTTTCAGCCCCTCCCCAAAAGGTCCCTGAATATTTGTCCATGGCCCAAAAAATGATTAATTCATTTCAGTTTACAAAGTAATTTAAAATGATTATTCAATTTCCTGTAATCTTGTAGTATTTCATTCTTATTCTGCTATATTTGCAATGCTATATTTGCAATGTAGGTTTTTAAACAATGGAAGACACCAGTAATAAAGGCATTCTGTTGTTCTTAAGGTATGACAACAAAAGGAGATGAACATCCTCACCATCCTGTTTGCGAAGCTTGCGGCAAAAAAATTTAGTAATACTCATGAATTAAGTGTCCAGATAGACTAAGAGCATATCCATTACTATTCTTACATTTTTGTATGATTTTTTCTACATAGCTCTTGGGTGAAAACCTATCACCTCCTGCGACCTTAATATGGTTACTTGTTTTTACTGCTACATCAATGACATCGTCTATTCCTTTTTCAGGAATAATTCTATTAATTGAAAGCAAATATTGTTTATTGTTACTTTTTGTTATTTCTATGTGCACTCAAACATGAGAAGTAGATAATAATCCATTGACTATGCTCTGAAAGCCTTTAATATAGTGAGAATTTGAGAATTTGTTTACACCATTGCTTATCTGTACCCTTTGTGTATATGGCAAATGGAACGCGGACGATATTATCTTTGCAGCCTCTTCCAATGAATTAAATTGATATTCTCTTGGAACAAATTCGGTAAGACCGCCCTCACTTGGAACCACTGGAATTAATCCAGCAGCCATAGCCTCTAGTACTGCAATACCAAAGTGCTCTCCTATCATTGGATGAAAGAGTATGTTTGATTTTTTCATTATAGAATGCAGATTATCTAAGCTAGCATTTACTTCAATTGTAACATAATCAGTCAACCCAAAATCTATAACCATTTGCTTGAGATACGAGTAATAATCAAAATAATAATAGTAAAGATTTCCAACGATTTTCATTCCTGTGCCTATCTTCCGATCTTTTAGTATTTTAGCAAGCTTGATTGCATTCTCTATTTTCTTGTGAGGAGCGATTCTGGATATTACAAGAATTAAATCATTTCTTTTATTATCACCATTTGCAATTAATGCTAAGTTACGAAAGATTTCAGTGTCTATTGGCGGGCTAAGTATGTCAATGCTGTCTAATCCAAATGCATTTACTATCGCCCTGCGAGTGAACTCAGAATTGGCAATCACTACAGAATTTCTCATTAAATTCCAGTATCCATATTTTAATATTTCAAAACATTCTTTTTTTCCGGTAAACTGTAGCTCGGTTCTACAACTTTTTGGATTATTGAAACCTTCATAGTTCTTAGTATCTGAAAAATCATTTGACCATTCTGTCATTCCAAGATCTGTCTTTAGATAATCAGTATTTTCAGATTCTATATGATATTTTGTACTAGGAAAGTGGCAATAAGTAATAGCATTATCTTTTGAAAAGGATGAATGATAATAAGGAGCTGCATCACCGTTGGTATTTATTGTAATATCGTAATTGTAATCTTTATGATCCCGTTGTTTTTGAATTTCTTCAATTATATTTACGACATTAACTTTGTGTACGCTCTTCATAACTGAAACGAGATTTTTGCCAAACGAATTTTCTAGCTTTGATGTGTCTGGAGTTTTTAAGGTTGTAAGGTCAAAATTTATTCCCATTTCTGATAATGCCTGCATAGTTACAAGTGATAGTCTTTCAGCACCCCCACAAGGGTTAAAATCTCCATGTATAACATTTGCTTTCATATGAGGCAGCCCGTCTTGAAAGCAAAACCTGTCGCTATAATTTTCAATCGTATTTTCTCTCTCTATCGGCTCGCAAAGTATTTAGAGATGAGCATACGCAGGGTCTCTAGCTTTCTGAGTTTACTTGCCTAGAATTGAAACCTCCAATGTTGTGTCATGCTGTAAGTTTCTCCTCTTTCGAGTCAATGATATTATTATCTCCAAGATCAAAAAGACACTAGTCAGTCAACTCTCCTCACATACTTTAAGGGTCAGGACATCTGTCACGAATAAGCAAGTACTAAGTATATATTCAATCCCAAAACATCCTAAACAATCGCTGGAGTAGTTATTATTAAACATTAATGCTCTAACTTGTTTGTGTTTGGAATCAAAAGTATTAGTTATAAGTAGCCCTAATTTGCCAACTCCACCTCCCGATTATTTTCATCAGACTAGATGAAGATCGAATGGAGGCTTGGAAGCGGTCGTTATGTGGGTTTCTAAAAACCTGGCTAGTAAAGCTCATGATGTGACTTTGATATCAGCTAGGGGTCCTTCCCTAGATATAGAAGGAAGAAGACTACCATCCAACTTAAACATAATTCAAACTATAGCACCTTCTTGGGAAGGAGTGGGAGCTGAGGAATCACACTATTTTATGTACAAAAGTCTATTAGAAAAAGAATATGGAAGTGGAAGTGGAATAGTGTGGGATAATACCTGGCATTGCTTTTCCTATCTGTCAGCAAGGAAGTTTCCAAAGATGAAAATAATTCATACTAATCACGGTACAATAGAGTGGCAAAAAGTTCCGGTTAAACAGTTGCGATTTCCTAGGTATATTGGACTATCGAGGCTTCACGCTAAATATATGTCGACCGTCCTTAAAATACCAGTTAGATATATCCATAATGGAATCCCACTTCCTCCGATAGAAGAAACAAGAAGTAATGGAAGGAATGGAGATTTTCTCCTTTCCATAAATAGAATAATCAAAGAAAAAGGAATTGAGGACTCAATAGATTTAGCTTTAAGAACAAAAAGTAGTATAAAAATTGTGGGCGATGATGTACATGTCCCTGATCTCTCCTACGTATCTAGGATAAAACAATTGTGTCAGAATAGCCGCGGCCGCGCACAGTACATTGGACTTGTAGACAATCACACTAAAATAGAATTAATAAAGGAATGCAAAGCCGTGATCGCATGTCCGAAACCGAATTGGATAGAGGCTTTCGGATTATTTGCAATAGAGGCAAATGCATATGGTAAACCCGTACTTGCTCTAGCTAACGGAGGATTGACTGATATAGTGGTAAACGAAATGAATGGATTTATAGCTAAAACTCCTAAACAATTGCAACGATATGTCAATAATGTTGATCAATGTTCTCCCAAGTCATGCAGAAAGAGGGTTGAAAAGTTTTTTACAGATCAAATAATGACTAATAAATACCTCCAGATGTTTGAAAAGGTATTAGAAGATAATCCTGATTTTAGATGGTAGCCTTAACATTTTAGCAAGCCATGCAGTTAGCTATTAAATCCATATCTATTAGAGCGTGACAAGCTTTAGCATTTACTATGGATGGGAAATTAACTACGTATGGGCAAACTAAATGAAAATGTTGCACCTCTACCCCCTTTATTATTTTCAGCCCATATCTTTCCATGATAAGCCTCAATTATTCTTTTTGACAGGTATAATCCTAGACCAAATCCACCATATTCAGACAAGCTTGCAAATTTAGAAAATAGCCGTGATTTTATATTAGGATCTATTCCAGCTCCTGCATCTGTGACGCTTACAATGACTACTCGATTGTCATTAACACGTTAGCTACCCTTTTCCCATTCCTTTTTAATAACATTAGTATTAGTAATTGCAGCTGATATGATTATAGTTACCTTTGAAGGTAAATTTGATTGCATTAATCAGCAAATTAGAAATTACTTGATACATTCTTATCTTGTCTGCTTCTACAAAAATAGGATTCTTTGGCTCAATAAAAGAGATCATTACATTATTTTTATGAACAATCTGGTTTGCACTAGCTTTAACGACATTTTGTATCTTTTCTTTCAGATCAAATCTTTCTTTGTCTAATTTCAGTGTATTACTTTCGATTCTTGTCACATCAAGTATATCATTTGTTAGTCATTGAAGCCTAATGGCATTTCTATACAACGTATCTATGAATGCCCCCTTTCTGGGCATCGATTCTGTTATAGTCAGAATCCATCTTTGCCAATTCAATATAACCTAGAATAGATTGTGTGGGTGTTCGCAATTCATGTGCTGCTAAATTAATGAATATTTGTTGAAGCATGTCATGGTTTTTCAATTTATCATATAATTCGGTTTGATTCCATAGACTTTCAAATATCGAAACATAGGATGAAACGGAAGATTTGCTATTGCAATATGTTGACAGCCCTATTGCTTCAGCAAAAGGAGTTACTTCTTGAGGTTCTTTTAGTTCCATTACTAAGGAATCCTTTCTATCAACTATCACCGTTTTAGTTCTGATTCCTGAGTTAGCTGGAATATATCGAACATCAAAATTCTCTAGTCTTCTCAAGTCTGATTGTTCAATTGTATCATCTCTTGGGAGTTGGAATTCTTATTCTTATTCTATTGCTATTGCCTTTATTAATTATAACGCTACCGTCACGCCCTCCCACTGACATTAGTAATTGTACAATTCCTAACTCTGAAGATGGAACATATTAGCTGAGGAAAATATTATCAGTATCCCATCTATAGCTGAATCTATAAATCTAAACTCTAACTTTAACGTTTCATTAGAATTTCTGATGATTTCACTGTCTCGGGTTTGATTCCTTTCTCTATTTCCATAATCTTGTCTTGAGCTGGAATTGCTGTCTTCCATAGAGTATCAAATACACAAGCCTAAACCTGTATCAGGACTATGCGAGGATTGTAATAAAAGATAATACAGGTATTCGGTAAATGTTACACGTAAATATACAAGAGATTTTACTACTGGAAATACCTTTGTTTATCTTGTCGGTTTGACCTAACCAGGTATTACCTTAGTTTGTAGCTTGAAAGCTATAAAATCAATGTTGTCTAATAGAGCTAGTACGACGTCTGGTGAGAAGGGAAGTATCCTATCCTAACCTCTGCATCTTCATCTTCATTACCACTCCTCTTCTTCCCTTCTTACCAGCTAGTACTGATGTTAGTCCTCTTTATCCGCTCCGCTCCTCAAGCACCGTACAACCCTCAGTAATTCTCTGCTCAAGAACTACTAAACATAATAGCAATCCTAAAAATAAGCCATAATACATTCACATTCGCATCAAAATGCTGAAAATAAATATAAAATATAAAGGTGAAGGATAAATGATGAGGAGAAAATGAAGAAACCATTTTCACAAGATGAAATAGAGTTTATTAGATTTCTAAAGAATGAAAGTGCCGAACGATGTAAGAAATTACGCACTAAGGCTGACAGGCCTCTTCTTGTGGGAGACCATGATTTCTATCAAATAAATTCAAATCTATATGTCAACATCGAATATGTTTACGATTACATCACGAAGCTTACTGAAAATATAAATGCATTAACAACAGCAATCGATAAACTTCCTGCCAAGCAAGAGTTCAAGGATACTAAAAGGGAGCTAAAGCAGATAGTAAGGGAAAAAGCGACTTTTACAAAAAAAGAAATGAAGGATCATAAAAAATATGAAAAACGCATAGGATATGCTTTTGGATAGTATTGATCATAAAGTTTTAAAGAGTGTAAGCCATTGGGAATTCCTATTAACATCTGTCTACTAAATAAAAAAAGAAGAGGTACTGCTCATTATCCTCCACTGCTGCCAATAGAACCATTAGTTGACAAATTTAGCATAGGCCCCAGATGTCTTTCCATTATACGTGCTACAGCCAAATAGCGTAAAACTCAAATGGTAGCCTTTCTGTATTCAATACTAGCAGTGACAGACGAACGAGTATGCGTCATGTGCATTATGCGTAATTTAAAGACTAATGATTCTAGTCCTGGTCCAGGTTATGAATGATAAAGTGATAATTATAGCATGCAAATCTTAAATGATTTAACATTTCGGAATTTGATATTAATAGCGAGTTTAAGTATTATCGTTTCTGCTCTTGTAACTAGCAATGTCGTTTATGGACAACTAATGCCCAACGTACCTGCTAGTAGTTCTTCTATTCCGTCAGGGTCAAAACTGCCGGGTGTAAAAATTACATCGCCTATTAAAGGACAAAAAGGTTTCTGTTGGAGCCCTCTCCAGGTCTGGTGAATCTACCGATAACGCTGCTTCCGATTGTGCAGTTTCAGTTCTCGAACGGGATTAAACCCTATCATCCTTCTATACCTACAGGACCTAAGGGGGCAACCGATTATTCGACATGGAAATTTACACTTACCCAGTATGCTGTTATTAAAGAAGGAGCAAATAAGATAACCTCAAAGATTACATGCCATGAGATTTCTGGTAATCTGACCAAATTCAATAGCGTAAATGTGACTGGAATTGGTTCATAACTCTTGTCAAAACCAGGAATAACGTTCAGCAATTAACTAGAGCGTCAGGTTGAATATTTGAAGGGGCTGCGTGCTTTGAGGTAGCTTTTCAAATACTAGAATTTTTTCGCAATTTTTCATTATAGATGGTTTTATACTCTTTGGTTTTTATTACTGTTAGGAAGTTGTCCTGTCCTACTATCGACCAACTAAAGGTTCCCTTTGCGCTCGAATTCATACAGATTAAAGTTTGAGTTAATTAAATTAAATGAAACTCATTCATATTCTATGTAGTGCAATAGAGTAGAGAGTTTAGAACGACAGAAACTGGCAATATCATAGAATCTTCAAATGCCTTTATTATTCCCTATCATACAGACGGGTATGAAGAGCAAAGTGGAAAAAACTTAATCGCAGAGACTATCGAAGGATTATTTTCGCAAACTGATCAAGATTGGTCTGCTATTATCGTTGTTGACATGTCTCCTAAACAAAAAGCCCATGATTATTTAAGCCATTTAAAACGAAAATACTTTCCAAAAATTGATGTCATTTTTTTAGAGCGAAATCTAGGACCCGGAGTTAGTAGAAACGTTGGAATCCTTAAGGCATTAGAACGGGGTTGTTCTATAATACTTTTTAATGATTCAGATGATATATCCCATCCAAAAAGACTAGAGGTTGTTAAAGATATATTTCGTGAGAATCCTCAAATTGGTTTGGTTTACTCAACTTTTGAGGTAATAGATGAAAATAATAAACTGATACCTCCTGAAAGAGTTTCCTCTCCAATCTTAGAAATTCTAGAATCTCATGCAAATCCATTAGAAGGCAATGATATTTGGATAAAAATGGGAACAGAAACAGGGTATACTAATATAACCTCGTCTACAGCTGTACGAATAAAATTTGCATATCAATGTCCTTTCCCTAATGAAAGAGCATCAGAAGATTTTCATACTTGGATGAGAATGTCGGCATGTGGGGCTAATTTTAGGTATACTCCTCTAATCCCTACTAAATACAGAATACCAAGTTTTATGAAATATCAAGCTTCAAGGACAAGGATAGGCTTGAGCAATTTTAATCAAATAAAAGCAAGAGTGGATAGCGATGGTTTTTCTAAGGCGATTGAAATCGCGCTTGTAAGGAATATTATTAAGCCTGAAGAAATTCCGATGCTTAATGCAAAATTCTATAAAAGATTAGCCAAATCTATGAATCACGAAATGGAACTCAAACTAGCCAATGAACTCCTAAATAAAGCCATACAATTGGAAGATGAAACTTCCGTATACTTTAGCATATAAAACTAACAACACTATACCAGTCCTATGTCCAGAGTCAAATAAGGCTGTAGATCACTGACGTTGACTGAAGAAGTACGGATATTTGGTAGCGGCATTCTGACCAGTTTTTGCTACGGCTAGGCCATCAGTATGAATTAGTTTAATATCATAAAGTACATGATAAGGTATGGCTGAATCACAGACTGGTAGTAATAATATTCCATCTGATAAGAAGTATCCAAAGCTATCAAAGGCTGCGTCAGGCTATTTGGAGCTCGAACAATTTAAGAATGCAGTTTACATACAGGATATTTTTGCTATGATTGTACGTATTTTATCAAAGATACTCATTGTGCAATAGTTGAAGATAGTGGTCTTGATGTAAATGGAAAAGAGTCTGGAGTTATAGCCCCATATGGGGTTTGTACTCTGTGGGATCCCAACGAGAAGGAGACTCGCTAGTAGTAGTTTAAGAGTAATGAGGAAATAGGCAGAAAAGAGAATGACCAAGATAACTAAAAAGATTAAGGAAGCCGTAGGAGCAGCCGATAATCTTAGCAAGTTTAAAAAGTTTAGTAAATTAAAAGCATCATATGTTGAATACGATAAATTCGAGGATTCAAATCTTCATGAGGGTTACTTTTGTTATAATTGCATATACTGGATTAGTGCTGGAGGAGGGAAATGCATGCTAGTAGAGGACGATGGACCTGACGTGATGGGTAAGGTTTCAGACGTCATAGCTCCACACGGATGTTGCGCAGGTTATGAAGCTAATGTTGGTAAGCTACACGATACAAGAACCCTTGCCGATGATACAAATATAGATACTGAAAAGAACAAAGACAAGGTAACTACTGCAGATGTAACCTAAACCTAGCCATAAGCTTAGGTCATTACATTTATACGTATACGGCTTAAGTTATCTTACTACTAGATTGTTTGTGTTTAAAACTAACGACACCATAAGCTACTATTCCTAATCCTGCTATCATTACGAAAACAAATGCTAGCTCTGCATTATAGGGAGACACTCCATTAATAGGATAGGGACGTTGATCCACCGGGTTAATATTACGTTCAGAAGACATTTTTAACACAATAGAACCAAAAGACACAACTCCTATAATACCAATAATGAGGATTATGGCGCCAATATGACAAATCAGACAGCACAAAAATAGTATCAGTACTATATTTGAATCCAAAATATAATATTGATCTTAGCTGTCCCTTTCTTTTTTATAGTCAGTAATAACAATTAATGATGTAACCTCAGGTACTTGCAAAATTGAAATATCACCGTAGCTTGACAGCAAAAGTTCATGATGAAAAATAAAGAATGTTTTAGAATGTAGAATCATCTCAAATTTAGGGGAAACTGATACGAATAAGAGCCAGATGTCTCTAACAAAAAAAGAAGGTTGGATTGTAAGATCTCAATACATTCCTCTATCCTCTATCGTGTCCTCTTTGTCTTTTGATGTTGTTGTTGGATTTCTTGTGTTAATCTTTTGAGCTCTGTATCAAGACCAGGAGAAAATTCCTGTTGTGCATCTGGTAGATTCGGTATAGCCGCGCCTTCAGGATGACCGTTTATTACTTCTAATTCACCGCCATCGTCAAATGGAGAAGAGCCATTAAAGATCTTTGCAAAACCCGAATCTTCATCATCAGTGAATGTCCACATTATATTGTGTAGATTCTTTGTCTCCAAGCTCTTGACTTCTGGCATTTTAGAAGTATCTACTTTAGGAACAGGTAATGATTGTCCCCAATTAACACCTAATGTTTCTAACGCCTTTGCAAAGACCTTCTCATGAACTAAATCCCTTACTATCAGATAAGATACAGTCGCTCTAAATGCCTTATTCTTGCTCATCTCATACAATCTACATTTCTGTAATCTTCCAGTGGCTTCAAGCATAAGATTGTAAATCATATTCAGTACCAGATTACCGCTATCATATACATAAGTGGCTGACCATGGATTTCCAGCAGCATCTACTGGTCTTGAGCTTTGTCCTGCTACTAGAAAATGATGTATGTTAGGTGATTCCAGAGCTATGGATAACGGGAGCTCATTGGGATCAGCTTGTTTAGAGGCGCCTTCTAGTAGCATGTTGATTGTATTGGCAACAAGTTCTACATGACCCATCTCTTCTGTTGCTATACTTCTTAGTAAATCTTGATAGGCTTTTGCATCTCCTCTAAAGTTCATATTCTGAAACATGTACTGCATCATTGTCCTCATTTCTCCGAATTGACCACCAAGACCTTCTTGTAATGCTTGAGCAGCTTTAGGATCTGGTTTGTCTGCAGGAGGAATATTGTTTGGAAGTTTGTTTATTGATGAAAACATTTTATTCATTTAGTATTGCACTACAAATTACTTAATACTTGTTCATCAAATATTCAGTACTGTCTCCTTTGTCATCACGTAGTGAACCCCTTTTTAGATTGGAAATGATTCCTTAAATTGACTACGATATTCCTCGTATGCTAACTTAAAATCGAATTTATTGTAATTACTAGATTCTCTAGCGTAATTGGTTTTGTTATAAAACATACTTTCTGTACCCAAGAATAACGCTCTTTGTATATGTCATAATATTCTTGTGTTGCTGTTAGAAAGCAAACATTAATGTTGTTATTCA
>Ga0193723_1001068_pt1 | contig 10716 bp, 10 predicted proteins | sample H2m2metaG_FD_143042 | JGI IMG/M metagenome (GOLD analysis project Ga0193723, IMG submission 143042) | Soil microbial communities from a riparian zone of the East river system, Colorado, United States - H2m2 | ecosystem: Environmental > Terrestrial > Soil > Riparian zone | place: USA: East River... | reverse complement strand
CGCTCACGCTTGGCTGGGAAGCGGCCCGCGCGAACGCAGTCCCGGCATTGATCATTCAAGCTTTCATGCTGGCGCTGTTGGTCGCCTATTACACAAGTCACACGGCGGCGGAGGCGCTCTCTCAACTTGCCGAATTTAAGCGTTCACACGGGATTCTCTTTGTAATCGTCGCGTCCATTACGGCCGGCGCCCTTATCCCGGAGCTGTTCTTAATAATTTTCTTTCAGCGTTGCCGCCCGACTTTACGGAACGTGCGCAATTTGCTTTTTACCATCCCAGTTTGGGGATTCGATGGAACCCTTGTCGATCTTTTGTACCGAAGTGAGGCCGCCTGGTTTGGTGACGTCGTGACATTGCCGGTGGTCGCGGCAAAAATTTGCGTCGACCAATTTGGGTATAACCCGTTCTTTGCCGCACCATTCGGTGTGCTGACTTATGAATGGAAGAACAATGGGGTCTCAGTGCGACCCTTGCGACAGCTGTTCACACTGGCTCACTATCGAGGGAAGATTATTCCAACGCTGCTAGCAACATGGGCGGTCTGGATTCCGCTGATGGCGATCATTTATTCGTTGCCCCTCGCACTCCAATTTCCACTGTTCGGGCTTGCGCTTTCGTTTTGGGTGCTGCTTTTGACCTACATGACCAACCGCTTTGCGGGGAAGATTGAAGCGGACGCTCCGCTGGCGCTGGCTGTCGCAGATGTTGAGGAGTTGACGCCCTGAAGGTTGTAGAGTCAACGACTGCCATTAAGGAAGTAGACAATGGCTTCATGGACGCCGGCGCCATACTCGTTTTGAGCCACATAACCGCCAGCGGCGCGAACCACATCTTTCACTTCACGGATCGCGTTAGCGGGACAGGATGGAAGTGCAGCGAATTGACCATCCAACATTGAAATGTCGTTGTGATGGTCGCCCGCGGCAAAGATCTTTTCGCGCGGGACATCGATCAGGCGGGAAAGCTCAGCCAGTGCCGCCCCTTTATGATAATCGGCATGACAAAAGCGCAGGTACACTGTGTTTCGCTGGTAGTCTAACTTCGGGTGCCTGGCACCCGCCTGCTCAATAAACGCCGTGATGCGCTCCATTTCCTCGTCGTTCTCCGCGACGAGACCTTCGAGGCGCTCAGAATCGTAGATAAGACGCGCCTTTGTTTCTTGAGTCACGAAGTCGATCACCTCAGCGAGCACTGGCTGGGCCGAAGAGAAAAGCTCGGTGTGATCCTGCGCACAGCGCTCGTTCCAATCACCAAACGCTTCCCATTTGTCGCCATTTTGCCCGGGACGAAAAACGTCACGTTCGGTCGTGAGGATGAAATCCGGGCGGATCGGGAACGAAAAATCGGCCAGGCCGGACTCGAGCAGGCCGACGGAGCGACCGGTGTTGATCGCCCACATGGTGCCGGCGTTTTGCAATTCGCGAATCAATTTCATGCACTGCGTATTGAGAACCGGTTCGCCGACGCGTGAGACGAGCGTCCCGTCAAAGTCGATGCTGAGAAGTTGAATTTTCGCGCACATGAAAACATAACTTTAAGAATTGATTTCGTGAAAGCAATCCGCGACGGTTTTTGGTCGGCGAATTGGTAGGGCGCGACCGCCGGGCGCGCCGGTAAGAGTAAAGATCGAACATGAAATCAGCTTACGAACTGGCGATGGAACGTCTCGAGAAGGCGTCACCATCGATTTCGCTTACTGAGAACCAGAAAAGAGAAATCGCGGAGATTGATTCAACTTATCGTGCGAAGATCGCCGAAAAAGAACTTTTCTTGAAAGATCAGATTCGCAAAGCACAGAATGCAGGGAAGTTCGACGAAGTGGAATCTCTGGAAAAGCAGCTCGTTGCCGAAATCCGCCGCTTGCAGGAAGACTCCGAGGAAAAGAAAGAAAAGCTGCGCGCTAGCTTCGCCAAATAACTGGGGCGATTTAGCAAACCCCAAATTCTCTCGGGGTTGAAGTCGATCGTTCCAATCTATGAAATCGCCTCGGTCGCCTCGAGGGCAGATTTCCCGCGCCTCGGCAGGTTGCGATCAAGGAACCCAAGCATGTGCGCATGCTCGATCACGCGGACGCCTTCTTTTTTCTGCAGTTCGGCGACTTGCTGGTGGAACGCTTCCATTTTCGTCCAATGCACTTTCGGCCGGAAATGGTGCTCGGCATGATAGCCATTGTAAAAAAATAGCCAGTTGTAAATCTTCCCGTAGCTGCTCACCCCCCAAGCGATCGGCTTGTCGGGGTCCGCCCCATAATGGCGGTAATAGCCATTTAGATAGCTGAAACAGTGGCCGAGATAGAAAAACGGCAGAAAATAGAAAATCACGTAGCGCCAGTTAAAAACAAACATCACGAACAGCACAGTCGCGAACGCTGCCAGCTCGATGTTTCCCCATATGAGTTCACGGCGGCCACGCTTGCGCAATTCACTCCGAATCGCACCAATATCGTCGCGGAAGAAACTTAGGAAGACGTATTTCCACGGGTTCTCCGCTTCACCATCGTGGCCGTGTTTGTAAATGGAGATCCAATCGATCGTCTCACCTTTCTGATCCGGGCGGTCGGCATTGCCTTTGTGATGCTGCATGTGGACCGCGTTGTAATATGTTTGTGAAAAGCAACAAGCGATCGATTGAGTGATTCCAAACAGTCGATTAAGCAATTCCGAGCGGAAGAATGAGTTATGAATGAAGTTGTGCCCCACGCCGTTGATGTTCGCGTTAACCATCAACGAGTAAATGAATCCAAGAATCAGCATCACCCAAAGCGGCGCATGCGGGTACAGGAAGAACAGGCCGAGGAAATAAGCGAGGTGAAAAAGACCCGCCAGTGCCGGGATAGCATCCCAGCGTGTGTGCGCGAAGAGTTTCGAGCTGGTGGTGGGACGGTCCACCCGGATGGCATCGGTGTTCATGTCGGGGGTTTTAGGTATAGAATTACTCGCTAAAGAAATACCAGTTGGCAAGTTTTGAAGATTGCCAAGGCCGTTTCCAACCGCCTAACTTAACCGCTCCATGTTTGCGCTCCAGCCAGAATTGAAGGTCTTTACCGGCTCCGCTAACCGCGAGCTGGCCGAGCGCATTTGCAAATATATCGGCGTGCCACTTGGTCAGGCGACAATCAGCTCGTTTCCGGACGGCGAGACCTACGTCAGGATTGAGGAAAATATTCGGGGCCACGATGTTTTCATTATTCAACCGACTTGTCCGCCAACCAACCAGCACTTGATGGAGTTGCTCATCATGGTTGACGCAGCGCGCCGGGCCAGCGCGGATCGGATCACGGCGGTCATCCCATTTTTCGGCTATGCGCGCCAGGACCGCAAAGATCAGCCTCGTGTTCCAATTACAGCGAAGCTCGTGGCGAATTTGCTGGATGCCGCTGGCGTGAGCCGGGTGCTGACGATGGACCTGCACGCGCAACAGGTGCAGGGCTTCTTCGATATTCCCGTAGATCACCTCTATTCGCTTCCGGTATTGATCAAGTATCTGCGACAGCAGCTTACGGGAAAAACGGTGGTGGTTTCCCCAGATCTCGGCGGCCTCAAAATGGCCTCGGCTTACGCCGACGGGCTCGGCGCAAATCTAGCCATTGTCGCCAAAGAACGCCGCAGCGCTACAGAGACGGAAGCACTTTATCTGATAGGCGAGGTCGAAGATCGCGATGTGCTGCTGGTCGATGACCTTACCGAAACGGCAGGGACACTGACTTCTGCGGCTGAGCTTTTAAAGAAGCGCGGCGCCCTGAAGATCTATGCTGGGGTATCGCACGCTGTTCTTGTCGATCTTGCGATCCCGCGCTTGCAAAAGTCAAAAATTGAGGAATTGATAACAACCAACAGCACTCCGGTACGCACTGTCGACGGGTTTAAGACCACGGTGCTATGCGTCTCTGAGCTTCTCGGCGAGGGCATAAAGCGGATTCACAAGGATGAGTCCGTCTCATCGCTGTTCAACATCGAAAACGAAAAAAATGGCCAAACAAGTCAAGCTAAAAGCTGAACCACGAGCGACTTTGGGACGGTCTGCGGTACGCAAACTGAAAGCGAATGGAGTTATTCCAGCGATCATTTATGGCGGAAAGGAAAAGCCGCAGCCATTGCAAGTCTCCGCCCGAGACATCAACGCAATGATGAGCCACGCTTCCGGAGAAAATGTCCTGGTCGAGCTTGAAATCGCTGGTGAAAAATCGAACCGCACCGCCCTTGTGCAGGAAGTGCAACACTCACCGGTCCGTGGCGACATCCTTCATATTGATTTTCACGCCATCTCAATGGACGAGACGATCCAAGCTGATGTCCCGATCGAGCCAATCGGCGTTCCCAACGGCGTCAAGAACTTTGGCGGATTGCTTGAGCAAAGCTTGCGCGCACTGGCAATTGAATGTCTGCCGCGCGATTTGCCGGATCGGATCACCGTCGATGTTTCGCAGTTGAACATTGGGGACTCCATTCACCTGCGCCAGATTCAGCTGCCGTCCGGAGTCACGAGCAAGGTTCAGCCCGATCTCACCGCATTTTCGGTTCTCGCCCCAACAGTGGAAGAGGAACCGGTTGTGGCTGAAGCCGAAGCTGTCGCTGGACCCGAAGTGATTGGCGAGAAAAAGGAAGAAGGAGAAACGGCCGCGGCCCCTGCGGCCCCGAAGGAAAAAGAGCAAAAGAAGTAAGCGATTTGGGATCCGTTCGATCTTGGTTAACGCCTCCGAGGTCAGCTTTTGCGATATCTGATTTCCATTTAAGCGAATGTGGAAGAAAAAACTCCACAAGTTCGTCTGATTGCCGGTCTCGGAAACCCTGGGCCCGAATACGAGCATACTCGCCATAACATCGGCTTTCTTGTCGTCGACCGGCTTGCCGCTCATTTTGAGTCGAGATGGAAAAAATCCACCAAGAAGGACGCGCTTTTGGCGAAATCGGGAGAATTGATCCTGGTGAAACCGATGACTTACATGAATCGTAGCGGAGAACCGCTCGCCGAGCTCGCTCAGTTTTTCAAAATCGAGGCGCGGGAAATTCTCATTGTGCTCGACGATCTTGACTTGCCGCTTGGCCGTCTTCGATTGCGGGCCAGCGGTGGTCCGGGAGGCCACAACGGTCTCGAATCAATCATCGTGCGATTCGGAACCGAGGATATTCCGCGATTGCGCATTGGTATTGGCGCGGCGCCACGCGAAGGCTCGGTCGAATACGTGTTGAGCCGGTTTTTTGAGGAAGAGAAGCCGCTCGTTAGATCGACAATCGATCGCGCCGCGGAAGCGGTGAAATGCGTGATTGACAATGGACTCGTTTCCACGATGAACACTTTCAACAAAACCGAAGAATCATGAAGAACCGTTACGAGGCGTTGCTCGTGCTTAACACGCAGGGCAAAGAAGACACCGTCAAAGATATTGTCGACCGGTTGGAATCAGAATTTCAAAAAGAAGGCGCCGAGGTCGAGCAGGTGCAAAAAATGGATAAGCGTCAGTTTTCCTATGTGGCTGGACCGCTGGATTCCGGGTTCTACGTCAACTTTGTTTTTCACGCCGATCCGCAGCTGATTACGAAATTGCGTTCTAAATTTAAACTTGATCCGGAAGTCTATCGTCAGAATTACCAGCGCCTCCCGGAAAAGAAGGAGAAGGCGCCGAAAAAGTTGGCGAAAGCGAAATAGTTTGGCTATAACCGGCCCATGGCCAGCTTCAACAAAGTCATATTGCTCGGAAATCTGACACGCGATCCAGAAGTGCGCTACACGCCGAAAGGGAGTGCGGTATGTGATCTCGGCATCGCGGTTAATCGCGTTTACACGACCGACAGTGGGGAGAAGCGTGAAGAAGCGACTTTCGTCGACGTCACTTTTTGGGGCCGCACTGCGGAGGTTGCTGGAGAGTATCTAAAAAAAGGCAGGCCGGTTTTTATCGAAGGCAGGCTCCAGCTCGACTCTTGGGAAGACAAACAATCAGGACAGAAACGGTCCAAGCTGAAAGTGATTGGGGAAACGATGCAGCTTATCGGTGCACGATCCGCTGGTGCCACCGCTGGCCCGAGCGAACAGGGTGAGGAAGATCGAACATCGCGCGCCGCCGGCAAATCGAGTGCGCCTCCGCCAAAAGCGTCTGCGACCCAGCCAGACGACGACGAAATTCCATTTTGAGTCGCAAGGTCGTGCGACTGCGCACGAATAAGGATAGGGCGCGATTCTATCGGGCCGACAAATTTTCGAGGGCTCCGCAGAGCATGGCCCGGCCGATCGTGCTAACCGATGAATACGACTGAAGCTTGTATTGCGCTCAACATGTTGCCGACTGTCGGGCCGGTACGGCTGCGCAAACTGCTGCAAGTTTTTGGAACTCCAGAGCATGTGCTGACTGCCAAGCGTGGTGAGCTTCGCGCGGCTGAAGGAATTGGCGGTGAAGTGGCCGATCAAATTGCAGCTTGGGAATCGACTATCGATCTTGCATCCGAGCTGAATCGCATTCGCGATTTCGGAGCGACCGTCATCACACAGGAATCATCCTCGTATCCAAGGTCGCTCCGGGAAATTCACGCCCCACCCATCGTGCTTTACGTTTGGGGCGAGCTCCAGGAACGCGACAATCACGCTATTGGCATTATCGGCGCGCGCCGCACCACCCATTATGGAACTGAGGCCGCTAAAAAACTCGCCTACCAAATAGCCTACGCGGGTTTGACGGTAATCAGCGGTTTAGCGCGCGGGATCGACACGGCCGCGCATCAGGGCGCGCTAGCCGCGAAAGGTCGAACCATTGCCGTGATCGGTGCTGGGTTGCTCGAAATCTATCCGCCTGAAAACCGAGGGCTCGCTGAAAAGATTATGGCCGGCAACGGCGCGATCGTGTCGGAGTTCTCAATGGAAATCAAACCCGACCGGCAAACATTTCCGATGCGTAATCGGATCATAAGTGGCTGGAGCCACGGCATTCTTGTTGTCGAAGCGGGTTTGAATAGCGGGGCCCTGATTACGGCGTCACAGGCGATCGAGCAGGGTCGCTCCGTTTATGCGGTTCCCGGGCACATTAACGCACCGAGTGCGATGGGATCCAATCGTCTGATTCAGCAAGGCGCCAAGCTCGTGATGAGCGCAAGCGACATTCTTGAGGACCTGCAAATTCTTCTTCCCGAGACAAAGCCATCACCGGAAGCCGCAGCGCGGCCCTTGCCACCGCTCTCTGGGGAGGAGCGTCGCGTTTATGAGGCGATTGATTCGTCCGAAACGCCGATCGACGAAATCGCCGCCAGATCCGATTTGCCAAGCGCAACCGTCTCTTCTACTCTCCTTAGTCTCGAACTGAAGCGGCTCGTTAAGCAATTGCCGGGGAAATACTTTGTGAAACTGGGCTAGGCTCACCCGGCGTCTCTCTTTTGCCGATTGCAATTAGCGCGAAGCTAAGCTTCGGTTGCACCTTTAAATGTCCAAATCCCTTGTCATCGCCGAAAAACCCAGCGTCGCAACGGACCTCGCGCGCGTTTTGGGCAAGTTTAAGAAAGAGAAGGACTTTTTCGAGAACGATCAATACGTGATCTCCTCGGCGATTGGTCATTTGGTCGAGATGGTTCCGCCGGAAGGCGCGGAAGTGAAACGGGGGAAATGGAATATCGAAAATCTCCCGGTATTGCCGAACCACTTCGATCTTATGCCGAAAGAGAAGACAAAATCGCGGCTGCAGTTGCTCAAGCGTTTGATCAAGAGGCCCGACGTGACCGAGATCATTAACGCCTGTGATGCCGGGCGCGAAGGCGAACTCATTTTTCGTAACACGTTGCGGTGGGCCGGCGTTAAGAAACCAACGCGGCGGCTTTGGCTGCAATCGATGACACCGGAGGCGATTCGCGCCGGCTTCGAGCACCTGCGTTCCGAGCAAGAAATGCAGCCGCTAGCCGATGCCGCGACTTCGCGTGCGGAAAGCGATTGGCTGGTCGGCATCAATGCAACACGCGCGCTTACTTCATTCAATTCGCGCAGCGGTGGTTTTCAAAAGACCGCCGCCGGCCGGGTGCAGACGCCTACGCTCGCGATCTTGGTGGCTCGCGAAGAGAAAATCCGCTCTTTCAAGCCGCGCCCGTATTTCGAGGTTCATGCGGACCTTGGGGTGAAGACAGGAAGCTATCGCGGCCGCTGGTTTGACGAGAAATTCAAAAATGATGGGAACGAGGACGCGCGTGCGGAGCGCCTCTGGAGCCGCGAGAAAGCGGACGCAATCGAAGCGAAATGCACCGGAAAAACGGGTGAGATCACCGACGAAAAAAAATCGGCTATGCAGGCGTCGCCGCTGCTCTATGACCTAACAACGTTGCAGCGCGAAGCCAATGGCCGTTTCGGCTTAAGCGCGCGGCGCACACTCCAAGTTGCGCAGGCCCTTTATGAGAAGCACAAGGTGCTGACTTATCCCCGCACCGATTCGCGCTATTTGCCAGAGGACAATCTTGGTCAGGTGCGCAAGGTTATGTCGAGCTTCGACGACCAGACGCTGGCTACCCACGCGGAGAAAGCACTGCGCAACGAATGGGTCAAGCCGACCAAGCGCGTCTTCAACAACGCCAAGGTGAGCGATCACCACGCCATCATCCCCACGGGCACATCGTCCGCGCATCTCGACGATTTCGAGCGCAAAATTTTCGACATGGTCGCGCGCCGCACGATCGCGGTCTTTTATCCGGCCGCGCAATTTGAAGCAACCACCCGCATCACTCGGATCGAGGGCGAGCCGTTCAAGACCGAGGGGAAAATCATTATCGATCCTGGCTGGAAGGCGGTCTATGGAAAAGAAGCGGCCGGCGAGGACGAACAATCGATTGTTCCAATTTCGCCTAACGAACGGGCAGACGTGCTTGCGATTGAGGTCAAGGAAAACGAGACGAAGCCCCCCGCACGTTTTAACGAAGCGACGCTGCTTTCGGCGATGGAAGGCGCTGGCAAGCTCGTTGAAGATGAAGAGCTGCGCGAAGCGATGAGCGAGCGTGGCTTAGGAACGCCAGCCACGCGCGCCCAAATTATCGAAGGCCTGATTTTTGACGGATACATAGAGCGCAAAGGAAAAGAGCTTGTCGTCACGGCGAAAGGATTATCGCTCATCACGCTGCTGCGAAATCTCCACACGGACGTTCTGTGCACGCCGGAATTGACCGGTGAATGGGAATTTCGTCTCAAACAAATGGCGCACGGGAAGCTCGAGCGCCACCATTTCATGAAAGACATTCGCGGGTTAACGTGCGAAATCGTGGAGAAGGTCCGCAGTTTTCGTGGCGAGACTATCGAAGGCGAGTACGCCGTCATCGACGCCAAATGCCCTAACTGCGGCCGCGGCCCGATCAAGGAAGATTACAAAACGTTCCGCTGCAAAAATTGCGACTGGCTCATGTGGAAGACGATGGCCTCGCGCCAGTTCGAGCCGGAGGAAGTCCGCGAATTGTTAACAAAAGGACGCGTGGGACCGCTGCAAGGATTCCGCAGCAAGATGGGACGTCCATTCGAAGCTGCAGTGAGACTCGGCGAAGACAAAAAACCGGAATTTGATTTTGGTGCGGACGGAAACGGCGCGCCGCAAAAGGTCGACACTTCCCGGCATGAATCTATCGGAGTGTGTCCGGTTTGTAAGGAGGGCCAGGTTTACGAGTTGGAAAATGTCTATATCTGTGAGCGTGCCGCCGCTGCCCTAAGAAAATGCACATTCCGGGTAAGCAAAACGATTTTGCAGCGCCCTATTCCGAAAGAACAAGTGCAAAAATTGATGTCGACGGGCAAGACAGATCTCCTCCCGAGATTTATCTCGAAAAGAGGCCGCCCATTTTCTGCACACTTGAAACTGGAAGACGGCAAAGTCGGCTTCGAGTTCGCCGAAAAGACGCTACGCGCTGCGAAGCCTCGAGCGCGAAAATCCGTCACCAAAGCATAGGCATCCGCCGTTCCCTCGCGAAAAAGTTTCAGAGCGGAGCGAACGCTTGAATCATCCAACAGCTCTCAGCCAGTTCTTGGTTCGACCTTTTGCTGGACACGATGCACCATGGCTACGGCTGCGATCAGCATCAGCCCCGAAACCACCTGATGTAGTTCGAGCGTTGCGTGGAAGAAGCCCCACGTGATACACACCGCGGCGAGGGTCTGCATCATCTCGAAGTAACCCGCCGTCGATGCACGCGTAAGGCGTAACCCTTCGAAATAGATGAGGAGGGGTATACCACCGGAAATGGAGGCGAGCAAAACCAGCCAGACTATCGCCTTTACAGCGTGAGCCTGCGCAGTCGCCGGCCACAACGTTGCTCCATGAAGCTTGCCGTAGCCGAGAAGGATCAATGTCATGCAAACTAACCCGACGACAATGCGTAGACTCGATGCAAGCCGAAGCGACATACCGGTCATTACCCCGCGGCCAGCGACGGTCGCAAGACCCCAAAACAACGCGCAGATTAGTGCATAGCCGGTACCGCGGTTCAGTCCGGCACGCTCGAACGAAGTGGCGATAAGTGTTGGATGCGTGACGGAAACAAAAATACCGGCAAGGATCGCGATGCCGGCATAGAGGAAGAAACGTGGACCGAGGCGGTCGCCGAAGAGCAGGAACGCGCCCATCGTCGAAATGACAGGCTGAATGTTCAGGACCACGTTCACCACGGTCGGATTGCCGTATTTCAAGGCCAGGGTGAAAAAGATCGTGCCGACGGCCGAGCCGGCGAAGCCCGAGAAGAACAGGTACACCCAAGTGCTCACGTCGATTTTACCGAT
>Ga0193723_1001067_pt1 | contig 10718 bp, 8 predicted proteins | sample H2m2metaG_FD_143042 | JGI IMG/M metagenome (GOLD analysis project Ga0193723, IMG submission 143042) | Soil microbial communities from a riparian zone of the East river system, Colorado, United States - H2m2 | ecosystem: Environmental > Terrestrial > Soil > Riparian zone | place: USA: East River... | reverse complement strand
ATCTGATCACCAGCGCGATCTCTTTGCCGCCGACCGGCGGGATTTTGTTGTTCAGTGCGCTCGTGCTTTTCGGAGTGCTTGTTCAAGCGGCCTCGATGCGAAAGAAGAGCTTGGCGCCACGATAGACAATTCGCTAAGCGGAGCTTGGTTTTGCGTCGCGCGAACGATCAATTGTAGGGCAGGTCCGTCGCCTGCCAGACCGCCGACCCTGATTTTGTCCTTGAGTCGGCGACCGACACGAGATGTCGTTAAGACAATGAGAGGCAGCGGGGTTTGTTTCATTCTCGTTCTGTGCACGCTTGTCTCGTGCGAACGCAAAGCTTCGATTGTTCGCGCCCCTGAACCTTCTCCTCTTTCCGCCGCGCCAACGCTAGCCACGTCAGCCACGCCGGCGCCAGTCGAATCGAGCGCAGCACCTTCGCCACAGCGGTCACAGGCTCCGACAAGCGTTTTCGTTGAAGTGGCACAACCGGTTCGCGGTGCCGTCGTCATTGTTTCAGTATTCGATGAAACAGGACATTTGAGCGCAAACGGCCACGGTTTCTTCGTTTCCGATGACGGGAAATTCATTGCGGATCGCAGCGTCATGACAGGCGGAGTTAATGCCGTGGCAAAAGTCGCTGACGGGGCAATTTACAATGTCTCGGGCGCCCTCACCCAAACTGCGCCACAAAATTTGGTTCTTTTGAAAGCGGACGCGACCCATCCGTTACCGTTTCTTGTGCCGAGCGCGAGCGCGCTGCCGGATATCGGCAACGAGGTCGCAATCGTTCTCAGTCCGATTGAACGGACAAACCCGGTCCTGTTGGAGGAGAAAATCAGCGGCCGCTTTACCGACGAAGCGGGAGAATGGTTCGATGTTACACCGGCATTATCAAAAACGATCGCGGGCGCACCAGTTATCAATCAGCGCGGCGAGCTCATCGGCGTGGTGACGTTTCGCGCGGGAAGGAATTCGTGCGCAATCAGACCGGCCGCCGCGGCGGCGACACTCCTATTACAGGTTTCATCGAACATGACCCCGAGCTGGCAGAATTTGATAGCTGCATCACGTCTAACGACACCGTTATCATCGGCAACGCCGGTGCGAACGGCGACACCATCGAAAATCCCACTGAAAGGATCAAAGCTGGTTTACGCGCCCGCACCACGTTATCCATCAGACGCAAGACAACCGCTGGGTGCCGGGCAGGCGTCGGGCAGCTTTCGCGTCTTGTTCGACGCCAATGGGCGGGCGGTTGCGGTTCAAACCATTCGCTCGACCGGCAACTCCGCCCTCGATCAAGCAGCCGTCTCCACGCTTATCCAGTGGCGCTCGGAAGCCGGGCCCGAGTGGAGTCTCGTAGTGCCGATTACGTTCAAACCATAAGGCTGGGGAACCGTGAACTAAACAGGACTTAAAGGATTAACAGGGATTCAGTTTAGAATCCTGCGCTATCCTGTAAATCCTGTCTATCAATGCCGAAAATGACGAACGCCGGTAAAGATCATTGCTATATCGCGTTCATTGGCGGCGGCGATTACTTCTTCATCGCGCACCGAACCGCCCGGCTGAATTGCACAGCCGGCACCGGCATCAGCCGCTGCAAGAAGCCCATCCGGAAATGGGAAAAATGCATCACTGGCGAGGGCGCTGCCCTTGAGGGAAAGCCCCGCTTCCTGCGCTTTCCAGATTGCGATCCGCGAAGAATCGACGCGCGACATTTGCCCGGCGCCGATGGCCAGAGTGCGATCCGGCCCGGCGTAAACGATGGCATTTGATTTCACATGCTTGACGACACGCCAACCAAATCGCATCGCGTTGAGTTCACTCTCCGTCGGCTGACGTTTTGAAACGACGCTTTCGGCTTCTCCGCGTCCTGTACAAGTAAACCGCCGCAGACAGAACGAATATCCTTTTTCGGCACGAGTTCGGTGGCCGGATCAAGCAGCCGAATCAGCCGCAGATTCTTTTTCCTCTGCAAAATCGTGCGCGCATCTCCGGAAAACTCCGGCGCAATAATGACTTCACTGAAAATTTCGCTGATCGCTTTGGCCAACGATTCGTCGATTTCGCGATTGCAGACGATGATCCCGCCAAAGGGCGCCTGTTTGTCTGTGGCGAAGGCTTTTTCCCACGCTTCGCGCAGATCGGGATCGCTCCCGACACCACAGGGATTGGTATGTTTCAAAATCGCAACCGTCGCTTCGTCAAAGTCGCCGATCAGGCTGGTGGCTGCGCTGATGTCGAGAATGTTGTTAAAGGACAATTCCTTGCCGTGCAGTTTTTCAAAATGCTTGTCGAAGTCGCCATAGAGCGAAGCTTTTTGATGCGGATTCTCGCCGTAACGCAGATGAGTAACGAGCGGCATCGTCAGTGAGAACGACGCATCCGTTGCTTGTTCCTCGTTCAGAAATGTACCGATCGCGCGATCGTAGGCGGAAGTTTTGATAAATGCTTTGATCGCGAGACGCTCCCGAAGTTTCAGCGTCGTCTCACCACCATTGTCGCGTATCGTTTCGAGCACGAGATCGTAATCGGCGGGATCGACAACAACGGTAACGCTCTCGTAATTTTTGGCGGCACTACGGATCATCGACGGACCGCCGATGTCGATATTCTCGATCGCTTCGGCCAGCGTCACGCCTGGTTTGGCGATCGTTTGCTCGAATGGGTAAAGATTAACGACCACGAGATCGATCGGCTCAAACCCCTGGTCGCGCGCCTCCTTTTCATGTTTCGGATTGCCCCGCTTGTAGAGCAAGCCGCCGTGCACACGTGGGTGCAACGTTTTCACCCGTCCTTCCAACACCTCGGGAAAAGCCGTGAAACTGGAAATCTCGCGCACCGGGATCTTTTTCTTACGCAACAGTTCCGCCGTTCCACCTGTAGAAATAATGTCGACACCTTGTTTTTCGAGGGCGCGCGCGAAGTCGGCAATGCCAGTCTTGTCGGAAACGGAAATGAGGGCGCGGATGATTTTCATTCGAGATCAGTAGGTCATTCCGAGCGTAGTCGAGGAGTCCCGCTGCGAAAGCCTTAAGGTAGCGCCACGGGATTCCTCGACTTCGCTCAGGATGACGATAGATAGCAGTGCCGTCAGCGAGCGAGAATCACATTCTTTGCGGCCGGATAGAGCACGGGGCAGCAGCCGATTGTTTCGCAGAAAGCTTTGCTGAAATGACTTAGGCTGGAGTAGCCGACTTCGATCGCTGCTTCAGTGACGTTATACCGTCCGCTTCGCAAAAGCTCGGCGGCGCGTTCCATCCGAATATTGCGGAGATATTGCGGGATGGTGAGACCGACTTCGCGCGAAAAAATCCGGCTTAAATAAAAGGGACTGCACCCAACTTCCTGGCCGAGCATCTCTAACGTCGGCGGGTTCGCCAAATCGCGAGTGAGTAATTCCTTGGTCCGCTCCACCCGATCGCGCGCGACCCGTTTCTGGCGCATGCAAAAAAATTCCGGGTCCTTTGGTTCAAAAAGGAAATGCGCCATCAACTCGAGCGCCTTGCTTTGATACCACAAGATTTGAGCAGCTTTCGCGACCGGCGGTTCGGTCAGCGAAGCCACAACCTTGCGCTGTTCTGACGTCATCGGACGCGGCGTAGAAATGTGGGCACCGTTCTCAAAAATTGATTCGCGCATCGCGGCGTCGAGATCGCGAACATTTTGCGCAAGCTGCTTTTGCAAATGCGCCCGCGAAAATTCCAAAGTTACGAACTGATGATGATCGTTCGCTTCGCGGGTCGCGCTAAGCGGATCATCGGTCATGGCATAATAACCAGACGTCCCCGGGACAAAATCACTGCGGGCGCGCGACGTTCGCACTTCGCCACGACCGCTGAGGTTCAAACAGAATTCGATGCTTTGCGGGTGAAAACTGCGGCCCCAGTCCAGCGATCGGGGTGTTTGAAAATCGTGCCACTCTACGCTGACTCCGAGTTTGTTGAAATCGCCGTAGAGTTGTCGCCAGCCTTGCGGAACCTCCCGCCAGGCGCCCTTCTCGGCGATCGCCGGATCCACAGAAATCATGGCTGCTAATTACGAATGGCGCGTAGCCGAATGCAAGGAAGGTTTGATTTCTTCGAAAGCCGCTCGGTCCCACTTCGCCAGGGTGGAGGCTGCGTTATAGGTGCTCTGCGCAAATTCCAGGATCGCTTCATCGGGTGATTCCGCACGCCGCACTTCGTCATAAGGGAGGACGAACTCTCGCAGCTGCGGATGAAAATATGCGCCGGCCGGTCTCACCTTTGCCTCCGCGAAACCATCGGGCGAAGGATAGGCATAGGAATACAACAGCGCCGTGGGAACCTGATCGTTGCCGGGCCAGAATCCGAGGCTGCTCACCTCCTGCGAATAGGCTTCGCGTGTGATTGCATCCGGTAAATTGGGAACGCCACCGGGATGTGGTGGCGCCGGCCTTCCGGAGAAACGCGTCACCGCCAGATCGAAACTGCCCCAGAAAAAATGCACCGGACTGCACTTGCCGCAGAAACGCGAACGAAATTCTTTGAAAACACGATCTGCCTGCAGGAGGACGCGCCAAAAGCGGTTGGCATATTCCAGATCGTAAGCGGCGTGTTTCTCATCATGATCGAACGGGATCGCTTCCAGCGTTTCGTTCGGCTTCATTCCAATCTGTACTTTAACCCCGAGCTCTCGCAGGTTGGCCATGACCTGACGATAAAAATTCGCGACACTCTGCGGTTGCAGCGTGATCACCCGCTCATCGCCCTCTGCCGTGATAATACGTAATTCGTGCCGGGTAAAATCAAACTCGATTTCAAACGCGCGTGAACCATAGGGAATGAGTGACGTGGTCAACCCGCGCACCGTGACATACAAAGTGACACCCCACGAATGGTTGATCCACGGCCCCAGAGCCAGCCTGATCTTACCGACGATCTGCGTCCACAACTGCAATGTCGCGCATGTCTCCCGCCACTCCGAATAATCGAGCGCTGGCCAGATTTGTTCGCGTGAATTCTCCGCCATGGTCAGTCGTTGCCGCGAATGTAATCGGCAAAATTGTGACGCACGCGTTTAAAAGTTTCGCGAGCCTGTTCTCGCGTCCGATAAAACATATGACGTACACTTTGCATGATTCGGTTGTCACCACTCTGGCCCTCGTACTCGACATCTCCCTCGCGGTGATCTTCCACAATGGCGTCCATCGGCGCGCCCGCAAACATGCCTTCGGACCGCGTCACTGTTCCCTTGTTCGCACCGATGTAAATCGTGCCTACCGGCCGACGATTTTGATTTTGTAAGGTGACAATCCAGGTGCCATCGCCACGTTCGTTCGTGCGCAGAGTGTAATTAACATACGCGAAAGGCACGTGCGAAGAATCGGCGGTGCGGCTCGCCACCTCATAAGCGCCGCTGGAGTCCAGATTCAAATGCGCGGGATTGATCGTCGCGCCTTGTGCTGTTCCGACGATGTTACGATCGGACATTCGGTTGGAAGTAACACGCCCGTCTCTCACTTCGACTTCACGAATCCCGCGCGCATTTCGGTCATCAATCAAAATTCTCCAGGTCGACGGTTGGGGGTTGCCATCGAGTCCGATGACCGAAACCACGCGATTAACGTAGTCACGATTCAGCTGATTGCCGACGGTGCGAAGAGCATCGTAGGCCGTGGGATTGCTTTGCGCGAAAACAGCGGACGCAGAAAGCAGGAAGAGCGCGGCAAAACTTTTCAACATGCGGGAAATTGAAGCGCGGTTTGCAATTGTGTCCAATGAGGTACGCGCGTTTTTCGCTTCGGATTCCCCGGGGAGCGCACGCGCTCACCCAGAAATCTGTCGCGCGACTCGGCGGCATGAATTATTGTGTGGGCGAATCGGAACCTGGGCCTTAAAGCCTGTGTGCCTAGCGGAGAGTTGTCTGCTCTGTTCCGATGCATCAGAGTGAAACTCCGCTGGCCCCACAGACCGCAGATTTATGTTCCGGGGCTTGCGCGGCATGAATTATTCTGTCATCCAACACTTGAAGCGATGATAACCCTCGGCAGCATGACTGCGGTCGGAATGAAAAAGCGCGAGCTCGAGTTTTCCAGTCATCCTGGAAATCTCTCTCTGATGCGCAATTTCGTGAGAGGCTTTCTAGATAATCTGCCAATTACCGAGCGCGATCGCACCCTGATGGTGCTGGGTGTGGATGAAGCGTGCACCAATATTATCCGGCACGCCTACGAGCTGCGCGACGACCAGCTCATCGCACTTTCTCTCGAGCACCGACAGGATTGTGTGCGAATGCGGCTGCGTGATTATGGAATGCAGCCGGCGGCGGAAGCGCTGCACCGCCGACGCGATAAAGTTGTTCGGCCCGGCGGGCTCGGCCTAATGATGATCCGCAACGCCTTTGATCAGGTTGACTATATTTTGCGCCAACGCGGGACTGAACTGGTTTTGACGAAGAAGATTGCGTCCTGATTGGGTAGCGCAGGTGTCCCGTGTGTTGGCGATCGCGGCTCGCGATCGCGGACTTTCCCTTATATCCGCGATCTTCGGGAAAGCTAAGACTTAACGAAAGATCGTTTCGGCGAGACGCCGAAACCAACACGCGAGACGCGTGCGCTACCCGGATAGGAACTCTTCAGCGCGAAATCGCATCGTGCGTAATTTCGTGTTCGATGTTATCAGGTTTGCTCTAGATCGACGATGAAACCGCCGGAACCGGATCCCGCTCTCGAAGTCTCGCTGCGACCACCCATGTTCAGCGAGTTCACGGGGCAGGCGAAGGTCTGCGAACGGTTGGAGCTTTTGGTGGCGGCAGCGAAAAAGCGGGGTGACGTCCTTCAACACATCCTGTTGAGCGGGCCGCCGGGTCTCGGCAAAACGACCCTGGCCAACATCATTGCTCACGAGATGGACGTGAACGTTAAGAACACAAGTGGGCCAGTAATCGAAAAAGCAGGAGAACTGGCCGGGCTACTGACGAGTTTGGAAAAAGGCGACGTGCTTTTCATCGACGAGATTCACCGGCTCCAACCCACAATCGAAGAGTATCTCTATCCGGCGATGGAAGATTACCGGCTCGATATCATCATCGATCAGGGGCCGCAGGCGCGGAGTCTGCGACTGCAATTGCCGAAGTTTACCTTGATCGGAGCAACGACGCGCGCAGGAATGGTAAGCGCGCCGTTACGTTCGCGCTTCGGAACAACGGCGCGGCTCGACTATTACGGTGCAGAGGAAATGCACAGAATCGTCCGGCGCAGTGCGGGATTATTGAACGTTGAGGTCGATGACGATGGAGCAAAGGAGATCGCCTCGCGGGCGCGTGGAACGCCTCGCACCGCAAATAACCTGCTCTGGTGGGTGCGCGATTATGTGCAGGTGAAGGCGGAAGGAAAAATCAATGGAGAACTGGCGGATCGCGCCCTGGCGATGCTCGAGATCGACCGCGACGGATTCGATGAGTGGGATAAACGGATCGTTGAGACCTTGATTCACAAATTTAATGGCGGGCCGGTCGGCTTAAACTCGTTAGCGGTGGCCATTGGCGAGGAAGCAGGCACACTCGAAGAAGTGAACGAGCCGTATTTGATCATGCAGGGTTACATCAAGCGCACACCCCAGGGACGAGTGGCGTTGCCGAATGCCTATCGCAAGCTCGGATTGAAACCGCCGGGTGGCGCGCAGGGCGAGCTGTTGTGAAGAACGTTAAAACGATGAAGGGTTGAAGCGATGAAGCGGATATCAATTCAAACTTCTCCCCGCTTCAACACTTCAACTCTTTAACGCTTCAACGCTCCCACCCATGCAGACTGATTTGTTCGGCAGCACAACAAAGGTGCTCACCGTCGGAGAGTTGACGCGAGTAATCAGAGCGACGCTCGAAACCAGGTTCGGCGCGGTCTGGGTGCAGGGCGAGATCTCGAATTACAAGCAGCACCCTTCGGGACACCAATATTTCACTCTTAAAGATTCACGCGCCCAGATCGCGTGCGTGATTTTTCGCAATGCGCCGCTCTCGCTTCGTCAACCCCTCGCCGATGGCGCGCAGGTGCAGGTTTACGGCAGCGTGAGTGTTTTTGAGGCGCGGGGGCAGTACCAGCTCAGCGTAGAGATTGTGCAACCGCGCGGTCTTGGGTTATTGCAGGCAAAATTCGAGGCGCTCAAACGCAAGTTGGAAGCCGAAGGATTGTTCGATCCGGCGCGCAAGAAACCACTCCCGCAATTTCCGAAGCGCATCGGGATTATTACTTCGCCAAGCGGCGCAGCCATACGCGATATTCTCAACATTTTGCGGCGCCGCGCCCGTGGGATCGAAATTTTGATCAATCCGGTTCGGGTGCAGGGCATCGGCGCGGCCGCGGAAATTGCGTCGGCCATTAATGAACTTTCGAACCCAGGCACGATCTGGCCGCCGCTCGATCTAATTGTAATCGCTCGAGGCGGCGGCAGCATTGAGGATTTATGGGAGTTTAACGAGGAAATTGTTGCGCGCGCGATCGCGGCGGCGCTGGTTCCGGTCGTGTCCGCCGTCGGTCACGAAACTGATTTCACCATCGCCGATTTCGTGGCCGATTTGCGCGCGCCCACGCCAAGCGCGGCGGCAGAATTGATTGTACCAGCGGCGGTCGAACTCGATCGGCGCGTGAACGAACTGGCCGGTTGTTTGCAGCGTTGCTGGCGAAACTTCATTGTGCGTGAGCAAACGCGATTGCGTCTATTTTCCGAGCGGACTGTCGGACGTGAATTGATGACACGAATTCAGGAATTCAAACAGACGTTAGACTGGCGCCGCGAAAGTTTGCAACGGAACGCTGCCGCATTTCTTGGAAATTGGCGTGGTCGTTTAGCGGAAAACGCGGCCGCTCTGCGGCGGCACGATCCAACGCGCGAGATTATCTTGCGGCGGAGCCGATTTGCCGAGTTCGCGCGGCGCCTGGCGACATGTCCGCAGCAGTTAGTCAACACAATGCGAAGACGCTTTGAGCGCGCGGAGAAAATTCTCGCCGTACTCGGCCCGGACGCGACATTGCGCCGGGGCTACAGCATGACTCTCGACGCGACCGGCAATCTGGTTCGCTCAGTTACGGAGGTGAAACGCGGCGACCGAATTCACACGCGCCTGACTGACGGCACAATTGAATCGAATGTTGCCTAGACACGGCGCCATTACCGCGTTTCTGTCATGTTGGGCGAATATGCCAGTCCGCCTCGGACCGAGGCATCTCCAGTTATTTCCGGAATAGCGAGAGATGGGAAGCCTGGCCTCGCCGACTACGTCGGCTGCGTTGCAGCCTCGACTGCGCTCGGAATGACAAAATCGGGCAGCTCGGAACAAGAAAGCTGGTTGGTGGCAAGGCGGTCACGCGTGCACAGATCGGCGTCGCGGTGAACCGGGCGGCTGGAGCGACCTTGCCGAGCTGATGGTGACCTGAGCGCCGCGCAGCTTAGGACACAAATCAACGCAAAAACAAAACAGCGGCTGGGAGTCCAGCCGCCGTCTCGGTTGATCTTCTGCTTGCGGTTACGGGTACGTCAATACACCGGTCGGATCACCAGCTGTGCTCGTGCCATCCGGCTTCACACCAACCTTTGATTCGAACGTAGCGACATCTGTAGCGGAGGCACTTGCGGGTTTGGCATCGGTTTTCCGCAATATACTTGCATCGCCCCCCTTTCGTTGAGCGATGAACCCCTTGTCACCAAAGGGATTATTCGGAACGCCTCCGGTGGCCGCGACCAAGTCATTTCCATAGACGTAATTTGCGCTGACAGCAAAGACCGCATTTGATGCGTTCGCCTCTGCTACGGGATATACTTTCACAGCGGCTTTGGTACCGCCGAGGGTGAGAGTCCCTGTTAGACCACTTCCGGCAAAGGTTGCGGTGCAGGAAGCACCCGGACCGCTCAGAAGCTTCGCCACGTCCCCCGGCTTGAGGTAATCATTCCGCACGAGCCTTTGCGTGTAAAGTTCCAAAGTTGTGTCTCCGACGTCCGCCGGCCATCCTAAGTTCGGGTCTGAGTTTGCAGCGCCATCTAGCGCCATCTGCTGGCCGGCGAGGTACAGTTGGCGGCCGTTGTTCATTGTGCCGGTCATCTGGCCTTTGTTGAGCGCGCTGGTAAGAGCGGGCACGGCAAAGGCGGCGAGGACTGCAATGATCGAGATAACAACGAGCATTTCGATTAATGTGAATGCGGATTCAGAGCGTGTTTTCATAGAGAGGAATAATATTGGTTTCTAGAAAATACAGACTACCAAGAAAGTGCGTTAGCTGGCAAGCTTTTCTTTTTTGAGGGCCACCGTCGCCAAGGGTGGCAGGTTAACATAGAGGGAATGCTCCCGGCCCTGCCAGGGCTCATCCGCGGTATCGATCCCGCCGAGGTTGCCCACGTTGCCGCCACCGTAAGTCTCGGCATCGGTATTGATGATTTCGCGATAAAAACCGGCCGCCGGCACTCCGATGTGATATTGGTAACGCACTACTGGCGTTGCATTTACGATAAACACGATCATCTCGCCCTCCCGTGATTTGCGCATCCAGGCGACCACGCTGTTTTCGGCATCGTGAAAATCGATCCATTCGAATCCTTCGTAGGTATCGTCCAGGTCCCACAAGGCCGGCTCGCTCTTATATAGGTAATTCAAATGCTGTACCAGGCGTCGTAACCCGTCGTGCAGTGGCGATTGCAACAATCCCCAGTCCAGCGACGCGTCGTGGTTCCATTCCCGCCACTGACCGAATTCGCCGCCCATAAAAAGAAGCTTTTTCCCC
>Ga0193723_1001066_pt1 | contig 10732 bp, 8 predicted proteins | sample H2m2metaG_FD_143042 | JGI IMG/M metagenome (GOLD analysis project Ga0193723, IMG submission 143042) | Soil microbial communities from a riparian zone of the East river system, Colorado, United States - H2m2 | ecosystem: Environmental > Terrestrial > Soil > Riparian zone | place: USA: East River... | reverse complement strand
AAAAAGTATTTTATGATGAATATACAGATCAACTTAAATGTATTTGTATAGACAACAAAGATTGTGATGTCGAATCAAATGATTTGGGGCTTATTCTTACGATAGCCATCGTAGCTCTAGTTCTCATTGTTATTGGTTGTATTGTATTATTATATACATCAACACTACTAATAGACAAAATTGATTTATTGGCATCTATAACAAAAACAGAAATATAATCTTCTTGTCCAACTCCACGACCAGCGCCATTCAATTAAAGTTCCACAATTTTCAATACTTTTAAAAACCGTAAAATATCGGTTTCAGTACATCCAATATCATCCATAAATAAATTATTATGTATTTCTTTTTCCTTGTTGTTGTTGTTGTTGTTGTTGTTGCGTAATGGTGAAGGAAATATATACATAAATAATAATATTAAAAATGGTGCATGGTTTTTAATAATATCCAGTTCCAATAAAGATGTCAAAATGTCATTATTTTTGTTTGAATCATCATATACACATATTTTAATAAGATTTTTTCTCTTTACGTCATTCTCTTTATTATATAGATGTTCATCTAAACACTTCAAAATAAGTATAGATAAATTTGAGTCTGATACATGTATCTTAAAGGAATTGTCTACGATAATTTCATTAGAATTTTTTACTTTTTCAGTAGTGTTATTAATATCATAATAGATAAATATACATTCCATTAGTTCCATAATTGCATAAGTTCTTTGTTGCATAAATTCTCGGGTAGCTTCTTTTCCTTTATCAAACCCAATCAAAGTAATAAAAAGTTTTTTTGTTATTTTATCGAATGCTTCTGAAGAATGATCTATTTTTTTAATGTTATTTATATCATCAAAAATAATGCTAAATCCTTTGTTCCAAAGTTTCGTAAAAGAAGATGATATATACTTTTTTACACCACAATCATTAGTTAGTATGAATTGAGAAATTATGTAAAAGGTTTTCCATATCTTATCTATCCTTAAAGAAAAATTCAATGGAAGCTCTTTGTCTATTATAACAACTGATTCATTTCTAGTTAATAAATCAATGATATCTTTTTCTTCTGTTTTATTTGTATCTGTATCATCAGACGATGAACCATTTTCTTTATCATCCGATTTTTCTATTTCATTATTATCAATATCATTGAATATACTATCAAAAATTGATTTTACTTTCTTTACGGGTTCAACATTTTTCGATACATTATTATTGATAACAGGAGCATTTGATATTTTTATCTTTTTATTTATTTTCATATTGTCATCATCATCATCATCATCACCACCAATAGCAGTAGAAGCAGAATGATTTTTGTGTTTACTATTTTTTACCTTTTCTTTCTTTTCATGTTTCGATTTACGATGGCGATGTTTCTTTTCCTTTGATTTTTTTTGTTTAGTCTCTTTTTTATCTTCTTCTTTATTCTTTATTCCTTTTAATATATCCTCTATAGGTGTGACAAGTAATGTACCATTACTATTGTTGATGGAAGGAGGAGGAGGAGGAGGAGGATGAAGAGGAGATTTGATTAAAGGAACATTATCTGGAGTGTAAAGTAAAAGAAAATTTTTATCAAAGACAATTTTATCAAGAGAAATCATTTCATCAGGTTTAATATAAGTAAAACCATTTGCTTTTACATGAAAAGTTCTAATAGAAGATACAAAAGATTTATGTGTGTAAGGTTTTTTAGGTAATTGATCATTTTTCCAATCTTTAGTTCTTTCTTTATTGTGTAAAACTATACTATATACATAGAAAGGTTCATATTCTTCATTAATACATTTTCCTGAGATAATTGATTTGAATATTTGTTTCTTTGATCCAGGCAAATTAGAGATTTTACATTTATTAATGGTACCACTGCAATATATATTTTTAAATAAATCTAAAAGTCTAGCAAATTCATTAGTTTTTCTATTTTTATAGATAAATTTCATAAGAGGGAGCACATAAAATCCATATCCTTTAGTTGGGTCTGTTGGTTCCAAATCACGATAAATTTTTCCTATGAAATTTATTTTAGAAGATAGATTTTCTTTTTTTGATATCGCAGATGTATTTAACTGTGTAACAAGAGCATCTCTATTTTTTTTAAAATAAATTTCTCTTTCCTTTACAGAAGCACCCCATCCATTGTTATTATAATTGTTTTTATCAGTATCATTATATTCTAATTCGGGTGCCAAAATATTAATAATATGGTATTGTGATGTAATTTTTTTAATTTTAGTTGATTGTTGTGATAATATTTCTATAGCCTTGTATATTGCTATTTTTTTTGCATGATCTATCAACATTTCTCTATTTTCTTTAACTTCATCTAATAATTCAGGATTTTTTAATGCAATCATTGGTATATAGTATTTATCAATATCAATGATATTGTATATATCTTGTGCTAGTTTGTTAAAACCTTCTATAGGCTCTTTTTCTTCATCCATCTTTAATGCATCCACTACAATTTCATTACTCTCTAATTGTTGTTGTTGTTGTTCTTGTTCCTTTAATGTATTTATTTCATGATTTGGTACTGATTTATTAATACTATATTCTGTATCATATATAATGCCCTTTTTCATATCACATTTGGCATTATATTGTTTCATCAATGCTAATGCACGATCTTCCATATAATAATGTTCTTTTGTGTTTGGCGACAAGCCGTCCTCGTCATCGTCATCGTCATCACTATCGTCTATTATTCTTCTTTTGTCTTTGATATCACCACCTTTTCGTTTGTCTTTAGTATCACAATCCTCAACATCAATACTATCAGAAATCGATGATGATGATGATGACCTGTCCCTGCTTGAACGATAAGAAACTTCTCCATCCTCACATTCTTCCTCTTCTGATTTTTCAATAATTTTATTATCAGGTTTAAACTCTCCATCATCACTAGTACTTTCATATTCTGAATCAATTTCAACTTTTTCATTATAGGCTTCCCTATCGTATAATATCTTTTTTTTTGTGTTTTTGTGTAAAAAGGAATCCTTTTCTGGAGTTATTAGTAGATTCTTATTTTTAGGTAGTAAAGAACAATGTTCTTCTAGATCTTTTTCATTTGTAGAGTAATCTGATGATGTTGCATCATCGGTGAGAAAGGAATTATTACCCCCTTCTTCTTCTTCTTTAAATTTACGCATTTCCTCTTCTTCTGATGCATCGAATTGCAAATCATCATCGTCACTGTTAAGAGACACATCCCCCTTTTTTTTGTAAGATATTTTAATATTTTGTTGTCCTTTTGTATGATTTTTAGGAGTGCGTGTAATAATACTAGTATTAAGATCATCTAGGTTCATATCGCCACTATCGTCGCCGTCGTTACTGATACTACTAGATTTAGAATCAGATAATGATAATTGTAATGAAAGAGTTTCCATTTTTTTTTGAATTGTCAGTGTCTGGTGTTGCTGTTGCTGTTGTTTTTGATTATATTCTTCTTTCTTATTCTGGTTCATTTTTATTTCCAAATTTGTTTCATTATGGTTATGGCTATTTATTGAGTTTAAATTAGTAACATTTTCATTATACGATAAATATTGTCTTTCTTTTTCTTCCCTTCTAACTAAATAAGGATAATAAGGTTTAAATTCTTTTAAAGAAGTATTTGTTATTGTACTACTTGATACATTATATCCATTACCATATAAAAAAGGACTTATATCATTAACTCCTTTTTCTTTAATATAATCATCTATACAATTAACACTAAAAAACTTCGTATGCCCATGTCCCTTCCTTAAGAAATTAAATTTGTTTTTAAGCACATTGGTATAAATATCTTTTGTCAATGAAGATATTTTTACCTGTTGTTGCTGATGCTGCGGAGACGGAGACGATGTTGCCATTGTACACATGACGATCGGACAATAATTTACTAAATTAGGTAATACGATACACATATAAACACAATAATGTTAAACAATTTATACATTCATTACATTACATTACATTACATTACAATACAATTTTATTGTATAACATCAATATGATAAGGTCTAATAATCACCACTTTTTATTTTTTCATACGCTTCTTGTTCAAGATTCTTTTGTAATTTTTGTTTTTTCATAGGCGGTTCAGGTAAATCATAAATATATTCATCATATCCACCTGATTGTTGTCTTTTTGACTTTTTAACCGTTGATAACAACACGGTCTGTTTTTTAATCCTCAAATTTGAAAAATATTCAGTGATTGATTTCAAATTGTTATTAGCAGAAATATAAACTGCTTTTTCTGTTACTTTGTATCCTTTATTATGTAAATATCTAATAATATCCAGTCTATTTATTGATACGACATCTGTAATTATATCGTCACTACATTTTGAATATTTCTTAAGCATTAGCCATTTTAATGTTTTAAAATGTCCTCCTTTTGCTGCTTCATCATAAGCAATAATTGAATATTCTTCTTTAATCCTTACACCATAGATATCATCTATCCATTTCAAAACATCTAATCTATTATTTTTTGCTAACATTTGAATAAAATTAGGATTAAAAGGATATTTAACCACCCTATTAAAATCACCATCAATAAGATTAAAATACTTTTTCATTACAATATTATATGCTATTATAGTGTTTTTAATATCATCTTCTATTGCCATTGCTTGTAATGTTCGAATTACAATAAAGGGGAAAAATGTTATATTTGAAATAAACCATATCAAAATTTTGAAGTATTTTTCTCTCAATTCACATTCTGTCGATACTCTGTATAATGAATATATGAAACTTAACAAATCATGATCAAGTATGTCATCGTCTATATCTGATAATATGCCTTTTATACCAAAATTATTTAATGGATTTACTGTTTCTCTATAAATCCATTCAATTATAGATAGATTTCCTTTCTTTATAGATAATTTTACCATTTCTTTAGTTAATCTACATTTTTTATTTTCAAATAAAAGTTTCAATATTTCAATATCATTTGATTGAGTCACAATTTTGATTGATTCTACAGTAAAATCCATATGTTTAACTCTTTCTTTCAATAGACCTCTATAATTGTAAAATACAGCACAATCACCCTTTTTATAATTATCATAGTTAGAAAAGCATTTTTTTTCAAGGTATTCTCTCCTTATGATGGTTCTAAGTTCTATCCAAATGCCTTCATTGGTCATTACATCAAAAAATGCCCTTTCTTTTCCATATCGTAACGTTAATAGTTCTTGTTTAGTTAATGGATTTTCCGTTTCTGTTTCACATATGGATGTTGTTGTTTTTCCTTTTATAACATCATCTTTCAATGCTATTGTTGTTTCTTCAATAGTATTAATATATGTTAATGTAGATGATCCTCTTGTTTTAATAATATTTTGTCCATCATATAATAATGATATATTGACACGCTTTGGTGAAGCATCACTATATTTATAGGAGGGTGACACTCTCCTAATTTTCAAAGGTTTTGGTCCATCTTCGAGATATGTTACTCCACGTTGCCTCTTCATTACCAATACCAAAAATAGAAAAACCCGTTAATAATTATATTTATATTTATGGGTATAATGAAATATGAATGTAAAATGTTTTTATTTCATATTTTCAAATAAAAAGTATTTAATATTATATTATACACAACACAATAGAAAACAACAACAACAATAAATGGTTGTTTTATGACACGTCAACTTCAAGGTCCTAAAACTAAAGAAAATTCGTGTTTTACAAATAAAATGCATCGTGTAATGTCAGAATATAAACACCATACTTTGCATTCTGGTTCGAAACATGGAAAAACGGTTAGAAATAGGAATCAGGCTATCGCAATAGCTTTACATGAAGCACGTAATCATTGTAATAGATAATAATAATACATTTTTTTATTTTTTCATACACACAATCACACACATTAACGTTTATTTGTATAAGAATGTATACCTATAACATAATAAAAGAGACACAACCAACATTAACAGTGAAATATTTGTTGAACCCCCGCTGTTTATAGAAACTGGTTGATTTGTTGTAGGTTGAGACGTAGTAGGAGTAGATGGTATACATGTTCCACTATACCATTTACCATTTGGAAGACTTTGACATGTTAGAAGTGGTGATACACTAGGTGATGAACTAGTAGGCGTCCCTGTACATCCACCAGGTGAAAATACTTCTGTAATAAGTGTATTTGAAGACGGATTACAACTATATCCTATAGGTGCAAAAGTATCATTAGTACACCATTTTTGATAATAAACACGAGTACTTCCCTGTGTACATTGACCAAAATTCCATTCATCAATGTATATCGATGATGTTTCATAAACAAGTCCTATGAATACTAATAATAAAACTTGTAATATCATCGTATTTAATGTGTCAATCAATCAGTCAGTTGATTGATTTACGATTCCAAATTATTTAACACATTAAATAATTATAATTAAAAAATTATGATAATCTAATCCCTGTGGTTTAAAATCAATATTTGTATGGTGATATAAAAAACCTCACTAAATTCGTTTTATATAGCAAAACGAGTTAAATCTGATTAATATATTAATTTTTTTTGTATAATTATAAGGATTATTATGTAAAAAAAGCCGAAAAGATAATAACATCATGAAGAGAAAATCAGAAATTTCAATTGATCAGAACTTATCTAAAAAGAAAAAACATGGTGAAAACACAATCATGAAGATTTACTTTAACCATTTTAAATACTTGAAGATGATATACAATGAAATGACAGATCAAAATGCGAATTTCCCTTTTGATATTATTATAAAAATTGTGTTAACAATAATATCATTAATATGCCCTTCATGTTACTGTCCTTTAACATATAATATTAAATGTTTATTCAATTGTGGTCATGGTATGTGTATTCCATGTTACCGTCTTGAATTATTATACAAAAATTTATCAATACCAGAAACATGTAATTTATGTGGATCCATAATCAGTGTAATTGAATATAATACACCCGACCAATTGTTTATTAAAAAGTATGGGAGCAAAGAACTTTTTTCCATTAATGTCAATTTGGTAATGACAACTTTCAATCAGATTAAAAGAAGCATACATTTATCAGGGAAAATATCCAAACACATTTTAATAGACGAGATAAATTTAATTGCTTTTGGAAAAAGACTATCTCCTGGTCTTACATGTGCAGACTATGGTATTAAAGAAAAAGAAACGATATATTTGACTCTTGGGTTGAGAGGGGATTAATGAAATGTTATGTTATTAACAGAAAAGTGTTTGTTAAATAAATTTTTTTGTATTTTTTCTATGTACAAATTATACCTCATGACCCCTTCCCCATGTCACGTTTTTCGGTAAGCGGTTACCCGAAAAAATTTTCCGAATTTCCGAAAATTTAACGGTTTTTCAGTAGTTGACTTTTAAGAAAAAAAGTTTCAGTAGTCGGCTTTTAAGAAATTCCATTCAAAATGACTGTGAAAAAAGGGTATTTTTTTTTCAGTAGTTGACTTTTAAGAAAAAAAGTTTCAGTAGTCGCCCAGTAATTCCAAATTGTACACTTTTTTTTTGACACCTGTCAAAAACCTGGATTTCCGAAAATTTTTTTTCGTACTTAGAAAGATTTTCAAAAAAAAATTTTTTTTCAAAGGAAAAATTTTTCTATATACGGCCATCTAATTTTACAATGGAAAAATGATATTGTGATGAACCCTAAAGAGAAAATGATAATGAAAAAAAAAGTCTTTATAAAAGGTATTTAATAGTTGAAATACATATGATTGAATGATGAATGATGAACTAATATAATTTCTTTCATTTTAGTTACTTTGTTTGTTGTAGATACAATAGATATGTGTTATCTAGTTTATATGTATTTGATCGTATAAACTCGAGGAACATAAGAATATTAATCATAAGAGCCATTACAAAATCATCATTAGAACCATTTTTTTTACCAGAATATGCTATGATAGCACCTTCATAACCCTTTGTAGAGGAATTAGAAAAAATTAAATTCTTTCTAAAGTTTTTTAAATGAGTAATAATTTCATCTTTAATACATCTTTGAGGGAATAGATCAGGATGAGAAACAACAAAATTATCATAAAATATTATTCTTCCTTCACGTAACATAATTTTTGTTTTTTCTACCATTATAGGTTTATTGAGTCTTGTTGTTCTACTTCCAGGTAGATCTGAAGCTACATTTTTTCTTAATCCACCAGAGAGTGAATCACTTTCATTCATAAAAAGACAATTCTCTATTCCAATTTTTCTAATTTCATTTAAAATATCTTGAGGAATTACTGGTATATTTGATTCAGGTATAACTACTATTTGAGCTTTTTCAAATCCCTCTCTACTTCTACATAGTTCTATATGTGCAGCTAGTATACCTCCAATCAAAATTGTATCTAATATATTACATGTTGTTGTTGTTATTATTGTTAATTAATGATGGATTATAAAAGGTAATTAATTTCATACTAGAAGCATTTACACATTCTCCTCCCATAATCTAATAAATTAATGTCTAATGTTGGTGAGGGTGAAGGTGAGGGTGAATGTGAATTCAATTCATCTGAAGAAGTTGATATTATATATGGAATTATGGCTATATATAATATAGAGAAAATAATTTCAATAATGAAAATAATAAAATATATTATAAGCAAATCCCCTGTATATTGCAATGAATATATGTTTAATTCTTTTACAGATCATATGAGTGTATCTATTCAATATGATTGTAATGGTGATGATGATGATGATGATGATGAGACTATTAATAAATCACAAAATTATTTATTATCATTTTCATTATTATTGGAAACTATATTAGATAGGTTTAAAAGCAATACGAGCTCAAATCAAAGTAATAATGATGATATATTGGAATTACGTTCTATATTTATAATATTAATAATATATGATCCTATTGTAAAAGCATTTGTTTTCAGTAATAACAAATATCTTAAAAGACTTGGAACATTTTCCCCTACTTTATTCAATATTATCGATAACAATAATGCTGTTTATACAAGTTTCATCAGATTTTGTCACCATAAAATATCACTTTATTTTAGAGGACAAAGCCTATTAAAAGATATTGGAACATCTGTAACAAGATATTGGCTTGATTTCATGGATAAAAAGAGTTAATATTATCATTGTCATTGTTTATACTTAAAATAAATGGGTGTAATATAGACTTTTTTTTTAAGTGTAAAAGTTAAAAAGTGAAAAGGTGAAGAAGTGACATCTTACTTTTTATTTACTATAGAAGAGAATAGTAAGATGTTCGACTGAAAAAGCGAAGAAGTGAAAAGGTGTAGAAGTGTAGAAGTGAAAAAGTGAAAAGGTGAAGAAGTGACATCTTACTTTTGTTTTACTATAGAATAGAATTGTAAGATGTTCGACCGAAAAGTGAAAAATTTACATAGAATAATGTAAGAAGACATACCACCGCTGTCCATCCACTTGTTTTATCAAATACATAAAATAAAGACATTATGACATATAATGATCTTCCTGTACCAGCAGATGGGTCTATTGTGATAAATATATGTGAATTGTAAGACTTTTTATTGTAAGCTCTACTGCCATCACATAGATTCTCTAACCATTCCTTTTCAAATGCATTTGTAACAGTTGGAGTTGATAATGCATTCCTTAATATTATTAATTAATTAATTACATTAATACAATATATGAATGTATTATCATAAACATACAGAAATTCTCTTTCATATGAACCTGCAAAGGCACTCATAAGAGCTTTTTGTCTTTGCTGTCCACTATTAGATTTCCAGAACTGTACTCTATCAATAACATGAATACATGAATCACTTCTTTTTGCTCTTATACATGCATCACATGACTATTATATTATATCATATCATAATAATATATAATAAGACTAAACATACTGAAATCCAGTTAAGATTTTTTAAAGCAGGTGTACCATCAGGGTATTTTGATTCCAGTATATCCATGGAAGGTATATTTGTATCTGTTGGAACAGAACTTGTAATTGCAAGACAAGCACCAGTGGCCAATGTTGGAAGAACGGCAGCAATGACTTGTTCTTTTAAAAAAAAGAATTCATCAAAGATTACGAGACCATTTACCATCTCTTTGCCAACTCCTCGCAATCTGTAAGATTCTAAGTGACGGAATTATCACTTGATTTAACAGTTAGTGAGGTACTAGTCTTATCCAGATAGTAACACTCTTTTTCTCGGTTTAGGATGTATTTTTTAGTTGTTTGTTATGTTGTTTGTTTTGTTTATATATTAATGTATTCTATTTATTATAATCTCTCTATTTTAATACGTATATTTATGACTATTATTAAATAACTAACTACTTTACTTTAACACCCCATGCGAAACAAATACAAATACAACATACTATTGTGATTGGTTAATAAATTAAATCATACATGAAATTATTATAATATAATATATATATAATAATACTATTATCCTTTATATGTGATACTGTCTACGTTGATACTAATATTAAATATATGAAATTTATTAATATAATATAATTGAATAATACCACAATTTAATACCAAATCTTGTTTACATCACCAATAATACTTAAAATAGGGGTTTATTGGATAAATATAAATATAACAATAAGTTAAAATAAAATTTATTCATTTCCATTATACATGATATTGATTTTTTTTTTTTTTTTAAAATCTTTTTAATTACGAAAAAAAATTTTTGGAAATCCAGGTTTTTTATAGGTGTTAAAAA
>Ga0193723_1001063_pt1 | contig 10747 bp, 5 predicted proteins | sample H2m2metaG_FD_143042 | JGI IMG/M metagenome (GOLD analysis project Ga0193723, IMG submission 143042) | Soil microbial communities from a riparian zone of the East river system, Colorado, United States - H2m2 | ecosystem: Environmental > Terrestrial > Soil > Riparian zone | place: USA: East River... | reverse complement strand
GCGAGCAAGCGCGAGCCGGACTCGATCATCAGTGAAACCAAAATCCTTTGCCGCTTCGGCCACGCAATTCGGCGCGAGCCACTCCGGAAGACTTGGGTCGTACCAGTCAGTATTGAGCATAAACCCCGAACGCATCATCATCCCGCTGCGTCGATAGAACCATTGCTCCTGCTCGCGCGAAGTTGGCAACCCAGTGGGGTCCATCAGCGCGATTTTCCACTGAAACTGAACCCGCCCGTCATAGCGCCTTTTCAATTCCACCCATGTCGGCTCGGACCAGAAACACCAGCTTGAGACGACCTCGAGATAATCAGTAACAGTGATGGTCATGCTTGAATGTTAGAAAGGGTACCAAAGTTACAACGTCAAAATGATTACAACTTTAACCGGCAACCCATTGTAACAATGTAACTGTTTAATCTTTTAATTCTCCGCTTGAATCTCAATCACATCTTTCTTTTTCTTGCGATCGTTTCGCCGCTGCTCGTCCTGGCTCGTGGGTGGCGACCAAGCGCGCCCTATCACAGCTGGCGCCTCGCCGCGGTCGTTGTGCTAGCAGTTACCGTTGTCGCATGGCTTCTCTGGCCTGATGTCAGCGGGTATGTCGGCGGCGCGGCATGGTTCCTTCTGCTGTTTCTGCCGGCGATCGCATTGCGAAAAATAACGCAACTCGCTGCGCAAGGAGATTATGAATCGGCTGGAAGACTTGGTGCGGCTCTCCAGATTTTGCATCCCACCGCCGAAATCCGCGAGCAAGTCCGGTTATTTCGCCATTTGCAATCTAACGCTCCACATTCGCGTGCGTTCAGTTCCGTTCCCGCCGATCACGACATCGCTCGTTCCACTCGGCGCAGTCAGCTTCGAAGCGCGCCGGCGGTGTTCGTATTGATTCTGGTCAACGTGCTTGTTTTCCTGTTCGAGATTTCTGCCGGGGACTGGAACGATCCAAAAGTTCTGCATCGGATTGGGGCGCTCGAGCCGCACGCGGTTGTTGCGCAAGGCGAATACTGGCGTCTGTTCACTGCGCTTTTTCTACATGGCGGCTTTTTGCATCTCGCATTCAACCTTTTCGCCCTTTACGTTTTCGGTCCGCCGCTGGAGGGCTCCATCGGCACGATCCGATTTCTCGCATGCTATCTAATTTCCGGCCTCGCCTCCAGCGCAGGGGTGGTTGCTTTAAACGAGATCGGGCTGGTTCATGTCTCCCAAGTCATTGGCGCTTCAGGCTGCATCATGGGCGTGGTCGGTGCGTGGGCTGGATTTTTGCTGCGACATCATCATGCACCATTTGCGAAACAGCAGCTCGCAAATGTCGGCCTGATCGTCGCGATCCAGATCGCATTCGATCTTTCCACGCCGCAGGTCAGCATGGCCGCGCACATGTGTGGATTAGTCGCGGGATTTTTTCTTGGGCTAATTCTCGCGCCAGGAGCTGCGAGAAGTTCGCGATGACGAGAGCGTCACGGCCGGGTCTCCGCAGCGACCGCTCCCCCGGAGGAGACGTCCAACGCGTTTTCTTGACCCGACAAGCCGTTTCGAGATTGATTACGTCCCGCTGTCCTTCGTCGATTTGTTCACCATGCCGACTTTTCAAACTTACAACGTCACTCCGATCCTGCCGGAGACACTCGAGCCGCTAAGGGAGCTGAGTTTCAATCTCTGGTGGACATGGGAACCGGCGGCCCGCCGATTGTTCCGGGAACTCGACCCCGAGCTTTGGGACCAGACCAATCATAATCCGGTGCGCATGCTGCAGCTTTCGCGGCAATCCCGCCTTGAAGAGCTCGCGCAGGACAAGAATTTCTTGCGGGAGCTCAAGCAGGTTTTCCAGGCTTTTGAGAAATACCTCGGACGCCAGGACACGTACGGGAAGACCGGACCCGGTGCCGCGATCAAGAATCAGATCGCCTATTTTTCCGCCGAGTTCGGTTTTCATGAATCAATTCCGAATTATTCCGGTGGCCTCGGCATTCTGGCCGGCGATCATTGCAAATCGGCAAGCGATCTTGATCTGAATTTCGTTGCGATTGGTCTGCTCTACCGACACGGCTATTTCCGCCAACAGATCGATAAGGACGGCGTTCAGGCGGCGATTAATCTGAACCAAAATTTTTATCACCTGCCAATCCGCGAAGCTCGCCGGGGCGAACTGAAGCTTCTCATTTCGGTGCCGATTTTGGACCGGGAAGTTTTCGCCAGGGTTTGGGAATTGCGCGTCGGGCGCGTGAACGTCTATCTGCTCGACACCGACATTCCTGAGAACAGCCCGGAGGACCGACGCATCACCGCGGAACTTTACGGCGGCGATCTCGAGATGCGCATGCGCCAGGAAATCATACTCGGGATTGGCGGCGTGAAAGCTCTCACCGCGCTCGGGATCCAGCCGGACGTGTTCCACATGAACGAAGGACACTCAGCCTTCCTCGCGCTGGAGCGGATCCGTCTCAACCTCGTCGAGAAAAAGCTCAATTTTTATTCGGCGCTCCAAGTCGTCGCAGCAGCGAATGTTTTTACCACACACACGCCAGTTCCCGCCGGCAACGATTCCTTCTCGCGGGAGATGATGCAAAAATATTTCGGGAAATTCGCAAAGGAACTAAACGTTCCATTCGACGAGCTGTTCTCATTCGGCCACACGCGTCTCAACCCCGACGAGCCGTTCAGTATGACTATCCTGGCGTTGCGGCTCAGCCGCCATGCGAATGGCGTCAGCAAATTGCACGGTGAAGTGAGCCGATCGCTCTGGAAAGATGTGTGGTCGGGTGTTCCGATGCACGAGGTGCCGATCACCAGTATCACGAATGGCGTGCACACCAAGACATGGATGGCGCCTGAGTTTGCGGCACTTTATCGCAAGCATCTCGGCGATTGGGAGGAGCACCTGGCTGAACCTGATTTTTGGCGCGGCGTCATCGACATTCCCGACGCGCAACTGTGGGAGACGCATCAACAACTCAAACGCCGCCTCATCGATTTTGTTCGCGACCGCGAACGACAGCGTCGTGAACGATTGGGTGAATCGCCGGAGTCAATCCGCAAAGTCAATCGCATTCTTGATCCCGAAATTTTAACCATCGGTTTCGCGCGGCGGTTCGCGACCTACAAGCGGGGCGCACTTTTGTTCAGCGATAAGGAACGGTTGAAGCGATTGGCGAACGATGCGACGCGCCCGGTGCAATTCATTTTTGCAGGCAAAGCACATCCGCGCGATGAAGCAGGCAAGGCGCTGATCCAGGAAGTCTACAAATTCAGTCGCGAGGCGGGTCTGGAAACTCGCGTCATTTTCGTGGAGGACTACGACAGCTTTATTACGCCAAACCGGACGGCAAACTTCCCCTCGCCTGGCTCCAATTGATGCGCGAATCAATTCGCAGCGTCACGCCGGTCTTCAACACGCAACGCATGGTCAAGGAATACACGGAGCAGCTCTATATTCCTGCAGCGCAGGCGTACGAGAATTTCTCCCGCGACGGTTGCGGCGCTGCAACGCATCTCAGCCAATGGAAAACCAAGATCCGAAAGGATTGGCCGCAAGTTCAGGTGTCCGACGTGCAGATAACCAACAAAGATCGGCAAAGCATTTCTGTCGGCGAATCGTTACAGATCAGCGCGCGCATTCATTTGGGCGAAGTCGATCCACAACACGTGCGGGTCGAAGCATATCACGGCGAAGTGGACAACGGGGACCTCCTTAATCCAACCGCCAGTGTACTCAATCAAAGTAGCCAGGCCGACGGCAACGGAGATTACATTTACCAAGGCAGCGTTCCCGCGAGCGAAAGCGGCACCTACGGTTTTAGCGTGCGCGTCGTGCCCACGCATCCCTGCCTGATGCAGGCGCACGAACTGCGCCTAATCACCTGGTCATAGCGATCGCCTTAACTACACCGCTTACGCGAACATTGTCCGGTTATCGCTGCGGTGACCGCCCATTGAATTCATCCGTGACATCCCCTCTCTGCCCACCGTAGACTCGGTAAAGCCAGCTCATCCGTGGTTTGAGGGCAGATTCGGCGTTCATAGACCACCATCACAGAATGACTGAAATTCAGCAATCGATTGAAGAACGAATCGACCGGCTGCAGACCGGAGGGATCATCGACATGCATTTCGATTTGCCGATGGATTTGTACGAAAAACGCCAGCGCAGAGATGTTCTTGAAACAGAATTTTCTCCAGAATTCGAAGCGGGGAACATCTCTGTTGTTGGCGCAGCCATTTACATTGAAGACCGATATCTCCCGGATGCCGGTTTGCGCGTGGCACTCGATCAAATTGCGCGCCTCTATGCCGAAACAGCAGCTTCAGAGCGCTTCGCGATTTGCAAAAATTATCGTGAAATTGAGGCGGCGCGAGAAACGGGCAAGATCGCCTTTCTGATCACAATGGAAGGAATCGAGCCGTTGGGTACCGACTTAAATCAATTGCGCGTGTTTTACGAACTCGGTGTGCGCGCAATCGGACTCACGCACGCCCGAACCAATGCGGCGGGCCACGGCGGAGTTTTCGCGGCGAGCGGCTCGCCGGCTGAGGGGTTGACACCCTTTGGTCGCGAGGTCGTGAGTGAATGCGAAGCCCTCGGCGTGATTATTGATCTTGCGCACATCAACCCAGCTGGGTTTGAAGAGATTCTCTCGATCATAACCAAGCCGCCGATCGTGTCGCACACGAACGTCCGTCGGTACTACGACATCGAACGCAACATTAGTGATGAACAGATCAAAATGATCGGTCAACGGCGCGGAGTGATCGGCGCCAACTGCATTCTCGTGAGCCCGCGAGAACAAGAAAGCACGCTCGACCATTACGTCGATCATATCGAGCACGTCGTGAATCTGATCGGGATCGACAGCGTCGGGATCGGCTTTGATTTCTTCGAATTCATCTACCGGCAGTGGTCGGAATCGAGGCAGAAGGAGCTAGCTGCAAAACTCACAACGCCTCACTTCATTCCCGATCTGAGGAACCATTCTCACGCTCGGAATCTCACTCGGAAATTGATCGAGCGCGGTTTCAGAGATGAGCAGATTGAAAAAATTCTGCGCGGAAACTGGATTCGGATTTTCAGAGAGTGGTTGTAAGCGGCACGTGCCGATTGGAGTAGGGAAAATTCCCTAAGGAATTTTGCTTGTCATCTAAACAGTTTTTCGCCACCCTCAAACGTTTGTGAGGGCTCTCTCCACTGCGCTCTCTTCGCGACAGCGTTCGGTGGTTATCGCTGACGACAGCGCGGTCGCCAGAGAAGGACTTGTTGCGATTATCCGGCGTGATCTGGGCTATACAGTTTGCGGACTCGCAACTGATGAAAGGACCACGCGTGACCTGGCCGAAAAACATCAGCCAGATCTCCTCGTCATTGAACCATTCCTTGGCCATCACGACGGGCTCTTCCTGCTGAAAGAACTCTCGGCACGTTTTCCCCGGACGCGGATTCTCGCTGTGTCGAGGCAGCCTGAAGAGATCTATGCAGAACGCGCGCTTCGAGCTGGGGCATCAGGCTACTGGATGAAGACCGGCACTCGGGAAGAGTTGATCCGCGCCATTGATACGGTTCTCGGAGGGGAGCTGTTCGTTAGCCCGCGGATCGCATTGCGCGCCGTTCACGAGGTCGTCGAGGGGCCGGCGGCACATCCGAACGCTCCTAACCTGACTGATCGCGAGTTGCATGTCTTTGCTTTGAGCGGAGCCGGCTTCGGAACCAGCCGGATCGCGCGAGAACTCGGGATCAGCCCGAGGACTGTGGAGACCTATCACGAACATATTAAGCTTAAGCTGGGATACCCCGACGCTGACGCGCTTCACTGTGGCGCGCGCGAATGGTTCGAGCTGAACCACCGTAAGTAGCTCCAGGAAAGCCCCTATAGCGCAGTCGGGGATCACGCGCTCTAAATATCAGGGAGGTCCCCGATAGACAACCAAGTGCGCGACTCGTTACTCTCGCGGCCAAATAAGCGAGGATCGAGAAAATGAAAAAACAAATTAACCCCACCATTAAAGCGCATCTCATTCGAAGTGTGTTTATCCTGCTTTCACTTCTCGCCGTCTGCGCGATCCCATTTGCGCTGGCGCAGCGAAACAGCAGCGAGCAAAGCAAGCAATTCCAAAAAGTGCTCGGCTCGTCGCAACCACTCACAACTCCTGAAGGCCAAATCCCGGAGGGCATCGATGTCCCCGACGGTACACGCAAATGCATAAAGCCCCAAGAGCGTGCACCGAAACCGACCGATTTGCTGTTCACGCCGCTGGCCTGCCTGGAGCCGGTGGTAAACGTTAGCGCCACGCTCGGCAACCAAGCCGAGAGTTTCGTGAACGTCAACCCGACCAACACAAACAACCTCGTAGCCACCTCGAACAACCCCGGCACAGCCAGCATCTTCCGCGCGTACTCAACAGATGCCGGTGCGACCTGGACGCGCGGCACGATCGCCACGGGTGTGGCGTGCTGCGACGGACAGGCGGCCTGGGACACGTTCGGCAACCTCTTCCTGGTCTACATCAACAATGGACTTAACCAAATCAACGTGATTTTGAGCACCGACGGCGGCGTCACATTCAGTGCACCGCTGACCGTGGGCACCGGCAGCATTGACCAACCCTCGATCGCTGTGGGCAATGGCAGCGTGTGGGTCGACTGGAATCAGAGCGGAAGTATGGTCGCGCGTGGGGCGCCAGTGACGGGTCTCGGTGTTTTTGGACCATTCAACGCGCAACAGGCGATCCCGTCAGCAACTGGCAGCTTCGGCGGTATCGCCGTCGGGCCTGGCCCGAACGGCGGCAAGGTCATCGTGACCTATCAAAGCCCGACTGGTGGACAGGGTCCGGCGACCATCTTCGCCAATGTAGACGCGGACGGTTTGGGAGCGGGCGGTTTCGGCGCACGCGTCACTGTTTCGGCGACCAATGTGGGCGGCTTCGACTTTATCCCGGCGCAGAGCGAACGCTCGATCGACGCAGAGGCCGGGGTGGTATGGGACGCGACAGGTGGACCGTTCAACAACCGCATCTACCTGGTGTACACCGATGAGACGGTAAACGAGAACAACGACACCGACATTTTGATGCGCACATCGATTGATGACGGCGCGACGTGGAGCGCGCCGGTGCGCGTGAACGACGACGCGACCACGAACAGCCAGTTTTTGCCCTATGTTGCTCTCGATTCCACAACCGGCACGGTGGGAGTGGGCTTTCACGATTGCCGCAATGACAACGGCGTGCCCGGCCCAGGCGGGACGAACATGATTCCTAACGACGATGCGGAATACTTCGGCACCTTCAGCACCGATGGCGGCGCGACCTGGGCGCCGAACCAGCGCTTGAGCGGCGGGTTCTCGAACGCAACGGCGTCGGGCAACGGCATCGACTATGGTGATTACGTTGGTTTGTCCGCGCTCGCGGGCAAGCTCTACACAATGTGGGCGGACAACGCGAACTGCGATGGCACGAACCCGAACGGCACGTTGAGCGCGTTTGATCTGTACACGAACACGATACCGACGATCATCGCCGATCTGTCAGTCACCAAGACCGACTCACCAGATCCTGTGACGACGGGGGATGACTTGACCTACACAGTTACTGTAACCAACAATGGGCCGGATACAGCGACATCAGTTACGGTGACTGACAACCTTCCCGCTGAGACAACCTTTGTCTCATGCTCTTCAACAGGAGGAGGAGTCTGCGGTGGCTCAGGTAATAACCAGATTGTCACATTTGCATCCCTTGCATCAGGCCAATCTGAAACCATAACCTTTGTAGCCAACGTTAACTGTTCGGTCGCTGACGGCACAGTGATAAGCAATACGGCGACAGTGAGTTCTCTTACATTTGATCCTGACACAACTAACAACTCCTCGACAACAACTACGACGGCTTCTAACCCTCCACCGACGATCACTGGTGCAACAGCGAATCCATCGGTTCTCTGGCCACCAAACCACAGGATGGTGAATGTGACTGTCAGCTACGACGTTACCGATAACTGTCCCTTGCCACCTGGCTCCTGCACGCTCAGTGTGGCCAGCAATGAACCAGTCCTTGGCCACGGAAGTGGTCATACATCTCCAGACTGGATTGTCTTGGATGATCATCATGTGCTACTTCGAGCCGAGCGGGAAGGCAACGGCAATGGTCGGATCTATACGATCACCATCACCTGCACCGACAGCGGCGGGAACTCCTCGACCGAGGAGGTGGAGGTAACGGTGCCCCACGACCGAGGCAGGAGATAGGTTAATCCTGACTGGCCGAGCCGCCTGACTGGGTGAGAGGGCCAGAAAAGCGTTAAACCCGTCGACATGGTGAAACGCTTCGGGTTGAACCATCATTAACAGGTCCGGGAAGGTCCTGATATCTCAGTCGGGGATCAAGCGCTGAAAATATCAGGGATAGTCCCCGATAGACGATCAGACGGGCGACGCGTTAATCTCACGGCCAAATAAACGAGGATTGAAGCTATGAAAAGACTAACAAAGGCAGGCCTAACTGTAGCAATCGCCGGCTTGGTGCTTTTATTAAAAGGAAGTTCACCTTTAGTGACATCGGCGATTGCTCAAAATCAGAACAATCCACAACAACTGGCAGAAGAATCAACTCGAGATGCACCCCCAGACACCACACCCTACAGACGGCCCGCAGTTCGCGAGGATTTCGCCCCAAAAGGCATAAGACCAATTCCGCTTCTGCCGTCGGTTTTTGTCGTGGATGCCGTCGTGAACAACACCGATCCCAACCTGACGAACACCGATACATTCAATGATGGCGAAACGTCTATAACAGTGAATCCGGCGAACCCAAACGAAGTTGTCGTCACGGCCTTTTCAGAGCGCTGGGGGACGAATGCGCCCCTTTGGCAGTCCACCGACGGAGGGAATATCTGGACCAAGCAATTTACAATCCCTGCACCGCCCGGTATAGCGGCAGCTGGCTGTCCCTGTGATCAGGCGATCGATTACGGAATGGCCAATCAGATGTCTGGTACCTTTCTGATCAGCGACATCTTTAGCGGCACAACGACAGACCCTGCGAGTGCTGCAGCTTGGAATTGGCTGGTTATTGCTGGTGTCACCCAACCTACAAACTTCAATAATTCGCCCCCGCCTGGGGGGGTGGATCAACCGTGGTTGCTGGTCAATTTGGATCCGACGATTCCAGCCCAGGACAATGTATATACTGCCTATGACGACTTTACTAATGGGTTTAACTGTGTGGGCGACGCTTGTAACATACGAGTATCAGTCTCCTACGGCGTTAACCCGCCTAACTTTACGGTTGATAATCAATCCGGCACAGCCACGGGCAGCATCAACCCTGGTCACCGGCTTGCCGTCGATCCACGAAACGGCTTCGTCTACAGCTTGTTCCAACGAAATATCGCTCCGGGAGGTGGAGGTTCCAAAAACATCGACTACATGCTCAACCGCTCTACGGATGGCGGGACAACCTGGATCCTAAACGGGATGGTCGGTGGGATCATCGTGGCCAATGCCGATAGCACGCAGCCGCAACCTAAATTCGGTACAGTTAACGCTCTTCTTGGGGGAGTGGACCATGCCGCTGTGGATCCGAATAACGGTGATGTCTACTACGTTTACGGGAATCGCGACCCTGGCACCGGCAACGATCGCCTTGCCATCCGCCGAATCCAGGACAACGGCGGGGGCGGCGTCAATGTAGGACCAGAAAACTTCGTGACAGGCCAAGTAGAAACTGCCATCCCATCGGTTGCAGTAGCCAGCAACGGAATAGTCGGCGTTTTCTATTACACCTTCGATGGTTTCTCGACAGATAATTTCCCAATCTTTTCGGCCCATCTGGCACAGAGTAGCGATCAGGGTGTTACTTTCAGCGATCAGGTGCTGTTGACTTTTCTGTCCTCTGCCATGGATGACGGTAACGCCAGACAGCGAGTGCTGGGAGACTACATGCAGATGAAGGCGGTGGACACTTGCTTCTATGGAGCTTTCACCGGAAATGGCGTTCCCTTTGGTCGGCCTTTCGCCAACCACGACCCGATCTTCTTCAGAGTCTGCGTCGGTGAAGCGGACCTGGGGATCACAAAAACCGATTCCCCAGATCCAGTGATAACCGGGAACGATTTGACCTATACGGTTACCGTAAACAACAACGGGCCGGATACTGCAACATCCGTAACTGTAACAGACAACCTTCCCGCTGAGACAACCTTTGTCTCATGCTCTTCAACAGGGGGAGGAGTCTGTGGTGGCTCAGGTAACAACCACACTGTCACATTTGCATCTCTTGCATCAGGTCAATCTGAGACCATAACTTTTGTAGCAAATGTGAGCTGTTCGGTGGCCGACGGCACAGCAATAAGCAACACGGCCAATGTCAGTTCTTTTACACCTGACCCTGACGTGGCTAACAACTCCGCGACGGCAACTGCGACGGCTTCTAATCCACCTCCTACGATCACCAACGCGACAGCAGACCCATCGAGTCTCTGGCCACCAAACCACAGGATGGTGAATGTGATTGTCAGCTACGACGTCACCGATAACTGTCCCTTGCCGCCTGGCTCCTGCACGCTCAGTGTGACCAGCAATGAACCAGTCCTTGGCCACGGAAGTGGTCATACATCTCCAGACTGGATTGTCTTGGATGATCATCATGTGTTACTTCGGGCCGAGCGGGAAGGCAACGGCAATGGTCGGATCTATACGATCACCATCACCTGCACCGACAGCGGCGGGAACTCCTCGACCGAGGAGGTGGAGGTAACGGT
>Ga0193723_1001061_pt1 | contig 10751 bp, 8 predicted proteins | sample H2m2metaG_FD_143042 | JGI IMG/M metagenome (GOLD analysis project Ga0193723, IMG submission 143042) | Soil microbial communities from a riparian zone of the East river system, Colorado, United States - H2m2 | ecosystem: Environmental > Terrestrial > Soil > Riparian zone | place: USA: East River... | reverse complement strand
GCATTGAGAATGCACGCTTCGATCGCAGAGGTTTCAGTCGCCCTGCGCAGATCATTTGTGATTTGCCCGTTGAGGAATCGAAGCCGGTCCGTGCCGGTAATACGAAATTTTGCGCGTCTGGAAAGGTCGAGAAAGATCGCATTATCCATTACAAGTCACTTTACGCATAAAGCTCGGACAAAAAAAACCTCGTGGTTTTCTGCCGCCTCTCCCCCGCGAAATGGAGCATTGAGATGAGGGGTCGGAGACGTCAAAGATTCAAGGGCCGTTAACCCTCAGGGCACCCTCTCCGTTGGGAAGCGAGAGGCGATTGCACTAATACCAGTAACGCGCTGGATGCACGACACCGGTTCTCCTGGGTCGGAACGCAATATCATTTTTCCCCGGAGGACAATCGGCTGAACAGCTGCTTGAGAAAACCGCGACGCAATCGTGTTGTTTCGTTAGCCGCCTGGCCGCTTGCCAGACCGACCAGCGGCGCAGGCGAAACCTCTGAAGTCGCATCTTGCTGGAGTTGGGTTTCCCCTTCGGTTGAGCTCGCGATCGACTCGCTAGTGCCGGTTTGCTCTTCCAGCTCTTCCAGTTGCAACTCTTCACCAGTAACTGGCGCAGGCTCGTGCAAATATTTCCGCGCTATTACCGAATAGTCATCGTCTCCGTGGCCCCAGTGCATTTGCTCAAGCAGCTGATCGCGAGCAGCGGCTGTCACACCCAGATCGAGATAATTCGACAAACCGATCTGATTAGCGATCTGCATATCTTTCAACATGTGTTTAGCAGAAAAGTGCGGCTCAAAATCACGGCTAACCATTTTAGGCAGTTTCATCGCGAGAGTTGTAGAATGGCTGGCGTTACTGCGCATTGCCTCGATGAACTTTTCCAACGGCAAACCCGAAGCTTGAACAAGCGCCAGCGCTTCTGCAGCTGCCTGGACGCTTGCGGCGGTGATCATGTTGGTTGCGATCTTGATTACGCTCGCCTGGCCAATTGTTGGTCCGATCTCGATGATCTCTTTACTGCTGGCTTCGAGAATCGGACGCGCTTCGCGCAGTGCCGCCTCGTTTCCGCACACATAATAAACGAGCTCACCCTTTTCGGCAGCAGTTTTACTCCCTGTAAAAGGCGCCTCGACAAACCGCGCCTTGCGACGTTCGACAATTTCAGCCGCGGCACGCATTGAATCCGGGGCGACTGTCGAGTGCGCAAGGACAAGATGACGCGGCGTAAGCTTTTCACCGAGCTGTCGGACGGTCTGCAACAAAGCTTCATCGTCCGAAACAAATATCTGGATCTGATTGCAAATCTCAGCTACCTCCCCGGGCGACCCGACAAAATTAGGAACGGAACGCGGCGACCGGTTCCAAACATAAACTGGGAACCCTTTCCGCCGCAGGTTCCCGGCGACGCCGCGACCGATAATCCCAAGCCCGATTACACCGAGATTTTTGTGCGTTGCATGCGACATAGGCTTCCGGCGTTCTATTAATTCGGCAACTCGCAATCAAACTGGCGGGAAAACTGACGCGAGGCAATGCAGAAATTGGGCAAGCCCGGACCGCGTGATTCGCTTCAACGCTTCAAGGTCCTTGTTTCAGTGCGAATTCGGACAGGTAATACAAGGCGACTGACCCGACGATCTGGAGACTCTGAGCGCTGATCTTATCGATTGTGTCTCCCGCGGTGTGCCACCAGGGATAATCAAAATCAATCACGTCAATTGTCGGAATGCCGATAGCGTTTAGTGGTGAGTGGTCGTCGATCATCTCACGGTCGAGGTACGTAAAATAACTTCGCAGCTTGAGCGCTTCCGCCGCCGCAAAGATGTCTCGCGCTATTTCGGGAGGCGAATCCGCAGGAAGCGTGACGTCGAGGGAACGATCGCCAACCATGTCGAACAAGATCCCGCCGCGGAACTGTTTGGCGCTGCTGCCTTGGAGTTGTCTGGCAAAATACCGGCTTCCGTACAATCCATCCGTCTCCGAAAAATGATCGTACGCTTCTTCGCCGTCGAAAAACACCAGCTCAATCTTCGCACCCAGATTTGGATGCTGCCCGATTACTCGCGCCAATTCCAGCAGCAAGCCTGTGCTCGAGCCGGCATCGTTAGCTCCCACGAATTTTATGGCATCAAACGTTTTCGTGTCGTAATGCGAGCACAATAAGAACAAGGGCGCCGCCTTTCCTTGGCGGGGAAATTGGGCAATCAAATTCACGAACTGGACGTTTCCCCGCGGAGTGTGGTCGGTGAATGCCTGCCGTTTTACCTGCCAGCCCGAACGGCTTAGCTGGTCCTCGATATAATGCCTGGATTTTTCGATCGCCTCGGATCCAGACGGGCGTGGCCCGAAATCGACCAATCGCTGAACATGCGCGAGAGCTTTCTCACCCGAGATCTCTTGCCAGGTTTTTGTCTCCGCCGCGTGCGACGCGTCCGCACAAACAGCGCAGACGCAGACAATCAGTAGTAATGATGTAGAGAAGTAATGGAGTGTTGTTTGGCGTGAATTCAGCACTCCACTACTCCATTACTCCATGTCTCGCAGTCCCAGAGCAGTCACAATTCGCTGAAGATCGTCGTTTCCGTAGTACTCGATTTCAATCCGGCCTCGTTTGTCTCCATGATGGATGGCGACGTGCGTAGCGAGGTGTTCTTGCAAGCGGTTCTGTAAATCTTCCACTGCAGTTGGCATCATGCTCGGTTCACTCCCTGCGCGCCGGGACTTTCGACGCGAACGCGCGACTCCAAGCAAGCGGGCAACCAGCCGCTCGGTAGCACGCACAGTGGCATTGCGACGCAAAACAGTCTCTGCAGCCAGGAGCTGTTCCTCCGGCGTTTTTAACGCCAAAACCACCTTTGCGTGTCTGAGTGAGCCAGACTTGCACCTGCGGATGTAGATCCAAAAGCCGCAGCGCGTTGGCTACTGCCGCCCGGCTCCGTCCTACTTTGAGCGCGATGTCTTCCTGCCGCAGTCCAAATTCATTCGCTAACCTTGCGTAGCCCTGGGCCTCTTCGATCGCGTTTAGATCGGCGCGTTGCAGATTTTCGATCAACGATAATTCGAGCACTTCCAGGTCATTTGCGCTTCGAATTATGGCAGGCACCTCGGTAAGACCAATCTCCTGCGCCGCACGCCAACGGCGTTCGCCCGCGATCAATTCAAATCGAGCGCCCGCCTGTCGAACAATGAGCGGTTGAATGATGCCGTGTTGCCGAATCGAATCGACTAGTTCCTGCAATGCTTCGCGTCCGAAATCTTTTCGCGGCTGCAGCGCGCTGGGAACGATGTTTGCTGAATTGATCTGGTGGACTCGCTCCCCGGACTCTATTACATCTGGGCGCGTGGCGACCGAGGGAGTACCAATTAATGCGCCGAGGCCTTTGCCCAGACCAGTCCGTGCCATGCGCCTGAGGCTACGGGAACACTCAGTTCAACGCAAACCGCAATCCGCGATGGCGTGCGGCTCATTGGATGTCAACCGGTCCGCCACAGGGCGGATGCGCCGTGGCGAACCTGGCTGATTCAGCCACCAGGCTGCCAGCCCGCCAGTCGGACGGCCTCGTCCGGTGGTGAACCTGGCGAATTGGCGCTGGGCAGGCTGGCAGCCCAACCGCAGAGTCAGGCCGGCACCTTGAGATCCCACTCTCGCACCCCCCGATCTGACAATTTGGCGAATTCAGCCTTTTTCTCAAAAAAGTTTTAAAAAAGTATTGACACCGGCAGACGAAATTTCGTATCACACGCACCTGGCTCCAAAACAGACGAAGGATTTTTACCCGGTAGGTTCTTTGTCTGTTAGGACCTTGGTAACCACAAAAACAAAACGAAACACCGGGAGAGAAAGAACACAACAATCCATGTATCCACTCAATCAACTCAAAACGTTAGTTTCATGCGGACGAGATCCGGCTCGCTCGCTGCCGTTTCGGCGCGGGTTCCTTCTCATCCCGCTGATGTTGGTGTGCTTTGCGTTGTCACCGCAAACACAGGCAGTCACTCCGCTCACACCGGATCCAGGTTCCATCGCCCTAAGTAACACGGCGGATGGGAGCCTCGCCCTTGCGGGCCTAGCCGGTGGTATATATAACTCGGCGTTCGGTTTTTACGCACTCCTGAGCAACGGTGCGGCTAACTTTAACACAGGTGTCGGAGCCGGGACGCTCCTTCTCAATACCGCAAATGAACAGACTGCCGTTGGCGCTGGCACGCTTCTAAGCAACACGACCGGTGCGAGAAACACCGGATGCGGCACGTTCGCGCTGTTCACCAACTCGACGGGCGAGTTCAACAATGCCGTTGGCGCTAATTCGCTCCTTTTCAACACGGACGGAGCCAGCAACAACGCCCTTGGCGAAAGCGCGCTTTTTTTCAATCAGATCGGCTCTGCCAACACGGCCATCGGCGATGTCGCCCTCGAGAACAATGATTCAGACGGGGCCGGCCTTGGAAATGCCAACACAGCCGTTGGCGCCGGTGCGCTGTTCAGCAATGTTGATGGCGACTCAAACAACGCCGTCGGCTTTAACTCGCTCGGCAGCAATTCCGATGGCTTGTTCAACAATGTCCTTGGTTTTGACGCCATGGCTGACAACGTAAGCGGCGCCGGAAACGTGGCCGTCGGTGACTCAGCTGGTGCAGGCGTTGAAGGTGATTTTAACATCTATATCGGTGCGTTCGCTGGCCCGGCCCCTTCACCGGCGCCGGTAGCTGAAAGCGAAACCATCCGCATCGGCGACGTGTTTAACACAGACTGCTACGTCGGCGGCATCTTTGGTGCAACGGCAACCGGTGGTCTGCCTGTTGTCGTCAATTCGGACGGCAAGCTCGGCACAGTCCCTGTGGGATCGCCTCTCTCGATGAAGGAGATCCTCAAAGAGCGTCAAGTCGTGCAGGAATTGAAGGCCACAACTGAAAGACAAGCGGCAGTGATCGCTTTGCAGGAAGGGCAAATTAAGGCCCTCACCGCGGGCCTCAAGCAGCAAGCCGATCAAATTCAGAAAGTGAGCGCTCAGCTTGAAATGGTCAGGCCGACGCCTCGAGTGGTCGAGAACCGATAAGGCTACTAATCAAATAGGCATAAAGAAGTTTCAAGCAGCCGCCGCGCGAAATCGCGGCGGCTGTTTTGTTTTTTGGATGGAGGGACGAACCCCGCGAGGCTCTGGAATTGCGCGATCTTTTGAGGACGCCTGCTCGCGAACCCTTTCGGAGTTCGTTAAGGCGTCGCAGAGCTCCGCCCTCCAAATTCCTCTCGCTCGATGACGAAAATCGACTGACAGATGACGAAGGAACCGCAAATGAAGAAGGAGAACACTGAAGTCTTTACCCTGGGGCATTCCCCGGATCCGGATGACGCGTTCATGTTTTACGCGATGGCGCAAAATAAGATCGACCTGCGCGGATACCGGTTCGAGCATCAATTGGAGGATATTCAAACGTTGAACGAACGCGCGGTTCGAGGCGAACTGCACATTTCGGCGATCTCAATCCATGCGTATGCGTACGTCGCACACAAATACGCGCTTCTGCCCTGCGGAGCGAGCATGGGGGACGGGTACGGGCCGATTATTGTAAGAAAACGTCCAACCCGCTTCCGCAAGGCTACGGCGTGCCAGGCGCCCAACTCTCAACTCCGACACGTCGCAAGCGAACGAACAACGTCCAACGAGGATGCGGCAGTGAGAGAATTTTTAATCGGCAAAAAAATCGCAGTGCCCGGTAAGATGACCAGCGCGTTTCTCGCGCTACAACTTTTTCTCGGAGAGTTTGATTACCTCGTTGTGCCGTTCGATCAAATTTTCGACGCGTTGCGGACCGGGCGAGCAGACGTGGGTTTGATCATTCACGAAGGACAACTCACCTATGCGAAATCAGGGTTTGAGAAAATTGTCGATGTTGGAAAATGGTGGAAAGCGCAAACCGGGTTGCCACTGCCCCTTGGCGGAAATGTCGTGCGCAAAGATATTCCAAAGCCAGTACGCCACGATCTCAGCGAAATCATTCGCCAAAGCATCGACTACGGTCTGGCGCACCGGGATGAGGCAGTGCACCATTCTCTTCCCTACGCGCGCGACATGGACGCGAAGCTCGCCGGGAAATTTATCGGCATGTACGTAAATGAATTTACTCGCGATTATGGCGAAGTTGGCCGCGACGCTATCCGGAGATTTCTGGCGGAGGCACACAACAAAGGTTACACCGACGCCCCGATTGAAGTGGAATTTGTCGAATAAATCTGGGCGCTGAGCGTGTAACGACAGCGGCTACACCGAAGATGCTGTAGCGTGCGCTGTCTTCAGCGCACTCGATGTGGACTTGACGGCGTGCGCGGTTTATTTCGCGTAGAACAGCGGACTCTACGGCCGTTTGTTACGTTGGATCAATTCGCACGATCTCACCCGCGTATGGCCAGTCTTCGGCGCGACTAACTAGCCCAGCGCGTACCGGATTCTGGAAAACATAATCCCACTTGGCAGCGTAGCTCTCGTCGCTCCGCAACAGATGATCGTGAAAGCCCGGTTGCCAGAAGGAAGATAGCTTTTGGCCCGGTCGGTTTACAGGTTCATGTCCCCTTGAGAGTAAAATGCAATCGAGTTCGCGTTTGGGTCCCTTAATCCGTGAGCTCAAAGTCGTCGTACAACCAATCCCAAAACATATGAACAAGTGAATGTGGTCGGGCATAAGGACATATCGTCCGACGCCAATACCGAAGTTAGCGGCGCGCCTGCAGTATTCGATGAACGCCGCATGTATTTCGGGCGTCGCGAGCAGGCTGGCGCGAATGTAGGTATTAAACGTTACGAAAATAGATCGGCGCATTGAAGCGTTGGAAGATTACGCTTAATCGTCGGGGCTTGTCTTTGTACACGCGCTGCACAATGAATGTTGTAGCGTGCGCCGTCCTCAGCGCAGAAGTTCCGAGATAACGGCGCGCCGCAAAAGAAATCGGCTGAGGACAGCGGACGCTACAGCCCTAGCTCCAGAATTGTTCTTGCCTCACGGTTCGTCCGAGAGATATCAATGATGGCTCGGTGCAGGCGTTCCTCCAAGCCAAACGCGGTCTTCTCCGTCCGACCCGGGTCGGAATCTGTCTCGTCGCCTGCCTGATTCTCACGTTTTCCGGTTGCGAAAAAAACGAGCCGACCGACGAAGCAAAAGCGGCTGGAAAAACGACTGCCGATTTCCCTCAAATCACTGCAGACATTTTCAAACCGATGGATGCCGGCATTAATTTATCGCCTGAGGAAATCATGGGTCGCAATACCTGGAATCTCTGGACGGGCGGCAACCAATACTTCTGGGACAGGATCGCGCGGGAAGGCTATGGATTGATCGATCTTTTGAAGATGCTGGATTCGCGCAAGCGCGGCTCGCGACACGCCGACTTGGGCCTTGTCAATGAGCCTGGTTTCAGGCAAGCCAGCGATGAGGATGCAAAAGACACTTACGGTCTCTATCTGGACAAGCGGGTGGGACCAGAACCTCAGGGAGTTGATCCCAAAGTCTATGGCTACTCGACAGGGATCATGGGTTTCCGACTGTTTCCGAATCCCGATTTCGACGGTAAGGCGAAGAAAAAATGGGACGCCAAGCGATTCTATGATGATCCCGACTACTACAATGACCCGACGGTTATCCGACCTTACAAAGTCGGAGTAAGCTGCGGCGGCTGCCATATCTCATTTCACCCACTTCACCCACCTCGCGATCCAGAAAATCCGGAATGGGAGAACCTCGCCTCGGTTATCGGAAACCAGTACATCCGCGAAGGGGCTGTGTTCGCTCCGAACGTCAAACCGGGTCGCTTCTTCTGGGAAATGTTGAAGGCCCAGCCGCCGGGCACTTCGGATACTTCACGCATCGCCACCGACCACATCAACAACCCCGGTGCGATTAACGGAATTTTTAATCTCGACGCACGCTTAAGCATTGCCTCGGAAGAAAAGATCACTGGCGGCGAAGTGAATACGCCATATGAAGGTCACGTCACTAAGATCGCTGGTGGTGAAACAAGGAAGGTCCCACACATTTTGAAGGACGGAGCTGATTCCGTAGGCGCGTTTGGCGCGACGATTCGGGTCTATGTCAACATAGGGATGTTTTCCCAGCAATGGGTGAGCGTGCAGGATCCTCTGATTGGACTAAAACCGCAGAGTCTCGTGCCACTCACGTTTCAGAAGCCATTCAGCGTCACCAAAGCGCAGCAAAATTCAGTTTATTGGATGGCAACCCAGGAACGGCTGGAGAACATCAAGCAATTCTTCAGGCGAATCGGTCCGATGCACTTGGAGGACGCCCCCGGCGGTGCCGACTACATCACAAAAGATGAAAGCGTGATGAACCGCGGTAAGATTGTGTTTGCTGAGAGCTGCGCCAGTTGTCATTCGAGCAAACAGCCGCCGCAAGGCAGCACTGTGGATGAGAAGGAATGGTTCCGTCAGGAAGTTCTCAAGTCGGACTTCAGGGACAATAACTTCCTATCGAATGAAGCGCGTTATCCGGTTACGGATATTAAGACGAACTCCGCTCGCGCTCTTGGCACCAATGCCGTGAGGGGGCATGTCTGGGATAATTTCTCTTCTGAGACTTACAAGGACTTGAAGCCTGTCGGCGTCATTGAATGCAACAAAGGAACCCCTTACGAGTTTGAGTTTAACGCGCCCGATGGCGGAGTGGGTTACTATCGCCCGGCCTCGCTGATCAGCATCTGGTCTTCGGCGCCGTTTCTCCACAACAACGCGATGGGCAAATTCACTGGCGATCCCTCAGTTGCTGGCCGCATGGAAGCATTTAACGACGCTACGGAAAAGCTACTGTGGCCTGAGAAGCGCGAAGGCAAGATCTGGAGGACGAGTCAGGAATGCTATGTCACGATCGGCGAAGCTTTCCTCCCCGATCCGCTGAAACGCTTATGCCAGGAGAAACCGGGGGTACGAGGCAAGTGGCTTTACATTGGACCAATCCCGGCAGGCACTCCCATTAACCTCGTGGCGAACCTGAATCCGGAATTCAAGAACGTGAAGGATTTGAGCCATCTCAGGAAACTTGTGTCCGACTTTAATCTCGCATTCTGGAACATAAAGGTTAACCGCGCCGATGCCGCGACCGAGCTAAAACGGCTTGTGCCTGATCTGTTGGCGGCGAGCAAGTGCCCCGATCTTGTCGAAGACAGAGGCCATTACTTTGGAACAAGTCTTCCGGACGACGACAAGCGAGCGCTGATCGAATTTCTCAAGACGCTTTAGATCCCACCACCCAAACCGAAAGCTCAATCGTATGCCTGACAATACAACGACTATTAAAGACCCCGCCCAGTTTCTTGAGATGTCCGACGAACAACTCGACGACCTGTTTCGCAACGCTCCGCCGGGGGAGATTCCCGATGGCGAAGGCGAAGGGACCGCGATCATTATGCCGGGCTCGGCTGTCTCAGACGATGTCGCCAGGTTCGTTCATCTCTTTACCTGGAAAGGCAAAGTGTTCGACCGCGCAAAAGGCGAGTTGAAGAACAAGATCCTGCCCATGGGGCACAAGGCAATCGTGGCCAAGGTTTACAAGGAGAAGAGCTGGCTGGATCAAAAAGAGTGTATTGTGCTCGACTACTCTAAGACTTCTCTCATCGCGCACTGGATTCGAGACGAAATACGCGAAGTCGCACCGGGCATCTATCTGGGGATTGTTTATTGGGGTAAGAAGAAGCTCATTCATTTCGCGCTGAAGTTTCCGGCAAAAGGATAATCGCAGTTTGCGGTCATGGCCGACGGCCCAGAACAGACCGGATCAGTTAAGCGCGCCGCCTGGCGATGGCGCGTCGTGCTGCTGGTGGCCGTGGCGCTTATCGCGGTCGTGAGCTTGTATCTCATCGCGCGCTTCACGCGGGATGATCCAGTCACTTACACGGACCCCAAGGAGCACTTCAAATACGGCTCGACCGGCGGCGAACGCGAATCGGGCATTCCCTATTGGATTTGGAAGGTCCTACCCAAAATGTTTCCAGAATATTTGCCCGGGGAAACGTACACTCCGGGAACAGAATATGTCTCGTTAGGCTTTCTGTACGAACCTGGAAAAGATTTGCCGATCGGTGTCTCACGCCGCAATACGCAGGGGATTGATCGCGTCTTTTTGAACTGTGCGATTTGTCACGCCGGTTCCGTGCGCGAAACGCCGCAGAGTCCGCGCAGAATTTACACCGGCATGCCGTCGAACACCGTTGATCTCGAGGCGTTCGAGCGCTTCATTTTTGCCTGCGCATCAGATCAACGCTTCAACGCTCCACGGATCCTCGCCGAGATGGAAGGGATCGGTGCAAAATATGATCTGATCAATCGCTTCATCCTGCGCTATTACGCCATTCCTTTCATGCGCGAACGATTGCTGATGTTGAAAGGTCATTTCCGTTTCGGCGATTGGGAACCGGACGCTGGCCCTGGCCGCACTGACACGTTCAACCCAGCGAAGACGCTCCTGGAATTTCCTCTCGAAAAACTGGAAACCCGCGAGCTCGTTGGTCTCTGCGATTTGCCCTCGATCTGGCTGCAGGGCCCGCGCAAAGAGAAAAACATCCACGCGCACTGGGATGGAAATAACAGCATGATGGAGGAGCGCAACAAAAGCGCTGCGTTCGGCACCGGCACATTTCCGCCGACGATCGACTTGAAACAAATGGCGCGGATCGAGCAGTGGCTGCTCTACAAGGAACCGCCCAAATATCCGTTTCCGATCAATGCGCAGCTCAGCGTACAGGGGGAAAAA
>Ga0193723_1001060_pt1 | contig 10753 bp, 9 predicted proteins | sample H2m2metaG_FD_143042 | JGI IMG/M metagenome (GOLD analysis project Ga0193723, IMG submission 143042) | Soil microbial communities from a riparian zone of the East river system, Colorado, United States - H2m2 | ecosystem: Environmental > Terrestrial > Soil > Riparian zone | place: USA: East River... | reverse complement strand
TCGGTGACGTCGTCGCGGTCGGAGACCTCGAGCCGCGCGGCGAGCTGCTGACAGCGACCTACTTCCGCGCGAACATGCCCGCGGCGTGGCGGACGGAGTACGAAGCGAAGCTCAAAGAGGCGCAGCAGGTCGCGGCGGAAATGTCGCGGAACATCAAACAGATCGTTTGGAAACCAAAACCCTAGCGATTCAGCAACGCGCTGAAGCCGATTCCCACGCCCCAATTGCCGTTGTAGCTGACGGGGTAGGATTTGTTCGCGGAGTTCAGCATGAAGTCGGCGTGCCCATCGACGCGAACGGCGAGCATCCTGCCGACCCGATGCCGGACACCGACCTGCGCCGCGATCCCGCTGTCGGTCGCTTTATATGTGCCGCTGTAGGTGTTCTTCACGAGGCCGACCCCCAGGAACATTTCGGCGCGTGTCACGAGCGGCGCGTCATAGAGGAGCCACACGTGCAGCGGCCGATGTCTGACGCCGGCTTTCGACGCGCTCGCGAAGTCGACTTCGAGCGAGAGAAACGGGCTGGTGTTGACGCCCACGCGTCCGCCAAATCCGACCGCATTGCGCATGGGAAGCGAGTTGTCGGCGTTGAGATAGGCAGCAAACGCACCGACCTCGAACGAGCCGGGCTTTTGGGCTCGCGCGGGGAGAGCAGAGGTGGACGCCACAGCACCAACGACCAGCAGAACGCGGAGCGTCATGACGGCCCGCTCTTCTGGTGTCTAGGGCACGTCCAATCTGATGCGGCCAACGGACGGGCGGTAGGGCGGAAAACGAGTCCGGAAAGACAACGCCCCGGGGGGAGAATCCCCGGGGCGTTTGCCTTCAGCATGATAGCAGGGGTGGGATTCGAACCCACGACCCCGGCATTATGAGTGCCGTGCTCTCACCAGGCTGAGCTACCCTGCCACGACTCGTCGCTAGTTGACGCCAACCCGTCCCTGAACCGAAGCCAGCAACTTGGCAGAATCGTAGCCGACCCCATCCTTAAAAACAATCGTGGGGCTGCGAATCACCGAGGGGTCGGCGGTGAGATCGCCGTGTAGCACCACCAGGTCGGCCCGCTTCCCCGTCTCGACCGTGCCGAGCGTTTGCGCCACACCGAGAATCCTGGCGCCGTTCGACGTCATGATCTGAATCGCCTGGGCAGGGGTGAACCCCGCCTCGATGAAGAGCTCGTAGTTGCGCTGATCGCCGAACCCCGCGAGCGCGCCGCCGATGCCGGTGGGATCGACGCCCGCGGCCATCAGGCCTCCCGCGGCGACAAAGGCACGCTCGAACGCCATCGCGTTCTTGAACGCCGGCAGCGACACCCACCCGGTGCCGCTCGAGTCGATCTGCTGGCGCTGCTTCAGGTAGCTGTCGCGCACTTCCGGATCCATCGCCTGCAGCGTGCGCTCGTCCCTGGTCGGGCGATTCGCCACGAACGGCTCGTACACGGCGAGCGTCGACGTCATGGACACGTGGTGGTCGACGAGCGAACGAATCGTGGCCTGCCCGGCATCGCCCTTGGGATCCGCGCCGCTGATCTGCGTCATCAGATTGACCGGGCACACGTCCGCCTGCTTCCCGGTCGTGAAATCGGACGCGGTCAGCATGCCGTGCTCGAGATTGTCGATGCCGAGCGCGACCGCTTCCTGGAAGCTCACCGAGCACAGGTGCCCTGTGACTTTGATGCCGCGGCGATGCGCTTCCTGAATCGCGGCCCCAAGCTCCGCGCGCCGGATGTCGGTGTATGCCTTGATCCACGTCGCGCCTTCCGCCGCCCAGTAGGCGACGAAGCGGCGGGCGGCCTCCGGGGAATTCAGAATCGCCATCGCGCCGCCGCCATGCTCTCCCGTGATATACGGCGCGGTCAGATGGATGCGCGGGCCGGGCGAAAAGCCGTGATCGATCGCGTCTTTGAGGTTGATCTCGGCGTACGGCGCGCGACTGCCCGTCGTCCGAATCGTCGTGACGCCCGAGCCGAGATACAGGCGCGGCCCCGTGTATCCCATCTGCACCGCGCGGCCGCCGGCCGCGGTATAGAACAGGTGGTCGTGCATCCCGATGATGCCGGGGATGACGGTCGATCCGTTCATGTCGAACACGCGCGCGCCGGCCGGAATCGGCACCGATGCCGCGGGGCCCACGGCGGCGATGCGGCCCGCGCGAATCACGACCGTCTGGTCGGGTTTGGGAGCGGCGCCGGTTCCATCGACGAGCAGCACGTGCGTCAGCGCCAGCAGCGACGTATCGACCGTGACGTATTCGCGCACCGCGGCCGCCAACGAATCGGGACGCTGGGTCGTGAGCGCGAGCAGCAGAGTCAGCGCGTACATGAAGAGATCCTCGCTAATCGACGGTGAAGTGCATCATCATCCCGGCGGAGAGATGCTCGGCGATGTGGCAGTGCAGCATCCACTCGCCGGGGTTCTGGGTGTCGAGCAGAATATCCACCACCGCACCGGCCGGCACCAGCACGGTGTCCTTCCACGCCAGATCTCGGTTCGGCACGCCGTTCACCGCCAGGACGAGAAAGCGCTGGCCGTGCAGGTGAATCGGATGTTGCATGCCGTGAAACGCGCGGCGCTCGTTCACGAGGCGAATCTTCGCCGGCTCACCACGCCGGAAGCGCCAGGCGATGTCCATGTTCTCGCGGCCGGTCGCCGGATCCTTCAACACCCAGCGCACCTGCCGTCCCGTCGCCGCCCAGTTCATCATCGGCATCGTGCCGCCCCACTCGACCGGCGCAAAGTAGATCGAGTCGAGCTGCATCAGTCGCTCGGTGATGTACGGCAGGCCTTCCGTCTTGAGCGTCAGGACGATGGTCTGGTCGGCTGGCCGGTCCAAGTATGAAGCGACGGCGGCGAAGGGCGGCGGAAGGCGGCGAAGGGCGGCAAAGGCTGTGCCGAAGTCGTGCGAGACGCGTCGAGGCGAGACCGTCACAACGCCGAGGGTGTCGACCATGGGAAAGAATCGGCCGAACAGATGGTCCAGCCCGATCACCTTATTGACGAATGCCACACGCCCCGGCTTGGCGAACCGGACGTCCACCACATAGCGCTCGGCCGGGGCGATCACGACGCTCTCGACCCACGCCTCGCGCTCGAACGGCCCGGCGTCCGTCGCGACGAGCTTCATGCGCGCGCCGGGAAACAAAACGTTCAGCGTACGTGTGCTCGATACGTTCGTGAGGTAGAACCGCACGACGTCACCGCGGCGCACCGAGAGCCGATAGCCTGGCTCCCCGTTCACCAGAAACACGTTGCCGAACCGCCCCATCAGCGCGTGCGTCGGCGATTCCTGCCCAAATGGAATGAGCCCCGGGTCCCCGACCAGCAGGTCCTGCAGCATCAGAAACTGCTCCCGATTGGCCGGGACCTTCGCGCCGGGCTCCCGCACGAGAATGTTGCCGTACAGGCCGAGCGCTTGCTGGATGTCTTCGCGAATATGCGGATGGTACCAGTAAATCCCCGCATCCGGAAACCGCAGCTTGTACGTGAACGCGTCACTGACCCCATCCACGCCGTCGAACGCGTTCTCGAGCCGTATCCCGTGCCAATGAATGCTCGTCGAATCCGGCAGATGATTCGTGAAGCGCACCATGATCTCCGATCCCCGCATGACTTCGATCAATGGTCCGGGATACTGGCCGTTGTAGCTGTACATCGTGAAGGTTTGGCCGGCGATCGTGCGGCGGACGAGCTCGGCATCGAGATCGATGATGTCGCCGTCTTTGAGACGAAGGACCTCATTCGAATCTGCGTTGGGAAGGAGCGCATCCGTCGTGGGGAGGAAGGGAGTCACGTCGGGTCGCAGCGCCATCTCGGCGGGCAGCATCGTCAGACCTGCGGGTACCGGTGGCATCGGCCAGGCAGTCGAATCGTGTTGCCGGTGCTCCATCGCTCCGGACATGCCCATCCCACCGACGGAAAACTCCAGCACATCCGGCGGGAACGGGCGCGTGCTCGGCGACTGGCCGCGCAGAATCATGCGGCCGTGCGGAGCGCTGACCGAGACGCTGCGCTCTCCGGAAATGAGAATGACGAACTTGTCGAGATCGATCGGCCGCAGCGTCGTGCTGCCGTTCTTCACGGGGCCGAGCTTGATCAGGGTGTCCATCTGCGGCGAGACGGCCCAGGCGATATACGTGCGCGCCGGCGGCAGGCCGCTGAGAATCGCGATCGGTGTGAACCGGGAATGCCCGTCGGCGGTGACGTCGATCGTGAACGGACCGGGCGGACTGGCGAGCTCGACGCGTCCCGACACGCCTCGGACCCCGGGAGCGGCGACGAGCTCGATACAGTACAGATCGCGGCTCGGGCCGAGCGGCGTGGGCGGGTCACAGGGGCGCTGCTGGGCGACGGCCAGGACGAGAACGAGCAGCGCTGTCAGCACGCAGCGAGCGCCGTTAACGGTGCTTCTTCCACCCCCGGAACGCGCCGTTCGGCAGCACCCGCAGCACCCGATCGATCGGAGCCGCCCGGCGAGCCGACGGTCCGGTGTTCACATCAAACGCCAGCGTGTACTGGCCCGTGTCCCCGGGCGTCGCCGTGCCGATTTGGAGCAGGTACAGCCCGTCCGCTGGCACCGTGTACGAGATAAACGCATTCGGGTTGCCGCTCGCGCTGTCATCATTGGCGGCGACCGAGTCGAACTGCTGCGCGACAAAGTTGGCGTTGAACAGCTTGAGCAACGGGTCGATCACCGTGGAGCGCTCGGCGATACGGATGACGTCGGTCGCTGACATCCAGAACAGAATCTTGTCGTTGTACGGCTGATCGGGGCAATCGGTGGTGCGAATGGTGTCGGTGAACGTGGCGCCCGGCGTCATCCACAGCTCCTTGCAGCCGCTGACCGTCGTGGGACGGAGCCCCGCCGTCAGGGTGTAGTTGCCGACCGTGTCGGGATCGTACGAATTGGCGCCGATGAGATAGTTACCGCCCTGGCCCAGGATGATGTCGACCTGCGAGTTCTGAATCACCCCCTGTTGGATGTCGTCGTTCGAGCCGAGCAGGTTCCCCGTGGTGAACGAATAGAAGTCGAGATAGGTATCGAAGCTCGCCGAGGACATGTTGACGCGAATACTGCTTTGACCCGCCGGCAGCGTGAGCTTGTAGAAATCGTAGAAGTAGTGATTGCTCCCCAGAGGGACTCGACAGTCGGTTCGCGAGAGGGTACCGGCGACCGTGTCTCCCAGTACGTACGACACCGCGTAAATGCAGGGGTCGAGTGCCTTAAGATGGAACGCGATGGGGGCGACGCCGGGCACGGTGGCGGTGACCGTAAACGACCCGAGCGTGCTACCGACATGCACCACCGTCGCCACGTTGCCGGTGTTGTCCGACGACTGCGTCGCCGGCGTCACGGTGGCCGCCGATACCGGCGCCACGGTCCAGCTCACCTGAGCACCCTGCAGCGGAGTGCCATTGCCGCCCAGCACGGTAAACCCGATCGGCAACGAGCCACCGGTAAAAACCGAATCGTTGTCGCCGAAAATACCGGTGACCGAGCCGGCTTGGGGTCCCGTAGAATCGCCACCACATCCCAGTGCACCGCCCAAGCCGAGCAGCGCGACGGGCACGAACCGACGAAGCAGTTTCATATTGGCTCCAATCATTTTGGCACGACGCGGTAGAGGACTTCGCCATCTCGGATCATTCCGAACTGCTCCCGTGCCACGCGCTCCTGCACCGCGGGATTCGTCTCCAGGTCGTGCGCCAGCTTGGCCAGCGAGTCGATTTCGACACGCAACACGGCGACCTTCGTGCGCTCCTCGGCAAGCTGCCGCCGGATCGTGATCCAGTCGGCGGTGCCGTATTCCCCGCCCCAGACGGCGAACGCCAGCAGCCCCACACCGCCGGCGATGCCGGCCAGGCGCGTGCGCGTCACAAGCCGTACAGGTGCCGGCCGGGATAATGCGCCACGTCGCCAAGCTCTTCGGCGATGCGGAGCAGCTGGTTGTACTTCGCGACACGCTCGCTGCGCGAGGCGCTGCCGGTCTTGATCTGGCCGACGCCGGTCGCCACCGCAAGATCCGCGATGAACGTGTCTTCGGTTTCGCCGGAGCGGTGCGAGATTACAGAGCCGTAGCCGTTGCCGCGCGCCAGGTCGATACACTGCAGCGTCTCAGTGAGTGTGCCGATCTGGTTCACCTTGATCAGAATGGCGTTTGCCACGCTTTCCTCGATGCCGCGCGCCAACCGCTCGACGTTCGTACAAAAAAGATCATCGCCGACAAGCTGCACACGTTCCTGTAACGATTCGGTGAGCTTTGCCCATCCGGTCCAGTCGTCCTCCGCCAAGCCGTCTTCAATCGAGACGATCGGATAGCGATCGATCCATCCTTTGTACAGCGCGATCATGTCTTCGGCGCTCTTCTGGCCGCCTTTGCTCTTCTTGAAGGTATACGTGCCGTCCTCGTACAGCTCGGAGGCAGCCACGTCGAGCGCGATGGCGATGTCCTTCCCCGCCTCGAAGCCGGCGGCATCGATCGCGGCCATGATCGCCTCGAGCGCGGCTTCGTCGTTCGGCAGGTCGGGCGCAAAGCCTCCTTCGTCGCCCACCGCCGTCGAGAGCCCGCGCTTGGCCAGCACCTTCTTCAGCGCATGGAACACCTCGACGCCCATGCGCAATCCTTCGGGAAATGATTCGGCGCCGATCGGGACCACCATGAACTCCTGGGAATCGACGGTATTCGCCGCGTGGGCGCCGCCGTTCAGGATGTTCATCATCGGGACCGGCAGCACGTGGGCGACCGGCCCGCCGAGGTAGCGGTAGAGCGGCAGCCCGGCATCCTGGGAGGCCGCGCGCGCCACCGCGAGCGACACCGAGAGAATCGCGTTCGCGCCGAGGTGGCTCTTGTTGGGGGTCCCGTCGAGATCGAGCATCGCGTAGTCGATCGCGATTTGATCTTCGGCCGACAGGCCCTCGAGCCGCGGCCCGATCACCTCGTTCACGTTTTTGACCGCCTCGAGCACCCCTTTGCCGCCGAAGCGCTTGTTGTCGCCGTCGCGCAGCTCGACGGCTTCGTGCTCGCCGGTCGATGCGCCGCTCGGCACGGCCGCGGTGCCACTCGCGCCGCTCGCCAGCGTGACATCGGTTTCGACGGTGGGATTGCCCCTGGAATCCAGAATCTCGCGCGCGTGTACGGCGATGACCGTGCTCATGTGGAACGAACCCTACCGTGCCTTCGACTGAAGAGCAACCATCGCCGCCCGCACCTCGTCCCGCAGGCGTTCGCGATCCTCGGGGCGCAGGCCGGTCGTAGAAATCGGACGCGCGACCAGCAGCCGGATGGGACGAGGACGCAACCGCCAGGCGCCCTTGGGGAGGATCTCAAAGGTGTGGTGGAGGTAGACGGGAACGACAGGAACTTGCGCGGCAATCGCGAGCCCAAACGGTGCGTTCTTGAAGGGCAACAGCTCACCGCTGCGGCTGCGCGTCCCCTCCGGAAAAACGACGATAGAGGAGGTCCCACGCTGAATCGTACGCGCCGCTTCATCGTACGCCTCGAATGCTTTCTTGCGGGCGGCGCGATCGATCGGAATGTGACCCACGGCGAGCATGGCGCTGCCAAGCAGAGGGATCTTGAACAACTCGCGCTTGGCGACGAAACGCACCGATCCGGGCAGCGTCGCGAACAGCGCCCAGATGTCGAACATCGAAGAGTGATTCGAGGCGTAGATCACCGGCCGGTCGCGCGGGATGTGCTCCAGACCCTCGGCGACGACCGGCGTGCCCGCTGCGCGGAGAATATCGCGCGACCAGTCCGTGCTGGCCCAATCGTAGACGCCGCCTACCCGGTTCCGCACACGAAACAGAGCGGCCACGACGGCACCCACTGCATGAACGATTGTTGACGCTGCGAGAACTACATAGTACCAGAGGGTGCGGATCACGCGAAGTGATCGTATCCCGCCGGCAGCGCCACCGGTGTGCTGTGGTCGAGAAGCCGCACACCGCCGCGCCGTCCGCCAGCGCCGCGCAGGCAGGTGCCGATGCGGCTCAGCTGGAGTCCGGTCTCGGCGCGAAAGGCCGACGCATTGGCGTCCGCGAAGCTCGGCGGCATGGTGCAAAGTAGTTCGAATTCTTCCCCGCTGGCGAGCGCCGTCATGGGGTCGACGTCCTCCCAGCAGGGGATGTGCTCGAGGTTGATCTCGATGCTGACCTCCGACGCCGCGGCCAGATGCTGGGCGTCGGCCGCGAGACCGTCCGAGATGTCGATCATCGCGCTGGCGCCGTGACCGGCCAGCCAGCGGCCGGCGCCGATGCGCGGCTCCGGGCAGGCGTAGCGGTTGCGCAGCGCGGCCGTCATAGGCCCGGAGTCCTGAAAGCGCTGGAGCGCGAGCGCGGCGCCGCCCAGATAGCCGGTCACCCACAGCGCGTCGCCTTCGCGCGCGCCCGAGCGTCGCACCGGCCGCTCCGCCGTGCCGATCGCGCAGATGTCCACCATGTAGCGATCGGAGCGCACGAGATCACCGCCCAGGACTTTCCCGTCGACGTTGTTCACCATGGTCGCGACACCGGCCATGATTTCAACAGCGGGATCGGCACCTTTCGTGGCGTTCGCCGGCGGAATGCCCAGGGAGACCAGGACGCCCAGCGGCTTGGCGCCGTCCGCCGCGAGATCGGAGAGCGCGGCGCCCGCGGCGCGAAACCCGATCTCCTTGAAGTCGAGCCAATCGGTCCGGAAATGGACGTTCTCGAGCGAGTTGTCGATGCTGAGCGCCAGCGTCGTCCCGCCCACGGGAAGCAACGCGCAATCATCACCCAGGTTCGAGACGTCGCCGGCGATCTCCGCGATCTGCGCAATGATGCCGCGGATGCGCTCGAATTCCTTGCCTGGGCCGAGGTTCATGGGGTGCCAGTTGTATTACAACACATCCGGGGCCTCAAGTTCCACGAGAACTGGAGGTCCGTGAGGCTTCGCTTCTTTCCACGCCCGCCACACGTCGGGCAAGCCGGCCAGCACGTCGGCGGGCCGGAGGCTGCGGGCAGTCCATTGGCGCGCTCCCTGCTCCGCTGCTCGCCCGAGCGCGTGTGCGCCGAGCGCCGCCGCGTCCGGCGGTGCCGTACCGCGCGCCAGAAATGCGCCGATGAATCCCGCGAGGAGATCACCACTGCCGCCGGTGGCGAGTCCGGGATTCCCGCTCGCGACCACGTGCGCGGGGCCCCGGAGATCGGCGATGATGGTGGGAACGCCTTTGAGCAAGACCGTGCATTTGAGCTTCGCGGCGGCGCGGCCGGCGGCGGACCACCGATCGTTCGCGGCCTCGTCGGCGAGTGCGTCGCCCGCGAGGGCGCGGAATTCGCCGAGATGCGGGGTGAGCACCAGGGGTCGGGGGCTGGAGGTTAGGGCTTCGGGGGTGATTAGATGCAAAGCATCCGCATCCACTACCATCGGCACGGGACGACGAGCGAGCACGGTCGCGACAAAAGCCTTGCGCTCGTCACGGGGCTCCCTCCCGAGCCCGGGGCCAAGCACCAGGGCGTCCGCCCATTCCAGCGCTTCCACGACTCCGGGCTCGAGCTCTCCCGCGAACGCGGTTTCCACGGTGAGCAGATCGGGCAAACTCGCCTGTGACGCCGCGATCGTCTCGCGTGCCGCGACGAGCTTCACGAGGCCAGCTCCAGCGGCAAGGGCGGCGCGGGCGGCATGGAGTGCAGCACCGCTCATCCCGTCCGCGCCGCCGATCACACAGACGCGCCCTCGATCGCCTTTGTGCATCGCCGCGGTGAGGCGCGGCAGGCGCGCCGCCGCCCACGCATCGTCGACCAGCACGGGCCACGACGCATCAGGCGGAGCGAAGCCGATATCGACGACGACGATCTTGCCGCACCATTCGCGCGAGATCAGGTGGCCACGCCGCGGCCCGCCGAACGTGACGGTGAGACGCGCATGGACGGGACCGTGCGCTTCACCGCTCGTGAGATCGAGCCCCGTCGGTCCGTCGACGGCGAGGATGGGCGCCCCGTAGGCGGTCAACCGCTGCGCGAGCGCCAGCGCGTCGCCTTTGGCGGGACCCGCCGCACCCGTGCCGAGCAGCGCATCCACGGCGACGGCGGTCTGCGGCCAAGCTTCTTCGCGCCCCAGCTCGCGCACGCCGTCGAGCCGCGCGAGGGCGCGATTGTCGATCGCGTCGTCGGTTTTCGGATCGACGGCCGCGACCCACACGGGAATCCCGGCGGCGTGGAGTGCGCGGGCGATCACCCAGCCATCCCCGCCGTTATTCCCGGCGCCGGCGGCGACGAGCACGCCGCCGGTCGTTGCCTCAGGCAGCTCGCTCACGAGCACCTGCACGGTCGCTCGGCCCGCGGTCTCCATCAGCACACGGCTCGGCACGCGATACTGGGTGCGCGCCGCCGCATCCCACGCCGCCGCTTCGCTCGCCGACAGAACCGGAATTGGATTCACGGAATCACCACCCCCGCGTACCCCACCACCCGCGCGTTGTCGCCGGAGACCCAGCCGGAGTGGCGGTAGTCTACCACCTCCGCGCGGGTCCCGCCCAGCGCTTTCGCGGCAGCCAGCACCACGGCCGCCGGCCCGCGGCCGCACATCGAGATTCGCTCGCGCTTGCAGCGGGCGAGCAGCTCCTCGCCATCGAGCGCCTGCACCGCCTCGAGCGCACGCGCGTCCTTTTTCTCGGAGACGCCCGAGGGTTCGTAGTGGTTGAGGTCGCTCGAGGCGAGCAGCAACACCGGCTCGCCTGCCGCGGTGACGAGCCGGGCGAGCATCTCGCCGAGCGCGCGCGCGGTGTCCCAGG
>Ga0193723_1001057_pt1 | contig 10765 bp, 11 predicted proteins | sample H2m2metaG_FD_143042 | JGI IMG/M metagenome (GOLD analysis project Ga0193723, IMG submission 143042) | Soil microbial communities from a riparian zone of the East river system, Colorado, United States - H2m2 | ecosystem: Environmental > Terrestrial > Soil > Riparian zone | place: USA: East River... | reverse complement strand
GCCTCGCCTTGGTACAGCAGCTGACGTGCCGGACCCCCCGCAATTTGAAGCTGGAGCACATCGCCTTGCTGCGTAACCGTCGCGGACACCCGGGAGCCGTTCGGCTGCATGAGCAGATAGTCACCTGCCAGCTTGGCTCGGAGGTTGGGTGGGGTTGGCATTTGCTTCGGAAGGACGGGGCCCACCTGTAACGGCAGTCCGAAGGCCGCGCGGGCGATGTTGAGCGCGATCGCTCCGGTCGGTGCCGAACTATTCGCGAGCACGACCACCGTAAGGGAGTCATCCGGAAAGTACGCAAGGTGAGCGCTGAATCCGTTGATCGCTCCACCATGGGAGATCACGCGGTGCGAGTCGAGCTTGCCCGCTTCCAGCCCGAAGCCATACGTCATCTTGCGGCCGCTGGGCAGCTCAACCGGAGTCATCATGCGCGTGTACGACGCGACGCTCACGACGCGTCCGCTCGAGAGCGCGTTGGTCCATTTCACCAGATCCCCGACCGTTGAGCAGAGGGCGCCCGCCGCGAACGCCAGGTCGATACTGATGTACTCGGCATTGACCGGCTGCCCACGTCTGACGCCATACCCCTGTGCCCGGTGCCTAATGATTGTACCTGGCGAGCAGTACGCCGTACTGGCGAGCCCGAGAGGGGTGAAGAGTTGAGTCGCAATAGCCTCGGCGTAGGGTTGACCGGCGATCGTCTCGATCGTCATTCCGAGGAGATAGTATCCGGTGTTGTCGTAGTAGAAATGGCTGCCCGGCTCGAAGAGCAGTGAGTCCGTGGCGATGGTCGCGAGGAGCGAATCGTGCGAGAGGTCAAGCCGGGCGACAGGGTCGAATTCCGGAACATCCGTGTAACTGGGAATCCCTGATGTGTGATTTAGCAATTGGCGGATGAGAATGCGACGCCCATGAACGGGGGCGTTCGGTACGAACGTTGTGATGTCGTCATCAAGCGACAGGCGCCCGTGCTCAACCAATTGCATCACCACGGCGGACGTGAACTGCTTGGTGATCGAGCCGATGCGGAACACGGTTTGTGCCGTGGCCGGGATGTCGTTCTCGACGTCGGCCAGACCGTAGCCCTTCATCGTGACGGTGTCCCGACCCCACACGACGGCGATCGACATTCCGCCGATTCTCAGTGCGGCGGTGACGATCGAGTCCACGCGAGTGGAGAGGGCTTGACGCTGGGCGGCCGCGGGCCCGGCGCCAAGCGCAAGCGCGACGAGCAAGGCACGGACGACCCTGTTTATCGCGATCATACGGAGCCACCGGGCGCGAGCACCACGCGGAACCCGATGCAGCCGTCGTGAGCCCCGGCGGCGATGCCGTAGCGCCACTCGACCGTGCAGTGGAGATCCCAAATGTGGTGACACCCACGCGAGATCGAGGGCGTGGTCCGCATCACCAGCGTGCCAGCTGTAGCTACGCAGCGCCGCAGGAGCATTCATTCCCGAGTGTTAGGGGCGCCAGTAATAATGAATGGGCCAGTTTCCACCCACTGATCCAGACTATCGGCATACTCGAGACGCAACCGCATTTGGTTGGACGACGAGACACCGAACCCCGTGACAAAGCCCAGCGGCACGGTCCACACCAGCGAATCCACCTCCGACGCTGCGTTGGTGAACAACTGGCCCTGATCGTGACCGCCCATCACCGCGCCAAGGTTGATGCGCCTGCCGGGAGCGGACACCCAGCGGATCGTGTATGTCTGGCCCTCCACGAGCGTGTCGCCGGCGCGTGGGAACCGGAACGCGAACGCTTGTGTGGATGCGACGCGACCGTTGCTGCAACCAAATGCGACGAGCAACAGGAGCAAGGAAGGCCGGTTCACGCTACATCTTCGGCCACATCATCGAGAAGATCCACCCGGCGCCCAGGGCGCACAGCAGTGCGTCCACGTCCCCAATTGGGGGCGCAGCCTGCGGCAAGTAGGACGAATACGAAGGCTGAGGTCGCATGATATCACACCGCGCGGGCGAAATGACCTCGCGTATACTCCCGACCCGTCACCGCGCGCACCTCCCCGGGATCCGGCGCGCGACCTTCGGCCAGCGCATCGAGCGACGCGCGATACGCGGCGGTCACCCGCGCGACGGGATCGCCCGGGACATTGAACACCAGCCGGTACGTGCGAAAACCGGCCCGCCACAGTTCCGGCAGGTACGCGGAGCCGTCCACCGGACGGGAATGCAGCAGGCGGTTGCGGCAGGCGTAATCGGTGGCCACCGGGAAGGCGTACCCCGCGGGATCGGTGAGCTCGACATGGGGATGCTTCTGCACGCATAGATCCCGGCACGTGGCGACCTCGCGGTCGAACGCCGCCGACAGCACGCAGTGCTCGATCGTCATGCCTTCGGGGCGACCGTAGGCGAACACTTCGAAGCCTCGGCCCTCCCACGGCGCCGCCACCTGCGCCATCTCATTACCGGTCAGCTCGACCGACAGCACGATGCGACGCGCGCCCAGCCGCAAGACCTCGGCCGCGCTGTGCTGGTTGAAGACGTTGACCGCGTAGTCCGCGACCACGTCGCGTCCCTCGGCCGCGAGCTCGGCGACCATCCCCAGGTGCCCACTGACGAGCGGTGTGCCGAGGGCCAGCCACTTCTCGACGTGCTTCCGGTCTTCGGGCCGGACGATGGTCGGCGTGCGGAGCCGGAGTGTGACTCCCCGCTGCGACAGCTCGGCGGCGAGAAGGCTGACGCGCGCGACCGGGGGCATCGGGTGACGGAGGAACAGGTCGAGCGAGATCTCGCCGGCACCTGCGTCTGCCGCGAGCACGGCATCCTCGAGACGCCAGACTTCGGCGACGAGCCGCGGTGTGGCGACGTCGTGACTGTCCGCTCCGAGCGCCAGGCCCGCGATCGCTTCGTCGATCGCGCGATCGCGGTCCTCGTGGCGGACCCGACTGTCCCGTTCCCGATGCCCACTCAGGATCTGCACCGCCTGCCGCCGCAGATCGTTGAGGACGCTGATCGGGACGAAGAGATCTTTGGCGAGGCCTGCAACATCGAGATCGCCGAGGGTGAACGGGGTCCCGCCGAGGCGGCCGAGCTGGGCGCGGAGACGCGCTTCGTCCAGCCCGTGGCGGGTCGCGGGCGCGAGCGCGGTCGTGCTCTGCACCGTCACCTCGCCGGCGCCCCCCCCAGTGCGGCAGATGAGCGTGAGCGGCTCGCCGGCAGCACCCCGCGCCGTGACATCCAGTCGCGTGCGCGTTGGCTCTCCACTCGAGGGAACGGCAGCAAAGCTCTCACGTGCCCGGGTGAGCAGCGCCGCTTCGGCGGAGCGCACCACGGTCCAGCCGGCCGGAATATCCTCCGCCGGCTGGATCGCCTGCCGGACCTTTCCGCCCTGCCGCCCGATGGTCCGGACGCTCCGGACCCCGAAGCCGCGGTTGCCTTTGGCGGGGCCGTCGGGATGCTCGAAGCCGAGCCCGTCGCCGCGCTGGATAGGTTGCGAGACCGAAATGATCAGCTCGCCCTCGTCGTGCCCAATCACTTCCCCCAGGACTGCGCCCCGATTATCGGGCTGGATGCGGGTCACGTAGTCGCGCCCCGCGCGGCCGCCGTACATGCCGCCGGTGAAGCCGCGTGAGAAGATCTGCACCAACGGCTGGACTTCGGCGGGAGTGGGCGGATGCCAGTCGCCGGCGGCCAGGCGGTCGAGAAAGTCGCGGTAGCCATGCGTCACGGTCGCCACGTATTCGGGTTTCTTCTTGCGGCCCTCGACCTTGAGCGTATGGATGCCGGCGTCGGCGATCTCGGCGAGATGCTCCCACGCGCCCAAGTCCCGGGCGGAGATCAGGTAGCCGCGATCCAGCTCCGCGCCGTTTGCGGCATCTGTCAGCACGTAGTCCTTGCGGCACGACTGGGCGCAGGATCCCCGGTTGGCGCTGCGCTCCGAAATCATGCCGGACATGTAGCACTGGCCGGAGTACGCGATGCAGAGCGCGCCGTGGACGAAGCGCTCCAGCACCAGCTCCGGGACCGCGCTGCGGATGGTGCGGATGTCGTCCAGGGTATTCTCACGCGCGAGCACCACACGGTCGCATCCCAGGTCGCGCAGGACGCGGGCGCCGCGCTCGTCGTGCACGGTCATCTGGGTCGAGCCGTGAATTTCCAGATCGGGGTACAGCTTCCGGATGAGCCGCACGGCGCCGAGGTCCTGCACGATGGCGGCGTCGATGCCGCGGTCGATGCACTCACCGAGGTGATGCAGCGCGTCGCGCAGCTCGGTGGGCTTGAAGAGAATGTTGAACGTGAGGTAGATCCTGGCCCCGGCGGCGTGCGCCAGGCGGCAGGACTGCTCCAGGTCGTCCAGGGACAGCTGCGCTCCCTCGTCCCGGGCATTGAACTTGTCCACGCCGAGGTAGACCGCATCGGCGCCGTTGCCGAGCGCGGCACGAACGGCGTCGAGGCTTCCGGCGGGGGCGAGGAGCTCAGGGACGGGGCGGAGCATGAAGGAAAGCTACCCTCAGTGCATGGCGCTGGTCGCCAACGTGGTCTCGTACTGCCGCCGCATGTCCTCGGCTTGTTCGGGCGTCTTGGCCATTTGTTGGTAAATCGCCACCAACCGCGCTTCCTGCGCGCGCATGTCTCGGGCGACGCGATCGAACGCGCCCCGGTCGCCCGCGCGATCCGCCTGCTGCAAGGCGGACACGAGAGCGACGATCGCAACGCGGTGTGCGCGCAGTGAGTCGGCGAGTGCGGGGTTGTCGTTCACGCGCTCGATGATCGAGGCGTTCTCGAGACGCGCCCCGTAGGTTTCGCCCAAGGCAAGGCTCAGCGCCCGCGCATCCCGCGAGCGCGCCGGGTCCTGCAGGTCCGCGATGTTAGCAGCGGAGAGCCCGAGGGCGAGGTAGGGCAAGGCGGGGTTGTCGTGCCCGTATACGCCCTCGGGGTTGGTGACGTCGGTCCAGACGTGGATCATCACGGTCTTGCGGGGCCGGGGCGTCCCGCCGCGGCTGCGGCACGCCGCCGTGTCGGCCACCTGATCCACGACCGGGGGGCCGGTGGGCCGCTGGAAGTGGCAGAGGATGTGGACGTGCCACATCGCGGACGAGTCGCCGCCCAAAGCGGTCGGCTTGGGCGTCGCGAGGCGGTAGCGCACCGAGTACGCGACTGCGATGCGCTGCAGCGTGCCGTTCATGGGAGAGAACATGATGAAGGCGGGATGGGCGAGTGCGACCTCTGGGAGTGTGTCGTGGTACGCTTTGTTGAACCAGTGTTGTCCCTGGAATGGGTTCTTGTCGGGAGCACCGAGCTCGTCGATGGGGACGTATCCGGCGGCGCGGGCAGCCGTGGTGTCATCGATCGCCGACACGGCGCGACGAGCGGCGGCGAGCACCGAGTCGCCGGCGGTGCCGTGGTGCATCGCGTGTTGGGCGAGCAGCGGGTCTGGCAGCGTGAGGAGCAGGCTCAAGGTGAGCACGGCACTGTGCGGGCGAGGCGAAACGCGACCGGTCATGGGGCCCTCCTGACCGTCAATATTGCAGCGGGGGCGCGAGTTGGGAATGCGCCTTCCAGTGCCCCCAAAACCACCACGGTTTCCGCAGGGTACACCAGCCAAGCGCGACACCGATCCCTCCCAAGAAAGTCCGGTCCGCGTCGATCCCCGCGTAGGCTTCCAAGGCAAGGGCCGCCGCGGCGAAGAGAAGCACGATGGCACTTCCGACAAGGAGGCCCCTGCGGAGCGTGGGACCGCGACGATCAGACTCGAGCTCGGGACTGAGATCACTGTGCTCGGGCGAAATGATGCGATGGAGGAGTGTCACCGCCCCGACCACTGCGAGGATGAGACCACTGGTCCACAGGAATCGTCCCCACGTCGGCCAGGAGGAGGTCCGACCTGCATCGACAAACCTGGCGCCATGGAACGCCACGGTAGCGAGGGCGATGACTCCGACGATCGGGCCAGCGAGCGAACGCATTGAGGGAGTTGGCCTCTCCATGATATGCGCGCTGCCTAGAAGAAGGTGTGATTCAGGTCTTCAGAGGCCCGACGACCTTGTAAGTACTGAAAATGATGCCGGACGGCATTGCTTGCGTGCTGACGACCTCGAATGCGCGTGCCGGGGTTCCCGCTGCAAAGAAGCGCTTCCCCGTGCCCAATAGGAGCGGATAGACGATCAGCAGGACCTCATCCGCCAGCCCACGTTCGAGCAGCGTCGATATCAGCGTGGAGCTACCCCAGAGGATAAGGTCCGGGCCGTCCTGCGATTTGATGCGGCGAATGCCCTCGACGATGTCGGGTCCAAGGGCCTCGCACGGGCCCCACGCGAGACTCTCCGGACGGTGGGTAGCGACATACTTTGTTGCCGCATTGAGGCCGTCCACCATCGGACTGCTCGGCGCCTTTGGCCAGAAGCCCGACCAGATATCGTAGGTGCGACGACCAAGCAGCAGATCGAAGCGCTCGCCCTGCGCGGCCATGACGGCATCCCGGCCAGCGGGGCTCCGATAGGGCGCGGTCCAGTCGCTGTAGGGGAAATCCCCATCATCGGCGGAGTGCTGGATCACGCCGTCCAGCGAGATGTGTTCGATGATCTTGAGCTTTCTCATTTGATCTTCACTTTCGCGATTTCGGGGCTCGGTGTGAACGCGTCACCGAAATCCTCGATGTCCATAAGCTTGCGGATCTCGATCACCGCCTCGCCGTTCGGAGAGAGGTTCGGAGCGCGCTTCACCCACGCGATCGCTTCTTCCAGCGACTTCGCCTGAATGATCGAGAAGCCCGCAACGATCTCTTTCGCCTCGGTGAACGGACCATCGATCACGGTGCGCTTGTCGCCGCTGAGCTTCACGCGCGCACCCTTCGAGCTCGGGGCGAGCCCTTCGGCGGCGAGGAGGATGCCAGCCTTCACGAGCGCTTCGTGGTACTGCTGCATCGCGGCGAACGCTTCGGGCTTCGGCAGAATGCCCGCTTCGGATTCTTTCGTTGCCATGCCCATGATCATGAAACGCATTGGTTCTCCTGGGTTCGGTTCGTGTCGGGTGCCGCGCCCTTCGCGGGCTCACTAAGACGTCGAACGAGGCCGGTCAGAATCGACACGAGCTGCGAGAAAACCGTAAACTGTCGGGTTCACGGATCAGACTCACTCACGCGTGAGGGGGCCCGCCATCGGCCGGCTGGTCGGCGAAGCCGGTCGCCATGAGCCAGAGCGACAGGCCCAGGTACGCCACGGCGAGCGGCACACCCCAGGCCGCGGGAGGGAACGGAACGCGATAGCCCAGCAGGACGGGGAGGGTGATGCCGCCCAGCTGCATCAGGGTGGTCACGATTCCCGCTGCCGCGAGGGCGCGGGGGACCAGCGCCAGGCGGAATAGCACGCCGCAGAAGAGCAGCATCCAGCCGACGATCGAGAGCAGGTGTGTGTAGTGCGCCCACCGCCAGGCGGCGCGGACAATCGGGGCCGTCGCCGCCAGCACGACAGCGGCGTCGCCGCCGGCGCGCCCATGTTCCAGGCTCAGGGACAGCAGGGACAGGAAGTGCTGGTTCTCGACGATCTGCATCGCGAGGCTGACGACGGCGAGCGCGAGCAACCACTGCGCTAGCGCGCGACTGCGCGGCAGGACGATGGGCCATGCCGTGATCGCGATGGCGACCGGGATGACGCCCCCCACGAACAGCAGCGCCACTGCCAACCGGATTTGAGTTTCCATGCCCGCCGCGATGGCCAAGTCGGTCGCCGGCGCCGCCGACACCGACTGCAGCATGATGTACGGCGTCATGAGTCCGGTCGCCATGTGCAGCAACACCAGGGCGCCGATGATCCGGCCGACGCTCTTCGTCGATCGCATTCGCACCGTCCTGCCGAGGGGAGATTCCACGTACGGAGCCTGTCAGGACCTGTTAGGCGGCAACCTCATACTCACTAAGGACCGAGGCTTTCACTTTGGGCTCTCTGGTTGCCGCCTACCGGATCGCGCTTAAGCTGCGGCGCGCTGAAGAAAACGTAGTCATTCAATAGCGCAGCCTAATGGCCACACTCGCGCGCGGCCTGGCCTTCGAACAGTTTGAGAGCAGCAATGACGTGCGACGTAGCGTCCACCTGCACCAGACGTGTGACAACGCTGTACGCGCATGGTCGCTGCGACGGCCGTACATCGATCGACAAGAGGAACCTGTACGCGGTCGCCTGAACTCCGATTGCGATCGTATCTGGCCGACCAGCCCTGGCCGCCCGATTCCACGCGCCGAGATTGAGCTGCGCGTAATCGGCGGGCGCTTGGCGAGGAGCCCCAGGTTGCGCCCAAGGGGCAATTTCGGCAGTCACCGACGGCCGAGCGCCGCTCAGATGCACAGTGTACAACGAGTCCCAACCGAGGAGCTGCACAGAAGAGGCACTGCAACGCATGCCGTGCACCTGAAAATCGGGCAGGTGGACTTCGGTGGGTCGTCCGACGAGGCCGGAGTCCGGCAAGGATACCACGTATAGGACATGACCGTTTATCTCAGGTCCTAAAGACAGCTGATACGCCAGATAGTTTGGACCGATACAGTAGTAGCCATCGCTATCAGCGTACGCTGACCTCGTCGCGCCCACTGAGGTGAGTGCCAAAACAAAGCTGGAAACCAGAAGCGTTCTCACCATCTCCCCTAAGCTAGAGGCTAAGGCCTAACCAGCATTTGACCCGATTCATTCAAGAGACGGGGCCGTCAGGCCGTCTCGGCCGTCCGACTGTCCTTATTCTACGCGCGCCGCCAGCTTCAAGCGCTTGTTAGACGGCACGCGCCGCGACCTCATCCACCCACCCGCATCGCGCGTATCCAGTACGAGAGTGCTGTTCCGGCACAGACCAGGAACGCTAAGAGCATCGTGAGCCGGCCAAGATTCGCGAGCAGCCAAAAGAATCCCGTGATATCGAGATCCGGACCGCGCGACCAGTTCATGCGGAGGAAGAAGAACCCCGCCACAGCCGCGAGAAGACCAAAGAATGCCGACGTTGCTTTGTGCGCCTGGCCGAGCGTCAATGTGGGGACCTCACACGACAGGGATGTGTCGTCTAACGGATCGCGCTTAAGCTGCGGCGCGCTGAAGAAGAATTCATGCCACAATCTACGCGCGCCGCCAGCTTCAAGCGCTTGTTAGGCGGGTCGGTATACGAATCCTGTTCTCAGTTACTCACGAGGACGGGTCGCCCGGCCACGATATCAAACAACGCCATGCCCGAGCTCTCCCACGCGCCGCCGTATTCGGTGAGACAGTAGATCTTAGAATCCCTTCCCATCCCAAAATAGACATAGGGTTTTACTTGAAGCAGCTCACTTCCAGGCGACCATTCAGGGTGACCAAAAGTCGCGTACAGAATACGGTGTTCGCGTTCGGAATAGACGAAGAAGAGACTCCCGCGAGGATCACTCCAGCCGCCACCGTGCTCGAGAATAACCTGCCACGAGCTTACCACTAGTCCCGGTGCATTGCTAAGACGTTCGTCGCGTCGAGCACCAAGACGTACAGACCTAGGACGGTCCGCTGAACTGAGCTCCTTGAGCGCGGCCGTCCACAGTTGCTTCCCTCGCTGCTCCAAGACTGCTCTGACTACCGAATCGAGTTGGACCGAAATAGGCTCGATGACCTAACGGAATCAGGTCCGATCCAAAACAGGGTGACATCGCGATAGCCTTCCGCCCCTATTTGGGATAGAAAGCGATTCGAGCAGTCCCTGCGTTGCTCCATGCTCTGCGTTGAAATCCCTGCGGGCTCGGAAGGGGAAGGCAATGAGTCAAAACACGTCGCATCATGTGCCGGTACCCACCTGGACGATCCGGCATCATAACGTGATACCACGTAGTCCCAGGGACTGCCGCCATAATAGTTCTGCACTGGAATAGTATCGATGCGGAGTTGACCTGATCGCCCTCGCCGATCGAGTGCGCTAAGCGGATTGCCAAGCGGAAAGCCGTCAAGCTCAACGGCGCGTGCCTCGAATGTCAGACTGCGGTAGATCCCCTGCATGACATGAAGAGCGCCTCCCATGATGGCGCCGAAATAGGTTGCATTCGGATCTCGCTTGACCGAGTGTGACTCACTCCGCGCTATCTCCGCCATTCGTGGATAGTTGATTATTTGAATCGGGAGCCGCACGTACCCAAGCGGAGTCGTATCCCGCATGATCATCGTGACTACTTCTGCACTGTCAACGGCTCCCAACCAATGCGGCCACTTGTTTCCAGCGCGGAGCGTGTGCATCCACGGGCCCTGATCAATTCGCGTTAGTTGCGTGTGCGATCCTGGCTCGAGTTGCCCTGCTGCAATACTATCTGCGCTGCGGAGCCAGACGCGATTTACCTCAATACGCGTTGCGACTTCAATGGGACCGGTGATAAGAACAGTCAAACGCAAATCAAGTTCAGCAGCCGGAGTCGGAGACTCGGTTATCGAGAGGACCCGCGCCTCTCCTCGGAGGCGGATTCGAACCCCGTCAACACTGAGTTCGGTTGGGGCCGCAGCAAGCGTGCCAGGGGTCGGTTGGCGGCCCTGCCCTACGAGATCCGGCGGTGCCACCAGAGCATAAGCGACAACGAGATAAGACAGGTGCAACGGTTCACAATCAGGCGCTGAGCCATATGACCCGGCCTAACGGATCGCGCTTAAGCTGCGGCGCGCTGGTGAAAGAGTAGTCATTCAATATCCTACGCGCGCCGCCAGCTTCAAGCGCTTGTTAGGCGGCCGCTCACGAAAAGTCGCCAACCGACCAGCGGCGTGCCACGCGACCGCAGAATACGCCAAGCACCGCGCCCGACCCGAGCAGAAAGGCCA
>Ga0193723_1001056_pt1 | contig 10770 bp, 9 predicted proteins | sample H2m2metaG_FD_143042 | JGI IMG/M metagenome (GOLD analysis project Ga0193723, IMG submission 143042) | Soil microbial communities from a riparian zone of the East river system, Colorado, United States - H2m2 | ecosystem: Environmental > Terrestrial > Soil > Riparian zone | place: USA: East River... | reverse complement strand
ATACAGCGCGCTCGAACATCTAACGAGACGGAGCTGAGCCACCGCTGGCGGGAGCGAACATGGCAAACACGAAGAACTTTTTCATAAAATCAGACGTGGACTTCACAGCGGCCAGCGGTTGGCTCCAGCGATTGGTTAGGCCCGTTGCGTGGTTGCGTCATGCGCCTTCATGCTGCTTCGTGAGCTGGCCAGCTGCAATCTTCCAGCCATCTGCTCCTTTGACCACAACGAGGATCATAGCTCGATCGAGCACGGGAACCTCTTTACCGTCCTGCACGTATTTCGCGTGGAACAGAATGACAGCGACATCCGGGCGAACGAGCTGCACTTTGGTGTCTTTTGCGGTGATCGTGGTCTTCTTTGCCCATGTGTTGTGAATGTCCTCGAATCCTTTGACGACATCAGCATGCCCGACTACACGCACCTCCGCTACCGGTACCCAAATGGCGTCCTCGGTGAAAAGGCGATCAAATGCCTTTACGTCGTGTGAATTCCACGCTTTGACGAAATCATCGGCGACCGCTTCGGGCGTGGTGCTCTGAGCCGCGGCTTTCGCGGCGAAGAGCGCCGACGCCAACAACAGTGCAACGAATTTAGGAGGTAGATGTGACATATGTGTGTGGTTTAGGCCTAACGATCCAAAGCTGAGCCACGCCGACGGGCAAGTGGCTCCGCAAACTCGATAATCGTTGTATAACTCAAACCATCCATAAACTCAAGGCGCAGTCGGCGTTGGCTCCAGCGCAGTGTTAGGCCACGGCGGACAAAGTGTGGACATCGCGGGACAGAAGCCAGCGACCGTCGCGCTGCTTGCGATATACCGTCATGCGATGCCCGGCGAACTGTGCCGCCTTCCCGCCAGCGCGTGGGGTCACTGACAGTGCGTCCCGGCTTCGCGTGTAGGCGACCTCGCCGACAACAATGACCTCTTCCAACTCGCTGGTGCAACATATCCGCATCTGTTGGTGGGCGGTCCTGAAGTTGGACGAAAATCCCTCCCGGCCGAACGGCGCTTGGCCGGGGGTGAGAAAAACGACATCCTCCGCGACCAATGTGAGCAGACGAGCCAGGTCACCGGCATTGACGGCATCAATCCAGATTGAATGCACCGTGCGAATTTCTCGTTCATCAGATGCCATAGCGTGTCTCGTGGCCTAACGAGAAGTAGACGAACGTTCTTAAAAGGTCACGAACAATTGTTCGCCTAATTCGGGATTGTCTTTTTCGTTCATATCGATCTTACTGGTTGAGCGCCTCTAATATGATGCAACCCCAAACCAGCTTTCCGGGCAAGCCGAAATTGCTCGACCAGCTGCGCACTTTCATGCGGGCACGCCGATATAGCTTGCGCACGGAAGAGGCGTATCTGGATTGGCGCGTAAACGCCGCTCCTATGCGCTAAAGATCCGGCGCTTCTTTCTCATGCATTATGTTTATGTGCTGCGCTCAACAAGCGATGACGGTCTCTACATTGGTTATTCAGCGAATTTACGGAAGAGATTCCAACAGCATGCTCAAGGCGAGTCATTTGCAACCTCATACCGCGGGCCATGGAAGTTGATCTACTATGAGGCGTATTTGGAACGTGAAGACGCCTTGGGTCGAGAGCGCTATCTCAAAAGCGGTGGTGGAAGGAAGTTTCTTAAAACACAGCTAAGGCGTTACCTCGACAAAAATCCGCTCGCCGCGTGAGTACCGCTTTTACGCAGCAGGAATTGTTAGGTCACAAAGACGTCAGCACGACGATGATTTACACGCACGTGCTCAATAAGCCGGGCGTAGGTGTGAAGAGTCCGCTGGATTGAAGGTTCCTTATCGCGACGGCGCGGTCGTTATCACACATCGCGCGAGTGCGCTAGTGAGCTGCACGCGCGTTTCGCGATTACGCCCTCACCGGCACACTGGCTGTGCGCTCGAGTTTACCCCAGCTTACCCAGGCGCCTTTGATCGCGCGCAGGATTGCTTTCCAGATGCAGTAGCTGAGCATCGGACGGTAAATCAAGCGCATCGGTAGAATCCGCCAGGCGCGCGTGATTGGTTCGCGTTCTAGGATACAGGCCAGCGTTGCGAGGAGCACGTCCATTGCAAGGAAGGTGATAACGAACGGGAGCACCGCGTTCCACGCACCAAATGGCAGCGATGCGAGCAGAAACAAATCCACCATTGGTGTAATGGCTACCAAGATGATCTGGAAAAACCAAATGCTTGGCAAACTAAACCAGCCAAGCGCGCGATAATTCCAGTTGAACAGCATATCGCGATGTTTCCAGAGAGATTGCAGCGTGCCTTACGCCCAGCGGAATCGCTGCCGCGCGAGCGTGCGCACCGTTTCCGGCGCCTCTGTCCATGCGATCGCGTCGGGCACATAAACGATGCGCCGTCGATGTCTTTGCAACGAGAGCGTGAGATCAGTGTCCTCGGCCAGCGTTTGTAAACTCAGACCGCCGGCTTCATCGATCGCGTCTTTGCGGATGGCGCTGATGGCGCCCGGCACGACGGTAATGCAGTTCCAGCGGTTGTAAGCCCGGCGATCCAGATTAAAACCGCAGGTGTATTCCAGCGCCTGACAACGCGCGATGAACGTGCGCAAATTCCCGACTTTCGCGTGGCCTGATACTGCGCCGATGCGCGCATCAGCGAAAGGCTCGAGTAACCGCGGTAGCGTATCGCCCTGACATTGCGTATCAGCATCAATGAAAACGATGATGCCGTGGCGCGCGGCAGCCAGGCCGCGTTGCAGAGCTCGCGCCTTTCCACGGTTTTCCTGTTGCAATAAGTGAACGCGCGAGTCGCGATTCGCAACGCGCTCAACTTCTTCGGCGGTTTGGTCGCGCGAACCGTCATCGACAACAACGACTTCGATTTCGCCTTTGTAGTCCGTCGTCAGAAGTGTGCGCAAAGTTTCCGCGATCACCTTTCCTTCATTGTAGGCAGCAATCACTACACTGATGGGCTCTGCAAAGTTTGTTTTCGGTCCGCGTCGGAAACGGTAAGCAAGCCAGATGACAACCAGCGTGCGAACGACTACAAGCGCGGTCGCCACGATCATGAACGCCCAGAGGAATTCCTCGATGCTATGATAGACGCGAAAACCGGTGCTGCTCACGAGACGCGCGAGCGATCGTCCATTGTTTTGCACCACCGGCATCACCGCGTCGCGCGTCGTGCCGAGTAGGGTGCTCAAAGGCACGACGGTATCGCCCCGTGTATGCAGCCAATCCAAAATACGCGGAAGCGCCGCCACTGTTTGCGAGCGGTCACCGCCCGCATCATGCAGCAAAATGACGCTGCCATCGTGTCGTTGTTGTTTCACGCGCTGCACGATGGTGTCCGCTCCGGGCTTCGCCCAATCCTGCGGATCAATACTCTCCAGAACGACGAGATAATTAAGGTCTTCAGCGATTTTCAGGGGAGTCAGATCGGTCAGTTGAGTAGGACTCGAATCAGCAGCGTAAGGCGGACGGAACAAGGTGGTGGCGCGGCCTGTTATCGTTTCGATCAAAAGCTGTGTCGCATTCAGCTCCAGCCGGATGTGCTCGGGCCAGCAGAGCGCCAGGTTAGGATGATAATAAGTATGGTTCCCAATCTCGTGTCCTTCGTTGACGATGCGACGGACAAGCCCCGGGTAGCGTTCCGCGTTCACTCCCACCAGAAAAAAAGCCGCTTTCACATTTGCCGCTTTAAGAATGTCTAAAATCTGCGGTGTCCATCGCGGATCCGGGCCGTCGTCAAAAGTGATTGCGACCTGATGCTCGCCGCCGGCGCCTTGATGATAGAGCGTTGGGAATTCCGCAAACTTCACGTATTTAGCCGTCAGATAACCGTCCGCGTCCACGGCGAGCTTTCGCAATCCGTCCGTGCGATCCTCGTCAACAGTTACAATCTCGCCATCGCCGACGTCGGTTATTGTGTCTGTCGATTTTATCACTTCGAGAGCCTGCCGCGTCTGATTATCGAACTTGAAATCGCGGGGAACATTCAGCGCATCCCAAATCGCCGGGTCTTCGCTGCCGAGCCGATAAAGTGCGAACCCGCCAGCTTTTTCATCGCGCACCGCGCGCAATTGATTAAGAAATGTCACTCCATCCAGGAACCAGACGGCGTGCTCCTTGTCCTCATCTTGAAAATAAAAATACGGGCTGTAACCCGGCCCCTGCACCTCCGCGCTCTTGGTTTCCGCGTCGTTCGCGCGGCTCATCGCTTCTGAAAAACTGATCATCTCGGCCTTCTTCCCGCCGATCGCCCAATCGTATCCGTAGCTGCCGATTGTGATGATCCACTGCTTGGTGTCGGAATCTTCAAGCAGGACGTGAACCCACCCTTCAAACCATGACCGCGACGCCAGAGGTCCGGGCGGATCGGTGTCGGATGTTTCATCAAACAACATCGCCACAAAACGATCGACGTTGTCAGAAAGCGCATCGAAATCGATGTAATCCAGTTCCTGGCCGGGCTGAACGCAAAGCCAAAGCTGCTTGTTATCGTCGTGCAAAGCGTCCGCAAACTTGTCGATGAATCCGGAAATATCCTTCTTGTAGGCCGGGTCTATTTGCTCCCAATCGACCACGACGCCCGCAGCTTTCACGTTGCGCAAAACCGAAAGCACACGCTGGATAAACCGGTCCTGTCGCTGCGCCGGCCCGTGCGCGAGATTTTCAATCGCTTCCGGCTGCCAGGCGTCGCCGACGAGATTCGTTAGCAGCGGCATCAGCGCGATCCCTTTGCCTGCGCAAAATTTCAACAGCCGGGTATCACCATCGATTTGCAAATCGCCCAAGCCATCGATCACGGTCATCCATTCCGGACAGAGATGTGTAATTTGCCCTGCGTGTTGCTCGAGCGACGCGTAGCTGTACGGATCGCCATTGGTGTAGAATGCAAGACGCACTTCGTTATTTGGCGATTTCTTCCGCGGTCGCGCAGTAGGCGCCGGCGCCGCGCCGGTTAGCTTCTTGGCCGCCTGTCGCGCTGCGGCAAATTTCTGCCACAGCAGCGAACTTGGAGACAATTGGTTAGCCGGATTCTGTTTTTGCAACGCCTTCAACTGGCCTTTCAACTGCCGCAAGGAAAACGGCACATTCATTTTCGGCGCGACGAAAAGCGTCTGGACGAACACGACTGTCACCAGAAAAAATAGTACGCCCGCGATCAGCAGGATCAGGCGCAGGCGCGGCCAGCGCTTTCCCGTCGGATCAGAGAAAACGAATGGCGTAACTTCTTCTGGAGGGGACTCCGGCATGCGGTGCCTATAATCGCTCAGACGCAAGAATAATAAAATCGGATTCGGTTAGCTCCCTCCACAATACCCGAAAGCGGCGCAGCAGCGCCGCACTCCAAAACGCCAAGCGCCGAACGTGCATCAGTTCGACCATGGAGTGCCATTGGGCGCTTCGCCGCTTCAATTCCCCGCTGTAGCCACGGCCCTGTGGGCCGTTACCGTGGCATGAAACTGCGCCGAAGAGAACCGGCCACAGGCCGGTTGCTACAACACTTGTGAAACCGTCCTAGAAGAAGATTTCGAACCCGCCGTAGTAGTTCCGCGGCAATGCGGGCATAATTCCTTCCTCGCGGACTTCGCCCCAATAATCCTCGTCGAAGAGGTTCCTGATACCCGCGAAGACTCCAGCTCGCCCTTTCCAGAATTTAAATTCGGCCGTGAGATCCCACACGTTATAGGCGGGAATGAAGCCTTCGAACGAATCGCCATCGTCACCAAACTCATCGTCAACGAGCGTGCCAAGAAGCGCCATTTTAAAGGTATCCTTGTAGCTATAGATCACGCCGGTCTTCACCTGGTAATCAGGAGCATAAGCCGGTACCTTGTCTTTGTTCGGTCCGGAAGTGAATTCAGCGTCCAGCAACGTGACATTGCCGTAGAGCATGAGGTTGCCGTAAGGGCTGGGTGAGCCACCGTTAATCAACGCCAGAACGTCCAGTTCGGCCGCGCCTTCAAATCCGATGTAACGCGCATCGCCGACGTTGCTGGTAGACGTAAAACCGTTAGGCAAAATGACCTCGCCAACCTGATCGTCGAAAGTGAAATAGAAGCCGCTGAGGTCGAAATTGAGGTAAGGGAGCGGTTTCCCGCGAACTCCATACTCAAACTGAAGCGAGTTGCCTTCCTTGAGGTTGCCGTTTACCACGCTGCTCCCTCCGGTCGGGACCAGTTCCCCGTACGTAATTGGCCGGTAGGCTTGCGATATTGTGCCGTAAAGTTCAACACGCGGCGGGCCACCGGTTGTGACCATGGGAGCGGGAGGATTTTTGGGTTCTGCACCCTTTTCTCCTGCGACCGGCGGCGCGGGGACGATTTGCTGGCCTTCGATCAATACGTAGTCCAATCCCAGCCCAAACAGCGGCACAAAATTAAAATCTGACTGTGAATGCAGAGGATTCGAGACGTTAACTTCCTCGTCGACACTTTGATTGAGAAATTCAAGGCGCATACCGGGAACAATGGAAAGCCGTCCGAAATGGAAGCGGTTCTCGGCAAAGATCGCGCCGTCCCACGTTTCACCGGTGTTTAAGTTCCGAAGCGTACCATGCTCTGCGTCCGGTGTAGAACCGCGTTCGTCACGGCGGTCCTGCAACGCGTGATAGAAATAGATGCCGCCGGCAAACGTTGAGACGTCGTTGAACAAATCGTAGTCGTGGCGCATCCGCGCATCAAGACCCTCTGTGTAGGCCGAACGCAACTGAATTGAATTCGTATTTGCATCTGGCCCGCTGGGCAGTGTGCCGAATTCGCCGCCGCGCTGGCGCTTGCTCCAACGCGTCAAGTATCCGCCGAATGCCTTGATGTCGAGCTGCGTTCTTTCCGAGAATATCTTCTGATACTCCAGTGTGGCGTAGTAGCGCTCGAGCCGGAATCGATCGAAAAACCGAGTGCTCGCAGTGCGATCGTCTTCGACGAAGACAGAGTCTGGCGGATTCACCGCTTCCCGGCGACGGAGGCCCCCCGGTTCGCCATGTTCTTCGTCGTAAGCGTCCAGCGTGAGGACGAAACGGCTGTCGTTAGTTATATTCCAGACAAGACGTGCGCTGCCAGCATTAAGATCGTAGTCGCTATTGGCCTCGCGAAATCCCTCTTGCTGGCGGTGATCGTAATAGAAGTAGTAACCCAACGGCCCAACTGTGCCATCCGCTTCTGTGTAGTTGCGATAATAGTCGTAGCTGCCAAACACATTCTTGGTGGTGAAATGAAACGGCGCGTCTTGCCGAGGCATTTTCATGACAAAATTGAGCGCCCCGCCTGGTTGCGGCCCGAACTGTAATGCCGCGCCTGCGCGAATAAGTTCAATGCGTTCCACTGCGTCCAGGATTGGCGTATAATGGGTTTCAGGAAAACCGAATTGCTCGTTCTTGAGCGAGATGCCGTCCTTGAGCACCTGCATGAATTCGCTGCGCTGCGAATTCAGACCGCGATAACCGAAGTTGATAATTGGCGAACTAGGCTCTTCGCTGACGACAATGCCAGGCGTAGTGGCCATCACCTCGCGAAAGTCATTACCGGCGAAGGTGGGAAACTCCTGCGGTTTCACGAACGAGGTTTTCTTGCCGGCATTGATTCTCGTTCCTTCAACTGGCGGCAACGCGGGGTATGGAACCGGATAGATATCGAAACTTCCCGTAACGACCACGGCCTCGGCTTCAGCTGTTTCAGCAACACTGGTTACGGCGAGCGACCGGTTTTCATTCGCATTCGCCCACGGGGCATTGTTCGTGTTTAAGTGGCTGCCACTCTTGTGTGAGCGGCGGCGGGATTTTTCATCCTCGCTGTCGGTGTCCTCGCCATCGACATCGTCATTGTCGCTTGCGGCAACCGGAATCGCGAGGGCGTCCTGAGCCAGGCTGGACTCAACGAAACAACAAAACGCGATCGCCGCGAGCGCGGTTCCCAGAGCAAGAGTAACTTTCGAATACATGCGCGCGATGAAAAGGAATTGTCCCCGGCGATGCAAGCCTTTTTATTACATTTTTGCAATGTCTATCGCTCGTCCGATTGCTACTCGCCCGGCGTACGTCATAAAGGAATTCTCCCGTTGGACGTTGAGCGTTGGGCGTTGAAGGTTAGTCGCTAGCATGCATGTCACACCCGATACACTGCCCACCGGACACGCCGGTATTGCCGCGCGTTTCAAAAAAGGTCCTACCATCCATTCCAGCGCGTGGGTTGTCCCGGGCGCAACAGTGATTGGCGACGTGATTCTAGAGGAAGAATCGAGCATCTGGTACGGCGCCGTGCTTCGCGGGGATATCAATCGCATCGTGATCGGTCCGCGCTCGAACATTCAGGATAATGCCGTTGTTCACGTCGACACAAATTATCCCACAACGATGGGCGAACTGGTTACTGTCGGGCACACCGCCATCGTACACGCATGCACGATCGACAATGAAGTGCTCATTGGAATGGGCGCCATCATTCTGGACGATGTGGAAGTCGGCGCGCGCTCCATTGTCGGCGCCAACGCCCTTGTCACTATCGGGACAAAAATTCCGCCGGGATCACTCGTGCTCGGATCGCCGGCGAAAATCCGCCGCCAACTGAGCCTTGATGAACAAAAGGATATCGCTCGATGGGCGTGGAGCTACGTCGAAACAGCAAAAGAATATCGCGAATTTTGCTGAATGACTTGCCGCCACAAAATCGGGAACAATACTTAGTCCCATGAAAACAATTGTCGGCTTCGTAGTAGTTAGTCTCTTGGCCTTCGTCCTCGAACAGGAACGGTTATCCGCCGAGGAAACGCAGTCTGGAGACATGCGTCTTTACCCTGCTGCAAGTATTGAATGGAAAACAGGGCCGGCGGCTTTGCCTCCTGGCGCAAAGATGGCTGTGCTCGAAGGCGACCCGACAAAAGAAGGTCCATTCGTAGTACGTTTTCAGTTTCCTGACGGCTATCACGTCCCGCCGCATACCCATCCGAAGACTGAGCGGGTCACCGTAATTTCGGGCACCCTGTATCTCGCAACCGGAGAAGGGCTCGATCGCACTAGCGCAAAAAAACTTCCGGCTGGGTCCTTCGGTTACTGGCCCGCCGGCATGAAACACACCGCCTGGTCCGAGGGGGAGACTGTCATTCAACTCCATGGGGTTGGCCCATGGCAGATTAACTATGTCAATCCGGCAGACGATCCGAGAAACGCAAAGAGATGATTTTTCGTCGAGTTGGGGCGCGTTGCGTTTTTATGCGCCCGCATCCCAGGCGGCATCTGTCATCCCGAAAAGAAGTGAGGGATCTCTCACAGGCTGATTGATCGGACGAACTACGGTAGCGTGATTAGCGCTTCGACTGTTAGGTCCCTCGCTCCGCTCGGGATGACACGTCAGCGGCTCGCGTCGTGATCAGAAAGTTCGCGCCAACTCCCGCGCATTTTCGCGCAGCAATTCCGCGGCGCGTTCCATGTTCTCTTTCTCGCTCATTCCCGTTCGCGCGTTCTGATAAACACCATCGAAAATTCCGCTAACCTCTCCGTTTTCGCTCGCCCGACCAACAATTGCGAAAACTTTCTTGCCAAGTTTGCGCGCCAATCTCGCAACGCCTGCCGGTGTTTTTCCCTCCAAGGTTTGCCGATCCAAGCTCCCCTCGCCCGTGATCACCACATCGATATCTTTCATCTTTGACTCGAGCCCGACGGCTTCTGCGACGACATCGAAGCCAGACCGAATCGTCGCGCCGCAGAAACTCATCAGACCAAATCCAAGCCCACCCGCCGCGCCTGCGCCCGGTTTATGGCGAAAATCAAAATCAGATTCTTTGGCGACAACATCGGCCAGCCTGGTCAGCGCCTGTTCCAAGACGCTGAGCTCATCTTTGCTCGCGCCTTTTTGCGGACCAAACACTCGCGTCGCCCCTTTTTCGCCGAGCAACGGATTGCGCACGTCAACGGCGGCAATGATTTTCAACTGTGGTGGCAGCCGTGTCGGCTGCATCTTCGAACTCGCAGGCGACACGCCTGCCGCTACAGGGGCCGCAATTGTGGTCAAGTTTCGTAGTTCGCTTACATCTTCCGTCAGTTCTCTTGCGTTGGAAGAAAAACGAAATCCCAACGCTCGAGCCATTCCAAATCCACCATCATTTGTCGCGCTGCCGCCCAGACCGACGATGATTTCGTTCGCGCCTCGATTCGCCGCATCCAAGATTATTTCGCCAACGCCAAAAGTGGTTGCGCGAACGGGATCTCGTTCGTTTTCCGATAGCCGTCGCATTCCGGCGGCTTCGCTCATTTCCATTACCGCGAGGTTCCCATCTTCAATCCAGGCGTAACGGGCCTCGATCTCACGCCCGATGGGATCGTGCGCTTTACATTTCAACCACGAACCGCCGCGCGCTTCGTAAATTGCTTCCGCGGTTCCTTCCCCGCCGTCGGCCATCGGTACAATGGTGATCTTCGCGTCGGGCAAAGCGTCACGCAGACCCTTCGCGATATTTTCCGCGACCTCGCGCGCGCTGAGAGCACCTTTAAATTTATCAGGAGCAATCAGGATTTTCACCATGGACTGTCAACACGTTGTAGGGCGGGCGCACCGCCTGCCACATCAAAACGCTGGCCACCGGAGCGGTTGCCCTACAATTTCTGACTTCGGCATTCGATGTTGGACGCTTGCTTCAGCTCCTCAACTTCCGTTCCAAGACTTCGCCGACCAACTGCGGATTAGCCTTCCCTTTTGATAATTTGATAACCCGCCCCTTGAGAAAATTGAGGGAGGCGGCGTTACCGGCCTTGAAATCTGCAACCGGTTTGGGGTTCGCGGCGATCACTTCG
>Ga0193723_1001054_pt1 | contig 10783 bp, 10 predicted proteins | sample H2m2metaG_FD_143042 | JGI IMG/M metagenome (GOLD analysis project Ga0193723, IMG submission 143042) | Soil microbial communities from a riparian zone of the East river system, Colorado, United States - H2m2 | ecosystem: Environmental > Terrestrial > Soil > Riparian zone | place: USA: East River... | reverse complement strand
GCGCTCAAGGCGGCAACGGCGCTGACGAATCCGCGGCGATCGAGCATGGACTACCTCCTGAGATATGCGTCGGTCTTCTTGAGCCAGTCCTCGCGCGGCGGATAGAAGATGTCGACGTCGAGCGTATCCTCTATTGCGTGCGCTTCATGAGGGACGTTGCCCGGCAGATGGAGCACTTCTCCGGCGCGCACCACGATCTCCTCGCGGTCGTCGTCACCCACAAAGAACTTCAGCGCACCCTCCAGGATGTAGGTGAGCTGCTCGTTCATGTGCGAGTGCTTCGGGACGACGCAGCCCTTCTTCAGGTAGACATGCGCGAGCATCAGCTGATCACCGGTGATCAGGCGACGCGACAATTTCTCGTTCAACTCCTCGCGGGGCATCGTGTCCCAGCGATACCAAGTGGCCGCTCGTTTGGCGTTCATGGCGACAATGCTACAGGCCGAGCTTTCGGAGCGCCACGGCGCCGTCTAGCTTTGAGTCTCGCGCCAAGCAACGTTCGTGCTGTCTCACCTTATTCCACGAGTGGGCATGACTACCGCGTTACGTGATTTTCTGGAAATCCCCTACGACGAGCTCGAGGCTCGTAACCTCGCCGCCAAGAAACAGCGGCTCGACCGCGTGCCGGCGGACCAGATCCAGGACGAGCGTCTCAAGTACCTCAAGGACGAAAAGCGCATCAAGGCCGTCACGGTCTGCTTCACGGACCTCGAGGGCCGGTTTCACATGCTGGACTACGACAAGAAATTTCTGCTCGCGTCGGTGGACAACCTCACGTTCGACGGCTCATCGATCCGCGGGTTCTCACAGCAGCGGGAATCCGATCTGCGGCTGCGCGTCGATTGGCCGGCGTTCTACTGGCTTCCCTCCGACGTGTTTGGTCCCGGGAAAGTCCTCGCCATGGCCGAAGTCCTGGAGCGCGACGGCGCACCGTACGGTGCCGACTCGCGCGGCCTTCTGAAGCAGTACACGGAGAAGCTGTTCGCCAAGGACGGCACGACGTGCTTCGCGGCGAACGAAATCGAGGGGTTTCTCTTCAAGGGTCGCGATGCCGAGCGGCGCTATCACGAAGCGGGAAAATTCGAGTTCATCTCCACGGGCGGTTACTACCACTCGCTGCCGGGCGATGCGCTGCGCCTCTTCATCGATACCGCGGCGGAAGTACAACGCGCGATGGGCTTCGCCAACGAGAAAGACCACCCCGAAGTGGCGCCATCGCAGTTCGAGATGAACTACAGCTACGCCGAGGCGGTCATCGCCGCCGACCAGGTGCAGCTGTACAAGCTGCTGTCGCGCCAGGTAGCCGCCCGAATGGATATGACCGCGTGCTTCCTGCCCAAGCCGGTCACCGGCGTCAACGGCAACGGCATGCACACGAACGTTTCGGTGGCGCGCAAAGGCAAGAACCTGTGTTGGGACGAGAAGGGGCAGGACCAGCTGTCGCAGCCGGGCTGGGAGTTCATCAAGCGGATCCTGTCCAACGGCGCGGAGATCTGCCTGCTGCTCAACTCCAGCGTGAACAGCTATCGCCGGCTCGACCCGCATTTCGAGGCGCCGAATCAGATCAAGGCGTCGCCCATCGACCGCGGCTCGATGATCCGGATTCCGTTGGGCAACGAGCGCTCCAAACGCGTCGAGGTGCGCTCGATTGCGCCCGACGCCAATCCGTACCTGGCGATCTACACGATCTTCAAGACCGGTCTCGAGGGTCCCGTCGAGGCCGGCAAGGGCGACGGCGCCAAGTATCTGTCGGACAACATCTACGATGCGATTCGCCTGCATCAGGGGAGCCGCTTCCTGAAGGAAGCCCTGGGCGAGGATGTCCACGGCAAGTTCGCCGAGCTGAAGCAGATGCAAGCGGACCGCTGCCCCAAAGCACTCGGCGCGGAAGTGAAGGCTGCCGAGATCCAGTTCCATCATGAGGTGACGAACCAGTATCTGTGGTCCAAGTTCTAGACCGTCGGTAGGGGCTGGCGAGAAGATTGTGTAGGGGCGCAGCATGCTGCGCCCCTACGTATTTGCGGGTTCCACATGTCGATTTCGGGGTAGCTGATTCGACGTATAGGTGAGACCAACTACCAGGACATTCTCATGGCGATGCGCAAGCTCAAGCTGCAGGTGCAGATGACTGTCGACGGGTTCGTCGCGGGCCCCGAAGGACAGCTCGACTGGATGACGCGCAACCTCGACGAGGGGGCGATTGGGCGCATCGTCCAGATCACCGACTCGAGCGACACCATCCTGCTCGGCAGAAAGATGACCGACGGCTTCATCACGTACTGGGAGTCCGTGCAACCGGACAGCCCCGAATACGTGTTCGCGCGCAAGATGGTGGATACACCAAAAACCGTGTTCAGCAAGACCCTGAAGCGCGTCGCAGGCAAGAATGTGCGCGTGGAAACCGGCGACCTGGTCCAGGCGGTGAACCAGCTGAAGGCTCAGCCCGGCAAGGACATCGTCGTGTACGGTGGCGCGACGTTCGTGAGCGAATTGATCGAAAACGATCTGATCGACGAGTTCAACATTTTCGTGAATCCGGTCGCGATCGGGCGCGGGATGCGGATTCTCAAGGACCGGAAGGCGCTGCGGTTGGTCAGCTCGACGGCGTATTCGAGCGGGGTTGTCGTGAACACGTACGAACCGACGGCAAAAACGTAGTTGCCTTTCGCGTCGCGGCGCAGCAGTCTTTCCGGATGCGCCCTCAACGTGTAGTACTCGTCGCCGTTTTGCTTTGCAACATCCTGCCCGCCGCCGCGCTGCCGCAGGCACCGCGCGCGCTGACCGCGGACGACTACGCGCGCGCCGAGCGCGCCCTCGGCCCCGCCACCGGCCGGCTGGTGAGTGGAATCCCCGGCCGGCCGATCTGGCTGGCGGACGGACGGGCTGAATATCGGGTCTCGACCGCCACGGGATGGCAGTTCGTGCTGGTGGATCCACGGCGCCGGACGCGAGCGGCAGCGTTCGATCACGCGCGGCTCGCGGCAGCGGTGTCAGCGGCAGGCCGGCGGGTTGGGGGCGATAGCCTACCCTTCTTTTCTTTCGATCTCTCGCCCGACGGCCGCCAGCTGACTTTCGACATGACCGGCGGCGGAGAAACTCCTCGACGCCTGAAGTGCGATCTCACCGCCTATCGCTGCGCGGTGGCCGATACCGCGCGCCGCGCGCCGCCGCCCAATTCGATCCTGTCGCCCGACAGCGCGCGCGCCGTGTTCATTCGCGACAACAATCTCTGGATGACGGACCTGACCAACGGAACCGAGACGGCGCTGACGACGGACGGTGTCGAGGATTTCGGCTACGGCACGAACAACGCCGGCTGGGTCAAGAGCGACGAGCCGGTCATCACGTGGTCTCCCGATTCGCGTAAGATCGCCACATTCCAGCACGACGGGCGCGGCGTCAGTCGGATGTACCTCGTGCGCACGCAGGTCGGCGCGCCCGAGCTGCAGGCGTGGCGGTACCCGCTCCCCGGCGACAGCGTGATCTTCCGGATTCAGCGCGTGGTGATCGATGTGAGCGGTCCGAAACCACAGCTGGTGCGGCTCCAGATGCCGCCCGACGCCCATCGCTCGATGGTGAGCGACCACGTCGCCTGCGGCGGCAGGATCTGCGACCTCCTCTGGTATCCCGACGCCTCCGCCGTCGCATTCGTCTCGAGCTCGCGCGATCACAAACAGGCCTGGGTCCGCGTGGCCGACGCGCACAGCGGCGTCGTGCGCACGCTGCTCGAGGAGCAAGCGAAGACACAGGTGGGCGAGGTCGGCGTCGCGCAGAACTGGCGCGTGCTGCCTGGCTCGAACGAGCTGATCTGGTGGTCGGAGCGCGACGGCTGGATTCACCTGTACTTGTACGATCTCGCCACTGGGCGACTCAAGAATACCATTACGAGTAGTGATGGCAACGTCGAGTCCATCGTGTCCGTCGACGAGCGCACACGGACGATCTATTTCAGCGGCCAGGGCATCGAAAAGGGCCGCGACCCCTATTACCGCTTCCTCTATCGCGTCGGCTTCGACGGCCGGGGGCAGACGCTGCTCACGCCCGAAGCTGCCGATCATCAGGTCACGATGGCACCGGACGGCGGGTCGTTCATCGACACCTACTCGACGCCCGTCACGCCGCCCGTGACCGTGCTACGCGACCGGAACGGCCGCGTGACGGTCCCGCTCGAGCGCGCCGACATCTCGCGCCTCAGCGCCGCCGGCTGGCATCCCCCGACTCCGATCACGCTGAAGGCGCGGGACGGTACGACGGACATCTACGGGTTGATGTTCACGCCGGCGCGGCTCGACTCGACCACCAAATACCCGCTCGTGGACTACATCTATCCGATGCCGAGCGGGAGCGTGGGGCCGCGCAGCTTCGTGCCCGCGCGCGGCGATCATCAGGCGCTCGCCGAGCTGGGATTCGTGGTCGTCGCGATCGACGGGATGGGGACGAGGGGTGGACGGTCGAAGACGTTCCGCGACGCCGCGTACGGCAAGATGGAAGAGAACACCATCCCCGATCAGGTTGCAGCGATCAAGCAGCTCGCCGCGCGGTACCGGTGGATCGACGGCGAACGTGTCGGGATCTGGGGACACTCCGGTGGCGGGTTTGCTACCGCGGCCGCGATGTTCAACTATCCGGACGTGTTCAAGGTCGGCATCTCGGAGTCCGGCAATCACGACAACCGCAACTACGAGGACGACTGGGGCGAGCGGTATCAGGGACTTCTGGTCAAGGACGGACCGAGCGACAACTACGCCGCGGACGCCAATCAGATGCACGCGGCGAACCTCCGGGGCAAACTGTTGCTGGCGCACGGTGGAATGGACGACAATGTCCCGCCCTACAACACCTATCTCGTGGTCGATGCGTTGATCAAGGCGAATAAGGATTTCGATTTGCTGATTCTGCCGAACGCGCGCCACGGCTACGGGCGCGACAGCAACTACATGATGCGGCGGCGCTGGGACTACTTCGTACGCAACCTGCTCGGCGCCGAGCCACCGCACGAGTACGAGATTGGCAGGAGGAACTCGCCGACGCCCTGAGGTAGGTAGGGGCATGCTGCGCCCCTACTAATCCTCACCCCTCCACAAAAGCCTTGAGTCGCGCGGCCGCCGCATCCCACTGCGCGGCGATGCCATCGAGGTACGCTCGCGCCTTTTCGAGACGCTTGCGCTCCAGCTCCCAGACCCGCTCGCGCCCACGACGCGCATGGCGCACCAAGCCCACGTTGCCGAGCGTGGTCAGGTGCTTCGTAATCGCCTGTCGCGTCACCCCGGTCCCCTCGCTGAGCCGGGTAATCGAGAGCGGGCCCTCGACAGACAGGCGCCTGAGCAGGCTGAGCCGCGTCGCGTCTGCGAGCGCGGCGAACAGCACCGCCGCACTGCTGCTACGAGACATACGCCGTGAGGTTCTTGATCTGCCCGCCCCACCCCTCGGTGTTCATGCGGAACGCGTCCGCGCGACGCGCGAGCGGGATCCGATCGAACCCCGACTCGACGATCGTGAGCGCCGTACCGCCCTCAACGTCCTCGAGTGTGAACTCGACCAGCGTCATGGGCTCGGCCGAGTAGTCCATTGCTGGGTCCTTCGGGTAGGGGTGCCAGCGATACGAGAAGTAGCGCTCGGGCTCGATCCGCTCGACTAGCATTTCGACCTTGAAATTCCCGTGGCTGCCCCGCACCGTCCTGCCCGCGGCGAATGGGCCGTCCAGGCTGATGCGGAACCAGGTGCCGAACTCCTTCGCATCGCTGATCGCGCGCCACACGCGCGAGCGCGGCGCGCGGAGCACCACGCGCTTCTCGATCCGGTCAGTACTCATCGTGGTACTTCAGCCAGTGCATGATGCCTTCCTCTTCCCGACGGCCGAGCGGCGCGAGATCGAGCAAGTTGTACGTGTTGAGCAAATGGTCGAGGCCGCGCTGGTAGGTCGAGTAGGTGTGGAAGACGCGCTTGCCGTCGCGCAAGAACACGCTCAAGCCTTCCCGCTCGCCTTCGTGCGGCCGAGCCTCGGGTTGGGCGGAGACGGGCGCGTAGTTGTAGACGGTATGCGTCTTGTCGAGCGTCACACCAAAGTCAGCGTTGAAATCGGTCCCGAACGAGGACAGCCAGGGAAATGTCCATCCCATGCGCTGCTTGAAGGGTTTGATTTTTGCGAATGGCGCGCGCGAGACAGCCGCGAACGCCGTGTCGCGCGCGGCGAGATGCACGAGGCCGCCAGATAGGTTGTCGACCACATAGGAGCAGGAGGGACAGCCCTCGTCCTCCCAATCGGGAGCGAGACCGAACATGAAATGGTAGACGATGAGCTGCGCCATCTTGCCGAATAGATCGGCGAGCGTGCGGCGTCCGTCCGGCCCCTCGAACACGTATTCCTTCTCGATCGCCACCATCGGCAGCTTGCGACGCTCGGCGCTCAGCGCGTCGCGCTGACGGGTCAGCTCTTTCTCTTGGACGAGCAGGCGCTTGCGGGCGGTGGTCCATTCGTCCCGTGATACGATCTTTGGCTTCGGCATGGTCTCTCTGGTTCCCGATTGGTGGAGGTTTTTGGTAGTAGCCATCGGTGGCATGAGGCCCGGAACGGACCCGGGCACGGCGATGATCAGCATTCCGAATGCGACGAGCGCGAGGGCGAGCGGCACATCGACGGCGGGTTTGGCGCGCAGCAGCTTTTGCGCGAACACTAGGCCGGCGATCGCGACCATCCAGGGAATGCTCATGACGCCCAGCGCCACCAGCATGACCATCAGTCCGATGCTGGAGCCGACGCAGTAGAGCCCGAATTCAAATCCCCCCCCCGAGCGGGTGCGCGCCCGGCAGCAGCGGCGGCAATGCTGTTTGAGCCGGGTGAGCTCGTACAGACCGGCCGCGATCACGACGAGACCGGCGGTGGTCGTGCCGTGCGGGCGATACAGCGCGTACAGGAGGGCGCCGACGAGCGTCCACACGACGAGGTAGGACGCAACGAAGGGCACGACGGCGCGGACTGGGCCGGTGCGGCGACCGCGGCGGAGGACCGCCGGGACCAGGCTCGGCAGCATCATCGCCGCCATCATCGCCGCCCACAGGGCCACGAAGAATGCGAACGAGCCGAGCTGGGTCGCAACGCCCATGTCCATTCCGCGCATCTGGCGGACCGTGACGACCCAGGCAAGGGCGGCGAGGCCGAGTGTGGCGGCGAGCGGAGCTACGCTACGATGTGCAACCTTCATGTTGCGTATCATATCCGGGACCTGCGATATCCGCAACCCCGCCGTTGCATGTTGATCGCGGGGGGGGATGTCGATTTCCCCTCGCCCCGTTCGTCGACTAGGTATAGGACTAGGGCGACCCTCAACTGACGATCAGGAGCAGCGCAATGAAGCTCGACATCTACGTCAACTATCCCGGGACATGTGCCGCCGCATTCCGGTTCTACGAACAACACCTCGGCGGCAAGATCACGCTGATGCGCACGCACGAGGACCAGCCGAACCAACCCGCCGTTCCGGCCGACTGGAAGAAGGCGATCCTGCACGCGCGCCTCGAGATTGGGGAGGCGGTCCTCATGGGGGCGGACATCCCGGGGGCTGAGCCGATGCGCAGCGCATATTTGACGCTGCGGGTGGACAGCGCGAAGGAGGCGGAGCGGCTCTACGCGCTGCTTGGCGAGGGTGGGCAGATCTTCATGAAGATGGAACAGACGTTTTTCGCGAATCGGTTCGCGATGCTGCGCGACCGGTTCGGCACGTCGTGGCTGCTGCTGCATGAGGCCGGCACCGACCGAAACCAATGAGGCCTTACCATGGGGTGAGATAGTCCTCACCCCCTATCCCCCTCTCCCTTCGGGAGAGGGGGGACGAAGGGTGAGTCGCGGAATTCTGGTTATGTAGACAGACACTCTCAGCGGCATTCTCAGACGATGGCTCCACTCCGTCGGCTACGACCGGCGCAACGATTCGCGCTCGCCCGCGAGCTACGCCATCGGCCCACTCCGGCCGAGCGTCACGCGTGGACGCTGCTACGCGACCGGGGCATGCTCGGTTTGAAGTTTCGCCGGCAGCACGTTCTACATGGCTTCATCGTTGACTTTTACTGCGCGAGCGAACGGGTTGTTATCGAGCTCGAGGGCGGTGTGCACGACGGAGCAACTCAACAGGCCTACGACCAGGCACGTGCGGAGTTCTTAGCAGCAGCGGGCTATCGAATCATTCGAGTACGCAACAAAGACGTGAGCCGAGAACACCTCGAAGCTCTCCTGCGGGAGGCCCTTGAAACTCGCCGATAATTCCCCCTCTCCTGAAAGGAGAGGGGGTGAGGGGGTGAGGACGCGTAGTCCTGCGGCTGACAAGCCTGTTCCGCCGCCGCTGATGCCTCCATCGAGAGCCGATCGCTAACATCACCTCCGGTTAGCAACCGAGTCTTCTCACCGATGGAGCACAGTATGAAACCGACGATCTACGCAGCATTCCTGGCTCTGGCGTTCGCGACTGGGTGCAGCAGCAACTACAATGCGCCAATTGTCCCGCCGCCTCCGCCCCCACCTCCACCTCCGGTGGCCACGTTCCAGTTGTTCGAGACGCTGGGCGACAGCGTGTCGATCGCGGCCAAGCTGGCCGAGTTCCGCGCCGCCCTGGGTGGCAACCTGAACGCGCCCAACTCGCCCCCGGCCGATAGCGGGCGCCGCGAGATCAACTGGGACGGCGTACCGGCCGCCCTGACCGACGTCGACACGTTCCCGGCGAACTTCTTCAACGTCAACTCGAAGCGGGGCGCGCTGTACTCGACGCCCGGCACGGGCCTGCGCGTCGACAGCACCGACTTCGCGGCGGTCAACGCCGGGCTCGCCGCCCAGTTCACGACCTTCTCGGCCAAGAAGCTGTTCATGCCGGTCGGGAGCAACCAGGTCGACATCACATTCCGCCTGGTCGGCACCAACACGCCTGGTTTGGTGAAGGGGTTCGGCGCCGTGTTCGTGGATGTCGATCGCGCCGGCTCCACCACGATCGAGTACTTCGACGTGGACAGCCAGCGGATCGCTATCGTCACAGCACCGAATCACGCGAGCGCGCAGCTGCTCTCGTTCACCGGCGCGGTGTTCGAGGCGCCGATCATCGCGCGCGTGCGGATCACGAGCGGCGACGCCGGGTTTACCGCGGCGAGCACCGATATCAGCGCCGCCGGCGGAACGCAGGACCTCGTGGCGATGGACGACTTTGTCTATGGCGAGCCACGCCCGCTCGGCGCGGACGTGCAGGTCGCTGTGGGAAATATTTTCTTCCGCAGCGGGCACAACGGCAGTCAGAATCCGGCGGTGGACACGATCGCGGCAGGCGCCAGGGTCACGTGGACCTGGAACGCGGCGGGCTCGCACAGCATTCAGTCGACCGGCATTCCCCCGGAGATCTTCCGGAACAGCATCGTCATGAGCGCCGCCGGCAGCACGTACTCCGTGCGGATCTTCAATCCCGGCACCTACACCTACGACTGTGCGGTGCACGGAGCCGCGATGACCGGCCGGATCGTGGTCAAGTAGCGGCACCCGGCGACCTCATTATCATCCGGGGTGGATCAGACCATGCAATTCAACACCCCAGCCCTCCTGGAAGCGTTCTTCGAACGCTCCCAGGATGGCTTTTTTTTCATGATGCTCGATCAGCCGATCGAGTGGGGGTCGAGCATCGACAAGGAAGCGGTGCTGGACTACGTCTTTGCCCATCAGCGCATGACCAAGGTCAACCCGGCGATGGCGCAGCAATTCCGCGCCACGCCGGAGTCGTTGATCGGGATGACGCCGGCCGAGTTCTTCCGGCACGACGTGGCGGCCGGGCGCCGCGGCTGGCGCGAGCTGTTCGATGCCGGTCACACGCACAGCATCACCAATGAACGGCGGCTCGACGGATCTACGATGTGGGTCGAAGGCGACTACATGTGTTTCTACGACGCCGAGGGCCGGATCACGGGGCACTTCGGGATCCAGCGGGACGTCACCGACCGGACGCGCGCCGCGGAGGAGCTGGAGCAGTCGCGCGAGGAGCTGCGGGCGCTCGCGGCGCGGCTGCAGGCGATCCGCGAAGAGGAGCGGACCCGCATCGCGCGCGAGATTCACGACGAGCTGGGCCAGGCGCTCACCGCCCTGAAGCTCGACCTCGCGTGGCTGGGCAAGCAGTCCCCAAAGAGCACCAGCACGTCAGGGGAGTTCCGCACCGTCGATCAATCGATCACGAAGCGCATCGACGAAACAATGCAGATCGTGCGCCGCATCGCGAGCGAGCTGCGCCCGAGCGTGCTCGACCAGCTCGGCCTCGAGGCCGCGATCGAGTATCTGGTCCAGGACGCGACGCGCCGCACCGGCATCGCCGTCAAGCTCGACGTCGGCCAGGAGTTCCCCAGGCTGCCGGACCAGATCGCGAGCCACGCATTCCGGATCATCCAGGAGGCGCTCACCAATGTCACCCGCCACGCCAAGGCCACGCGGGTGGACGTGTCGGTGCGCCGCGCGGGGAAGGCGCTCATTCTCGGCGTCGCGGACAATGGCGTGGGGTTCGTGCCCAATTCCCTGAGCGGGCTGAACTCGCTGGGACTCGTCGGGATGCGCGAGCGGGCGCTGGCCTGTGGCGGCGTGTTGATGGTGCAAGGGAAACCCGGTGAGGGCACGTCGATCGTCGTGACCATCCCGCTGGGCGGAGGGGCCGCGTGATTCGGATCTTCATCGCGGACGATCATCCGATCGTGCGGCAGGGGCTGCGGCGCATCGTGGAATCGGACCCGGGGACGGCGATCTCGGGTGAGGCGAGCAATGCGGACGAGCTGC
>Ga0193723_1001053_pt1 | contig 10790 bp, 8 predicted proteins | sample H2m2metaG_FD_143042 | JGI IMG/M metagenome (GOLD analysis project Ga0193723, IMG submission 143042) | Soil microbial communities from a riparian zone of the East river system, Colorado, United States - H2m2 | ecosystem: Environmental > Terrestrial > Soil > Riparian zone | place: USA: East River... | reverse complement strand
CGGATGTGATGGTGCCTCGGTCAAATCCTGGAAAATGCGCGGCGAGCTGACGATGTGCGCCTGCTCGGGATGCGCGAGCGGCACCTGGATGACCTCGATGCGGAACAACGCCGTCGCGGGGTTCGAATCGGGCTGCCCGACCGAACAGCCGGCCAGCTCGTTGGGCGAGCGCACCGGCGCTGAGCCCGACACGTAGATGTAGACGTTGTCGGTATCGGTCGGCGACGTCACGACGGTGTGCGTGTGCGAGCCCCGGCACGTCTGGACGTCGGTGATGCGAACCGGATTGGCGAGATCGGTCCCATCGAAGATGCGGATCCCGCGCAGCCGGTCATGACTGACCGTGTCGGTGACGCCCTGGGTACCGCAGTCGGTGCGGCCGTTCAGCGCCTCGCCCGACACGAAGAGGAAGTTCCGGTACACGGACACGTCGCTCTGCGATCCGGGGCAGACGTACGCCTTGAACAGCTTCGGGATTTTGGGATTCGAGATGTCCCAGATCTGCACGCCGTTGAAGTTGCCTTGAATGACGTTGTTGCCGCGGAATGACAAGTCAGAGTTGATGAACCGGAAATCACCGGCCGTGTCGCGATTGATGAACTGGGGCGAGGGCGGCGTCGTGGAGACCAGCCGCATATTCCAGTTCGCGATGCCCGCGTTGAACCATCCGGCGCGCAGGCCGATCCGGGGGTCCTGGCGCGGTGCCGACGCCCTGGTTGGCGCCGTTTGCGCCGCCGCGCTTCCCCAGAGGACAAACGAAAGAGCGAGTAGCAGTCTCGATTTCACTGAGAGCTCCGTTTGAGGTCGTTCAGCATCAGGTTCATGCGATTGATTTCGGTGGTCTGATCGACGTTCACGTCTGAAGCGAAGCGGAAGATTGGGCCGTCCTGCGCGGCGCCGGGCACCGCCAGCAGCTGCTGCACCATCGTGATGGCGCCCTGGTGGTGCTGGATCATGAACGTCAGGAACAGCCGATCGAACTCCGGCCCGCGCGCGGAGTCGAGCTGCGTCATCTGCTCCGGCGTCAGCATGCCGGGCATCAGCATGGGATGATCCATCCCTTGCATGATGTGGCCGCGCGGATCGGCGGGCGGCACGTACTCGCCGTGCTCCCGCAGCCAGCGCTGCGCGAACACGATCTCGTCATTCTGGGCGACGACGATGCGCTCGCACAGCACTTGTACCGACGGGTTTGCGCCGTGCGACGGCGCCCATCCCGCCATCTGAATGGCCTGCGCATGGTGGCCGATCATTCCAGCCACGAAATGCACGTCGGCCGCTGTGTAGTTCTTGACAGGCTTGGCTGTCTGGGCCGTGGACACCCCGGCTACTGGAGCCGCGAGCGCCAGGATCAAGGCAATTCGGGTGGTCATTTCGTATAAACCTACCCCGAATACCGCGGCTGACGAGCGCCTATTTGTCCGGGTTGAGAAATGAAACATGCCGCTAGTTTACGGCATGGCGGTTTCCCCTCCCCTAGAACCCATGCTTGCCAAGACCGCCGAGGAGATTCCGCACGGCGGCGACTTCCTGTTCGAGCCCAAGTGGGACGGGTTTCGCGCCATCGTATTTCGCAGCGCGGACGACGTGTTCATCCAGAGCCGCGACCTGAAGCCGCTCGACCGCTACTTCCCCGACCTGCACGCCGTGCTGCTCGACCAATTGCCGAGCGGCGTCGTGGTGGACGGCGAGATCGTCATGCCGACGGCGCATGGGCTCGACTTCGGCGGCTTACAGATGCGGCTGCATCCCGCCGCTTCCCGGGTCGAAAAGCTCGCCAAAGCCAGTCCCGCCGCGTTTGTGGCGTTCGACCTGTTGGCGGTCGATCGCAAGAGTCTGTTGGACGTGCCACAACAGGAACGCCGGGTCCGGCTCGAGAAGCTCTTCAAGAAGATTCGTCGTCCCCTCTACCTCACGCCGATGACGCGGGACCGCGATCTGGCGGTTGACTGGCTCAAACGGTTCGAGGGCGCCGGGCTCGACGGTGTGATCGCCAAACCCGCGGGGGCAACGTATCAGCCGGGAAAGCGCGCGATGTTCAAGATCAAGCATGTGCGCAGCGCCGACTGTGTGGTTGCGGGCTTTCGCTGGCACAAGAGCGGCAAGGACACGCTGGGCTCGCTGCTCCTCGGACTCTACGATGATGATGGGACGCTCCAACACGTCGGCGTGACGTCCGCGTTCACGATGGAGATGCGCAAGCAGCTGGTCAAAGAGTTGGCGCCGCTGCGTAAGGACGCGTTACAGCGTCATCCGTGGCGAGCATGGGCCGCGGCAGAGGCTGAGTCGAGCCGGATGCCCGGGGGGCAGAGCCGCTGGAGTGCCGGCAAGGATCTGTCGTGGGAACCGCTGCGGGTCGAGCGCGTGTGCGAGGTGAAGTACGATCACATGGAAGGGGACCGCTTCCGCCACCCGCCCGTATTCTTGCGCTGGCGGCCGGACAAGAAGCCCAAGGCCTGCCGCTACGACCAGCTCGAGGTCACCCCCGCTTACGAGCTGGCGAAGGTTTTCGGGGCGCGCGGGGCCTCATCTTCTCGGGGACGTGCTGGAGATTGATCCGAATCCGATACCACGCCGAGGATCGGCCGCGCATCTGATCGACGAGCACGTCGGCCGGCTCCAGATACTTCGCGACGCGGCTGTGCTGCTTCTTCCATTTCGCCAATCCTGCGAGGGCTTCCTTCTTATCCTTCCCCGTGCTCACCTCGATGAGCGGGTACTTCTCCGCGCGCACCCGAGCCTTGGACGGCTGCACGCGCGGCGGCTCGCCCGGTTGCTTGCGGTAGTGGGGCGGCCAGGGTGCATCGCCCTGCCCTTCCCGTTCCTGGCGCGCTGAGAGCTCGAGCAGGCCGTCGAGCGATCCGGCGCTCGCATCCATGCCGGCGTGGCGGTCGCCGATCTTGGCGAATCGTTTCGGCATCGTGCCGAGCGTGAAGTCCTCCGGGTTGCAGTCGTCGACTTCATCCCAGGAGAGCGGTGCCGAGACGCGGGCGTCCGGCACGGGTCGTACCGAGTAGGCCGACGCGACGGTCCGGTCCTTCGCGTTCTGGTTGTAATCCACGAACACGCCCTGGCGCTCTTCCTTCCACCACTTGCTGGTCGCGAGCCCATTGCCGCGGCGTTCCAGCTCGCGCGCCAGCGCGAGCGCCGCGCGCCGCACCTCGTCGAAGCCCCAGCGGCGCTCGATGCGAACGAACAAGTGCATCCCGCGTGACCCCGACGTCTTGGGCCAGCCGACGAGGGCGACGTCCTCGAGTACCGCGCGCGCGAGCTGCGCAACCTGCCGCACCTGCGGCCATTCGATCCCGGGGACGGGGTCGAGATCGACGCGCAGCTCGTCGGGATGATCGAGGTCCTCGGCGCGCACGGGATGTGGATGCAGCTCGAGGCAGGCGAGGTTGGCCATCCAGGCGAGCGATGCGGGAGTACGCGGCACGACTTCGTCTGCGGTGCGACCGGACGGGAACCGCAACGTCACCACTTCGATCCAGGGCGGCCGTGAGTCCGGGGCGCGCTTCTGATAGAACGACGGCGCGTCGATCCCGTTGGGGAAGCGCACCAGCATATTCGGCCGTCCACCGGCCCCGCGCAGCGCACCATCAGCCACTGCGAGGTAGTAGTTCACGAGATCGAGTTTGGTGTACTTCGGCTTGGGGAAGAGCACCTTGGCAGGATTGGAGATCGTGACTTCGTAACCGCCGATGCTGCGAGTGACGGGTTGCATCATTTCTTAAGGCAGCGCTCGATCTCATCCATGTAGCCGCCCGTTGCCATCTTCTGATAGTCAAAAACGATCCAGCCTTCTTGACCGGCGGCGTTACGCGCGTGGACCCAACGGATCGTCGTCGGCCGCCGCACGAGTACGGCCGTGTCTGCCGGATACTTGGTCACTTCATCTGCATCGATGTCTCGCCAGAACTGGTAGCCTTCTCCCGCTTGACCCCGGAACCACCACACCAAATAGCCTTCACCGTGCGAATTCAGCAGGTAGAGCGTATCGGCGGGCGTAAACGCGATACTATCGACTTCGTTCCCTTCATCTGACCTGTTACTCATCGGGTGACGAAACACGACGATGCCCGGAGCCTCGACGTGCAGATCGGTCGTCAGTGCGGTGAACTTTTCGCTGCCATGGATCGTGAAGACCACAGGTGCACCCAACCGCCGCTCTCGTAGCGCCGCGACGTCGGTGCACGCCGCCCATGTGCCGGATCTGGCGCAGCCCTCACCCTCGCACGCGTTCTTCACGATGTACGGCATTGCCGGTGGCTTGTTGTTGACCGGTCCCCAGTCGCGATGATGCCGAGGTGCGCGGAGCGGCTCGGGTGGCGGTGCGGGAGCAGGTTCGGCGTGCACTTGGGACTCGGGTACGCGATTGACCGGCACGGCGTTCGCGAGCGCCGTGGACTCGGCGGTCCATCCGATACAGACCGGCTCGCCGGCGTGATAGAACCACTTGATCGAATCGAGCGTCGTCGAATCGAGCATCGCCGTCAGCGTACAGCTCATGGTCGTATTGTTGTTGCCGGTCTTCGCAACCCAGCGATCGCGCTGGATTTCGATAAAGGGACCGAAGTTCGACTTGTCGTTGACGAACGCATACCGACCCTGCAGCCCCGAGACGGTCGGCCGCCCGGAATCGGCAACAAAGGCCGACTCAGCGGCAGCGACGCTTTTCAGCATGGCTTTCATGGCCGCCACACCTTCTCGGCGCGCGGCGAATCGCTGATACGTCGCGCTCGCCATCACGTCGCCGGTATCGCCGTTGATGAGCTTGAGATCGGCAGCAGTTTCGCTCACGCGTTGACGGAGCGACCTGGTGGCCGCAGCAATTCCGACAAGCACGACCGCGGCGACGACGAAGATAATTGCCCGTTTCATGGCGCCAATATTGAAAATGATTTCTGATTGTCAATTAGTCGTCGAAGAACTCCACGGTGCCGGCCTCCACACAGTACTCCGCTCCCACGATCAACAGGCCGTCGCGCTCGATTCGCCGCTCGAGCAGCACCGATCCGTGGCGCAGGTGCGCAACAGATGCCCGGATGTTGGCACGTGTGGCCTCGGCGGCGAGCGCGGCGGGATCCTTCGCAATGGGGGTCGCGAGCAGCGACTCGATTGCCGGCCGGATGCGATCGACGATGGCGCGCAGATTCGGCGACGCGTGGCCCTGCGGTTGCCGCAGCTCCGCGAGCGTCGCGGCCACGGCGCCGCATTGGGTGTGGCCCACGACCACCGCGAGCCGCGTCCCGAACACCTCGGCCGCAAACTCGACGCTCCCCACCTGCGACGGCGCGACGATATTGCCGGCGACGCGGATGACGAACAGGTCGCCGAAGCCCTGGCCGAAGATGAGCTCCGCGGGAACGCGCGAATCGGAGCAGCCGAGCACGATGGCGAACGGCTGTTGCGCCGGCCCTGGACGGCCTCCGGACGCGGCGCCGTTTTCAACAAAGCGGCGATTTCCTTCGCGCAGGCGCGCGAGCGCTTCTTGAGCTGGGATCATTAAAAACGCACTCCCGCGCCCAGGCGCAGCGTGCGCGGTGGGACGCGGGACCTTACGCGACCGTAATCGCTCCCGGCGAGCCCTGCCAATGCATTGACCTCGATTTGAACGCCGGTAACGCTGCGGTCGCCCAGCACATTAAATGCGTCCACGACCAGTAGCACTTCCGTCCCGCCTCGCGGGAAGCTCCGCTCCAAATGCAGATCGAGGGACGCACGCGCTTCATATTGATAGGCCCCACGCGGCTGGACGAAGATGCGATGTCCGGTCTCGCTGCGAAACAGCAACCGATGGAACGGCACCGTATCGAGGGCGCCTGGCGTGGACATGGAAGGCACCGCGACCGCGAATTGGGACAGGAGTGCGTCGATCGGCAATGTTGGCGTCACGCGATCCCCCGTCGCATACGAGAAGAAGAGGCCGCCACGAAACCGCGCCGGCAGCAGCCCGCCTAAATACACCTTCGCTTCGAAACGGCTCTGGTTGCTGAGGGCACCGAAGAAGTTGAATTGCTCGTTGAGGCGCACCCATGGACCCGGCCCGCCGTTCGTGAAGTCGTCAGGTCCCGTCACCACGTTGTAATTCCCGTCGAGCGATGACAGCGTCGCCGACGCGCCGCCCGACCACGTCCGATAGCGAGCGTCAACGCGGAGTTGCAGCTGTCCGAACCGCCGCGTCGCCTCGGGCACCTTCGTAATGACGAAGTCGGGGTCATACCGCAGCGCCGCCAACTGCGCCGGCGTCAGGCTCGGCGGCGCCGTAAGCGAATTAGCGTCCAGTATCTGGCCTTGGCTCAGCAGCTGCTGGACGTAGAGGATGTCCTCGTTGGAAATCGCCAGTCGATCCAACACCAACGGACGGCCGCCGAAGAGAACCGGCTGGCCGAAGCGATCGAGCAGCATGACGTTGTCGACCACCGTGTAGTTCGACGCCAGGTTCCGATCCACCAGTGCGACCATGTCGCGGTTGCGGCGGTGGATATAGGCCACGCCCACCTTCCACCGCGTCCCGAAGGCCCGCTCGAGCGAAAGCACTGCCTGGTCCATGTACGGTTGATGGTAGTTCTCGACTCGCCCCGTCTGATCGAGGCGCACGCTTTCGTCAAACCGGAATTGCCCCGCAGCGGCGAGTGAATCGCGCTCGCCGATGGTGAACGTGTGGGCGGGGTTCGCAGGCGCGGGGCCAAGGTACGACCAGATCTCTTCATCGCTGTAGGTTCCGGCCCCGGCGACGCGGTCGAACAGGGCAGCGAACATCGGCTGGTGATAGCGACCCCAATGCGCTTTGGCGACGACGCCACCCAACCGGTCCAGCTGCGCAACGACACCGATGCGGGGCTCGAGTGCGGCATCGCGCACCGCGGTGAAGCGCGGCGCGCCACTCGCCGGCGTCAGGTCGCCCACCCACCACCCGTAGCGCAGCCCAGGGTTGAACCGGAGCCACGGCAGGATTCCGATCTGCTCCTGCACGAAGACAGCGGCGTTGCGGACGTCCGAGTCGATCCGCCCCCCGCCGCCCCACCCGGTGGGGATCGCGCCGAGATAGGGCCACGTCGCCGGAGTGGCGGGGTCGAACCCGACCACCCGCAGCGGCCGCCACGTCATCCCACCGTTCCGCTGCCGGTCGTACCACCATCCTCCCAGGTTGTACTCGCCCCCGAGCTTCACTTCGTGCTCGAGCCCCGCGAGCCGGCCCCTGCCCGTCCAGGCCGCAGTCAATCCGATATTCGATGGTGCGGCACCGGTCCGGAACAGCGCGTTCTGATAGCGCGGCGGGTTGGTTTGCGTGAACAGTTCGATGGCGGGTGTTGCGACATGGTCATACGGGTCGTGCCACTCACGGGCGGTGAAACCGCCCAGTCGAACGGTAAGCGCGCTGCGGGGCGACCAGCTGCGCTGCCAGGAAAGACTGGCCGTCACGTTCGATTGCCGCAGTCGTTCAGTCGCGTCCACCGCCTCGTAGCCCGTCTGGCCGATTCGCTGGCCGTCCTGGTACCGGGCCATGAGACTACCTTCGATGAGATCATTGTCCGTGGGCTTCCACGTCAGCTTGGCCAGTCCGCGCTCTTCGCGATACGATGGCGGTTGCGACACGAATGCGCCGGTCGTCGTCAGATAGTTCAAAACCTGGTCCTGCCGCCGAATGACGTGACCGAACAACGCGAAATGCAGCCGATCGCGGATCAACGGACCGCGGATTTGACCGTCCAACTCGCGGCGGTTCGCCAACTCACTGCCGACCTCGCCCGCGACGAGGTTCGTGCCGTTGAGCCGTTCGGACTCGAACGATGTCCGCAGCGCGCCCTCCAGCACGTTCCTGCCTCCCAACGTCACGACTTCCACGAGGCCACCCTGCCCGCCACCGACGTCGGCGCCGGCGCCCAGGCCCCGCACCTCGAGCGTCTCGATCCAGCTCGGGCTGGGTAGCAGCAGTGCGCCGCCGAGCCCCGGATGGTTGACCATCGCGCCGTCGAGCGAATAGGAGTTGGCCTGGTCCGAGGCGCCGCCCCAGATCTGGTCGGGTCGCGCCCCCGGTGTCAGGGCGATCAGCTGCCGCGGGTCAAACGTGGACGGCAGTAACGCGATCTCGCTGACCGTGAGCTTCGAGCTCAGCTCGGCGTCAGTCGTGGAGATCGTGGACGGCGGGGCGCTTACAACCAGCGAGTCGAGCGTGAAGGGCATGAGCTCGAGCGATACCATGATTCGGGCGGTGCGACCGTCTTCGACGGCAACGTCCCGCGACAGCGGCCGGTAGCCGAGCCGGCGTACGATGACGCGATAGGGACCTGGCTCGAGGGGCGCGATCCGCCAAGCGCCATCGGCGTCTGTCGTTGCGCGCCAGCGACCGACACTCACGTCCGCGGCGGCGAGGGGCCGGCCCGCGGGATCGACCACGCGGCCTTCTATCCCACCCCGGGCCTGGGCGAGTCCGGCCGCGGGGACCAGCGCAGTCACCAGGGCGGTGATGATCGCCGCGCGCGTCAGACGCCCGACTGCGCTCTCCGCCGTGTGACGATCATCCGCACGATGAGGAAGCCGATCGCAATCCCAATCACCCATCCGACGATCGTCCCCAGGCGGCCGGCCCGCTGCGTGGATGAAAGCCAGTTGGTTTCACCCTTGAGCGAGCCAAGCACCGAGTTGAGGATTGCCAGCGCCTCTTGGGCCCGCGCGGTTGGTCCCGCTGCGACCACTTGAATCGCTTCTTTGCGGAGCGGCACCTGCGCCGTGTAGACGGTGATCGCCGCGCCGGTCTGTGCGGTGTCGGTGCGAATCGCATCGATGTCGAGACCGTTCCAGCGTACGGTCATCAATTGCGATTTGGCGGGCAGGTCCGAGGCCTCGAGGTGTTCTCGTCCTAGTGTCGCATGCATCCGCTGGACGCAGAGAACGAATGCGCCCTGGTTGGACTGGGACCCCTCGCCCGCCCAGCACCCCACGACGTCGCCGGCGCGCCCTCCCGCGAACTCGGGCGGAATCGCGACGAATCCTTCCGGCAGGCTCATCACATAGCCGAGCTCGGCGTTGCTCGCGGCCTGGAGCGCGAGCATGACGGCGTGAAGCAGCATTCCCTACCATAGCGTTCGCCGGGACGTCCCGCCAACTAGGCAGTTGACGCGGCACGTCGTATGTGCGTAGGTAGAAACAGGGGGAGAGAACACTGGAGGTCGTCATGACATCTGGTCGTTACGCGGCGCTGCTTATCGCCGCAACCGCAGTCGCGGTCACTCGACCGTCGCACGCGCAAAGCGCTGGCGACGGCTTTTTGTTTCACGCCCCGGTGTTCAGCTTTGGGGTGCGCGGCGGTTTTGATCGTGCGAGCGCAGGCAGTGACGTATTCAGCTTCGTTACGAAGCAGCTCACGCTCAATCGTCGCGACTTCAGCTCCGCCACGTTTGGGACCGATCTTGCGATCCCCGTCTCACGGTCCAACGACATCGTATTCGACGCCGGCCTCACGAGCGTTTCACGGCGCTCCGAGTTTCGCGACTGGGTCGATCAGAACAACCTGCCGATCGAACAGACGACGTCGCTGCGGCGCGTGCCGCTCACCTTGGGCATCAGGCACTACTTGTCGCCCCGCGGCCGTTCGATTGGGCGGTTTGCCTGGATCCCCGCGGTGCGAACGACCTACATCGGGCTGGGTGCCGGCCTCATGAATTATCGATTCCGCCAGGTCGGTGACTTCGTGGACTTTCAGAGTTTGAACATCCTTCCCGACGAGTTCACGTCGAACGCGTGGACGCCTGTAGTACACGCACTGGCCGGGGCCGAGGTCTCGCTCGGCCGCTTCATCATGGTGACGGCCGAAGCCCGTTACACGTGGGCGAGAGGGCCGATGAGCCGGGATTACGTCCGCTTCAATCGCATCGATCTCTCGGGAGTGTCGGTAACAACCGGCCTCTCGTTCAGGCAATAGGAGGTGGGCACCATGCGTACTCAAAACCAATTGCTGCTCGCGGTCGCCACGCTGCTCGGCGCGGCCGCGGCTCCTGCTCGCGGGCAGGGCACCGCGATCGACCCGCGCTGGCTTGCTTACGTCGGCTGCTGGCAGCGTGTCGGTTCAGCGAAGGCGGATGTGTGCGTCGTCCCCACAGACGATCGCTCCTCCGTGGAGCTCGTTACCGTGCTAAAAGGTGAGATCACCTCCCGCGAGCGCATCGCGGCAAGTGGAGCGCGCGTCCAGACTGTTCGCGGTGACTGCACGGCCTGGACCAGCGCGCAGTGGTCATCCCGCGGCCAACGTCTCTACCTTCGCTCCGAGGAGACCTGCCCCGGCTCAACCGCCGCCGGCACTGGCGTCATCGCGATGTCCGACAACGGCCAGTGGGTCTATATCCAGAGCATGACGTTGGGTGGCCAGACCGGCGTGCGGGTCCAGCGGTTCCGCGAAGCAAGCAGCGAGCCACTCCTGCCTGACGACGTTGCGGCCGCGGTGCGGCTCGGCGTCGCGGAGGCGATCCAGGCTCGTGCGGCCGCCAGTGCTCCGCTCGCGATCGCCGACGTCATGGAGGCGACGAACAACGTCGATGTCGCGGCGCTCGAAGCCTGGCTGGTGGAACGGCGCGAACCGTTCACGCTCGATGCGAAGCGCCTGGCCGCACTCGCGGATGCCGGTGTGCCGCCTCGCGTCATCGACCTCATGGTCGCGCTGTCTTACCCCGGCGCCTTCGCGATCAACGCGGCAACCCGGCAGGGAGAGCGGCTGGGGCCGACGAACTCGACTGGTGTGGGCACTGCCCCGGGCAGCTATCTCGCGCCGTACGACTCGTTCTGCTACGACG